>Ga0208029_1000067_pt1 | contig 78623 bp, 69 predicted proteins | sample MalvireepMed_s12_FD_184242 | JGI IMG/M metagenome (GOLD analysis project Ga0208029, IMG submission 184242) | Marine viral communities from the Global Malaspina Expedition - Malaspina viral metaG DeepMed_s12 (SPAdes) (version 2) | ecosystem: Environmental > Aquatic > Marine > Oceanic | place... | reverse complement strand
TCCCAATACCTTCTAGTACCTCCAATTTTTTGATGATGCCTTTTTCCTTTAGAGTGTTGAAATGTGCTTGTACAGCAGAATTGTTTATTTCTAATCGTTGGGCGACGTCCAGGTAAGCTATTTTGTTGTTTTCCTTTATTAATTCTAAGATTTCTACCTGTCTTTCGGTTAAACTTTCCATTGCGCCTCCTATTGCATTACATATTGCACCACTTACTTATCTTCATTAAATAGGATAATTTAAATTTTAATATCCCATGGTATTGAACTCAATCTTTCCTTAATTTTCATCAATGCTTCTTCAACTTCACTTTCATTAGGAAACCTGCCATTGGTATAAACCAACTTTCTAAAATTGCCACTATAAATATTTTTTAATTGACTCCACACATTTTTCAAATTGGAAAAAATCAAGGCTTCATTTGGATGGTAGACCAACCAGGCATTATTATTTTTAAAGCTTTCTACGTCGTCGTTAGCGACTTTAAGCAACATAGATTCAAAAGCTCTTGAATAAAAGAATTTTGAAAGCCCTTCATTTTGAAGCATTAGGCATAAATCATAAGTATGGCGTATTTTCTTTTTTAAGTCCTCTATTGCATTTTCTTCATAGGAAAACCGAACCAAACTCATTATTTTCTCACATAAGGTTCTTTTGGGATCGAGTACTTTTACCTCAAAAGGTTCCAATCCATATTCCGAAATCATTTGTAACTGGCCAGTATTTTTCATCATATCATAAACATAGGAGTTTACCATTTTCTCGGTATAGGGTTCAAAATATCCCAACCAGGTAGCTTCTACAATTATCACATCTCGAACCTGACCGTAATCTCCTTTAAACTCTTTGTTATAGGAGTGAGCTGTTTTTCGGTTCATGCCCATTTTTTGAGTAACATTTTCTAACTCTACCTCATTCAGTACAGAAGATACTACCTTACTGATTTTCTTAATTTTATTAGTGAGTTTATTACCAGAATCTCCTTCATTCCTTAGAACAACTAGATCAATATCTTCACTAAACCGGTCAATTAAACCAAAACATTTGGACAATGCTGTTCCACCTTTAAAAACAGCTTCTTTTCCAATTTCATGGGTAAAAATAGTATATAAAGCATAAGTAATCCAGTAATCTTTTTCTATATAAACGTCTCGGATGTCCATTTCCTGGGCTGTAAACCTGACAGCCTGTGTAAAGAGCTTTTTATTTTCGTGTAGTTTCATTTAATATTCCAGTTTTCGGTGTTCGATAATACTGTATTTATTCCCGGAAACTTATATGATGTAATTGAATTTAACGTCTTTTGCAGTATTTCTGTTATTTCAACTTGTCCAAGTTCATCTAGTATAGCCCCAAGAAGCGCCCGGGTAGATGGAGGGTATTTTTTAGATAAACGAACCATTGTATATAAATCTTCCTTGGGCAAATCTTTTATTATGGCAAATAACCTTCTACATGCAGACACCATTGTAGTATCAGGAATTTTTTTGATGTATCGAATGGCATCCAATAACTGTAATAAAGGAATGTTTTCTTTAGTAATCGTATTTTTTTGCTTAATAAAAGCAATAGTATAGCGCCCACGGCTAAAGGTTGGACGGATTTCATTTTTCCCTATTTGAATAGTATTACTTACCTGAGTCGTCAACCCCAATTTATTGTAAATACTTAATCCTGTGAGATACCCTATTATCTTTCCATCATCTTCCAAGATGTCTTTTACAATTTGATATTGCTCCGGAACCAATTCACCAAATACGGTTTTTTCCGGTTTGTAATATTTTCCTTTTGAGAGTTTTGTAATACGCCCTGAAGCTGCCATACGATTAAGGGCCTTAATCACGGCTTCCTTTTTATTCACCTCGACTGAAAAATCTTCATAGGTGAATACATAGCCTTTTGGGAATCTATTTATAATATCTACTATATAATCAGTAACTTTCAATGGATTTAACTTTTTGTAAATATAAAAAATGTCCAGTTAATTTTATAAAAAACTGGACAAATTATTTTTTATTGCCTAAAATGTAGGTTTATTCCCTTATAGTATTCCAAGTCCCTTCTTTATAAGACCCTTGTCGTTCTATTAATTGTGATTCTTTCAATTTAGCAATATATGTTTCTATGGTTCTTGAAGAAACCTCAAGTATTTTACTTGCTCTTTCTGCTGTTATGGTGCTATCAGCTTCCATAAGCATTAATAATTTCACTGTGTTAAAGCTGCTACCCTTTAAAAGCTTCTCCGAAGTTTCTCCGAAGTTTTTGGAAAATCTGAAGTTAATGCATTTATATATTTTTCAGCATCCGTATTTAAAATACTTAATATCAACCCCTTATCAACGGTGTCGCTTTTAAGTGCTTCCTGAAGCTTCTCCGAAGTTTCCCCGAAGTTTTGGCTCCAGCTTCCTCTTTTTGGGTATAAAATTTTAAAATGGTAGCATCAAAACTAATATCATACTCGGGTGCTGTATGGTTGTATTGTTCCCAGTTGGTTTCGATCTTGTCGAAGCCATAGCCGGCATTTTCGGCCAAGTGTAGACTCCCCCCAATTAGAACTGCTAGATTGTCAAAGATACTTGTTTTTAACAGTTCTGTCGATATCGACAGAACTGTTAAGTTTTGCATAGGCTACTGGGATAGATTATCTAAAGTATTGTGTGGACGATAATGGTTATAATCATCCATCCAAATTTGTGTTTGCTCTCGTACTTGATCTAAGTTATCAAAAATATATTTATTAAGGACGCCTCTTCTGTAGGATCCATTAAACCGTTCTATAAATGCATTTTGTGTTGGTTTTCCTGGCTGTATATATTTAAGGGATATGATGCTATTACCATTGGACAGCTATAAGGAAGCCATGGATCTTATTTTGTATTTGCTTAAGACATGTATTATGGCTTTACATGCAGATTATGTTACTAATGAGTTTATAGGGGAGCCGGAATTCAATACGAGTGAAGTTCTGAAATTGATTACCCAGCTTATGCCATATGAAGAAATGGAGTTTTTGGACGAGGTGAACATTATGATGAAACAATTAGAATTAAAATAATAAACGCTATGAAAAAGAAACAAATCAAGGAATTACGAGTATTGGCCAAAAATAAATTAAACACATTGGAGCCTTCCAATTTGCGGAAAGAAAAATATAAACCCTCCTTTTTGGAATTTGATGGATATACCGATTTGTTTATTACCATTGAAGCATTGATCAATGTAAGTATCTTGGCGGCACAAGGCGATACATTTTCACCGCCCAGGATTAAAGATCATGGTATAGATATTCGTAGGACTTTAGAACTGGCAAACAATCTTTTGCCCTTTGAAGAAGGGGGATTTTTGGATGAGTCATACAAGCTTTTGAAAAAAGAAAACTAGGCTTTCTTTACTGGGAAAATGAATCCCCAAATCTTACCATAACTAATACTATTTCGTTTGGTTTTTAGGAGGGTTTATCCAATTCAAATAGTGTGCTTCAACTTCAGGAGATGCCTTTATAAAACTTTGATAATGTCTTTTTATACGTTCGTTTTTGTTTTTTAGCTGCTGATTCGTATGTCGGTAACTTAGCGTGCTAAAACCCAATACTAATAAAAGCACGATGTATATAATACTACATACCACTATCCATTTCGGAAATAGCATGGACTTATCCATACTATGAATTAAGTCTTTTGTGTTTGTAGCCTGAGCTTCTTCAAATTGCGCTTGCCTTTTTAGATGTGTTTCCAACAGATCTTCAATCTGTGAAGTATCAGCTTTCACTTTTACTTCACGAAGCTTTTTTGACAGCCCTTCTAATTTAGCTACCGATACATTAAATTCTTCAATTTCCTCCGTCAGCAAAGCTGCTATTTCTTCTAATTTTGCCATTGCTTTCTATTTTAATAACCAATCCCAATCCCCGTGTCAATAGCTTTTTTAATAACATGTTTTGCTACTTTTTTAGCGATGGATGCTGCTAGATTAGTATTAAGAGTTACTGTTTGATTTACTATTTTAAGGGTATTATCTTTTGATAGTTTTAGTCCCTTTGCATTGTTATAAGAAATCGCTTGTAGTATTTTACCGCCTGACATTTCTCTGTGCACAGCACTTCCTTTTAGGTTATGCGATTTATAGGCAAACCGAAACCCCTGCAATTGCTTGGATTTATTAATCACAGGAATCACTTTAACTCCTTGTTTTTGCATGCGTTTTATATACTGATCTACGGTTTTGGGTCTGGTTTGTAAAGTTTTTAAGTGTTGTTGTTTGATAAGTGCCCGAATGTGTAATAGCGATTGTTGTTTTGCTTGTTGCACCTCTCTAGCGGTGGTTAAATGCATATCTTTAGCCACTTTCTCTGCTGCCATTTGGCTGTGCTTTCCTATATAACTGTCATTATAAGCCTTTCCATCAAATCCAATGCGATTTACATACAAATGAACATGAAGGTGTTGTTTATCTCGGTGTACAAAAGCCATGGCTTGATGCTGTTGTAGTTTCATTTGTTTTACAAACCTATTGGTAAGCTCCTCCAGCTTTTTTACACTCAATTTCTTTCCATCTTCCACAGTTGGACTGAGTACAAAACTCAAGGTGTTTTTCTGGCAACGGGAATTGGTATCTTGTATAATCTTAAATTCCTGAGTTACCGCTGATGGAGTCTCTCCCGCTAAGTGTGCTTTATAGACCACTTCTGACATTTTTTCCTGATTCATTCCATAACGCATAGAAGCCCCTGTATGTGCTATAGCCATTCCTTTTCCTATCATTTTTTAAAATTTTGCAAATGGTTTTTGATTTCTTCAGCGAGTTGGTAAACTTCATCGGTTAGCTTGGGATTCCTTTTTTTAAACATGTTCCCAATGCGTTTAAAGTGATGATGGTACTGAATAAGGGTTTTATAAACTTCTATTTGTTCTTCGGTAAACCGCTCAATGATCTTGTCATCCAAAGCCGTCATCCGACAATAAGAACTCAAACTGAGGTTCGCTCTTTTTGCTTTGACCTGTAACAATCTCTTTTCAAATCGGGTACACCGAAATTTGACATAGGTTGCTTTTATTTTTACTTTGGCTTTTGCCATGATTTAATTATTTATATGAGGAAGTATTTCACTTTTAATGCTGCACCCTTTGCGACCTTCGGGAGTAAAGCAAGATGGTTTTTGTGGCAACAAAAACACATCTTGAAATTGCTTCGCAATTACCCACCCGCTTTAGCTATCCACCACTGGTTTACATCATCATAGCCTTTATATAATTCAGATTTATCTACAGCCCTTGAATGTACACCCAATAAAAATTCGGTCGCTTTTTTACCTGCCTTATCCCGATCCAAATAGAGGGCTACTTGCTTGTAATCTTTCAAGTAATCAGCAGCTCTTTTAACAAATGCCACCGAGTTTAAAACAAGGAGGTCTGCTTTTTTAGAAAGGGTAGGGTCATAACAAGTCAGGGAAAGCAAATCAAACATGCCTTCACATATGAGGAGCTTGGACTGTTGATTTTTAATAAGGGTGATGTCCTTGGGAGAAACGCTGCTTTTATATAATTTGTTTCGAAGCTCATAACCTCCAGAAACATTTTCAAGACCCATGGCAAAATGCTTTTTATCCTCCAGCTTATAATGAACTTCTTTACAATAACACCGTGCTGCTGACGGTTTAATTCTTCGTGATTTAAGATAATCGAGTAGGGCAGGGTGGTGGATGGGCTTCACTTGAACAACCTTAATCCCTGACTCTTTTTCTAGACGAGGCGGCTGATGAAAAGAAAAATTAAAAGCTTCATGATCCAATAATTCCAAAGCCTCTTTAACCGAACATTGTTTTATCAGACAGATAAGGTCAATAACATTGCCTCCAATACCAGCTCCATGATCATACCATCGGTTTAAACGTAAAGACACTTTAAAAGAGGCTTTTGATTCAGACCGAAAAGGACTTAAAAACCAAGCTTCTTTCTCTGATTTCCGAGTGGGAAAATACCCTAGTTTCGCCAATGTTTGAACAATGCAAATATTGCGGGCTGTTTCACAATTCAATAGTTCTTTTTTCATATGCTTTATTTTGTAAGTTTTTTTGATGATTTGATGAAAAAACACGTTCATCCCTTTAATAGATTGACCTCACAGCTTCATCAATTTTTCATCATTTCATCATTTTTGATTATAATACCTAAATTTCTGTCATCACTTTTTATTTTGATGAAAGAATGATGACAATTTGATGACAACCGTAGCCCTTATAAAACCTGACATTCGCTTATTCTGTCATCAAATCATCAAAATTTTTAATTAAAAATTCTTTTTCCACCGTGAAGTACCTTCCTTTAGCATCTTCCATATTGATATCGCCATTGCTCCAAATGGTAATTCTTTGATAGCTATTGGAATTTTTTTGGTTCTCCAGTTTCCACTCTCTTTTGAACAACCTCCTTAATTGTGTAAGATCTGTTCTTACTCTTGTCTTGTTTAACATGTGCAAGGCATCAATAGGACATATAGCAATGGAATCGAGTTCATACTTATCCATGGCGCTTAAAAGAATACTCGCCAATTCCTTTTCTACTCTGTTTCTGTTATGCTTAATCAACCTATGAAGTGCAGAGGTGTAAATATCCTTTGGTGTAAACCACATCCGAGTGGTTTGTCTGGTTTGAAGTTTACGGTTCTTTAAAAAATAAAGGAAAGCAGGAATTTCCAGAATAAGTGCCTCCAAAAAATTAGTATCCTCCTTTTTTAAGGAAGGTATTTTCCGAATCCAAAATCGGGTCTCATTGGCATCTATTTTAATGAAGTTATCTTCATTATTACTACAGAGAATAAACTTCCCGAAAAACTCAACTTCTCTTTTGTCTTTGCCTTTGGATTCTAATTTATTCCTGTTGGTGGTACTGAGGTATTTAATACGCTCGGTCAGTTCTTCTTTATTGAAAAGCACTTCATCTATGCAGATAAGGAGCTTGTTTGTCCAATCAGAATTGAATTGACTCCCAAAACTGTCATTGGTTAGGTAAGTAAGATTATTCTCAAATATCTCTTTTAACCATTTTAAAAAAGTACTTTTTCCCGTAATTCTTTCTTTGGAAACCAAACAAAGTATAGGGAGAATTTGCGTTGGTTTTTGATACAATAATTGTAAATAATCCAAACCAAGTTCTTTTTGTTTTCCAAAAATGTGATGTATAAAGGATAAGGTCTTTTCAATATTTCCTTCTTTAGGAGTATTTCTAAGCGGCGAATAGATATTATAAAAGTTGTGATACTCCTTTTTGAAACCGGTATGGTTTGGGATGCAGGTAAATCCGTCATATTTGGGTACCTTGCCCAGAAAATCCTTCCCGTGATCCTGTTTGATCAGATGCTCGTTCCAGGGGACAAGTAATTCATCAAAATGTCCTGCTATTGTGGGTGCTTTCACCAATTTGTAAAATGTAGTACCTACCCTTATGTATGGTATTGTTTTCATATAACTATGATTTATAACCTGCATGTGAAATACAGGCTAATGAGGTAAATGTAAATAGCGATTAGAGCTAAAAACTATCGTTTCTTCAGGACATAATCCAATGCCTGGTTTTTGATCTCGCATTTGGATTTACGGTCGTTCCTTAAAAGCCATTCATTAAGGCGGTCGATGTCGAAGAATATCATTTTCCCGTTAGGCTTGCTATGGGGTATAATTCCAGCAGAGGTCAACTTGTAAAGATAGCTTCTCGATATACCGGTGTAATCGCAAGCTTCTTCCAGGGTGAGTACTTTTTTAGAGCCCAACAGGAGGTTCTCAATCCTATCGAGTTTCTCTTCTAATTTGATGTTGTCCATTTTATCCGATTTAAAGATTAATAATGAACAAAGCGCTTTGTTTTCTTTAGTAGAATTCTGAAATAAAGATATAAGTAAAGGAAGCTGAAAACCAATAGGGTAAAGGTAAAATATCAGTAATTACCCTTAAATATATCTGAGATTTCCTTTAGGTAATCGGAGGTGTTATTTTTCCAGTCGGTTACATTTTTAGAAGTAATACTGATTGTATTGTTATTGGGATCACAGAAATACTTATTACAAAACCGGATAATCTCAGAATTACTTAAGCTTTCAAATTCTGTAAAAATGCAGCTAAGGATCTCGAAGAGTGGTTGGCGGTTTAACTCATTTGGATTCTTCATTATAGTATAATTCCATTGGATTCGTTTGTCTGGATTCTTTAGCTTTAATAAAGCTTCAAAGGTTTCAAGATTACATGAGAAGTATCCTTTGCTTACAAAAGTTTTCCAAATACCCTGGATCATAGTTTGATTGGTAATCGATGTGGATAGTTTGGATACCGGATTAAGAGTCTGTTTTACTTTCTGAATGAAGGTACTTTCGAATTTTTTTGTCCAGGTAAAATGACAGGTTAAAGCACCCAAAATAAATACGAGTAAAAACAGGATTTGAGTAATACTATTCAGGATTCCCGGATCTTCCCAAAGTTTACTTGTTTTTAAAGCAAGGAACATCATAAAAATTCCAAAGCAATGAAGAAATAGTCTAGGTTTTTCTACATACTTATCCCAATGAATGGCTTCATTGAACATAAACAGAGTAAGGATTTTGAAGTACTTAAATGCTATTCTGCCGATGGTGTAGAGCATAATTAGGGTAATCAAAGCTTTGAAAATGTAGTTATCCATCATCTATTCTATGTTTAAGTTGGGAACCAGATATGCAGCTTCCTTCATTTTTTTATCAATAATCTTGGCATAAATCTCTGTTGTTCTGATCTCTTTATGTCCCAGACGTTTTGAAACTGTGTAAATATCTGCACCGTTTTCTAACAACAATACCGCATTGGTATGCCTGGCAGAATGAAAAGTGATATGTTTTGTTATACCAGCAGCCATGCACCAACGGAGCAATTGAAGGTTCATGTGGGCACTGTAACGTAGCCCCTTGAATACACGTTGCTTGGAATCTTTGCGTTCTCCCAAAAGGTCTCTGGCTTGTTGAGAGATATACAAATATTCAACTCCCTCGGTTTTCTTTTGTTGAAAAACAATTCTGAAAGTAGGATTACCGGAGTCATCCATACCTTCGTCACGTACCTCAGACCATTTTAATTTATTAACATCAGACCACCGGATTCCGGTCAATGCTGAAAAAATAAAGGCTCGTTTTAGTAAAGGGATCTTACAAAGGGTTTGCGATAATCTTTGAAGCTCATCATATGTGAGGTATTCTCTGGTCGACTCTCCCATAGAAAAGCCTTTGACTTTTTTAATGAGGTTTTCTTTCAGATATCCTTCATCAAAAGCGGCATTCAGGCAAGCCTTGAATTTATTGAAATAGGTATGTTTGGTATTTTGTGAGAGCTTTTTTTGACTCTTGGTAACGGCAACCGTATCAAGATATTTTTTAAATCCTTTGATGAATTCAACATCAACTTCATTAAATGTCATATGTTTGGGACAATACCGCTCTAAATGTTTTTGTGCTGCATCCCAATTATCATAATTGCCTTTGGTTTGGTATCGTTCTTCTTTCTTTTGCTCATAAAAGTCCAAAAAGCTTACTTTTCCTTTATGATTGTTCTGAATTTTGAATTTACCCTGATATACTTCTGCCTTTCGAATAGCCAGAATCTGTTGAGCTAACTCAAGTTGTTCTTTATTCTTCCTTTGCTCAGCTGCTGTTTCAGGGGACGTAATCAAATAGAGTTCCAGATATTCAAAATCTCGAAGGGGTACGACCTTTCCTTTTGAGTTGGTTGTATGGCCTTTATAATATTCAATATAGAGACTGGTTTTCCCACTTTTCAGTTTTTTCTTTCTAAGGTGTACTTTCATAATCAACAATTTTAAGTTAATCTCCTTTAGAAGGCATATTACTAATGATGCTATCGATATCCGAACGTTTGATTCTGGTTAACCTATAAGACAAATTTACTGCTTTAAGGTGCCCTTTATTAATTTTCCGATATACCGTTCTTACAGAACAATCTAATAAGCTTGCCACTTCTTTTACTGTTAGAACCTCCTTCTCATTTAGTATTTGCATATAAACCTTATTCATTACTCAATAATTTATCCAGGCTTGATCGTTTAATAATGAACTTCTTAATATTTAAATCTGCCGGTTTCAGCTTTCCTGAATTAATTATTTTGTAAACAGTTTGCCTAGAACAATTCATAAGTAGGGCTATATCCTTTACAGTTAAAAACTCCTTCGTTTGAATAAGCTCAATATCCTGAGGCTTTTCTTGGTGCGACCTGGTTCTTTTCCTAGTCGTTTCAATATTAGATTTCTGAATCTTTTCAGACTTAACTCTTGCTTTATATGCTTTTCTGTTACAGTTATGAGAACAGAATCTGGTTACCGTTGTCCGCGCTTTAAATTCCTTTTTACAAAACTCACAAACCCGGATTATTTCAATATTTGAACTCATTCAAGTGTTCATTTTATTAGTTCTATTATTAGATTACATTAGTTAATATCAGGTGATATTGTATAATATTAGTTAATTAAGTGCCACATTTGACCTAACGAGGTGTAAAATTTGTATCTCATGCTAAAAAAAATATGGACGAGGTGTAAATAGGGTACAAAAATAGTGAAAAAATGAGTAACTAAAGAAAGTTATCATCTCAAAAATATATAATAATTAATTGATTAATAGGTTATTATAAATAAAAAGATGCTAAAGGAAAGTAAAAAACAACATGTCTATTTCCCAATACAGAAATTAGCAAAAATATTTCCTAATAAATCGTCTGTGGTTATTTCTCCAGTTATTTCTCCAAAATGGTATAGTGCTTGGCGGATATCAATGGCTAATAAATCGCTAGAAATACCATTTGCCATTCCATCTTGTACATGATTAATTTCTTCTAAAGCTTTTAATAAAGAGTCATAATGACGAGAATTGGTAATAATGGTTTCATTATTTCTTAGTGCCCCTGTATTTACAAATTCTAAAAGTATATTTTTTAACTCCTCAACTCCAGAGTTTCCTTTGGCAGCTATTAATAAAGCTTTAGTTTTAGCATTTGTATGGGCTATATCTGCTATTTCGGTGAGTATAAAATCCTGTAAATCTTCTGAGATTTGGTCTTTTTTATTGGCAATAATTACCAAGGGCTTTTGTGGGAATTTATTCTTGATTTTCTCTAATTCAAGGCGGATATTTTTTATAAAATCTTTGTTTCCTATAAGTTTGGTGCTGTCTATTAAATAAACAACTACTTGTGCTTGTTCTATTTTCTCAAAGGTTTTTTTAATACCAATGCTTTCTACTACATCTTTGGTGTCTCGTATTCCAGCGGTATCTATAAAACGGAATCCTATGCCTCCAATGCTTATTTCGTCTTCAATAGTATCTCTGGTAGTTCCAGCAATATCACTTACAATTGCTCTTTCTTCATTTAAAAGAGCATTTAAAAGCGTGGATTTTCCTACATTAGGCTCTCCAACAATGGCTACTGGAATTCCATTTTTTATAACATTTCCTACAGCAAAGGAGTCGATTAACCTTTTTAATACAAGCTGAATTTTATTAAGTAATTCAATAAACTGAGTTCTGTCTGCAAATTCAACATCTTCTTCAGCAAAGTCAAGTTCTAATTCAATTAAAGAGGCAAAGTTTAAGAGCTCCTCCCGAAGCTTTTTAATTTCACTACTAAATCCACCACGCATTTGTTGCATGGCTATTTGGTGACTCGCTTCGTTGTCGGATGCAATTAAATCGGCTACAGCTTCGGCTTGACTCAAATCTAATTTTCCGTTTAAAAAAGCTCTCATGGTAAATTCTCCAGCATCTGCCATTCTACAGCCATTCCTTAAAAAAAGTTGTAAAATTTCTTGCTGAATAAATGGAGAACCATGGCAGGATATTTCTATAACATTTTCCCCAGTGTAAGAATTAGGTCCCTTAAAAATGGAAACCAAAACTTCATCAAGTATTTTCTGCCCATCTATTATATGTCCTAAGTGTATGGTGTGCGATTTCTGTTCTGATAGTTTCTTTTTTCTGATGGATTTAAAATGAGCATCAGCAATAGAAATAGCTTCTTTTCCAGAAATACGTAGTACAGAAATTGCTCCAGCTCCCGATGGGGTTGCCAAGGCAATAATATTGTCTTGAATATTCATACACAAAAATTTGTGTAAAAATACAAATACTATATGAAGTAATATTGTAAAAAATAACTTATTAATTTGGTTAACATTGCAAGTTAAATCTTGTTAAAATGGAAGTTTTTGTAGGTGTAATTTGTATCTTTAGGATATAATTTTAAAACCAAAAAAAATACAATGAAAAATTATTTGAATTTAGATAAAGATAAAACACAAGATACAGTTAAAGAGTTAAATGTTCTATTAGCAGATTATCATTTATACTATCAAAAGCTTAGAAATTTCCATTGGAATATCTTTGGGAAAAACTTTTTTGACTTACATGAAAAGTTTGAAGAACTCTATGATGATGCAAAATTGAAAGTAGATGAGATTGCTGAGCGAATTTTAACTTTAAGACATCAACCAGTAAGTAATTTCTCTGATTATTTAAAGACTTCTAGTATTAAAGAATCTGATAGTGATAAAACTGATATCGAGATGATTGAAATTTTATTAGAAGACCATGGAATTATTCTAAAACAGATGCGTAAAGTGGTTGAAACAGCAGATAAAGGTGGAGATGAGGGTACTATTGATTTAATTGGCGCATACATTAGAGAATTGGAGAAAACTTCTTGGATGCTAGACGCTTGGAGAATGAAAACAAACCAAGGATTAAAATAATTAACACTAATTTTCACGTTATTCTATGGAAGAAAGATTAGAAAGTGCGTGGGATAAAATGATAGAACAGTTAGGCTCATGGCTAGATGTAATAGTTGTGAGCCTTCCTAATGTTATACTAGCAATTATTGTATTTGCAGGTTCGTTTTTTCTCTCACGTTATGTAAACTCTTTAATGTTAAGGCTCCTTGCTAAATCTTCAATGCAAGGAACCGTTAAAAAAGTTTCTGCTAGATTAATTTCTGTTACCGTTATTTTAGCTGGACTTTTCTTGGCTCTTGGGATACTTAATCTTAATAAAGTGCTTACTTCGCTTTTAGCGGGAGCAGGGGTAGCTGGTTTGGCAATTGGTTTAGCACTACAAGGAACTATTGCGAATACTTTTTCTGGGATTGTACTTTCGTTTGTTGATTATATTAAAATGGGCGATTGGATAGAATGTAATGATTATTCAGGGGAAGTTGTAGATATTGACTTACGTACAGTAACTATCCGTGAAAAGGATAATAATATGGTTTCTATACCTAATAAAATGGTGATTGAAAATCCTCTAAAAAATTATTCAATAACTTCTAAAACTAGAATTTCCGTTTCATGTGGTGTTGCGTATGATTCTGATTTGGAATTTGTTCAAGAATTAGTGATTAAAACAATATCAGAAAAATTCGATTCTGTTAAGAATAAAGAGGAAGTTATCTTTTTTTATACGGAGTTTGATAATAGCTCTATAAATTTTGAAACCCGATTTTGGATGAATTCTACCACCGGATTGCAAACAGCTAAAGCTAAAGGAGATGCAATTATAGCAATTAAAAAAGCTTTTGATGCAAATGGTATTACTATTCCATTTCCAATTAGAACAATTGATTTTTCTAATAAATTAAGTATTAAAAACCAGAAAAATTCTAATGAGGAAGACTCTCAGGAAGGTATTGTAAGTGAAGAAAAATACGGAAAGGAGTAAACCGTGTTAGTGTACATTTTTGAGTGTTTAAATAATAAATCTTAATTATTGAGTAATATTTTGTAACATTTTTTATTTCTGTTCGTCTTTTAAATATAAACCATCAATCATAATTAAAATGCAACGAACAGACAATCAATTATTAGTAGCCGCACACTTGAGTCAGTTATTAGATTATATAACTGGATTTGGCGGACTTATTGTACCATTAGTTTTATGGCTCTGTAATAAGGAAAGTGTAATGAATATGGACAATCATGGAAAGTCTATTATCAATTTTCAATTAAGTATTATTATTTACTCTTTGGTAAGTATTCCGTTGATTTTCTTTTTCGGATTAGGAATTTTAACCTTAATTGCGGTCGGAATTATTGCTTTTGTATTCCCTATTGTAAATGCAATTAAAGTAAATAATGGAGAAGAGGTATACTATCCTTTTAGTTTACAAATTATAAAATAGGATCGTAGCTTTTTAAAATATAAAAACCCCGTTATAAATTAACACACAATTTAAACGGGGTTTATTAAATATAATTAGTTAGTGTTTGTTTACTAGTTATTCAACATAACAGGCATTACCAGCATTGTTACATGCTCTCCTTCATCTAAACCATCAATAGGAGTTAAAATACCTGCTCTATTTGGTAAACTCATTTCCAAAGATACATTATCTGAAGTTAAGTTATTTAGCATTTCATTTAGAAATCTAGAATTAAACCCAATTTCCATATCATCTCCTTGGTAATCGCACGTTAAACGTTCTTCTGCTTTGTTGCTATAATCTACATCTTCTGCAGAGATATTTAATTCAGCTCCAGCAATTTTTAAACGTATTTGATGTGTTGTTTTGTTTGAGAAAATAGAAACCCTTCTTACAGAACCAAAAAATTGTGAACGGTCTATAGTAAGTTTATTTGGGTTTTCTTTTGGAATTACAGCTTCGTAATTAGGATATTTACCGTCAATAAGTCTACAAACTAATTCGATATTATCAAAAGTAAATTTAGCATTACTCTCATTATAATCAATCGTAACATCACTCTCACTACCAGCTAAAATCCCTTTTAAAAGATTTAAAGGTTTTTTTGGCATGATAAATTCTGCAACCTGAGAAGCAGTAACATCATGACGTTGATATTTTACTAATTTATGAGCGTCTGTAGCAACAAATGTTAAGTTTTCTGGAGAAAACTGGAAAAATACTCCGCTCATTACAGGGCGTAAATCATCATTTCCAGAAGCAAAAATAGTCTTGCTAATTGCTGTTGCTAAAATATCTCCTAAAATGGTGGTAGAACTGGCGTCTGCTAACTCTACAGAATTAGGAAATTCAGCACCATCCGCATATGCCAACGCATATTTACCATGATTGGAGCTTATTTCTATGGTATTATTGTTCTCAACCACAAAAGTAAGTGGTTGCTCTGGAAAGGTTTTTAAGGTGTCCAACAATAATTTTGCTGGTACAGCAATACTTCCTTCAGAATCTGAATCTACTTCTAGCACCGAACTCATTGTTGTTTCCAAATCTGAAGCCGATACTGTAAGTTGGTTTTGATTTAATTCAAATAAAAAATTATCGAGTATTGGTAATGTGTTGCTGTTGTTGATTACACCTCCTAATACTTGAAGTTGTTTTAATAAATATGAACTTGATACTATAAATTTCATTGAATTCTCAGTTTTCTAACACTTACAAAGATATCTTAATTGATTTTTTTACAGAAAATAACTTATCAACATTTAAACTGTGTATTTTTTCTTTTTGAAGTAATTAAATAACATGCCAAAAAGAACTATTAAAACTATGGGAAGTCCAATATTTATAAGCTTCCACGTTGTTTTTTGTTGATACACTTTTTCCTTGTTTAAAAATGATAAGGCAATCTCTTTGGAACGAATGTTTATAAGTCCATCTTCATCCAAAAGGTAATTAACGCTATTTATTAAGAAATCTTTATTTCCATAAACCTGTTTGGTCCACTTATCAACACCATTAATTAATGGCTTTTTATTAACATAATTGTAGTTTACAATATCTCCATCGGAGATAACAATCATTTTATTTTTAGATCCTACATTCTCTTTATTTCCGTCAATTTTAAATGGTTTAATTCTATTTTTAAATGCTGAAGTAAAGTTTCCTTCCAATAGAACTCCTAAAGTTTTATTTCCGTCATTAAAAGTAGCAATGTCCTGCTGTGTATCAAACTCGTCTAAGCTATAGGCTCTAGGAACTCCAACTTCTTTAGACTGTGGGGAACTTTGTAATAAAATAGTTTTATCTATGGCATTTGGAAGTGTATCAATACCATTGGCAAATTCTAATTTTACTACATTAACGCCTTTGTTTATTGGGTGATTATTGGTTGGTGAAACCATAGGCGAGTAAAACCAATTGATAGGAATTTCCCCATTTTGGTCGGTAACGGTAACGGGTGAGGAGATTAAATCCTGGATCAGGGTTTTATTAATTCTCACCCCATATCGGAACAGTATATCGTCAAGATTTAAATCTTGGGGATATGCAAAAGATGAAAAATTTTCGTTTTGAAGGCTATCTAGATCGGCCACCACTTCGTCTACCATCCAAAGGGTTTTTCCTCCATTCATTACGAATTGATCCAAAATATATTTTTCATTTTCAGAAAATCTCTCTGTTGGTTTAGCAATAATAGTAGCGTCAAAACGATTTAGATTTTCTAGTACTTGCTTCGGATTGTTTTTAAGGGAATCTAAATTAAATTCTCCTAGTTGGTAGTAATTACGAAGATTAATTAGAAAATCAATTAAATATTTATCTTGAATTTCTCCATTCCCTTTTAAGATTGCAATTTTCTTTTTTTCGGTAATGGTAAGCTGTTTGAAAGCATCTGCAAAAGCGTATTCTAATTGCTGTACCGAATTATTAATTCGTTGCTCACTATTAGAACCTAAAGTATTTTGTAATAGCGAAACTTTAACGGTTTTCTCCCCCATATTTACCAAAGCCCAAGGAAAAACTACTTCTCGAGACATGCTATTTCCTTCTTCAACAGTTACAGAAGCAGGGGTGAGGCCTAGTTCTTGTAATGATTGTATATTTTGTTGCTTTGAATTGTTGTTATCTAATGGGTTTATATAATTGACTCTAATTTTATTATTTACAGTCGTAAACTCTTCTAGTAGTTGTTTTGTTTCGGTTTGTAAACGTTTAAATTCTGAAGGGAGATTTCCAGAGAGTAAAACATCAATTATAATAACTTGATTTGCTGTTTCTACAGTATTTTTTGAAGCTTCCGAAAGTGTATATCTTTTATTTTTTGTAAGATCGAACCTCCATACTAAAAAAGAGCTTAAAAAATTAATTCCAATAAGGATTAGAATTAATAGGGCAATCTTTGTAGCGTTATTTTTAATAGTTTTCAAGTTACTTTAATTTAAAAATGGTTACTACTAAAAAGAAAACTGTAATACTTATAAAGTAAATAATATCTCGAACGTCTATTACACCGCGACTAATACTATCAAAATGGTATTTTAAGCTGAAAGTTTCTATAAATGAGCTCTTTTCAATCCCTGAAAAGCCATAATACATAATAAAACAGAGAAAAACAGCAGCAATAAAAGCTATGATTTGATTGTCTGTAAGAGAAGAGGTAAAAACACCAATAGCTGTATAGCTAGATACCAAAAATAGGAGTCCAAAATAAGAACCTATAATACTTCCTAAATCTATATTTCCTACTGGATTGGAAAGTTGCCAAATGGTATACACATATAGTAATGTAGGGATTAAGGCGATAAAAATCAGTAAAAAAGTCCCTAAAAACTTCCCTGAAACAATTTGTGTTTTGCTAATTGGACTGGTAAGTAGTAATTCTAAAGTTCCTGTTTTTTTCTCTTCGGAAAAACACTTCATAGTTACCGCCGGAATTAAAAATATAAGAACCCAAGGTGCTAATTGAAAAAAGGGATTCATATCTGCAAATCCGCTTTCAAAAATATTTAAATCCCCTTGAAATACCCATAAAAATAAGCCGTTAAGAACTAAAAATAACCCAATAACCAAATAGGCAATGGGGGAGGAAAAAAAACTACTTATTTCTCTTTTTATAATTGCTGTCACTTAGTTAGTTTATAGTTTATAGTTAAAAAGTTAAAGGTTGAAAGTTGATAGTTAATGGTTTATATTTTTTGGTTGAAAGCTTTTTATGTTAAAAACCTAAGAGTGATCTAGTTAAAATGTTAAATTGTTTTGTGAGTTTTTCATGCTCAATACTTTTTTCAAAATTCAAAATTCAAAATTCGCTCCCTTAATTCTTAAAATTTACCGTAATCGTATCTCTATAAGAAAGGCCTAAAAGCGTAGAAGCTCCTCCAACGGTATCTAAGTTGCTTCTATAAATGGCAATCTCTATTAGTCCTGCTGAATTAAAAATAGCCAATTTCTCACCATCTTTATTGGTTACGTTTTCTGCATCAAAGTTAATACTATCACTGTATTTAAAATAAATATTTGTGAATTTATGATTCCTTGCCCATAGTTCAAAATTACGTCCCCTTTTATAGCGTTCAAAAGTTTGCTTTGAAATATTGGTAATTATATTTCCGTAATTGTCAACATAAATTACAGTTCCCGTAATCTGGTTTTCTTCATTGTTAATAATTGGCGATAAACCTTTCAACATTTTCAATTCACCTATCGATTTTCCAATTACTTCCAAAGTACCACCTCTTGAAATATGTCCTGCAACCTTTACAAAAACATCTAAAACGGGGAACACACTCTCAATACGGTCGTGAATATTAATTTCGACCATCTTTTCAGGGTTTATTTCCTTAGCTAAAAAAGAAAGGATTCCGTTGTCTGCACCAATAAAATAATGTCCATCTATTTTTACAGCTACATGTTTGTTTATTGGAGTTAATTCAGAATCTACCCCAATAATATGTATAGTTCCTTCTGGAAATGTTTTGTAGGCATTTTTTAAGATATAAGAAGCCTCCACGATGTTAAAAGGACTTACTAAATGTGAGATATCAACAATGGTAGCACCTTCTATTTCACTGAGTATAAATCCCTTTATAGCGCCTACAAAGTGGTCTCGCACACCAAAATCTGTAGTTAAAGTTATTATAGCCATTTATTGAAATGTTGATATTTTTTTAATTTAAGAAAGTGTTTTTTTGCTTAAGTTTGTTAGAAATGGTAACAAACTTAGGTTTGGATAAATGTTTAGCACAAACCTACTAAAAAGTAATAGATTTTCCATTTTTATACGTATTTTTTATACGAATACTTTTAGATGAATACTCACTTAAAAATTGGCTTTTGAACGAACTTATCATCGAACTCACAGAAATTAATCCAAAAGACTTTTTTGGACCAAACAATGTTAACATTGACTTATTAAAGAAGTATTATCCGAAGCTGAAATTAGTAGCTCGCGGAAATAAAATAAAGGCCTATGGCGATGAAGAATTGTTAGAGGAATTTGATAAGCGACTAGATATGTTGGTCACGCATTTTGGTAAGTATAATAAGCTAGATGAAAATACCATTGAGCGAATTCTAACTAGTGAAGGTGGGCAAGAAGAAATAGATGCTAAAATCCATGGCGAAATTTTATTGCATGGTGCTAACGGAAGACTTATAAAAGCGCAAACAGCCAACCAGCAACGCTTAGTTGAGTTGATGCGTAAAAATGATATGGTTTTTGCTATAGGTCCTGCTGGAACTGGAAAAACATATACAGGGGTTGCGCTGGCTGTAAAAGCATTAAAAGAAAAGCAAGTACGCCGAATTATATTAACACGCCCAGCTGTAGAAGCAGGGGAGAGTCTTGGGTTTTTGCCAGGAGATTTAAAAGAAAAATTGGATCCATATATGCAGCCTCTTTATGATGCATTACGAGATATGATTCCTGCTGAAAAACTTGCTAATTATATAGAAACAGGAGTAATACAAATTGCTCCGATGGCTTTTATGCGTGGACGTACATTGGATAATGCTTTTGTTATTTTAGATGAAGCACAGAATACGAGTCATGCACAAATGAAAATGTTTCTTACCAGAATGGGGAAAAATGCTAAGTTTATTATTACTGGAGACCCAGGACAAATAGATTTACCTCGTAGAATTACTTCGGGACTTAAAGAAGCTATTTTGGTGTTAAAAGACGTGCAAGGAATTGGAATTTTATACTTAGATGATAAAGATGTAATTCGCCACCGTTTGGTAAAAGATATTATTGCATCTTATAAAACCATTGAACATAATAATGCTTAATAAGCAAGCCTAAAAAGACATTTGAATCCCTCATTAAGGGTTTTATTCCTAGAGCCTGTCTTGAGTTTACCCAAGGGCTCTACGTCTAAATGGATTAAATTATTTTTCTTTGAATATCTCGTAGGCTTGCTTCGAGGTAGTTGATTAGAAAATTTTAGTTTCCTATTCAAATGTTTTTTCCATTACAGGTAGTAATCTTCCTATAATATTACTCTTTTTATAATTGGTTACTTTAAAACCAAATTTGGCGTAAAATTTTTCAGCATTTGGGTCGGCAATTAAAAATACTTTGTGATATTTTAGTTCTTTTACTTTTGCTAAAAAATGATTCATTAATACTGCACCATAACCACTTCCAATATGTTTTTGAGAAACAAAAAAGAAATCTAATTCAATAGTGTCCTTACTTCGTATAATAAAAGCAAAAAAGCCAACAAGCTTATCAGAAGCTATAAGTTTGTATACATAATTCTTTTGTAGATACTCCGAAGTGATAGTAAGCTCTGGAATCCATTTTTTTATTTCAACTTCAGAATAGCCCCAATGAGATTTGGAAGCAATAGTTATTTCTGTGAGTAACTTATTGTCGTTAATAGCAGCTTTAACTAAATTCATTATTTAGATTTGAATATACCTATGTTTGTCTCTAGGTAGTTGCTTTTTCTTTTACTTACAATTTAATAGCAGTAACTCAAGCCAATTTCTTCTTTTACTTTATCCATAATTTCCATGAGTTGATGACTAAACTTATGAGTCATAATAGGACTTTCTGTTTTTCCACTGCGTAAAAGTTCGTTAAAATGAGCTATTTCAAAATTATATCCTAATGTATTTACATCGTAATCCTTGGTTGTCTGTTTTCCATCTGCATCAGTAAAAGTTACAGAAGTAGGTCTGTGAAATTGCGTATGTAATTTTATAGTTCCTTTTTCACATTTTATGGTAGCTTCTGTGGGAGTTTCTTCTTTTAATGTTGAAGAAAGCCTAGCAACAGCTCCATTTTTATAAGAAAAAATCATGTTACAAGAAGAGTCTGCTCCTGTTTCAAAAAAGGTGCCATTTGCTTGGATGTCATCTGGCTTGCCTAGAATAGACATTGCGCAAAAAATAGGATAGATTCCAATATCTAATAAACTTCCGCCACCTAATTGTTTGTCGAATAATCGAGTAGAGGCATCAAATTCACGATAAAACCCAAAATCAGCATCAATAGATACTACTTTTCCATAATTCCCTTCCTCTAAAAAATTAAGAACATCTTGGTAATGAGGTAAAAAAGCAGTCCATAACGCTTCCATTAACAAAACACCTTCTTGCTTTGCCGTTTGCAGCATCACATCTACATCGGCACTATTTAAAGCCAAGGGCTTTTCACAGAGTACCGCTTTTTTATTCAGTAAACAATCAATGGAATATGCTTTATGAAAAGTATGAGGTGTGGCAATGTAAATGGCATCAACGTTAGGATCTGTAATTAAATCCATATAATTTCCATAGGCTACTTTAGCGCCATAGGTTTCTTTAAACTCTTCAGCCTTTTCTAGTGTTCTAGATGCAACAGCATATAATTCTGTATCCTTAACCGTTAGTAAGTCTTGAGCAAATTTAGTAGCAATACGACCAGGGGCTAGAATTCCCCATTTTATTTTTTTATTTCTTGATAGCATTGGTTGTTCTGTTTAAAATTTCTAAGATTATAGCAATAATAATGACCATGGCACAACCAATAAAGTTTAGCCATAAATATCCTAGTTTTTCATCTCCTGCATCATATCGATGAATGGCAAAATAGTAAATAAGGATGATGGCTATTTGTGTGACAATGGCGCTTATAAAAACGGCATTTCCACGAATAAATTTTATAAAAAATGCTATTAAAAATATTCCGAGTACATTTCCGTAGAAAATAGAACCGATAATATTTACTAATTGGATTAAATTATCTAAAAGCGAAGCAAAATTAGCGAACAAAATGGCTATAATCCCCCATCCAAATGTAAACCAACGAGTAGCATTTAAATAGTATTTTTCATCGTGTTCTTTCTTTTGTCTTCTTCTAAAAAGGTCAATGGTAGTAATGGTTCCTAAAGCATTTAATTCGGATGCTGTAGAAGACATGGCAGCCGAAAATATTACAGCTAACAATAACCCCATAAGTCCTGTTGGAATTTTATTCAGTATAAAATGTATAAAAACATAATCTTTATCGTTGGTTTCTAAATCTTCATCTACTTTTTGAATAAGAGCTTTAGCGTCTTGGCGACTTTTTATTTCTTTTTTATTGATATCTTGAATTTGCTTTTTAGCAGCTACAATTAATTCGTAATCTTTAACATCTAAAACTGCGGAAAATCGCTCTTGAGCCATTTTTTTATCTTTTTCGAGCGCCAAATGTTGCTTTTCTAATTGCTGATATTGATCGGCATATTCCGATTGTTGTACCGCTTCTACTGCAGCAGGATTAAAATTTAAAGGAGAATGATTGTATTGGTAATACACAAAAACCATAACTCCAACTAACAGTATAAAAAATTGCATCGGTACTTTAAACAGACCGTTAAAAATAAGTCCTAACTGACTTTCTCTAACTGACTTCCCCGATAAATAGCGTTGTACCTGACTTTGGTCGGTTCCGAAATAGGCGAGGGCTAAAAAGAGGCCTCCCGTAATTCCACTCCAAAATGTATAACGACTTTTAGGGTTTAAAGAGAAATCAAGGATGTTAAGTTTGTCGTTAGCACCCGCTATTTTCATAGCCTTACTAAAGGTTATATCTTCTGGGAGGTAACTCATTACTAAATAAAAAGCCGTAAACATTCCTGTCATTATAACAAACATTTGCTGCTTTTGCGTAACACTTACCGCTTTTGTCCCACCAGAAACAGTATATATTATTACCAAAATCCCAATAACAATATTTAGAGTTTTTGTTTCCCAGCCTAAAACCGCAGATAATATTATAGAAGGCGCATATATGGTAATTCCTGCAGCCAATCCACGTTGTATTAAAAAGAGAATGGCAGCTAAGGAACGTGTTTTTAAATCGAATCTATTTTCTAGGAATTCATAGGCAGTATAGACTTTTAATTTATGATAAATAGGGACGAAGACCACACAGATAATTATCATGGCCAGTGGAAGTCCAAAGTAGAATTGCACAAACCCCATTCCGTCATGAAAAGCTTGTCCAGGAGTAGACAAGAAAGTAATAGCACTAGCCTGTGTTGCCATTACAGAAAGGCCAACGGTATACCATTTTGCCTCATTACCACCTAAAATATAGTCGGATACGTTTTGACTTCCTTTGGTTTTTAAATAACCGTACCCTACAATAAATAGTAGGGTACCCGTTAGTACTATCCAATCGATTAATTCCATAGTACTATTTGTTTGAAATCATAATTAGATAAAAAACAAAAATGTAAATCGCATTCATAATCAATACAATAGAATACTCTCTTTTCCAAACAAACTTACTAAGCATGACTATCCTTTTATTGGGTTTAAATTTGTACTTTCTTCTTTTCCAATAGAAAGCATATTGGCAAATATTTTATAAGCCCCTGGAACACCAGCAGGGAGTTCTCTAAAGAAACTCAATCCTGAGTAAATATAATATCCTTTTCCATATGGAGCAACCAATAAGCTACCGTCTTTTTTACTTTCCCCTTTGTCGTGCATCGAAAAAATTGAGGTAAATTCCTCTCCCCATTTGTCAGGGAAATATAATCCTCGTTCTTGTACCCAACCAGTAAAATCGTTTTGAGATATTTTGTTGGGAGTATTTAATAACGGATTGTTTGGTGCGTTAAAAGTAACTTCAGCATTTTCATCGGTTACACGGTCTCGAGATAATTGCAACAAATAGGGTGCCAGATTATCCATTCCAAGTCCGTTTCTCCCGGCAGTATTATATTGAACAATTAAATTGCCACCTTCCTTTACATAATTTAAAAGAATATGTTGTTTAAATTTAAGAGATTCATGAATATTATATGCTCTAATCCCCATTACTACTGCATCGAAATTTTTTAAGTATCCACTACTAATATTTTCTGGCTGTATTACAGTTACAGTATATCCTATTTGACGTAAACTTTCTGGTACTTCATCTCCAGCACCAGCAACATAAGCAATGTTTTCTCCTGTTTTCTTTATGTTTAAACGCACCACTTTAAAACTAGCAGGAAGTAAAACCGATTGCGTAGGAATATGGTCGTAAGCTATGGTTACTAGTTCCTGAGTATATTCTTTTCCATCTATTTTTATGATAGGTGTAATAGTTTCCTGATTTTCATCTGCTGGAGGGGTTACTGTAAAAATAACTGTTTTTGTATCACCCTTTTTAGCAATGGAAAAATCTATTTGTTGAGGACTCACATTCCATCCGCTATTGTATTTTAAATGTATGTTTCCTGAAATATTATCTGCTCCAGAAGTAATGGTTACTGGAATGTCCTTAGATTTTTCATCAGAAAAAATAATTACTTTATTAGCTACAGAAGTGGAAACCCTAGGAAGAATTTCAAAGGGTTGATAAATTTCACCTTTATCAGGCTTTGAAAATTTATAAACGATATTTTTTTCAAAAGGAATACTAACTCCTTCGATATTTATGGTGAATGTAGCTTTAACTAATCTAGGAGTTTCTGGTTTTCCTCTTAGTAATTGCGGCGCTTTGTACATTCCTAATGTACCTTCTTCTTTTAACCAATAGGGTGCTGTGTATTCACTATTTTCAGGAATAGTAATTTTTTGATTGGTAGTTATAAATTTATTGTTTTCTAATTTTTTACTGATAATTTGTACAACATCACTAGGAGAGATACTTATGTTTTTAAGCGTTATATTGGAGGACGATCTATTAATAATTGAAGCGTTAATACTGATGTTTTCTCCAGGTACAGCAGAAGCTTGTGCAGTTGTTGCTTCTATAAATAAGCCGCTACAGGCTTCTATAATTTTTTTAATCTCTTCTAATTTAATTTCCCGCCAATAATCATCTTTTAAATTAGAAATTAATTGATAGGCTTTTGCTAAATCTGCAAGATGTTCTGATGGATTTTTAAAATTGAAATTAGCTTCTATATCTAATAATATTTCGGCAATAGCTTCTCCGCCTTCTACACGCCCCCAAGTAGTATTAATACCATCAAAAATAGTATTGTTTCTTGGAAAACTTCCTTTTAACAGTTCAATATATTCTTTTTCAGAACCACGGGCAGAAATCCCACCAAATCCCTGACTTAAATGTTGGCTACGAGCAATGGAAGCAATCTCGTTATTACTTTGCCCAAGTGTAGGGTAGTAGGTGCCAATATCTACACTTAGCATTTTTGATTTATTGGCCTCTTCAAATTTTTCCTGACTTCCATAGAACCACCAAGAAGTATTAAAAAACATACGTTCTGGCTGCCAAAGGTCTGTATATTTTAATTGTTCTGGATAGCTATTTTTATCATTCACAAGGTCAAATGCTTCAACGCTTAACATGGCCGAAGAAGTATGGTGACCGTGTGTTGTACCCGGACTTCTATGGTCAAAACGGTTGATAATTACATCGGGTTTAAAGTTTCTAATAACCCAAACAACATCAGAAAGTACCTCGTCTTTATTCCAAATCTCTAAGGTTTCATCTGGATGTTTCGAAAACCCAAAGTCGTTAGCACGCGAGAAAAATTGCTCGCCACCGTCCACACGTCTAGCCGCTAGAAGCTCTTGAGTTCTTAAAACTCCTAAAAGTTCTCGTAATTCTGCTCCTATTAAATTCTGCCCTCCATCTCCTCTTGTAAGCGATAAATAGCCAGTTCTTGCCTTTACTTCATTAGAAAGATAAGAAATTAACCGCGTGTTTTCATCATCGGGGTGTGCGGCAATATAGAGCGCTGTTCCAAGGAAATTAAGCTTTTGTACTGCTTGATAAATATCAGCAGAAGAATAGGTTTTTGGCTTCTGTGAATACGTAGAAAATGTAAATACTAATCCAATAAAAAGAAAGGATAATATTTTTTGCATGCTATAAGTTTTAGGTATTTGTTCAAATATAGAAATAATTGTTGGTTGCCCGTTAGTTGTTGCAACGGAAAAAAAGTACAACTTTAAAAGTTTTAAAATAAGTTGTATGATTTATTCGATAATCAAGGTTTAACTTTCTTACACTTCCGTTGGAGTGCTTTGTTTTTTGAGTTGTTAAAACTTATCTCTATTATTTTTATGCCTAGAACTGTTTTTATCTTACTAAGGATAAAGCATATTAATTACATATTTTGTCTTCTAAAATACCACATTCAATTCCTTTAGATTTTAAGAGTTGTATAATAGAATCAGAATTAATAAAAGTTCCTTCAATTCTTAAAATCGAATGCCCGCAGGGATAGGGTTTATTATAATCTTCTAGATCAAAATTAATTTCTAAACTAGGATAATTTCCCTCTAATAGCATAAGAATTTCTTTTGAGAGAATTTCAGACTGAATGTTTGTCATAAATACTTCAACCATACTAAAAGCTTTCTTCAGTTAATTCTTTATTTATTATCGCCCCTGTTATGTTTCCGCTATAAACAGCAGTTGCTACAGAACGCATCATAGCGCTATTATCACCGCAAGCAAAAACTCCATTTACGGTTGTTTTTTGCATGATATCAACTTCAATATATCCATTTTCGGTAAGTTTGCAGCCTAATTCTGTAGGAATAGAAGTACTCTGTTTGAATGTTGTTGCCGTATAAGCACATTCAAAAATTTCTTTGGAACCGTCTGTAAAAATAATCTGTTCTAGGATTCCTTTTTTATGTATTATTTCTGAAATTTCCTTTTCAATAATTTTAATATTATGTTGTTTAAGTTTTTGAAGCTGACTCTCATCAAAGTTCTTTTTTTCAGAAGTTAAGATGGTAATTTCTTTAGTTAGATTGTTTACTAAGGACGCTAAATGAAAAGCTTTATTGCCATTGGCAATGATGGCTGTTTTTTTGTCTCTAATCTCATATCCATGGCAATATGGACAATGCACAACAGAAATTCCCCAACATTGCTCAATTCCTTTTATAGCTGGCAATAGATCTTTAATTCCTGTTGCAAACACTACTTTTTTTCCTTTAAAAACAGCTCCATTATTAGTAGTGATTTCAAATCCTTCTGAAACTTTTCTTCCTTTTAAAGCGGTACCGTCATAAAATGTTATGGTATCATATTTTAAAACTTGTTTTTTTGATACTTCAGTTATCTCTCGTGGAGTTTTTCCATCTTGAGTTAGGAAGTTATGAGAATGTGGAGTCTGTTTGTTACAAGGTTCTCCGGCATCTATAATCAGAGTTTTTCTTAGAGAACGGCCTAAGGTCATAGCTGTAGAAAGTCCTGCGTAACTGCCGCCTATTATAATTACTTCAAATTGATTTGTATCCATTTTATTGATTTTTTATTTGAAAAGAGTAGCGATTCTAGCATAGAATTTCTACACTAAGTCTTACTCTTTTAGTTATTATAATATTTAATTGCGATATAGTCGCAATAGTATATTTGACAAATATACTATTTTTTCGTATTATTGCAACATAATCGCAATAAAATGAATAGAAGAAATACACCTACAAAAGAAGCAGTATTAAGCTTACTTTCAAGCTCAAAAAAAGCGTTGAGTCAGGATGCTATAGAAAGACAGCTTGATATTAAAATTAATAGAGCTACGATATACAGGGTACTGAATAGATTTTGTGAGGACGATTTAGTACATAGAATTGTTGCGGAAGATGGAAAGCAATATTTTGCTATTTGTAAAAAATGTGAACCATCGGAAAAGACTAAATATCATTTTCACTTTAGATGTTTGTCTTGCGACACCATAGAATGTTTAAAAATCCCTGTTCAATATTCTATTCCAGAAGGGTATGAAGTTCAAAATGCAAATTGTGTACTTACAGGTACATGCAACGATTGTTCGTTATAGCTGTTGTGGAGTTTAAAGTTGTAAGTAAGAAAGTAGAAAGTTAAAAAGTTACTATGTTTAAAGGTATAGTGTCTAGTATCATAAAAATCTTCCAATCTTTCAATCTTTCAATCTTTCAATCTCCCGTCTTCCGTCTTCCAACTATAACCTCTCACTTAAAATAATTTCAATTGCTTTTTCAATTAATTCGTCTTTTCCTTTTCTAATACCCTCAATTGTTGGTTTAACTTCAATGTCAGGTACAATCCCAGCACGTTGCGTTTCTTCTTCATTTGGGTAATAAACCCCAATTCCTGAAATCATTGTTCTGAGTCCTCCAGGTAGCATAATAGTTGATACATTTCCATCTGCTCCTGCTGTGGTGCTTCCAATTATTGTGGTATTATTTCCTGCTCTAAAAGCCATTGCGGTATATTCTGCTTGACTTTGGGATAGTTCATTAACTAATACAATTAACTTCCCTTTGTATGCTTCTCCTTGATTTGGTATCTCTATATTATTTGTGAAGGTAAATTCTCCCGGATTGTTAATGCTTCCATTCGTAAATTTCACAAATGGCGTGGATGAAGAAACAAAATAAGAACCTAGATTAAATGGAACGAAAGTAGAGGGATAATTTCGAATGTCTATTATTATTCCTTTTGTGTTTTTAAAATCATTTTTTATTTTGGAAATATCAGTGTCCTTTATAGTTTGAAGTGTAACATATCCTATATTTTTTTCTAATAATTTGTATGATTTATCTTCACTTTTTTTGTACCAACGGTAAATATTAAGACTATCTTTTGGATATAGTTTAAGGGATTTTGATTGAGCTTTGGAATTATCTGATATAAACTCAACTTCAATCTCATTGGAGTTTGAGCGTAAGAGGTCTGCTGAAATATCTCTTAACATGGTAGGTTGGTTTGAAGCAGGATAATATTTAGATTTCTCTTTTACTATTTCTTTAACTGTTGTACCGTTTATCTTGGATATTATATCTCCTATTTTTAACCCAATTTCGTCTTTTAATTCTTCATTATAATAATCGGTTACAACCAATTGATTTTCTATAAAGCGCAAGTGTATTGGGGGATAATTTAAACCTTTCCATTCCTCAATTTTATCATTACCACCCCAAATATTGGCATGTGTATCTTGGATATCTCCAATAATTTGAATGGCAGCCAATTCATATTCTAATTCGTCTTTTACATTAATAAATTGTGGAATGTATTCTCTTATTTTTTTATTCCAGTCTTCGTCAATTAGATGTTTATATGGGAAAAAGTAGTTAATCATATTCCAATATCTATATAGCGATAACAATCTAAAACCATCATCAGGGTAGGTCATTCTCAAATATGGATTTTCATTTTTAAACTCAGGATTACCAACATTTGCTATCATTTTAATGTAATAATGTTTGCCTTGTGAACGATTGTTATAGACAAATAATAATTTGTTTTTTAAAGCTTCATTTTGATTATCAATCCAGTTTAAACTAGGTTTCAGAAAAGCATTTTCATCTATTGGTTCACAATTATTACATTTATTAATCGTTCCTAAAGAGTCAATCCAATTAATTATTAACTTATCTCTTTCATTATCATTTTGTGTTTCAATATATTTTGGTAAAAATCTAAAAAGTTCATAATCCCAATTATAGTTGCCCTTTGCAATTTCAGGATGATGATATTTAAGAAAGCCCCAAACTCTACCTAATAATTCAAGATTTGTAATGTCTTTGGTTGTTAGGCTAGGAAATTCAATTAATGAACCATTATCAAATTCTTTATCAAGTTGTACTTTTGATAATTTTTTTTCTTCTTCTTTTAACGTTTGAATATTTTTACCATCAATTAAAAGAGCAAAGTCATCAAACCAAGCTTCTCCTTTTCCTGTAAGTATTCCTGCTATAAATATATTTTCTGCTCCTTCAGGAAAATCCAGAGTGATAGTATATTTCTGCCAATCTTTAGTGCCATTTATGTTTTGGTCTTGCATATTATCAAAAGCTAATGAACTTCCGTTACCATCAATTCTTAATAACAAACCTGCAAATCCATTTTCAACATTTTTGATTTTCATATAGCCCTCAAGCTGAATTTTCTCACCTGAATAATATGCTGGAATTTTATAGGCAATACTTCCAAAAGAACCTCCTAATTCTGGAGATGTAATTTTCCCAGATTTTTCACCCGAATGAGCAATAGAATCTATTTTTAGTTCATAGCTTCCCCATTTTAACCATCCATCAGAAAGAAATTTTTCATAGCTCTGGTTTTCAAATCCTAGATTATATTTTTCAGACTTTTGTGCTTGACAAACAATAGAGATAATTGTAACTAATAATACTAGTGTTTTTTTCATCATTTAAATAATATAAAATAACTTTTCTTAAGTTATATTGTTATGAGGTTGGTTATTAAACTCCTAATTTAATGAATTACTTGTCGAGTAGACGAGTAGAAAAGTTAAAAAGTTACTATGTTTATAGAATAGTGTCTAGTGTCATAAAATCTTTCAATCTCCTGTCTCCCGCCTCCCATTTAAAATGATTTTCTTATTTTTATTATCTAAAACAAGCTTTCATGAAGAAAATAGGAATTATACTTTTAGCTATTGTTTTTGTAGGAATAGGTGGTTATTACCTTTCAGCAAAGAGTAGCACATGGTCTACAACAGAAACATTGGATGGATATGATAGTAAAGCTGCTGCAGAGGAAACGCCAGTAGAATCTTTTCAAAACAACAATGTACAGTCCAATTCGGGTAATGGATTAAATCCAGCACACGGGCAACCTGGACATCGTTGTGATATTGCTGTGGGAGCTCCACTTACATCACCGTCGGGTAACAGTTCTATACTTAATTCCAATAGCATGTTAAACCCAGAGCATGGACAACCTGGTCACCGTTGTGATATTGCAGTAGGCGCGCCTTTACCAACAAGTTAAAATGCATAAGTTATTTTCATATGGTACGTTGCAATTAGAAAAAGTGCAGCTAGAAACTTATGGTCGCTTATTAAAGGGGAATAATGATGTACTTTTTAATCATAAAATTGAACAATTACGAATTACAGATCCAATAGTTTTAGCAAAAAGTAATAAGGAATTTCATCCTATTTTAATTAAAAGTTTTTCTTCTGAAGATAAAGTAGAAGGGGTGATTTTTGAAATTACAGATGAAGAGTTAGCGCAAACAGATTTGTATGAAGTTGATGATTATGAAAGAGTTTTCGAAACCTTTGAATCTGGTACGAAAGCATGGGTGTATGTAAAAAAGGCTACATAAAGTATTGGTGTTTCTTATGGTGTCTAAATGGAAGTCTGATTATGGGTATATACATGAAAATAGATGTAAAATGAAGAAGCGACTGACGTGTTTTTAAGCTAATTTATAACCGTAAATAAAACTACACTATTTCCTGAAAAATATCGTTTAAAAGGTTTAAATTGAAAATATTTAGCTGATTGTCTTTTGAATAATCAATGTTAGATAATTCATACTATTTTTTGTAAATCGTTATAAGGAATCACGAAAAAGTTGAAAAAACTATACATTATAGCAGGGTGTAAGGAGCAGGAAAAACAACTGCTTCATATACTATTTTGCCTGAAATTTTAGAATGTGATGAATTTATTAATGCTGATGAAATTGCTAAAGGATTGTCTCCTTTTAAACCTGAAAAGGAAGGAATTCAGGCAGGAAGATTAATGCTATATAGAATTAAAACCCTAATTAACTCAGAACAGGATTTTGCATTTGAAACAACTTTAGCTACAAAAAGTTATAGGAGCTTAGTTGTTGAAGCTCAGAAAAATGGATTTTTTGTATCACTTTATTTTTTTTGGCTCAGTTCTCAAGCCCTTGCCATAAAGCGGGTTGAAACGAGAGTGAAAGAAGGAGGACATAATATTCCAGAATATATAATTCGTAGAAGGTATGAAAATGGATTAAATAACTTTTTTACTATCTTTAAAGGCTTGGTCGATGATTGGATATTTATTGATAATTCTGGAGAACCATATCAAATTATAGCAGAAGGAGGTAAAGATGATGTTGAAGTAGGAAATATTAAAATTTGGGAAAAGTTAAAAGACAGATACAATGGATAAAAAAAGTGAATTAAAGGAAGATCGAAAAAAAATAATTGCAGGACTTGAAAAAGCTTATCAAAAATTAGTGGAATTTAAGCGTTATAAAAAAAGTCCATTGATTATTGCTAAGAATGGAGAGATTCAAGAAATAGCACCAGAAAATATACAACCTACTACTGTGTACATAACAAATTATGATAGAGAGGTTTAGTTATGGGTGTTGAATTTTGATGTGTTTAAGGAAATCTGATTTGTATTTTACAGAATGCTATTTGCTTATTTGTCCAGTACTTTTTTATATGTTAGTTCATGAAGTTACTTTATTGTTGAAATAAAATATACTCTGACGGCTTACTAAAAAAAGAGACTGTCTAAAAAGTAATTTGTAGTTGTCAAACTGAGCTTGCCTGAGTCTTAAACAACTGACAATCAGTAGTTAACTTCGATAAACTCAGGATAGCACTTAGTGTTTGGATACTTTTTAGACAGCCTCTTTTATAAATTGTTAAAAAAGTACTATTTTATATAATAGTAGACTTTCCGTAATCTATATTTTCCTGATTGTAATTAATTATTTCTTCAGCATTCGCTATGTAATCTGCTATAAAATTCCCTACTTCAGAAGTTGTTTTCTTACTATCTGCATCGATATCTGGAGTAACAACATTCATTTCTAAAGCTTTTTCAACAGCTTTGTTTATGGCTTTTGCTTCTTCAAATAATTTAAAATGTTCTAAAAGCATTGCAGCAGATAGGATGGAAGCAATTGGATTAGCAATATTTTTTCCTGTAGCTTGTGGAAAAGAACCGTGAATAGGCTCAAACATCGCATTTTCGTCTCCTACAGATGCCGACGCTAATAATCCTATAGAACCTCCAATAACACTTCCTTCATCAGAAATGATGTCTCCAAACATGTTTTCAGTTAAAATAACGTCAAACTGACTCGGATTTAATATCATTTGCATCGCTGCATTATCAACAAAAAGGAAGTCTAATTCTACATCTGCATAACTTTTACCAATATTGGTAACTACTTTACGCCACAAACGAGAAGTTTCTAATACATTAGCTTTATCAACCAAGGTTAATTTTTTTCTACGAGTACGGGCTGCTTTAAAAGCTAAATGAGCAATGCGTTCTATTTCATAATCAGAATATTCACATAAATCTGAAGCTACACTTCCTTCTTTATTTAACTTTTTCTCTCCAAAATAGATTCCTCCGGTTAGTTCTCTATAAATGGTAAGATCGGTTCCTAAAATACGCTCTTCTTTTAAAGGAGACTTTTCAATAAGTGTAGGAAAAGCTTTAATAGGGCGGATATTGGTAAACAATCCTAAAGACTTTCTTAGTTTTAATAAACCTTGCTCAGGACGTACTTTTGCACTTGGATCGTTGTCGTATTTTGGATGTCCAATAGCACCAAATAAAACGGCATCAGAATCTAAACACAATTGTAATGTTTTTTCTGGTAAAGGATCTCCAGTTTGATCAATAGCGATAGCGCCTACTGGAGCTTCCTTAAAAGTAAACGTATGATTGTATACCTCGCCAACGGCTTTTAATGTTTTAATGGCTTGTTTGGTAACTTCTGGACCAATTCCATCTCCCGATAATACAGCTATATCTAAATTCATATTCTTGTGTATTAAAATGTTCTAGAAGCTTCGTAAGCTTCAATTTTATCTTTATTACTGACTAAAAAATCGATATCGTCATAACCATTCATCATGCACATTTTTTTATAAGCATCAATTTCAAAGCTCTCTTTTATAGCCGTTCCTGCAACTGTAATAGTTTGTTCTTCAAGGTTTACTACAATTTCTGTAGTTGGGTTATCTTGAATTGCAGTAAGCATAGCTTTAAGCGTTTCTGGACTTACTTGAATGGGAAGCAAGCCATTATTTAGTGCATTGCCTTTAAAAATATCAGCAAAATAACTAGAAACAATTACTTTGAAACCGAAATCTGTTAATGACCATGCAGCGTGTTCACGACTACTACCGCACCCAAAATTATCGCCAGCAACAAGTATTTTTCCTTCGTATGTTTTATTATTCAGTACAAATTCTTCATTTTCAGAACCGTCTTTGTTGTAACGCCAGTCCCTAAATAAATTTTCGCCAAAACCAACCTTGCTTGTTGCTTTTAAAAATCGGGCAGGGATTATTTGGTCGGTATCTATATTTTCAATTGGCAATGGAATTGCCGTTGATTGTAATGTTACAAATTTTTCCATAATCTTAAATTAAACTCACTAAGTGAGATTTTAATGCTCTAAAACCTGTTTTGAGTTTATTGAAGAGCTTGGGTTTGCATCGAAATGTTTTCAAGATTTTTTCTAATGCTCCACCTCGAAGCTGTTTACTCTATAAGTTAGCAAATCTAAACTCTGTACTTTTCTAAACTAGTTCTAATTCTTCAACTTCTTCGGTTACATCTATTATTTTTCCTGCTATTGCAGTGGCAGCAGCTACTAACGGACTAGCTAAAATAGTACGTGCACCTTGCCCTTGTCTACCTTCAAAATTTCTATTGGAAGTAGATACGCAATATTCGCCCGCAGGAATTTTATCTTCATTCATTCCTAAACAAGCCGAGCATCCACTTTGGCGCATTTCAAAGCCTGCAGCTTCAAAAATATCTTGAATTCCTTCTTCTTTTATTTGTTTGGCTACTTGTTGAGATCCTGGAACAATTAAGGCATTTACATTGGTTGCCTTTTGTTTTCCTTTAATGTATTCCGCAGCAATTCTAAAATCTTCAATTCTTGAGTTGGTGCAACTTCCTATAAAAACATAATTGATTTCTTTTCCTAAGAGCTTTTCTCCCTTTTTAAAGCCCATATAATCTAAGGATTTCTCAAAAGAAACATCGTCTTTACTCGGAATGGCTTCTGTTATTTTTATCCCCATTCCAGGGTTGGTTCCGTAAGTAACCATAGGTTCGATGTCTTCAGCATCAAAAGAATATTCTTTATCAAAGCTAGCATCTGCATCTGTAGGAAGCGTTTTCCAATAAGCTACTTTTTTATCAAATTCCTCTCCTTTAGGAGCAAATTCACGATCTTTTACATACTCAAAAGTAGTTTCGTCTGGAGCAATCATTCCGCCACGAGCTCCCATTTCAATACTCATATTACAAACCGTCATACGGCCTTCCATAGTCATGGCTTCAAAAACATCACCTGCATATTCTACAAAATATCCAGTACCAGAATTGGTACCTAGTTTAGCAATAATATATAGAATAACATCTTTTGGTAAAACACCTTTTTTAACCTTTCCGTTTACGGTAATACGCATACTTTTTGGTTTCGAAAGTAATAAACACTGGCTCGCAAAAACTTGCGCTACTTGGCTTGTTCCAATTCCAAAAGCAATAGTACCAAAAGCTCCGTGAGTAGAGGTATGGCTGTCTCCACAAACCATAGTCATTCCAGGTTGTGTAATTCCTAGTTCTGGAGCCATAACATGAACAATTCCTTGGTATGGGTGCCCTAAGCCGTAAAGGGTTACATCGTGTTTTTTACAGTTTTCTGTCAGCATTTCTACCTGTTTTTTAGACAAGAGGTCTTGAATAGGTAAATGTTGATCTTTTGTAGGTACATTATGGTCTGCTGTAGCTACAATTTGGTTTTTACGGAATAGGGGAATATTACGTTCTTCAAGCTCATTAAAAGCTTGCGGACTCGTAACTTCATGGATTAAATGTTTATCAATATATAATACCTGAGGTCCATTTTCTACTGTATGAACCACATGGCTATCCCAAACTTTATCAAATAATGTTTTACTCATTATAATTAAGCAATTGCTTTAATATCTATTTTACTGATTTCAATAATTTGATGAATATCTTCATCTAAAACTTCTTTCTTTCTATCTGCAAAGGTTAAAAATTCTTGATAAACTTCGTCTAACTGAAGCTTTGTTAACTCATAACCTACTTTTTTAGCTCTATATGCTAAAGCAGCACGACCACTACGGGCGGTTAAAACAATTGCAGATTCGGTAACGCCTACGTCTGCAGGATCTATAATTTCGTAGGTCTCTCTGTTTTTAATAACCCCATCTTGATGAATTCCAGAGCTGTGCGCAAAAGCATTAGCTCCTACAATGGCTTTATTTGGTTGTACAGGCATTCCCATACTTTCAGAAACCATTTTACTGGTGCTGTAAAGGAGTTGTGAATTGATGTTGGTGTCTAAATTTAAATTCGGGTGTTGGCGTAAAACCATGACGACTTCTTCTAAAGACGTATTTCCAGCACGTTCTCCAATTCCGTTGATAGTGCATTCTATTTGTCGTGCTCCTCCAATAACTCCAGCAATAGAGTTTGCGGTAGCTAAACCAAGGTCGTTATGACAGTGGCAAGAAAGAATTGCTTTGTGAATACCCGTAACGTTTTCTTTTAAATACCGCATTTTAGCCCCATATTCTTCAGGTAAGCAATATCCTGTAGTATCTGGAATATTTAATACGGTAGCTCCTGCTTTTACAACTGCCTCACAAACACGAGCTAAATATTCATTGTCGGTACGACCAGCATCTTCAGCATAAAACTCAACATCTTCTACAAACGTCTTAGCATATTTTACAGCAGCAACAGCACGTTCAATAATCTCTTCACGAGTAGATTTGAATTTATATTTTATATGAGAATCTGATGTTCCAATTCCAGTGTGTATTCTAGGTCTTACAGCATGCTTTATTGCTTCTGCTGCTACTTCGATATCTTTTTTAACGGAACGTGTAAGACCACAAACCGTTGCATTTTTTACAATTTTAGAGATTTCAGCTACAGATGTAAAGTCTCCCGGACTAGAAATAGGGAAACCAGCTTCAATAACATCAACTCCCAGATCGTCAAGACGCTTTGCAATGACAAGCTTTTGTTCTGTGTTAAGCTTGCATCCAGGTACTTGTTCTCCGTCTCTTAATGTCGTGTCAAAGATTTGAACTTTTTCTTTACTCATCTTGATTTTTTAATGTAATTTGAAATTTGTTATACGAATTTATATTTTGTGAACGTAATTTTAAGTTCACTTAACCATTTCTTTACAATGCTTAAGTGTTCTTTTATATAGTTAAATAATTGATATTCAGTTAATTGAATTTTTATTTTTACAATGACAAGTCAGCAAAAAGACACATTATTTATACTGGTTAAATCTCTTTCTAAATCTGAAAAGAGACAATTTAAGCTTTATGTGAATAGGTTAGGGGTAAATGCAGATGCAAAATTTTTAGCTTTATTCAATCTTTTGGATAAGATGCATGATTATAAAGAGGCTGAAATTTTAAAAAGTGGAATTGTTAAAAAACAACAACTCTCCAATTTAAAGGCACATCTTTATAAGCAAATTCTGGTAAGCTTACGTTTAAATCCCGTAAATCAAAATATACGACTTCAAATTAGGGAGCAACTTGACTTTGCAACTATTTTGTACCATAAAGGATTGTATAAACAAAGCTTAAAAATTTTGGATAAGGCCAAGTCTTTGGCTATTGAAAATCAAGAAAAAGTAGTTGCCTATGAAATTGTAGAACTAGAAAAAGTTATAGAAACACAATACATTACTAGAAGTATAAGTGGGCGTGCCGACGAATTAGCAATTCAAGCAAAGGAATTGAGTATGCAAAATGTATTGACAAGTAAACTTTCTAATCTATCGCTTCAATTATATGGAATTATGTTGAAGTTTGGGTATGTAAAAAGTGATGAAGAATATAAATGGGTTACAGAATACTACAAATCTCACTTACCTACTTTTAAAGTTTCAGAATTAGATTTTAGAGAAAAATTATGGTTGTATAAAGCGCAACTATGGTATAGTTTTTTAATTCAGGACTTTTTATCGTGTTATAAATATTCGTTGCGTTGGGTAGAACTTTTCTATGAAAACGAACAAATGATTTATTTAAATCCTGTATTCTTTTTAAAAGGAAATAATTACTTGTTAGAATCGATGTTTTATGTAAAAAATCGTCGTGGATTTAGGGAAGCATTACAGAAATTAGAACATATCGTTACGGATGATAAGTTTCCGAAGAATGATAATTTAGAGGTTTTAATTTTTCATTATAAATATAGTAGCAAAATTAATCTTCATTTTCTAGAAGGTACTTTTGAAGAAGGATTGCATTTAGAAAAGGAAATTATAGATGGAATAAAATTACACAGCGATAAATTAGACGAACACCATATTATGGTTCTCTACTATAAAATTGCGTGTTTGTATTTTGGGGTTGGCAATAATAAAAAGTGTATCTCTTATCTGAAAAAAATAATAGATAATAAAAACCTTACCATGCGTGAAGATTTAATGTGCTTTGCTCGTGTATTGAGTTTGGTTGCGCATTATGAAGCTGGTATGGATTACCATTTGGAAGTTCAATTAAAAAGCACCTATAAATTTTTATTAAAAATGAATGATCTCCATGAGGTGCAAAAGGAAATGATTAAGTTTCTTAGAAATTTAGGAGAAATCTTTCCTAGTCAGTTAAAAGATGAATTTAAAAAACTGCATGCAACTTTAAAGAAATATGAAAATCACCCGTATGAAAAACGTGCCTTTTTATATTTAGATATTATCTCATGGCTAGAAAGTAATATTCAAAACCGACCAGTAGGGGAGATTATTAAAGAGAAAGCTAAAGAATTAGTTCGTTAGTTTTGGAAGAAAAAAATCATTTTAAACATATTCTAGAACTAAATTTAGCGGTACTTTTAATTAGTACTTCTGGAGTTTTAGGACGTTATATAGCCCTGCCAGCAGAACAGATTATTTTATTTAGAGCAATTTTGGCTGTTGGTTTTATCTACCTTTTTTGTAGGTACAAAAAGTTTAATTTAAAAATAAATGCTAAACAAGATTTAAAAATTGTATTACTCTGTGGCGTTTTTTTTGGGATCCATTGGGTAACCTATTTTTATGCTTTACAACTTTCTAGTGTAGCAATTGGAATGCTCTCTATTTATACCTACCCTGTAATTACTTCTTTTCTAGAACCGATTATTTTAAAAAGTCGTTTTCAAAAATCGCATTTAGCATTAGCAGTTTTAGTGCTTACAGGGGTTTACTTTTTAGTGCCAGAAGTAAGCTTTAAAAATCAACATTTTATAGCGGTTTTATTTGGAGTAACCTCTGCATTTTTTTATGCGCTCCGCAATATCCTCATGAAACCAAAAGTGGCCACTTATAACGGCTCTGTTTTGATGTTATATCAGCTTTGTGTAATAGTTGTTTTAATGAGTCCACTATTGTTTAATGCTAATTTTCTTCAGGTAAAATCTCAAATACTTCCTATAGCATTTTTAGCTTTGGTAACAACTACAATTGGACATACGTTATTGCTAATGAGTTTTAAATACTTTAGCGCTACCACAGCAAGTATTATGAGCAGTGTACAGCCCATTTACGGAATTTTAATGGGAATGTTGTTTTTAGGAGAATTCCCTGCATGGCACACTATTATTGGAGGTGCTTTAATATTAAGTGCTGTTTTTATTGAAAGCATCCGCACGGTAAAAGCTTCTAAAAAAGCGATAGAAAAATAAATAAGAATACTAATTCTTAGCCTTCAACTCATTTATAATATCAAAATGACCGAAAATTAAATGCTTTGGAAGTTTGTTGTCTTTAGGAAGCACCGCCAAAAACCTATCAAAATTTGAGGTATATACATTTTTAAGTAATGGTTTTTCATATCCTAAAGTATCGAGAATTTCTTTAATAAACTCATCATGATGAATTAGGTCTGAGCTTCCCAAATGGTAAATTCCTTTTCGGTTTCTATTAACAATATAGTGGATTTGTTGGGAGAGTTTATCTGCATTGGTAACATTCATTACCAAATCTGGAAAAACTTCGTAGGCATCGTTTTTATCAATAAAATACCTGAGTTCTTTCATCCGCGGGGAGCTACTTCCAAAGACCATTGGTAATCTTGCAATTACATAATTTTTCTCTGGAAGTTGCATCAACGCAGTTTCTATTTTTATTTTAAACTTCCCATAGGTACTCATAGACAAAGTCTTGTCGTACTCATAAGAAGGGAAATTACTAAAAGCATCAAAAACATTGGCAGAAGATAAAAATATAAGCTTACTGTTGCTAGCACGACAATAATCTACCAAATCGAGATGTGTATCTATTTGAGCTTCAAAATTTCCACGTAGCGCCGAGATAATAATTGTTGGTCGCACTTGGGTTAAAATCTCAAACAAATCATCGTTTTCCATATCAAAATGAAAAAAATGCTTGTTATTAGAATAGATTTTTCCTGTGTGGTAGGTGCCATAGGTATCAAAGTAAGGACAGAGTTCTTTGTAAAGTGTCCCTCCAATAAATCCGCTTGCTCCTAAAATTAATATCCTTTTCAATAAGCGTTACCTTTTTGTATTTAAGAGTGTTTGTATACGCTCTTTCTTAAATAAATTTACTCTATAATCGAGCTTTATGTGCTCAGGCACTTGCGTTTAGATTTTTTGTTCTTTCCAGCAATGTCTTGAGCACTAATTTATTTTTTATAAAACGGAAGCTTTACTACTTTAGCTTCTACTTTTTTCTTTCTTATTTGTAAGTAAATTGTAGTTCCAACTTCAGCATTTTCTGTAGTTACATATCCCATACCAATTCCTTTGTTTAAAGAAGGAGCCATAGTTCCGCTAGTAACTTTTCCGATAACTTCCTCATTGGTATTTAAAATCTCATAATCGTGTCTTGGAATTCCACGTTCAATCATTTCAAAACCAACTAATTTTTTGGTTACCCCAGTTTCTTTTTGTCGTTTTAAAGCCTCAGAGTTTACAAAATCTTTAGAGAACTTTGTTATCCACCCTAAACCTGCTTCAAGCGGAGAAGTAGTGTCGTCAATATCATTTCCGTAAAGACAATACCCCATTTCCAATCTAAGAGTATCTCTAGCAGCAAGTCCAATAGGTTTAATACCGTGGTTTTTTCCTGCTTCTAAAACCTTATTCCAAACCTGCTCAACATCAGTATTTTTACAATAAATTTCAAATCCACCACTTCCAGTATATCCAGTAGCAGAAATAATAACATGCTCAATCCCTGCAAATTCCCCCACTTCAAAATTGTAAAATTTAATAGCGGAAAGATCAATAGGGGTTATCGTCTGCATGGCTTCTACAGCTTTAGGACCTTGGATAGCTAAAAGCGAATAATCGTCAGAAATATTGCGCATTTCTGCTCCAATAGTATCATTATATTTAGAAATCCAGTTCCAATCTTTTTCAATATTAGAAGCATTAACCACTAAAAGGTATTGCTCCTCTTTCATTTGGTAGATAATCAAATCGTCTACAATTCCGCCATTTTCATTCGGTAAACAAGAATACTGTGCTTTTCCAATAGTTAATTTGGAAGCATCATTACTACTCACTTTTTGAATTAGCGCTAAAGCATTCGGACCACTAATCAAGAATTCTCCCATGTGGCTAACGTCAAAAACACCTAAATGTTCTCTAACCGTTTCATGCTCAATATTCACCCCTTCGTATTGTACTGGCATGTTATAGCCAGCAAAAGGAACCATTTTTGCCCCTAATTCAATATGGATATCAGTTAATGCTGTATTCTTCATTTTTGTATATTTAAAAATTATTGTACCTACTATTTGGCGCTGCAAAATTATTTAAAATAATCTCAGGAATAAAACAAACTTGCGCTAATAAGTTAAAAGTTGGAAAGTTTGTAAAGTTGAAAGATTTCAACGTAAGACTATAACTGTATAACAGCGTAACTTTTTTAAAATCGAAACATGGAAAACAAAAAAATAAAAATATTAGTAGTAGGCTGTGGAAACATGGGAGCTTCTCATGCTAAAGCCTATCATCAAATGGAGAGTGAAGTAGAAATTTGTGGCTTAGTTTCAACAGGAAAAAGTAAAGAGGTTCTAAATGCTGAATTAGAAAATAAATATAAATTATTTACCGATTATTATGAAGCATTAGAAGCAACAAAACCCGATGCGGTTTGTATTTCCACTTATCCAGATACACATGAAGCATATAGTATTGCGGCCTTAGAAAATGGGTGTCATGTATTTTTAGAAAAGCCAATTGCCAGTACTGCCGAAGGAGCCGAAAGGGTAGTGGCCGTAGCTAATAAAGTAAATAAAAAAGTAGTAGTAGGTTATATTTTGAGACACCATCCTTCTTGGCAGAAATTTATAGAACTAGCACAGAATATGGGGAAACCTTTGGTTATGCGGATGAATTTGAATCAGCAGAGTCATGGTTATATGTGGAATGTACATAGAAATCTGATGAAAAGTCTGAGCCCTATTGTAGATTGTGCCGTACATTATATTGATGTAATGTGCCAAATGACAAACGCCAAACCTGTGCAAGTAAGTGCTATTGGGGTTAGATTAACGGATGATATTCCTACAAATAACTATAACTACGGACAATTACAGATTCGTTTTGATGATGGTTCTGTGGGCTGGTATGAAGCTGGTTGGGGACCTATGGTTAGCGATACCGCTTTTTTTATAAAAGATATTTTTGGACCCAAAGGGAGTGTTTCCATCGTAGCAAATAAAGCAAGCGCAGAGGGAGCTTCCGACCATATTGATAGTCATACAAAAACCGAAAGTTTGAAAGTGCATTATGCGGATATTGATGCTGAAAATGAATTTACAAAGCCAGATGAGTTTATCAATCTACAAGACGAACCAGATCATCAAGAGTTATGTAATAGAGAGCAGCGTTTTTTTATAGATGCTATTAAAAATAACAATGATTTGGCAAGTCATTTGGAAGATGCAGTTAATAGTTTAAAAGTAGCTTTGGCTTGTGATGAATCTGTTAAAACGGGAGAAGTGGTTAGATTGTAGTGAAGTAGTGTTAATCTATGAATCCGAGATATGGCAACAATAGAACAATTTTTAGAGTCAAAAGATATCCGTATTACTGCAATGCGTTTACTAATTTATAAGTTTTTAGCTTCAAAGGAAGTTGCAGTAACATTAAGCGATATTCAAAATGCTTTTGATAAGGCAGATAGAACAACTTTATATAGAACCTTAAAAACATTTGAAGAAAAAGACGTTGTACACCAAATAGATGATGGTACAGGAATTACAAAGTATGCACTTTGCGAAGAAGGCTGTAATTGTGAAATAGGAACCGATTTACATTTACATTTTCATTGTAATAATTGTAATGAAACTATTTGTTTAACGCAACATAAAATACCACAAATAAAAGTCCCTAAAGGTTTTGTTTCAGAAGATGTAAACCTTGTTGTAAAAGGTATTTGCGATAAGTGTAGCTAACAATAAATGCACTTCCATTGCATCTTATTTTCCCATAGTTTTACAAAATATTTAATCCCTCATTGAAGGTTTAATTCCTAGATGTTTTACGCCGAAATGGATTAAATCCCTCATTGAGGGTTTTATTTCCTAACGTTTTAAGTCAAAATGGATTAAATTATTATTCTATAAAGACCGCGTGAGTTTACCACGAGGTAGTAAATTAAAGAAACTATGAAAAAAAAGAAAGTCAATTTAAAAGATATTAAATCTAATTCTGAAAATGGTCATAATCATGATGGTTCCTCAAGTGGATTTAAGACTTATATTCCAGCAGTAATAAGTTTTACAATGCTCATTATTGGCATTGCATTAAACTATTTTGATGTTGATTTTTTTGAAAAATGGACTCAGATTGTTTGGTATACCATAGCTTACTTACCAGTTGGATATCCTGTTTTAAAAGAGGGTTGGAGAAGTATCCGAAGAGGAGATGTTTTTACAGAATTCTTTTTGATGTCCATTGCTACTATTGGCGCTTTCGCCATTGGTGAATATCCAGAAGGAGTTGCCGTAATGTTGTTTTATAGTATAGGCGAATTATTCCAAGGCGCTGCAGTAAAGAGAGCAAAAACCAATATAAAAGCATTGTTAGACGTTCGTCCAAATGAAGCTTTAGTTTATCGTACTAATAATTATATTTCTGTAAGCCCTGAAACGGTTGCTATCGGTGAGAAAGTACAAGTTCGTGTTGGAGAAAAAGTGCCATTAGATGGAATTTTACTTTCCAAAAAAGGTTCTTTTAATACAGCAGCTTTGACAGGCGAGAGTAAACCAGATAGTGTTTTGAAAGGAGAGAGAGTATTTGCAGGAAGTATCAATATGGATGGTGTAATTGAAATTCAAACTACCAAAGAATTTAAAGATAGTTCTATTGCTCGGATTCTTGATATGGTTCAAAATGCTACGGCACGGAAATCAAAAACCGAATTATTTATTAGAAAATTTGCAAGAGTTTATACACCTATTGTGGTGGTTTTAGCTATAGGAGTAACGTTTCTTCCATATTTTTTTATAGATAATTATGTGTTTAGAGATTGGTTATATCGAGCTTTAATTTTTCTTGTAATATCATGCCCTTGTGCTTTAGTAATTTCGATTCCATTGGGCTATTTTGGCGGATTAGGGGCAGCATCTAATAATGGGATATTATTTAAAGGAGCTTCTTTTCTTGATGCAATAACTAAAGTAAACACCTTAGTAATGGATAAAACAGGAACAGTAACCAAAGGTGTCTTTAAAATAAAAAAAGTTAAGGCTATTGGATATGAAGAAGCAGAATTTATGAAATATCTTATGGCAATGGAAGAGCAGTCTACGCATCCAATAGCCAAAGCAATTTTAGAATATAAAATAGGGAATGAATATTTTAAGGCTAACAAAGTTTCGGAAATTGCCGGAAAAGGATTAAAAGGAACTGTAAATAATAAAACCGTTTTAGTAGGTAACAAATCGTTGATGACTACTAATAATATTCAAGTTACCAAAGAAACAGAAAGTATTAAAGAATCAATTGTTTTAGTAGCTATAGATGAGGTTTTTGCAGGTTATGTAGTAATTGCAGATGAGTTGAAAGAAGATGCTAAAGAAACAATAATCAACTTACATAAAGTAGGTATTACAAATATTATAATGCTTTCTGGTGATAAGGATTCTATTACTCAAAAAGTGGCATCAGAACTAAATATTGAACAGGCTAAAGGTGGTTTGTTACCTGAGGATAAACTAAATGAAGTTGAGCTTTTACAAAAGAATTCTGAAAGTAGTAAGATTGCATTTATAGGGGATGGGATAAATGATGCTCCTGTACTAGCCGCAAGTGATGTGGGAATTGCAATGGGAGGTTTAGGGAGTGATGTTGCTATAGAAACTGCAGATGTTATTATCCAAACAGACCAACCCTCCAAAGTAGTAAAAGCAATAAATATAGGAAGATCCACCCGAAAAATTGTATGGCAAAATATCGGGTTGGCTTTTGGAGTAAAAGTGATAGTATTAATATTAGGAGCTGGTGGATTGGCAACAATGTGGGAAGCAGTATTTGCCGATGTTGGGGTAGCATTGTTAGCAATCTTGAATGCTGTAAGATTACAGAAAATGAAATGGGATTAAATATAAAATGAGAGAGAAAATGGTTTTGTTGCAGTAATATCTAAACGAACTATACTGCAGCAAAACCAAAAGTGAATTAAAAAAAATAATTTTATCGATTTTTTAAATAGGCTTTTAAATCGTCATAGCTTTTTATGGTAATACTTTTTTTATTCTTATCAATAACCGATTTAATCTGTTCTGGAATAGGAATTGTAACATCCAACGTATTTTCAACTACATCTAAAAATTTAACAGGATGTGCTGTTTCTAGAAAAACACCGGTACTGTTAGTGTCAGCATTTAAATATTTTTTAAGTCCTAAATAACCAACCGCCCCATGTGGATCGGCTACATAACCAGAAGTTTTGTAAATAGCTTGCATTGTTTTTTTAGTGTCTTCATCAGTATAACTAAAAGAAGAAAATAGCTGATTTAATGCTTCAAAATTATTATCAAATAGTCTTTGAATACGAATAAAATTACTTGGATTTCCAACATCCATTGCGTTTGATATGGTTTGCTTTGAAGGCTTCGGACTGTATTCTTGCGTAGCCATATATTGAGGAACGGTATCGTTAATATTTGTAGAAGCTACAAAGTGCTTAACTGGTAAGCCTAGTTTGTAAGCCATCATTCCGGCACAAATATTTCCAAAATTTCCGCTAGGAACAGAAAAAACCAACTCTTTGTTTTGCGATTTTAATTGTTTGTACGCAAAGAAAAAGTAAAACATTTGAGGGAGCCAACGTGCCACATTAATAGAATTTGCAGAAGTTAAATTCTCTGCTGTTAAATTGCTATCTAAAAAAGCAGTTTTTACCATTTCCTGACAATCGTCAAATACGCCGTCTACTTCTAAGGCAGTGATGTTTTGACCGAGAGTGGTAAGTTGTTTTTCTTGAATATCGCTCACTTTTCCGCTAGGATATAAAATAACTACTTCTACACCTTTTACCCCTAAAAATCCGCTTGCCACAGCGCCACCAGTATCTCCAGAAGTAGCTACTAAAACAGTTACGGTTTCTTCTTTTTTGTCTTTATTAAAATACCCTAAACAGCGTGCCATAAACCGAGCTCCTACATCTTTAAAAGCCATAGTTGGTCCGTGGAAGAGTTCTAAGGAATAGATATCTTCTTCTACTTTTACTGTTGGAAAATCGAAACATAATGTTTCTTTTACAATGTCTTTTAAAATAGCTGTAGGGATTTCGTTACCTATAAATTGTTGAATAACTTTAAAAGCTATTTCTTCATTACTAAAATCTTCAATATTTTCAATGAAGTTTTTATCTAACGGTTTTATTTCATTAGGAAAATAAAGACCTCTATCTGGAGCTATCCCTTTTACTACAGCGTCTTCAAAGTTTGTAAAGGTTTTGTTTTCTTGTGTATCGTTAAGGCTATAATATTTCATGTTTTATTTTTTGCTAATCGTTATTTTTTATTTGGGTCTATTTGCCAAAATAGGAGGATAGAATTATAAATAAATTCGGAAATTTATCATTCAAATTCATAATTCTTTAACTCCTTCGGTATTAATTTTAGATACATGTATATCGTAATCAACACCAAAATCTTTATATACTTCAGCCATTGCTTTTGCAACTTTTTTAGCTGTTTCTTCTCCTTTAGATAATGCAAAAATAGAAGGCCCAGAACCTGAAATTCCGCTACCCAGCGCTCCAGCATCCTTAGCAGCTTGTTTTGCCTTATAAAAGCCTGGAATTAAAGGGCTGCGCATAGGTTCTACAATTTCGTCGTGTAGGCATCTAGAAAGTAATCCGTAATCTTCAGTATAAAGAGCGCTTACTAAACCTGCCAGATTTCCCCATTGGATAATTGCTTTTTTAAGAGGTATATTCTGCTTAATTACCGACCGTGCATCGGCAGTTTTTACTTCTATCTGCGGATGTATAACGGTAGCAAAAATCTCTTTTGGAGTATGTAATTTTAAAACTTCAAAAGGTTCATATCCTTTTACCAGTGTAAAACCGCCAAGTAGGGCAGGAGCTACATTATCGGCATGTGGAGCGCCACTTGCAAGCTCTTCTCCCATCATTGCAAATTCTACTAGTTTTTCTCTTGAAAAAGGCTCACCGAGGAGTTTGTTTACTCCAAAAACGGCTCCTGCTGCACTGGCTGCGCTACTTCCAATTCCGCTTCCTGGTTTTATTTTTTTATTTATTTCGATTTCAAAACCAAAGGTGGTTTCTACTTCTTTAAGCAATGCAAGTACAGCAACTCCTGCTACATTTTTTTCGGCTTCAAGTGGTAAATCTTGACCTATTATTTTGGAAATTCGAACGCCCTTTTCTGGCATTTTTCTAATCGTCATTTCATCGCCAGTACTGTCTAAACAAAGTCCTAAAACATCAAAACCACAAGAAACATTGGCTATGGTTGCTGGGCAGAATAATTTTATCTCATTCATTTTTATAAAAATTAACTCACTAAGTGAGATTTTAAAGCTTCTTTCTAATGCCTCGAAATATAATCATGAGGGAATTGATTAAGCCTTGGGTGTTTGTAAACCTTAATTAGTCGATTAAAAATTACCAATCCTTATAATGTCTGCAAAAATACCTGAAGCAGTAACATCTGCACCAGCACCAGCTCCTTTAATTAATAGAGGTTGCTCGCTATATCTTTCCGTAAAAAATAATACTATATTGTCGCTACCCTCTAAATTATAAAATGGATGGTCTATTGGGATGTGTTGTAGTCCAACTTTTGCTTTTCCATTTTCAAACTGTGCTACATATTTTAAACGACAATCTTTATCGGCAGCGGCTTTATAAATACTATCAAAATGATCTTTATATTTAACTAAAGATTTTAAGAAGTCTTCAACATTTGTTGTTTCCAAGCTTTCCTGAGGAAGAAAAGATTCATTTTCGATTTGTTCGATATCCAGTTCGTTACCACTTTCTCGAGCAAGGATTAATATTTTTCGCATTACATCAACCCCACTTAAATCGATTTTTGGATCTGGTTCTGTGTATCCTTCTTCTTGCGCTTGTTTTACCACTTCATCAAAATTAGTTTGATCATTAAAGTTATTAAATACAAAGTTTAAGCTTCCAGAAAGGACTGCTTGAATTTTAGTGATTTTATCCCCCGAAGCGATTAGATTTTTTAGGGTGTCGATAATAGGAAGTCCCGCACCAACATTAGTTTCGAATAGGAAAGGGGCGTTGTATTGTCTAGAAAGTTCCTTTAAATGAATATAGTTCTTATATGGCGAGGAAGCGGCAATTTTATTACAAGTAACTACAGAAATACTATCGTTTAAATACTTTTCATAGGTGTTTGCAACCACTTCGTTTGCTGTGTTGTCTACAAAAATACTGTTGCGTAAATTGAGTTCTTTTACTTTACTGAAAAAAACATCTAAACCTGTTTGTTCTCCATTTTCCAACTGTTCTTTCCAATTCTGCAAGTCGAGTCCGTTTTCATTGAAAACCATTTTTCTAGAATTAGATAAGGCTACAACACGAATATTGAGTTTTAATTGTTTCTTTAAAAACTTACGTTGTTTTTCTATCTGAGCTAAAAATTTCTCTCCTACATTACCAACGCCCATAACAAATAAGTTTAGTTGTTTTACGTTGTCTTCAAAAAATTGTTCATGTAGGGTGTTTAATGCTTTTTTAACATCGTTTTTATTGATAACTGCCGAGATGTTTCTCTCAGAAGCTCCTTGTGCAATAGCACGAATATTGACATTGTTTTTTCCTAAAGCGCTAAACATGCGTCCGCTAAGTCCTTGGTGACTCTTCATGTTGTCTCCCACCAAGGCAACAATTGCTAAATCATTTTCAACCACAACAGGGTTGATTTTCTTCAGACTCATTTCATATTCAAATGCTTTTTCTAGAGCATTTTTAGCTTTTTCAGCATCCGTAGAAGCTACTCCAATGCAAATAGAATGCTCTGATGATGCTTGTGTAATAAATACAACACTTACTTTTGCTTCAGATAATACTTCAAAGAAACGCTTGGAAATACCAGGGATTCCAACCATACCTGTTCCTTCTAGAGAGATTAAAGAGATGTTTTCTACATGACTAATTCCTCTAACAGCACGGGCTTTCCCGTTGGTGTTTTTAGTAATTAATGTGCCTTCCTCTTCTGGAGCAAATGTGTTTTTTATGTGTATTGAAATTCCTTTTGAAAGTACAGGTTGGATAGTTGGTGGATATAAAACCTTGGCTCCAAAATGCGATAATTCCATAGCTTCTTCATAAGAAATGTGTGGAATAGCAAAAGCTTGTTTAACCAATTTAGGATTGGCAGTATACATACCACTTACGTCTGTCCATATTTCTAGTGCATCTGCCTGAACAGCCGCAGCAATAATAGCAGCGGTATAGTCGGATCCACCGCGACCTAAAGTTGTGGATTCTCCTTTTGAGGAAGAGGCAACAAAGCCAGGAACTACAATTAATTGATAGGTAACTGTTCCAAAATAATTTTCGCAAAGTTCGTTTGTAGTTTTAAAATCTACTGTTGCTTTACCAAAATCATCATCAGTTTTTATGAGTGTTTTGCTGTCTTTATGAACGCTTTCTAATCCTTCTTTTATAAAATATTCATTAATTATAAAGGAAGAAAGTAATTCTCCATAGCCAACAATTTTATCCAAAAGCTTAGGAGTAATTTCGCCAATTAAAAAAGCGCCTTCAAGTAAGGTTTCTAGTACATTTAGCTCACGCTTGATGTTGCTTATTACTTTACTTTGATTGTTGATGTCTATTAACTCTTGCGCTGTATTGATATGTCTTGCTTCAATTTCTTCAAGAACTTGTTTGTATGTTTCGTCTTGAGCAGCAGCTAGTAGAGAAGCTTTTACAAGCATATCTGTTACTCCACCAAAAGCGGAAACTACAATAACAGCTTTTTCTGTGTTAGAAGCTTTTGCAGCTATATTTTTCACCTTTTCTATATTCTGTGCATTAGCGACCGAAGTGCCGCCAAATTTTAATACTTTCATCTGTTAGTTTTTTTTGTATTTCGGGGTCTTCCTTTTTGAAAACAACCCAAAATGGTATTTATTAGTTTGGTTGATTTAAATTTTATGGCGTTTATGAGATAATTATAATTTGTACGAAAACTCAACGTTAAAAATTTGTTTTGAATGCTGCAATAAGCTACTTTATTATATTGATGCTTGTATTGTTGCATTGGTAAAATTTCTATAACTGAAAATTTTTATGTTTGGATTCAAACAAATATAATATATGGACGATATGAAAAAAGTTATACCCCAAAAGGGGTAATAATAGTAGTGTTACGAATAATTGCAATAATACACGTATTCTCAGAAGAGAATATAGAAGTAGTATGTATGTTATTAAAACTTTGCATGTGTTTACTCGTAATAGAGTTCAAATGTAGTACTTTTATAGTATTAAAAAAACTAAATGTTTATTATTAAGAATTTAATAATTTAACTAAAGAATTATTGTATAATGAAGATTTTTTCAACGGAACAGATACGTGTTGCTGATAAATTAACAATCGAAAGACAAAATATAACTAGTGATGCCTTAATGGAAAGAGCAGGAAAAGCTATTTATAATTGGATGAATAGGCAATTAGCAAACAGTGGAGTAAAAATTCACATTTTCTGTGGAGTAGGAAATAATGGAGGAGATGGTTTGGTGGTTGGGCGCCTTTTGCTTGAACAAGGTTATGATGTAAATGTGTATGTTGTAAATTTTAGCGATAACAGGTCGCAAGATTTTTTACTGAATTTTGACAGAATTAAAAATTTAAAATATTGGCCACAACTTTTAACAAAAAATGACGATTTACCTTCTATAGGAATTAATGATGTTGTAGTTGATGCCATTTTTGGAATAGGACTTAACCGACCTGCAGAAAATTGGGTGGCTGCACTTATTACTCATATTAATAAATCAAAAGCGTTTGTACTTTCTGTAGATATTCCATCAGGACTTTATATGGATAAAGCTGTAGGAAAAAATGATGCAATTATCAAGTCAAATTACACGCTTACATTTCAGTTGCCAAAGCTTGTTTTTTTGCTTCCAGAAACTGGGATTTATACGGAGTATTGGGAGGTTTTAGATATTGGTCAAGATGCTGAGTATATATTTAAAGAGCCTGCCAATGAGAATTATGTTAGTAAATTTGATGTATTGCAAGTGTATAAGCCTAGAGGGCGTTTTTCTCATAAAGGAAATTATGGACATACATTAATTATAGGAGGAAGCTACGGAAAAATTGGGGCAGTACTTATGTCAAGTGAGGCTTCTATGCATGCTGGAGCAGGTTTAGTAACTGTTTTTATTCCTAAATGCGGTTATCAAACTGTTCAAACTGCATTTCCAGAGGCTATGGTTGTGACAGATAAAAATGAAGCGTATGTTTCGGATATTAAATTTGATATTAATCCGTCTGTAATTGCAATTGGACCAGGGATGGGGAAACATGCAGAAACAGTTGATGCTTTCCATCAATTTTTACTTCAGAATGAAAAACCTTTAGTAGTGGATGCGGATGCTTTAAATATTATTTCAGAAAATAAAAAATTACTCCCCTACATAAAAGGAAGAGCTGTATTGACGCCGCATCCAAAAGAATTGGAAAGACTTATAGGGAGCTGGAAGGATGATTTTGATAAATTGAAGAAAACAAAACTGTTTTCAAAAGAAAATGATGTAGTTATTTTGATAAAAGGAGCCTATACCGCTACAGTATATCATGACAAAGTATTTTTTAATTCTACAGGTAATCCAGGGATGGCAACTGGAGGTAGTGGCGATGTGTTAACGGGAATTATAGCAGGATTAATAGCACAAGGCTATAGTCTTTTTGACGCGGCTTTTGTAGGAGTTTATATTCACGGTCGTGCAGGGGATTTGGCAGTACTTAGATCGGGGGTAGAGGCTTTAACAGCTACCGATATTATAGATTTTACAGGGGATGCTTTTCTTGATTTATTGAAAAAAAACAAAAAAGATTATCAAGAAAAACCTGATAATGCTTCATAAAGAATAAGGATTAGGTTAATTATTTGTATTTACTTGTATAAGTATTTTGTAATGCAGATTTTTGGGTGTTTTTAACTATTTAAAAAGGAATGGATAATTTTTACTATATAAGTGCCGATGTATTAGATATTGAAACAATCTCTAATGTAATAGATAATAAACTAAAGCTGAAACTCTCTGATGAAGCTAAAGTTAATATTGAAAATTGTAGAAAGTACTTAGATCATAAAATTACGACTAATAAAAAGCCTGTGTATGGAATTAACACTGGTTTTGGGTCTTTATGTAATGTAAAAATAGCCGATAGTCACCTAAGTAAACTACAAGAAAATTTGGTGATGTCTCATGCTTGTGGAACAGGAGAACAGGTTCCAGAGCAAATAGTTAAGTTGATGTTGTTGCTTAAAATTCAGTCTTTGAGTTATGGGCATAGTGGGGTGCAGCTAGACACCGTTTGTAGGTTAATAGATTTTTATAATGAAGATATTCTTCCTGTTGTTTTTACGCAAGGTTCTTTAGGGGCTTCTGGAGATTTAGCTCCTTTAGCTCATCTAGCATTGCCATTATTAGGAAAAGGAGAGGTAAATTATAAAGGAAAAAAAGTAGCTTCAGAGAAAGTACTTAAAGAGAAAGGCTGGAATCCTATTATTTTACAGTCTAAAGAAGGTTTGGCTTTACTAAACGGGACTCAATTTATGAGTGCTTATGGAGTATGGTGTATTATAAATGGTTATAGGCTTTCTTATTTGGCAGATTTAGTCGGGACAATGTCTTTAGATGCTTTTAATGGTCTAACAGAGCCTTTTAATAAACTAATCCATTTAGTGCGTCCTCACAGAGGGCAAATTAAAACAGCGGCCAGAATTCTTGAGTTTATTGAAGGGAGCGAGATAGCGGTGCAACCAAAAACACAAGTCCAAGATCCGTATTCTTTTAGATGTATGCCGCAAGTGCATGGCGCATCCAAAGATGTGTTAGCGCATGTGCGGAAGGTGTTTAAAACTGAAATTAATTCGGTAACCGACAATCCTAATATTTTTGTTGAACAAGACGAAATACTGTCCGGAGGAAATTTCCATGGACAGCCTTTGGCAATGGCTTTAGATTATTTGGGGATTGCTTTGACAGAATGGGGGAGTATATCGGAAAGAAGAACCTATCAATTAATATCTGGGCAAAGAGGATTGCCTTCCTTTTTGGTAAACGATCCTGGTTTGAATTCCGGATTTATGATTCCTCAATATACCGCAGCAAGTATTGTGAGTCAGAATAAGCAATTAGCAACGCCAGCTAGTGTAGATTCAATAGTTTCTTCAAATGGACAAGAAGATCATGTAAGTATGGGAGCTAATGCGGCTACCAAATGCTTTAAAATTATGGAGAATTTAAAATCTATTTTAGCGATAGAATTATTAAATGCTTCACAGGCATTAGCATTTAGGCACCCTGTAAAGTCTTCTTCTATTATTGAAAATTACTTTGAAGCATATACTAAAGAAGTTCCATTTGTAGATAAAGATAGAGTGTTTCATAACGATATTATGAAAACTATTAAGTTTATGGAAACTACCGTTGTAACTTCAGATATGTATAAGGATTAAGTAAGCGGGGAATTATTTATTAGAAGAAAATAAGATATCGACTTAGGTAGAAGTTTTGGAGTAGTGATATTTTGATTATCGAATAAAATTTAATCAATAACCCATTCTACAGCACTTTCAATACTTTTAAAAAATTTCATTTCTTTTCCGTAAAAATATTTTTCAATTTTGAAATTGTGTTTATATAATTCTTTGTCAGAAACAATAGCCATTTTTGTAAGGTTGTCTATTTCTCTAATGTAGTTATAAAGGACAGGATTTATTGCATAAGAATTTTTGCGAAGGGAGATATATGCAAAATCTTTATTTCGAAAATGCATATCGGCTATAGATGTTAGATCGGATAAATTTTCAAGAGAGAGGTCGATACTATCGTTAATTACACCAATAGCAAACTTTGGATATATTTCTATATATCCAAAATCAAGCTCATAAGCTTTGATTAAAGTGTGTGTAGTGTCTAACGCTGTCATGCGGCAAAAGTAAATCTAATCCATTTCTTTTTTTATTTTTAAGCTTAATTTTAGATTAACTACATTAATTGTTAGTTAAATTGATGTTTTTTATTTTTTTAAATTTTGATTTCCCCGTAAGGGAATGGCAGATTTTCCAGTGTTTATTTTGAGCGTATAGAAGGAAATTGTATTGAAATAAAAAAGCTTATCTCTTTTTAGAGATAAGCCTTGAGTTTTTTATGACCAAAAAATAGCTTTTTTAAAGTAAACCCTTCATTGAGGGTTTTATTCCCCGACGTTCTAAAATATTTTTCCTTTGAATACCTCGTAGGCTTGCCTCGAGGTAGTTGATTATGCTATTTCTGAGGTTTCCAATGAATACCTCGTAGGCTTGCCTCGAGGTAGTTGATTATGCTATTTCTGAGGTTTCCAATTTAATTTTTTCTCAATAGATTTAATCATTAGTCCTGCAATATCAATATCTGTTGCAGTTTCTATTCCTTCCAAACCAGGAGATGAGTTCACTTCTAATAAAAGAGGTCCTTTTGAAGAACGAATAATATCAACTCCAGCAACATCAAGTCCCATGGCTTTAGTGGCTTTTATAGCAATTTTCTTTTCGGCTGCAGTTAATTTTACAAGAGATGCAGTTCCTCCTAAATGCATATTTGCTCTAAATTCTCCCGGAGGGGCTTCTCTTTGCATAGCAGCAACAACCTTTCCGTCGATTACAAAAATACGAAGGTCTTTTCCGTCGGCTTCTTTTATAAATTCTTGAACAAGAATATAGGCATTTAAGCTTTTAAAAGCGTTGATAACACTTTCCGCAGCTTTCTTAGTTTCAGCTAAAACAACTCCTTTCCCTTGAGTTCCTTCAAGAAGTTTTATAATAAGGGGAGAACCGCCAACCATTTTAATGAGGTCGTTGGTGTCTAATGGGGAATTAGCAAAGCCTGTTGTAGGAATACTTACACCATTTTTTAATAAAAGTTGAAGCGAAAAAAGCTTATCTCTAGATTGACGAATGGCTTCTGCTTTATTTAAACATGCAATATTTATAGACTCAAAATGACGGGCTAGGGAGCAGCCGTAATAGGTCATACTAGGACGTATTCTAGGAATAATTGCATCTAAATCGTTTAGAATTCTTCCGCCTCGATAATGTATTTCGGGAGTTTCAGCATCGAGCTTCATATAGCATTGGCGAATATTGAAAAATTCAACTTCATGTCCCATACGTTCTGCAGCCTCTATAATTCTTCGGTTGCTGTATAAATTTGGATTGCTAGCAAGTAACCCTATTTTTAATCCACCTTGAATTTGTACGTTAGCTTTATATCTTTTATTAACATCTTCATCACTTAAATCGCCAAGCATAAAACTGCTCTCAGGATCCACAATAAGTCTTCCCATCATTGCTTCTCTTCCTAAAAGCATACGGTAGCCCATACTGTCTCTGTTGGTAAGAGAGACTTCAATATCCCACGAAGTGTCGTTGATATTAAGGCTGGTTTTAATGATATACCTGTTTTCTCGGTTTCCAGTAGAACTCTTTATAACTCTTTTATCAACAACAACAGCTTCACAATGAATTACTTTTTTTCCATTATGCTGAATAGGGTATACATCAAAGGTTACCCAAGTATCGTTATTTCTTTGGAAAGGTTGAATGTTTACAGCATGTAAGGCAGAGGTTTTAGCGCCACTATCTACACGTACTTTAATGGTTGATATATCTAATTCTGGCAAGGATACCCATTCTTGGCTACCTATAATAGTTTTGTTGCTCATTTAAAATTTTTTAGTGCTACAAAGTGAATTTGCTCGATAATCGAGATTTATTTATTCCAACTTTTATGCCGAAATATTTTTTAGTTTTCTTTTTAATACCTCAGGATATTACTCCGAGGTGTTTGCTCGATAATCGAGATTTATTTATTTCGACTTTTACACCGAAATATTTTTTAGTTTTCTTTTTAATACCTCAGGATATTACTCCGAGGTGTTTGCTCGATAATCGAGATTTATTTATTTCGACTTTTACACCGAAATATTTTTTAGTTTTCTTTTTAATGCCTCAGGATATTACTCCGAGGTGTTTGCTCGATAATCGAGATTTATTTATTTCAATGCTTAACTTAAATTTATTTTTATGAATACTTTATCAATGTAACTCTAAATTAGAGACAAATGAAAAAAAATATTAAAAATAAACCTCTATGTTTTCCGTAGAGGGTAAGCCTAACCCTTCTAAGTTAAGAAGAATTTTTAAGGGAATAAAATTAAATAAAAAAACGCGCGATTATTATGTCGCGCGCTTTAATATTTTATTAAATCTATAATTTATGATTCAGTAGACTGCTCTGCTTTAGTTATAGAAATGATAAGCTCTTCTTTTTCAGAATCTAAATCCATAAAAATGCTATCGCCTTCTGTTAATTTAGAAGTAATAATTTCTTCAGCTAAAGCATCTTCAACGTATTTTTGAATAGCTCTTTTTAATGGTCGAGCGCCGTATTGTTTATCAAAACCTTTGTCTGCAATATAATCTTTAGCCTTATCGGTTAATTTTAAATTATAACCTAGACCTTCAATACGCAAGTATAGTTTTTCTAATTCAATATCAATAATTTTATGAATGTCTTCTTTTTCTAATGGATTAAAGACAACCACATCATCAATACGGTTTAAAAATTCTGGAGCAAAAGCTTTCTTTAAAGCATTTTCTATAACACTTCTAGAATGTTCGTCAGCTTGAGCTTTCTTGGCAGAAGTTCCAAAACCTACACCTTGTCCGAAATCTTTTAATTGACGCGCTCCAATGTTGGAAGTCATAATTATAATAGTATTTCTAAAATCTATTTTTCGTCCTAGGCTGTCGGTAATATAACCATCATCTAAAACCTGTAAAAGCATATTAAATACGTCTGGATGAGCTTTTTCAACCTCGTCTAATAATATTACGGCATAAGGTTTTCTTCTTACTTTTTCGGTAAGTTGTCCACCTTCTTCGTAACCTACATATCCTGGAGGCGCTCCGATTAATCGGGAAACAGCAAATTTTTCCATGTATTCGCTCATGTCGATACGGATTAAAGCATCTTCAGAATCGAATAATTTGTTAGCTAATACTTTTGCTAATTGTGTTTTTCCAACTCCAGTTTGTCCTAAAAAGATAAAAGAACCAATTGGTTTGTCTGGGTCTTTTAATCCAGCTCTGTTTCTTTGGATGGCTTTAACTACTTTGGCTACCGCTTGATCTTGTCCAATTACTTTTCCTTTAATAAGTTCTGGTAATTTGGCTAATTTAGAGCTTTCGGCTTGAGCAATTCTAGTAACAGGAACGCCGCTCATCATAGAAACAACATCGGCTACACTTTCGTCTGTAACAGTTTCTCTGTGGAGCTTACTGTCTTCTTCCCATTTTTCTTGAGCAATAGCTAAATCTTTTTCAAGTCGCTTTTCATCGTCTCTTAATTTAGCAGCTTCTTCATATTTCTGTTTCTTAACGACCGAATTTTTGAGCTCTTTTACGTCTTCTAATTGTTTTTCGAGTTCTAAAATTTGTTTAGGAACCTCCATATTAGTTATATGTACTCTAGAGCCAGCTTCGTCTAAAGCATCAATAGCTTTGTCTGGTAAAAATCTGTCTGTTAAATATCTATTTGTAAGCTTAACGCATGCTTTAATTGCTTCGTCTGTATAAGTTACATTATGGTGTTCTTCGTATTTATCTTTTATATTATGAAGAATTTCAATTGTTTCTTCTACGGTAGTAGGTTCTACAATTACTTTTTGAAATCTTCTTTCCAGGGCTCCATCCTTTTCAATATATTGTCTGTACTCGTCTAAAGTGGTGGCTCCAATACATTGAATTTCTCCACGTGCAAGTGCAGGTTTAAACATATTTGAAGCATCTAAGCTTCCGGTAGCGCCGCCAGCACCTACAATAGTATGTATTTCATCAATAAAAAGAATAATATCATCATTCTTTTCGAGTTCATTCATTACTGCTTTCATGCGTTCTTCAAACTGGCCACGGTATTTTGTGCCAGCAACTAAAGAAGCAAGATCTAGTGTAACCACTCTTTTGTTGTAAAGAATTCTAGATACTTTCTTTTTAATAATTCGCAATGCTAACCCTTCGGCAATAGCACTTTTACCAACCCCAGGCTCTCCAATTAAGAGCGGATTATTTTTCTTTCTTCTGCTTAAAATTTGAGAAACCCGTTCAATTTCTTTCTCTCTTCCAACAACAGGATCTAGTTTATCCTCTTCGGCAAGCTGTGTAAGGTCTCTTCCAAAGTTGTCTAAAACAGGAGTTTTAGATTTTTTATTAGATTTTGGAGTACTACTTGTGCTTCCAAACGGATTCTCTCTTCCTTCATCGCCAGCACCAGTTTCATCAGAAAATGATTCAGCGGAAGGAGCATCTATATAATCGTCGTCACTTGTTATCATAAGCTTGAATTGTTCTTTAACATTATCGTAATCAATCTTAAGCTTATTAAGTAGCTTTGTTGTAGGGTCGTTTTCGTTCCTTAAAATACAAAGTAATAAATGCGCAGTATTTATTGAGGAACTTTGAAATAATTTAGCTTCAAGGAAAGTAGTCTTTAAGGCACGCTCTGCTTGTCTAGTAAGGTGTAAGTTGCGTTTGTCGTTTGCAGCAATACCACTTATAGGATTAGACGGACTTAAAATTTCTACTTTTCTTCTTAAATGTTCAAGGTCTATACTTAATGCTGTTAATATATCTATTGCTTTTCCGTTTCCATCACGCAAAAGTCCGAGCATAAGATGTTCCGTCCCAATAAAGTCGTGTCCTAAACGTAGGGCTTCTTCTTTACTGTAGGCAATTACATCTTTTACTCTTGGTGAAAAATTATCATCCATACTTTTTCCTTTCTTCAATTAAAAATAGTAAAACAACTATAAGTAGGCAAAAACTATACCTTATTTTCTTCTGTTAAGGAGTAGTTTTAGCTAATAGACAAAAAAAACTTTCAAATTCAAAAAAATTAACAGGTATTTTATTAACCTTTTAAGGGCTTATATTTGTTGATAAAAACATGAAAAAACCTTTTTGGATGGTACTAAAGCGTCTTTAAAATGCGTATATTGGCACGATTTATAATTAAAACATACATAATATATATTAAATATGGCAGAAGGAGAAAAGCTGATCCCTATTAATATAGAGGACGAGATGAAATCTGCTTACATTGATTATTCAATGTCGGTCATTGTGTCACGTGCTCTTCCAGATGTTAGGGACGGATTAAAACCAGTTCACCGACGCGTTTTGTTCGGAATGCATGAATTGGGAGTTAGATCTAACAGTTCTTATAAAAAATCTGCAAGAATTGTAGGAGAGGTATTAGGTAAGTATCACCCACATGGAGATACTTCTGTTTATGATACCATGGTGCGTATGGCTCAAAGTTGGAGCTTGCGGTATATGATGGTAGATGGCCAAGGTAACTTTGGTTCTATAGATGGAGATAGTCCAGCAGCAATGCGTTATACGGAAGCACGTATGCGTAAAATATCTGAAGATATGCTAGCGGATATCGACAAAGATACTGTTGACCATCAGTTAAACTTTGATGATACTTTAAAAGAACCTAAAGTACTTCCTACAAGAGTTCCTAATTTATTAATTAATGGAGCATCAGGGATTGCTGTAGGTATGGCTACAAATATGCCTCCTCACAACTTAACAGAAGTGGTGGATGGAACAATAGCCTATATAGAAAATAACGATATAGAAATTGATGAACTTATCGAACATGTAAAAGCTCCAGATTTTCCAACTGGAGGGATTATTTATGGTTATGATGGAGTTAGAGAAGCCTTTAAAACGGGGAGAGGACGTATTGTAATGCGTGCCAAAGCTCATAATGAAGAGGTTAACGGAAGGGAATGTATTGTTGTTACTGAAATTCCTTATCAGGTTAACAAGGCAGATATGATTAAGAAAACTGCTGACCTTGTAAATGATAAGAAAATTGAAGGAATTTCTAACATCCGAGACGAATCGGATAGAAATGGAATGCGAATTGTTTATATCCTTAAGCGAGATGCAATTCCAAACATTGTCTTAAATACTCTTTTTAAATATACAGCGCTTCAATCTTCTTTCAGTGTAAATAATATTGCATTGGTGAATGGAAGACCAGAAATGTTGAATTTGAAAGACATGATCCATCATTTTGTGGAGCATCGTCATGAAGTAGTAGTTAGAAGAACAGAATATGAGCTTAGAAAAGCAGAAGAGCGGGCTCATATTTTAGAAGGATTAATTATTGCTTCGGATAATATAGATGAGGTAATTGCCATTATTCGTGGTTCTAACAATGCTGATGAAGCACGTACTAAGTTGATTGAACGCTTTAAATTAAGTGAGATTCAAGCCAAAGCAATCGTAGAAATGCGATTGAGACAACTTACAGGTCTGGAACAAGACAAGCTTCGTTCTGAGTATGATGATATTATGCAGTTTATTCAAGAATGTAAAGATATCTTGGCGAATAAAGAGCGTAGAATGAATATCATTAAAGAAGAGCTTCAGGAAGTAAGAGAAAAATATGGTGATGAAAGACGTTCTCAAATAGAATATGCAGGTGGAGATGTAAGTATAGAAGATATGATTCCAGATGAGCAAGTGGTAATTACTATTTCTCATGCAGGTTATATTAAAAGAACTCCACTTACAGAATATAAAACTCAGAATAGAGGAGGTGTTGGTCAAAAAGGAACTTCAACAAGAACTGAAGATTTCTTAGAGCATTTATTTGTGGGAACCAACCACCAATACATGTTGTTCTTTACACAAAAAGGAAAATGTTTCTGGATGCGTGTTTATGAAATTCCAGAAGGAAGTAAAACTTCTAAAGGAAGAGCTATTCAAAATCTAATAAATATAGAGCAAGACGATAAGGTGAAAGCCTTTATTTGCACAAAAGATTTAAAAGATGAAGAGTACATAAACAGTCATTTTGTCATAATGGCAACCAAAAAGGGTGTTGTTAAGAAAACTTCTTTAGAACAATATTCACGTCCACGTCAAAATGGTATTAATGCCATTACGGTTCGAGATGGGGATGAGCTTTTAGAGGCTAAATTAACAACAGGAAACAGTCAAATACTATTAGCTGTTAAATCTGGTAAGGCTATTCGTTTTGAAGAAGGTAAAACCCGCCCAATGGGAAGAAATGCTTCTGGGGTTAGAGGGATTACTTTAGCAGACGATAATGATGAGGTAGTAGGAATGGTTTCTGTTCATAACTTGGAAGAAAACATATTAGTGGTTTCAGAAAAAGGTTATGGAAAACGTACTTACCTAGACGATCCAGAAGATGGAGAAGCAGTTTACCGTATTACAAACCGTGGAGGTAAAGGGGTTAAAACAATGTCTATTACCGAAAAAACGGGTGCATTAGTAGCTATTAAAAATGTTTCTGATGAAGACGACCTAATGATTATTACTAAATCTGGAGTTGCTATCCGAATGGCAATTGAGGATTTAAGAGTTATGGGACGAGCTACACAAGGAGTTAAGTTGATAAATCTTAAGAATGATTCTATTGCAGCAGTTGCAAAAGTGATGAAGGAAGAAGATGAAATTGACGATGTTGAAAATATCGATGTTATTGAAGATGGCACAGATATTGAACAAAACGATTCTGATACGGAACCAAATAATAACGAATAATACTTAACACAAATTATTTATAACAATGAAAAAACAAGTTTTATTAGCATCTGCAATATTAGTATCTTCTTTTGCTATAGGGCAGAAAAGCGAACTTAGAGATGCTGAAAAAGCCTTAGATAAAGGAAGTGCTGCAGAAGCAAAGAGTACTTTAGAAAGTTTATCATCTAGTATAGAATCTGCTGATGACAAATACAAAGCAGAATATTATTTTCTAACAGGAAAAACATATGCAGACCTTGCTAAAAAAGGAGGCGCAGATAGCGATTATGAGAAAGCTGTAAGTTCTTTAAATGAACTTATAGAATTTGAAAAAGGGTACAAAACAAAGTATACCGATGAAGCAAAAGAAATTCTTGAAAAATTATCTGGAGACGTAGTTAATGCTGCTGTTGAAGATAATAAAAATGAGAATTTTGCTGGTGCAGCAAATAAACTGCATATGGCATATGAAATGACTGGAAATGAAGATTATCTTTATTTTGCTGCATCTAGTGCTGTAAACGGAGGAGATTTTGATAATGCTTTAACATATTATGAGCAATTAAAAGATTCTGGATATACAGGAGAATCTACTTCTTATTTGGCGGTAAATAAAGAAACAGGAGAAGTTGAAAATCTTGGTTCTGAACAAAACCGTGATTTAATGATTAAAACTGGAGGATATTCAGACCCTACGGAGGAGAAAACTGAATCTAGAATGCCAGAAATCGTTAAAAATATAGCTTTAATTTATAACGAAAAAGGAGAAACAGATAAAGCTGCTGCTGCAATTAAAGAAGCGCGTGCTGCTAATCCAGATGATATGAACTTATTGCTTACAGAAGCAAATATGTATATCAAAATGGGAGACAAAGCTAAGTTCCAATCTTTAATGGAAGAAGCTATTCAAAAAGATCCTAATAACCCTACATTATACTACAACTTAGGAGTTATTCTTGCTGAACAAGGAAATAAAGAAAAAGCTAAAGAATATTATGAAAAAGCTTTAGAATTGGATCCAGAAAATGAAAATGTTTATTTAAACATGGCTTCTTTAATTCTTTCTGATGAGAAATCAATTGTTGAAGAAATGAATGGATTAGGGAATTCTTCTACAGATAACAAACGTTATGATGAGTTAAAAGCTCAACGTGAAGGTTTATACAAATCTGCAGTTCCTTATCTTGAAAAATTACTTACTGTAAATCCAGATAATATAGATGCTGTAAGAACACTTATGAACATCTATGGTACAATTGGAGAGCCAGAAAAATATAAAGCAATGAAAGATAAACTTGCTACTTTAGAGCAATAAAAAATCTTTCAATACTGTATAAAAAAGCACCGTAATTACGGTGCTTTTTTTATGGTTTAGTAATTCTAGTCACAAATTAGAGATATAAATCTCATTTTTTTCTGCGCTAGTAGCATCTTATGTATGGAATAAAGGGTATGTATTTGAATTTGTGGTTAAAAACTTTTAGTTAAAACACTCAATTTCTGTATGCCTTTTAAAATATAAATTCCTTACTTTAAATAAGTTGCTAACTCATTATTTTGTTTCTGTAACTCTTTTATAAAAAGTTTTGATACTTCATTTGCTCCTTTATTAGAGAGGTGGGTATCGTCGTGTTTGCCTTTTGGATAGTAAGCAATTTCTTGAGGTTCAAAATGCAGATGTAGTTTCTTTGATTCTTCCAAACCATAAGATTCTTCCAATTGTTCTGTTAAATATTGAAGGTCTATAAAGGTAACTTCTTGCTCCTGTGCCACTAAACGAGCTTCTAATGGGTATTCTCCATGAGTGTCTACTAAGGTTCCTTCTTCATTAAAATTACGTCTTACAATAGAAGAGAAAAGAATTGGAATAGCGCCTTTCTCTCTACTTTCTTTAATAAATTTCATTAAATTATGTCTATAAGCTGTATGTGGGTTGGTGTAACGAGATGGATCTTTTACTTTTTGATCGTTATGCCCAAATTGTATAAAAACATAGTTTCCAGGTTCAAGTTTTTTGTAAATAGAGTCCCATCTTCCTTCAGTAATAAAACTACGAGAACTTCTCCCATTAACTGCTTTATTTATTATGGTTACATTATCTTTAAAATAATTGGGTAATACTTGTGCCCATCCGTGTTCTGGATTGTTTTCTGGATCTTTTTTATCGGACATAGTAGAATCTCCTATGGTATAAATTGTAATATCTTGTGCGTTTATACTAAAGGTAAAAGAAAGTGCTATGAGGAATAATTTGAGTTTCATATGTTTATTTTTATTGTTTGTTAATAGCCATATGGAACATCCAAATAATTATTTAGTGGTGTGTCTATAAATTAGACTTGGATGGATGTTTCATATTATAATTTCTATTATTTATTAATTAGTAGTGTACCAAGGCTGAATACTGTTTCTGTCCTTTAAAATGCTTTCTAATGTATAGTTTTTAGCTTCCGAGGAGGTTAATAAATGAGACCATTTAACACGATTTTTACTGGAAGCCGAAGCTCCTTTTGTTTGGTATTCAGCATAAAAACTATTTTTGTGACTCTCATTTTTATTCCAATCGTGCCATCTTATAGGTAAAATGTGGCTTCCCATAGTACAATTTAAAAAAACAGTTTTAGCATAGATTCGCCATGGTCTTCCTAGATAAACCTTAGTAACATCTTTATCTGCAGTAAGTTTACAATTAATAAAAACAAAACCGTATTTAGTATTTTTGTCTGTAGAAGCTGCTGTAATATAAGAATCGGATTTTGAGTGAATAGTACAGTCTTCAAAAACGGCTGTTGCTTGTCCGAAGATAAAATCGGTGGTTCCTTCAATATAACAGTTTTTAAAGTATTGTTTAAAACCTTCTCCAGAAAGGAATACGGTATCTTGATTCCCTTTTATATTGCAATTTTCAATGAGAACACGATTTGCGTTAACCGTTAATGCAATAGCTTGCCCAACTTCCCCCGCAGTATTTTCAATAGTTAAGTTCTTTATAGTACAGTCATTTCCATTAATCTGTAGGGTAGGAGTATGAAAAGTACTATTTCTACCAAGGTTAATTCCGTCAAAGTAATCGTTAAAACTAATAATGGTATTTTCCTTATTTTCTCCAATTAAGGTAACCTTTGGATTCCATTGATAAATCTTTACTTTCTCATTATAAACTCCTTTTTTGACAAAAATTGTTATTTTATCATAAGGATACGATTTTGTATTGTTTATAGCCTCTTGGATGGAATTGTAATCTCCGCTCCCATCTTTAGCAACAATCATATCAAAATCATTAAAAAAGCACACATCATTTTTAGGTAATGCGTGTGCTTTTAATAGTAAACAAAAAAACAATGAGAGTAAAATTGTATAATGAATTTGTTGTTTCATTTTATTTATTTAGTTCTATTGCCGCCAATATAAAGGGGCCAGTGGCTTTAGGGTCGTTATCTTTTTTTGTTTCGTTGATATAATATTCATAAGAGCCATCTCTGTACGGGTTCCCACCCAAGCCAGCAACAGCACAAACTTCTGTAATAGTAACAACACCTTTCTCATCAACTTTAATTAGTTTTTCTGTGAGTCCGTTAAACCCTAAATCAGCATTTTTTTGGAAGCTTTTAGGTAAATACCCTTTATTAACACCTTTTGCAAGCATATAGGTAAGCATGGCAGTACCAGAAGCTTCTAAGTAGTTTCCTTCTCGGTCTCCCATGTTTGTAACTTGGTACCATAATCCAGTTTTATCTTGAACTTTAACAACAGCAACTGCTAGTTCATTTAGGTATTCTATAAGTTCTTTTTTCTTTGGATGTTCTTCTGGGTAGAAATCTAAAACATCTACCAGCGCCATTCCATACCATCCTAAGGAGCGCGACCAAAAGTTTGGAGAAGTACCCGTTTTTTTGTTAGCCCATTCCATTTCCCTACTTTCATCCCATCCGTGGTACAGCAAGCCTGTTTCGTTGTCTTTGGCATTTTTTTGGATGAGTTCAAATTGCTTTGCTATATCATCCAATGCTTTTCCATCTTCAAAAGTAGTAGTGTATTCAGCATAAAAAGGAGCTCCCATGTATAAACCATCTAGCCACATTTGGTTTGGATATCTTTTTTTGTGCCAAAACCCACCAGACTCTGTTCTTGGCTGCCCTTTAAGTTGTAAACGAAGGGTGTCCATAGCAATCCGATATCTTTCATCCTCCGTTTTAGCATATAAATCGAATAAGATTTTTCCTGCATTAATCATGTCTATGTTATACTTCTGCAAATCATAGTTTATTATTTTTCCGGTGCTATCTATTAATTCGTCAGCATATTGCTTGGCATAATTATAATAAATATCATTAGATGTTTCTTTATACAAAGCCTGCATAGAAAGAGAAACTAAGCCATGCACATAATCCCATTTTGGCCTTTTAGCATGATCAATTTGCCAAGCTTCAGGATTTCTATGAATAATGGAAAGCGCCATGCGTTCCGACCATTTTTTTGTGCTATCTACAGCTAATTCCTGAGTTGTTTCTTCATTGGTGTTTTCCTTTTTTTGCTCTTTACAACTCGTTGTAAACGTAAATGTTGTTGCCAAAAAAAGTGTGTATATACTTACTTTATTAATTTTCATTTTAAAAATATTATAGTTTTGGTAGAGTTAATTTAACTGGTTATTTTTATTAAGCTGCTCTAATAGGGAGTTTATATAATTTGTAAAATCTTCTTTATTAGTAATCCCGTCTTTTTCTTTTTCCCAAGCACCTAAAAAGTAATAAGATATTGTATTGGTAGTAGGTTTAAATACTAATAAATGATCATCTGTTCCTTCTACAGCTTGTGCTACCTCATCAGTTTTGTAAAAAAGAGCCATACCCAATTTGTCTGGAACTAATGTTTGTTCCCCATAAGTAGAAATATATGCCCACTTTTTATTTTCTGAAGTCTTTTTAGTTAATTCAATGTTGTCAAACTTTACAATTCCTGTGGCAATACCTTCAATTGCTTTAGAGGGAGTTACATCATGTTTTGTATATCTATGGTTGGGGGTAATAGTTAATTTTGAATGAAGGTTAATTTTATCATTTCCAGTTTTCCATCCTTTGTAATCTATGTTAACAGAAGAAGAGGAATTTGTATTCTCAATTTTTGCGTTGGTTTGATCTACGTTTTCAAAATGCAAAACCTTTCCATCAAGATACCTTCCAATAGAACCAATCCCCATAGATTTCCCAGCTTTTAGGATATCCATTCCCCAATCGTTCATTTCGTGATAAGAATCAAAATTGTCTTGCCCTACTTTTGGTAAAATAATTTCTTCTGTAGTTTTTCCAAAAATATCGATAGCATTTCTCCAATCTAAATACAGTCTATAACCAACTTTATTACTTTCCCATCCTGGGCCTTCATATCTAATATACCAAGAATGGTCTGTATGTTCTTTAGGAACAGTTAGTTCAGAAACATTTTTAAAAGAAGTTCCATTACTATATTCTTTATGGTTTCTAGAACCATCTATCCATTTACCACCTTGAGCAATAGAAATTTCTGCATAAGATGTGCCTGTAATTTTATCTTCTTTAGATGTTTCAATGACAGTTTCTGAGGTTGTTTTTTCTTTATCTACTTCTTTTTTACATGATAAAGTAAGAGTTAAACAGCATAACGGAATAATAAATTTAGTTGCTTTCATAGTTTTATTTTCTGAAGATTAATTAGTGATATTTTTTAAAAAAATGAACTTGATAACCGTTAAAGATACCAAGTTCATAATTGCTAACTACAACCTTCGTTGCTTTATTAAAGTGGATTAATTGTATGCAGGGTTTTGTGGAAAATCTTTATTTTGATTTAAGTCAATAGCATCTTGTGGTATCGGTCTTAATATTTTTAATTCTCCATTTGCGCCAGCAAAATTTCCTTCATTAATTAAATAATGATACATAGAAGCTCTTTCTACTAATTTCCCTGTACGTTTAAGATCAAACCAACGGTGGTATTCTCCTAAAAGTTCACGAGCTCTTTCGTCTAAAATATAATCAATATCTAAATCTGCTGCTGTTGCAGGAGTAGCATTAGCTCTTTCTCTTACGGCATTAAGACGTTGCAGCGCAGTTGCTGGACTTGATTGTAAATAAGCTTCCGCAGCAATTAAATAGGTATCTGCTAGTCTAGATAAAATAAGATCTCTCGTACTAGATCTATTACTGCTAAATGGAGCTTTAGGATCGTCAAACTTTTTAACTGGGATAGTTTCGTAATCAAAGTTTCTATTTTGAGAAGGTACATACTCTCCATATGGATGAATAGTAGCTTCTGGATTTGCTGCTGCATAGGCAGCTAAATCTGCATCAGAGCTAGCCCATTTAGGGGCGTAATATTCTGCAACAGTTAAGCCACTATGGTCATCAACATCAAAATAGTCATAATATCTATTAAAAACCTCTGTCATAAAAGTTCCTTCCCAACGCTCATCTCCTTCTTCAAATAAACCTACAGCAAATGCAGTAGGGCATAGGGTATAAGAGCGGTATGGAGCGTCTCCAGCAACTTCAGAACCGCCTAAATAAGAACTAAAATAGTAGTGTTGCTTACTTCCTAATCCTGTAGGATTAGTACTGTTGGCTGCTTCACTAAACTGTACAGAAAAAATAGTTTCAGCATTCATTTCATTTCCAGGTCTCCACAATTCTTCAAAAGGAATAGATAATGCTTGTCCGTTTATAGCATCATCTGCATAACTAGCAGCTTTACTAAAATCGTCTGAAGCGGCAAAACTTTCATAAGCTCTTGTTAAGTGTACTTTAGCTAATAAGTGTTGTACAGCTCTTTTGTTTACTCTTCCGTTGTAAGAACTTCCATCAACAAGAGATAGAGATTGTTCTAGTTCTGAAATAATAAAAGCGTACACTTCTTCAGCAGAATTTCTGTCGAATGTTAGCACAGGACTATCAATATAGTCTGTTACTAAACCAACACCACCATAAGTTTGAACTAATAAGAAATAAGCATTGGCTCTTAAATATTTAACTTCTCCAATTCTCTTACTAAGGTCTGAAGTTTGTTCTGTTAGATCACTATAATAAATTGCCATATTTGCACTTTGGATAGCTTTATAGCAAGTGCTGTACAATTGCCCAACTCCTTGAGAAGAAGGAGTAAGTTGTGTATATTGACTTAATCCAGGCGGTTCTTGGTCACGCCCTTCCGCATATAAATCTGTACCAGCAGCAAATAACCAAGCATCACCACCATATATATCTTTTAATTGTGCATAGTTTGCATTTACAAGTGTTTCAAACCCTTCCGCAGTATTATAAAAACTTTCTGCAGTTACATTTGATAGATTATCTTCTTCTAAGTAATCATCACATGAAAATAATGTGATGCTTAGAATAGCTAAACCGAATAATATGTTTTTCATTTTCATGATTGATTAAAATTTTAAATTGATTCCTAATTGATACGTAATATTACTTACTCGTCCTACTCCTAAACCAGCTCCAGCCCATTCAGGATCGTATCCATCATAATCTGTAAATACAAATGGATTTAAAACATTTGCGTAGATTCTAAAATGTTTAATATTTAGTTTTTCAATTATATTCTGACCAAAAGTGTATCCTAAAGAAATGTTTTTCACTTTAACAAAAGAAGCATCTCTGTAATACCCTACGCCATCATTTCTCCAAAATGTCCCCATATTACGTGGTTGTGGATAGTTGTTTGAAGCTTGAGCAGGAACACCAGCTTGATTTTCTGGCACATACCAATCGATATCTAACTTTTGACGCCCACGATCTTCTGTATTTGTAAAATTTGCGTGAAAAGGACTATAAACATACACTCCTTGGTTGGTAATAAGCGAAGCAGATAAATCGATATTTCCAACGGTTAATTTGGTAAATAAACTTCCTGACCAATCAGGATTTGGAGTTCCTAAAATAATACGGTCGTCTGCGGGGTCAATTACACCATCATTATTAATATCTCTAACTTTAGCCTGACCTTCTGTTTGGTTGTACGATGTAGCTTCTGCAACTTCATCTCCTTGCCAGATCCCGTCAAAGTCATAATTATAAATAGCATCAATATCTTCCCCAATAAACCATCCGTTTCCAACATCATCAACTTCATCTTGTCCATATAATTCTTCAATAGAATTATTGTTTTTAGTGAAGGTAAGTGTGGTAGACCAAGTAACTTTTTGGTTATTAATAAGTATTCCTGTTAAACTTGCCTCAACTCCTGTATTTTTTACAGAAGCTACGTTTGCATTGATAGAAGACCAGCCAGACTCGATTGGAAGTCTTTGTTCAAGAATTAAATCATCAGATAATCTGTCATAAACATCAACACTACCATTTAATCGGTTGTTAAAGAATCCGTAGTCAATACCAAAGTTCATTTCACGTGTTTTTTCCCATCCTAAAGATTTATTAGCTAAAGCGCTAGGAAGCCATCCATTGGCAGAAGTTCCGTTAAAATCGTAGTATAATTGTCTGTCTAAACTGTTTTGTGTAGAATAAGGAGAAACATTATTGTTTCCAGTATAACCGTAACTAGCTCTTAATTTTAAATTAGAAACGGTATTAGATTCTTTTAAGAAACCTTCTTCACTAACTCTCCAACCAATAGCTGCAGAAGGGAAAGTGTCCCATTGTTTATCTTGAGATAGGAGGGAAGAACCATCCCATCTGTTAGAAAGCGTAAGTAAATACTTATCTTTATAAGAATAGTTTAGACGTAACGCATAAGAGCTAAGTGTCTGCTTTGAATAATTAGAACCTAGGTTAAATGTACCCTGTTCTCCAGAGCCAATATTGTAGAAACCAGTGTCGAAAGGCATATTTCTAGAACTTTGGAAAGAAGTTTCGGTTCTACTGTAATACAAACTTTGTAATGCAAGGAAGTTAAAAGTATGTGCATCATTGAAAGTGTAATCAATATTAAATTGATTATCCCAAGTTCCATTGAAGTTTTCTCCTTTACTCATTTCTGCTGAAGGGAGGTCATTATTATCTACACCAACACTAGTCATAGCACCCCAGGCTTGCCCGTTTCTATAGCTAGAATATCCAGCAGAGTAGGTAGTTTTAAAAGATAACCAATCTAAAATATTATACTGAAAGTATACATTTCCAACCCCTGTCCATCTTCTGGTTTCATTAGTAGTGTTTGCAATTTCTAAAAGTGGATTATAGGTACTTGTTTTGTTAATAACAAAATCTCCATTTGCATCGGTAAGTTTCCCTGGTAATGGAAATAATTCATTATCGTTCAAGCCATAAGGATCTAAGAATGGATTTAACCTAAAAGCTTGTTGCATGGCATTATCACTACCATCTTGTTGTTCTGTTAAAGCGACAGTGAAATTTGCTCCAATTGAAAATTTATCGTTTATTTTTTTATCCAATCCAGATTTAAAAGTATACTTTTTTAATTCTTCATTTTGAATATTTCCAGTTTCCTTTTGGGCACCTATTCCTAAGTTATATCCCATCCCATCGTCTGTTCTTCCAGAAACATTTACATAATTGTTTTGTTGAATTCCTGTTTTTAATACAGCGTCATACCAATCAAAGGTTTCATTGTTTAAAGCTCTTCTTTCTAATTCAGAATTAGCGTCTCCAATAACTGCATCGTATAATGTCTCAGGGGTAACATATCCGTTAGGACCATTACTTGCAGTTGCTAGGTAAGCCGATTGATGATAATACCACCATTTTTGCCCACCCATCATTTCAGGAAGTCTTGCAACATCTTTTACTCCCATATAACTATCTAAGGTTACAGTAAAATTTGAGGGTGCATTTGCACCACTTTTTGTAGTTACAATAACAACACCATTGGATCCTCTAGAACCATAAATAGCAGTAGAAGATGCATCTTTTAAAATATCCATTCTTTGGATATCTTGTGGGTTTAAGAAATCTATATTGTCTGTAGGAACTCCATCTACAACAAATAACGGATTTGTATTTCCGCTTAAAGAGTTTTTACCTCTAATGGTAATGTCAAAACCATCTCCAATACGTCCTGTAGATGGAGATATTTGTACCCCAGGAACATTTCCTTGCAATGCTTCCAATGGATTATTCATGCTTCTCTCGGTAAGCGATTCAGAATCTAAACTCCCAACAGCTCCTGTTAAATCAGACTTTTTCTGAGTTCCATAACCAATAACAACAACCTCATCTAACGATTGCGTATCTGGTTCTAAAGTAATATTTATATTGGAAGTTCCATTAAGACTATACTCTTGAGTCTTAAAACCTATATAAGTAATTACTAATACAGCATCTGGTGAAGCTACATTTAAAGTAAAGTTCCCATCAAAATCTGTTGTAGTTCCGTTTGAAGTATTTTTTTCAACAACATTTACACCGGGTAGCGGAGTGCTAGTTTCCGCTTCAGTAATAACACCTGTTATTGTAGTGTTTTGTTGTCCGTAACTAAAGTTACTAAATGCAAAACAGCAAATAAATAATACTGAAAGCAAGTAATAATTTTTTGTTTTAAACAATAGTTTGGTTTTCATAATAATTGTTAGATTGAATTCTTAAATACAGTTAGTTGACTTTTAATCATTAAAAATTAATTTTTGTAATCGATTGCACGAATCTAAACAATAACTATTAAAAAACAAATTTTTAATATAAAAAAATACCAAATTGACAATTTAAGCATAGGAATTTTAACATAATAGTACTGTTTTCCGTAATTTTTAATAGGTTTATAGTATTTTTTACTATTTTGCAATAGGTTTTAGGATTCAATCTGAAGAAAAGTAGTGTTATTGTAATCGATAACACTTTGAAATTTAGGTTTTTTTAAATTAGTTACATTTGTAGAATATTCAACAGCCAAGAAAAGTTTAATGAACGAGAAAACTACCATTTATGATATTGCCAAAGCGTTAAATGTAACAGCAGCAACAGTATCAAGAGCATTAAATAATAATCCTAAAATTAGCGCAGCTACTAGGAAACTAGTAATGGAAACTGCTGCTAAAATGAATTATAAGCAAAATAAATTAGCATTAGCCCTTAAAAGTGGGAAGAGTAATAATGTAGGTGTTGTGGTTCCTTATATTGATAGGAATTTCTTTTCTGCTATTATTAGAGGGATAGAAGAAGAGTTATATCCATTGGGCTATCATGTTATTATTTGCCAAACGCATGAACAAGAGAGTGCCGAGATAGATAATATCAATGCACTTTTAAACGCGCAAGTAGACGGAATATTAATGTCGGTTTCTAAATTATCTACACAAACCTCTCATTTTGAACATGTTTTAAATAAAAATGTTCCTTTAGTATTTTTTGATAGAAAAAAAGATGTTAAGGGAGTTAGTACGGTTACTATAGACGATTATCAAGCGGGTTACAATGCTACTAAACATCTTATAGAGCAGGGGTGTAGTAAAATAGCACACCTTTCTGGAGACTGGGCTTTAGAGATTTATAAAAATAGATATAAAGGATATAAACAGGCATTGCTGGATAACGGAATAACATTTAATAAAGATTATGTTATTAAAACGAAGAGTGATATTAAAGCGGGTCATAAATCGGTTGAGAAATTGATGACTTTAGAAACTCCCCCTGATGCAATATTTTCCTCAAGTGATTATGTGGCACTTGGCGCAATTCAGCAATTAAAAAAAATGGGAGTTAAAATCCCAGACGATTTTTGTGTGATAGGTTTTAGTAATGAGCCTTTTACTAAGTTTATGGAGCTTTCTATGAGTACTGTAGACCAATTACCGGTTGAAATGGGGAAAATGTCGGCAAAGGTATTTTTAGAGCAGGTAAAAGAATCGAATGTTAAAATTGAAAAGAAGGTAGTTTTAGCTCCCAATTTAAAAATTAGAGCTACTTCTACAAAAAAATAATATTTTATTTACTCAACGAGATTATAATAAACTTAAGTTTATCTTGAATATACTGAAGATAGGTTTCGACCTATTTTTAGTTTTCTAATGTTTCATGGTTGTTATCTAAACCATTCTAGGGGGTAGAGCTATTTCTAACAGATTTAATGTAGGTTTACCACTAAATTCACAAATATATTTTTATTTCCTACGTTTAATAACAATCTCCTGAAGGGAGGGGAAGTATCATATATCCGTGAATTTGTGGCTAAAATTTAAAAAATCTTAAAACAAAGAATGTTAGAATATTACTGTAATTAAAGAGAAACACCTCGTTTCCAAGGAATAAAATCGTTTTGATTTAATTCCATAGCTTTGGTTTTCTTCCCACTAGCAATGTCTACAATATATTCCATTAGAACATCGGCCATTTCTTCAATTGATTTTTCTCCGCGGATAATTGCACCTGTATCAATATCAATAATATCTGGCATTTTTAGAGCTAGTTCACTATTTGAAGCTACTTTAATAACTGGGGTAATAGGATTTCCAGTTGGAGTACCTAAACCAGTAGTGAACAATATAATATTGGCACCAGAACCAGCCATTGCAGTGGTACTTTCCACGTCGTTTCCGGGAGTACATAAAAGATTGAGCCCCGATTTAGTTACATATTCCCCGTAATCTAAAATTTCTACTATAGGGGATGTGCCTCCTTTTTTTGCTGCCCCAGCAGATTTCATTGCATCGGTAATAAGTCCGTCTTTAATATTTCCAGGAGAAGGATTCATATCAAATCCTGAGCCTGCATCTACTACAGATTTTTCAAAATCTTGCATTAATTGAAGAAATCTACTACTTTGCTTTTCGTCTACACAACGGTTAACAAGTTCTTGCTCTACCCCACATAACTCGGGGAATTCAGAAAGGATTGCTGTCCCTTTTAATGCAGTAATAATATCTGAAACTTGTCCTAAAGTAGGGTTGGCAGAAATTCCTGAAAATCCATCGGAACCTCCACATTCTAATCCAATTTTTAATTTTGAAAGTGGTGCAGGCTTTCTTTTTATTTGGTTTGCCTTTTTTATTTCAGCAAAAGAGTCCTTAATAATTGTATTAAGCATTTCTTCAACCGTACCCATTTTCTGCTGCTCGTAGATTAAAACAGGCTTATTTAGGTTAGGAGCTACTTTATTTAAAGCGTCTTTTAAAATTTGGATTTGTAGATTCTGACACCCTAAACTCAAGACAGTTGCTCCAGCAACATTGGGGTTATTTACGTAACCAGCCAAAAGTTGTGATAAACTTTCTGAATCTTGACGAATCCCTCCACAGCCTCCTTGATGGGTTATAAATTTTACATCGATATTATCAAAAACAGGAACTGTATCTCCAGTAATATCTGAATTGTCGGTTGTTCCATCCCGATTAACAAGAGATCTTAATAATAAACGATGTTTGTTTACATCTTCATTTAAAAGTTCCTTTTCGAAAACTTCTTTTAGAACTTCAATATTTCTGTTTTCACAGAATACAAGTGGAAAAAATAACCAAACATTACGGGTTCCTATTTGTCCATCTTCTCTGTGGTAGCCATTAAAAGTTCTGTCTTTCCATTTAGTTACATCTGGAATATTCCAGTTTACAGTTTCTGTTTTACCAGTAACTTTTTCTGTTTTATGTTTTACATTTTCTGTTGTAATAACAGCGCCTTTTTCAATTGTTTCGCTTGCGCTTCCTACAAGAACTCCATACATATAGATTTTTTCGTCTTTATGTAGTGTTGTAAGTGCAATTTTATGTTTGGCTTTTACATCCGTAGTTAAAACAATATCTTCCCCTTCAAATGAAACGGTAGTATTACTTTTTAAATTTTTTAAAGCAACCGCAACATTATCTTCAGGATGTACTTTTATTAATTCTTTTTCCATAATAAACAATTTAGTATTTTAAACCGAAATTGGTTTTAAATTTCAGCTTTAAAATTTTTGAATCCTTGTTCTACACCATTCGTATCAATTTTTTCTAAAGCAAGAGTAATAGCTGTTGTTAGTCCTTCTATTTGGGTAAGGTCTTCGTCCCAAAAGGATGCATTGGAAAGAATTGTACTTGCTGTTTCAGCATAATCGTTCAATTCCCATGCTTTTTTAAATGTAGCAACAATAGCTTCGTCATCTTGAACAGGTAACGAAACTCCGTTCCAACTCCCTTTATAAAACCGTATTAAACAAGCAAAAGCATAAGTTAAATGTAGCGGTAATGTCTTATTTCCTTTTTGGTATTCTAATAAACTAGGCAGCACTCGAACTTTAAATTTAGAAACAGAATTTAAAGCAATACTAGAGAGTTGATGTTTTATAAACGGATTTCTAAACCTATCAAAAACTTCATTTGCAAAAGTTTCTAATTCTTGTTTGTCGAGTTCTAGCGTTTGAATAATTTCGTTAAAAACAGTGTCTTTAACAAAGTTTCCTGTAAAATCTGTATCAATAGTTTCTTTTACCGTTTCATTTCCGTAGAGAAGAGAAAATGGAACCATAACCGTATGTGCACCATTTAAAATTCTAACTTTACGTGTACGATAAGGTTGCATATCTTTAACCACTAAAACATTCAAATCTGTTTTATCAAATGGAAGTTTTGCTCTCAACTCATCATTCCCTTCTATAACCCATAAAAAGAATTTTTCTGCGGTAACAATGAGGTTGTCTTTGTAAGATAGCTGTTGGTTATAATCTTCAATTTCATCTTTTGGATAACCAGGAACGATACGGTCTACCAAGGTGTTATGGAAACTATTACTGTTTAATAACCAGTCTTTAAAGCCGTCTTCAAGTTTCCAATCACCACAATACTTTAAGATGATTTTCTTTAAATTATCTGCGTTGTAATTAATCAATTCACATGGAATGATTGTTAATCCTTTATCAGAAGCACCATTAAAATGCTTATATCTTTCATATAAAAGAATGGTTAATTTAGCAGGAAATGAGGAGGGAGGCTGCATATTTGGCGTGTCAGTCTCGTTGTAAGAAATTCCAGCTTCTGTAGTATTAGAGATAATAAAAGAGAGTTCTTCTTCTTTGGCCAATGCTTTGTATTGGTCATAATCAGAATAAGGATTAATTCCTTTTACAATACTGCTAATAAGTTCTTTTTCTTGTATTTCTTCGCCTTTATATATTCCTTTCATGAATAATGTATAAAGACCATCTTGATCATTTAAAAGTGAGATTAAACCTCTGTCTATAGGTTGTACAACAGCTACTCCCGCATTAAAATTGGCCGAGTTATTAAGCGCTTGGATTGCATAATCTACAAAAGCTCTTAAAAAGTTTCCTTCTCCAAATTGTATAATTTTTATAGGGGGAGTATCTTTCAAATTTGTATTTTCTCTGTTTAGATTTTTCATTTTTTATTGTGTTTTCTTAACGGATTTAGCATACGTTCTTCTTTTGTTCTAAAATCTTAAACCTTTAATCCCTCATAGTGGGTCTGATTCCCGACCCTCTGCGTCGAAATTAATTAAATTTGTTTCCTTTGAATACCTTGTGGGCTTGTCCGGAGGTAGTTGATTTTAAACAACACTGAAACAAAGGTAATCGATTACATTCGATTTTAAAAAAAAGGTAAGAACCTTATTTTTTTATTTTCAAAGTTTTTATATAAGAGTTTTTTTAAAAGTACCTAAACTGTAAGTGTTGTTCTGAGCTTGTCGAAGTTTCTAACATTAAGAGAAACTTCGACAAGCTCAGTTTGACAACTATTTTGACAAGCTCAGTTTGACACTACTTTGACAAGCTCTGTTTTGACAACTATAAATTACTTTTTAGATAGCTATAAAAAAACTATATAAATTTCAAGAGTATATATTAAAACCCAAACAAACTAGGTAACCACAATGTAAGTTGTGGAAAATATGTCACCAAAAATAAGGCGAATATCATAGCTAGAAATAGAGGGATTAATGGTTTTATTACTTTTTGAATACTCGTTTTGGCTACTCCAACTCCTACAAAGAGGACTGAGCCAACGGGTGGGGTACAAAGTCCAATACATAAATTAAGAACCATAATAATTCCGAATTGAACTGGATCCATTCCAAGCTTAGTTACTACAGGTAAAAAGATAGGCGTAAAGATGAGCACTGCTGGCGTCATATCCATAAAGATTCCTACAAAAAGTAAGAGTAGATTTATAATTAATAAGATAACAATAGGATTGTCGCTTAATCCTAAAAGCAAGCTACTTATATTTTGAGGAATATTCTCATAAGACATTACCCAAGACATACTCATAGAAGCGCCAATTAAAAGCATTACAATAGCTGTGGTTGAAGCAGAATTAAGCAATACTTCGGGGAGGTTTTTAAAGGAAATCTCTCTGTATATAAATCCTAGAATAAGGGTGTATAAAACAGCAATTGCAGAAGCTTCTGTAGCTGTAAAAATTCCAATTACAATACCTCCAATAACTATAACTAACAAAAGCAAGCTAGGAACAGCATCTATA
>Ga0208029_1000062_pt1 | contig 80615 bp, 120 predicted proteins | sample MalvireepMed_s12_FD_184242 | JGI IMG/M metagenome (GOLD analysis project Ga0208029, IMG submission 184242) | Marine viral communities from the Global Malaspina Expedition - Malaspina viral metaG DeepMed_s12 (SPAdes) (version 2) | ecosystem: Environmental > Aquatic > Marine > Oceanic | place... | reverse complement strand
GACCGCCAATCGCTTTGGTCAGTCTATGGCTGACACCGGCAAAGCTATTTCCAGTGCCAACGCCAGCATTACGCTCTTTGCCGGTGCCGGCGACGCGGCTCAATCGGCAATGGTGGATACGACTATTGCCCTTCAGGGACTTGGAGCAGACGCCGGAGACGTCGGTAAATCCATTGACTATCTGAGTCGTGGGATGAACATGAGTGCAACGGCAGCAGCCAAGACCACTCTGGAATTTGACACCCTGGCACAGTCGGTAGGTCTTCCCACCGGTCAGATCGTGAAAGATTTTGCGGCGATGGCACCCCAGCTAGCCAAATTTGGTAGGAGAGGAACCATAGAATTTAGAAAATTAGCTCGCCAGGCACGCTCCCTAGGAGTGAGCGTTAAGCAGATGTTTGATATCGGTGAGCAAATGGATACCTTTGAAGGTGCTTCCGATCTAGCAGGAAAACTTAACGCTCAGTTGGGGCTACGCCTTAACTCTATCGAACTGATGAAGGCTAGCGAATCCGAGAGAATTGATATGTTGCGCGCTGAGTTTAGGATGCGCGGCAAAAACTTTGCCGACATGAACCGGTGGGAGAAAAAAGCAGTTGCGGAGATCATGAAGGTGGATGTAGACACCGCATCGAGGTTGTTCGGCACGCCTGCTGATCTTGCGAAATATAAAGCGGAACAAAAAGGAATCAACGAAAGAATGGAGAAGATGAACTCTCTCACAGATAAGTTCAGAGGGATTATGGAAAACTTATTCGAGAAGATGGCTCCTAAACTAGAGAAATTCCTTGAATACCTCAGCGACGTCGCCAAAAAGTTCGACCCCGCATCAATCGAGAAGTGGGGGTCAACAATTAAAAACTGGCTTCTCGTAATCGGGGGTCTCTTGTTGGTAAAATTTGTTGGGGGGATCATTCTCGCCGGCTCCCAAATGCGCAAGATGTGGAAGACGATGGGCGACATCACGACGCTGATGAAAACAGCGTCAGGCACTAATCCTTTCGCAAGTGCATCCATACCCCAAGCGATCACTGCCGGCGCACCCCCCGTTATGGGTGACAACGACCCGGGCCTCCGCAAATCCCGCCCCCAAAAGGGCCCCGGCAGGATGAAAAAGGGTATGGGAGGCTTATGGGGAAAAATTAAAGGATTAGGAAGCACCCTCAAGAAAGGCAAAGGATTCTTTGGAAAATTCAGCGGGATCCTGGGGGGAGCTATGAAACTATCAAAGAAGCTGCCCGGTATTGGCCTGCTCGTAGGCGGAGGCATGGCTCTTCAAAAACTTCTCCAAGGAGATTTTACCGGCGCAGGGCTGGAAATCGCCTCCGGCGCAGCCTCTATGGTGCCGGGACTCGGCACCGCAGCATCGATGGCCATCGACGCTGCTGCCATGTCGCGGGAGCAGACGCAAAGCGACTTTATTATGCGCGGGAATAAAGTTACTCCCTTCCACAAAGACGACATTATTATGGGAGGAACTTCGTTGCTAGGTGGTAAGGGTGGGGGTGCTACCCAAGACTCCCGAGCAATGGCAAAAGAGATCGGGAAAGAGGTCTCTAAAGCGGTTGAATCTGCTCTTAAATCCCAAGCAGCTTCTAGGAACATCAAGCTGATGCTTAACGAACGTGAGCTTGGTAATGTGGTTGCGGATCTAATCAATACTAAATATAATTTGACAACTGCCTAGGAGGAAATAGATAATGTCAAGCGGCCGCACAAAAAAAGGAATAAAGCAGGTTACGTCTGACCGAACTAAAGCCCCCTCCCCCACGCTGGGGAGTCTTGTAACATCACAGCCCCCTCCCTATAACCAATTAAGGCTGGCGGGGGTCGAAAATCTTGCCCATGGACAGGAAATGATGCTCGAAATAGAGCACCTCCCCACAGGATTGTTTGTTGAGTTCCCAGCTTTTCTCGACAGTTTTAGTGATGCCTATAATTCTGAATGGTCATCCGAGCAAGTATATGGAAGAATGGATCCGATTGCCACCTTCCAATCAACACGACGCGCGGTCTCCGTATCATGGATGATTCCGGCGGAGTCGGCTGAAGCCGCAGTCGATAATCTGAACAATGTTAATACACTGCTGCAATTTTTATATCCTCTTTATGAAGCTGGAACAGGAGCCAATATTAATATGGCACCCTTACTGCGGGTTAAGTTTGGCAACTTGATTCAAGATTCTGCCACAGGCGGCGGCTTACTCGGATATGTTAACGGCTTTACCATGGACCCGGAAATGGATGCGGGCATGTTTGTGTGGTCAATGGGGTATGATGATGAAGGCGACGGGGTGGAATATTACCCTAAAGCTATTCGCCTTAATTTTGAAATGACCGTATTGCATGAGCACCCCCTCGGCTGGGTAAAACGGGGGTCGGATTACTATTTGCGGGGAGGAGAACAACAAGGTTTCCCCTATGGAGTGCCGGGGACGGGGGAAGGTCTCACGCCGCCACCACCCAAAAGCGCCGCGCCGATCCCCAAAAAGCCTGATGGATCAACCGCGACGCCTGCGCCGGAAAAGCCAATGGCTCAGCGCCAAGGCCCCGCCGCAGCCGCCCAAGCAAACGCGGCAGTCTTACAGCCAGCGCAGGCATCAAAAACTAATGCGCAGCTAGTCAAAGAGCACAACGCTAAGGGCGGCTTACTTAACTTGAAACCGGGTGCAAAGCCCAAGAGCGCACTGCGCGGAGGGGGAGGGGTTTACTGACCCTAAGCTATGCCATATTCTAGATACGACGGTAGAGACATGTTCATTAACGATAACCGAGCTTATCGCGATCAGTTCTTTAGAGACCGCGATGTAAATCAAATTATCCAGTATAAGACCGCTCGCCTGAACTATCCTACCAACGCGCAAATTTCTTCTATTAGTTCCACCCCGATTCGCTGGGGTGCAACGGATAAGCTTTATAATCTAGCCCACGAGTATTATGGTTATGCTGAGTTGTGGTGGATTCTCGCGTGGTTCAACAAAAAACCTACCGAAGCACACTTCAAGATCGGCGACATTGTCTATATTCCACTGCCTCTTGCAGAGGTGCTTGAATTTTTTGAGGGAAGGTAGAGAAGATGGCGTGGCAGGGTCCTCTATATAAGATATTAACGGCGTCGAACTGGACAGAGTTGGGCTTGCCGGGGAGCTTACGCGCCTTCGAGTCCCAGTATTTTCTCGGTGGCCAGCGAACGGGTGGGCGCAGCGGCGAGGGCAATTGGGTCATGCGCAACCGCGAGACCCCCAAGCGCCAAGATGCGATCAAGCCGGGGAAGCCGGTGTGGAAGCCTGGTAGCGAGACACCCCCACCCAACTATCGAAGGAAAGGTAAGCTTTTTTTCTCTAATTCTTTTAAGCTTGACAAGCGACATGACTGCACCCAGATCAACGGCGAGTGGTACTGCGTGTATAGTCCCGACGAGTGGAAAAAGTATAGACAGTCACTGAAAGACTTCCATAAGAAAAATCTTGAAATGATGCAAGCGGGTACCACTTATAACATTAATAGTGGTAAGACTGAAACTCGGGAGGAAGTCGCCCAAGGCCAGAAGGCTATGAACGAAAAGCTCAACCCTCGCAGAAAAGCATGGGCGGAGGAAAACGACAAAGTCGAGCCCGAAAAACCCCCAACGCCGAGCGCCTCGGAGGAGGTAGCCCTCAAAATTAAAGACGCCCAACGCCTTTTACTTGAAAACATGGGGGCTTTGGTTGCGTTTAACGGGGTGGCTAAAGAAAAAAACCCGCTCAAGGCAGTCAGTTCTTATATTGGAGATCCCTCGGCATTTACAAACTTGCTGACCAGCCCCACCGCCGGAGCTTCTAGCGGCTTTGTTCATGCAACTCCCGCGGCACTAGGGCTCCTAATCCCAAAACTTCGATTTTTTTATGTCACCACCGATCCGACCATGGTCGATCCTCACAAGCGTGAGGTTACAGAAGAGATCGTGTTTCCGGATCACACGCTGGGGTCTCAAGTGATTGCTCTATCTAAAGCGCGCGCTGGCGCAGTAGGCGACAGCGCGGCAAAAGACATACTCAAGAGTCGCGCTACCGAGGGCACAGATGTGGGTATTAAAGATTTTAATTGGGTATATGATAATAAAAGCTCCGGGGAAAATGTTCTTAAGGCTGAACTGACGATTCATTTTGGTTCGGCTGCCGACATGATAAATGATAAATACCTCGCCTTTTTGTTTACGAGCGGGAAAAAGCCCACGCCCACCGACGCTCGGCTCGCCGGAAAGGTGCCGGGAAAACCCGACCTATCAGTCAGTCAGACGATGCAGAACCTCCAGCGGGAAATAGGGATGCGCAAACTGATGATGGCAACGCGGGGTAATTTAGAGGAGACCGGGGAAGCAGAAATAAAAGATAAAAATCTTGCCTTCACGTCAATCAAGGTGTTGGTGGGCTGGGCACGACCCGAAGGAACACACTTCCCCACAGGAGTAGATGATGATTTCCTTAGCGCCCTAGAGGCAACACAACGCCTCATTACGTTAAATCTTTTTACCTACAAACTAGATTTTCGCCAAGAGGGGCAAGTAGACCTTAAGCTTAGTTTTGGGGGAAGCATAGGGCACCTTTTAGCCGACACAAAAAGATCTGACGTGCTGAGTGTGGGTGCCGCTGCCAAAGCCCTACAGAAGAAACCCGTTGATGTTCCTCTCTTTCTGGGGGCAACCAAATCGGATTCTGACTCAACGCCGCCACGATCCCTCGCGGAAAGCGGCAGGGTCATGCTCAACGGATATGTATATAAGGCGATACAAAAATCAGGCAATATCCTGCGCCTTACAAAGGAGCAGAATATGGGAACTGTCCTGGGCTACCAATCTATAGACGAACCCGTGGTGCCCCTCAGCCTAGAGGGCATCGAGTATGAAATAACGACGAACCAGAAGATTAGACAAGTGGCGGCCATGCTGAACAAAAAACGTCCTGTAGTTGCCGGGGAGCCGAGTTACGACGAGAACAAGCGAAAGATAGAAGGCTACATAAAGCAGGGTCAAACCCTACAGCTACTTCGTGAATACGTTGAATCCGCTACCCGCAAAACTAAGTATGCGGGGTTTCTGACGCGCCTTTTTGCCAAAAAGAGACTATTTGTGGCTGGTCTCGAACGGATTAGTCCGTTCAGGGCGGCAACCTCAAAGCAGGGCACAATCAGGCTAGACGGTCACCCGCAGCAGCAATTTCGTTTTATTCCATACGCACCAACTGGGGCTGCTGAACGAACGGCAAGGCAGATGATGAATGCGGTAAAAAGATTCCAGACCGCTGCGACGGAAACCAAGGATAAGGAGGAGAAAAAGCCATCGTCCACCCAAGTGGGCTTCTTAGATCCGGAGGTCGTGATTGACGCATACTCGGATGTTGTTTGGAGTGTGGGAAGTCTTAACCGCGTTAACCTCTATTATATGCGCCTTGGGGATATTATCGACGCCGCTTTTGAAGCGGGCGTTTCCCGCAAAGATTATGGAGTAGTGCTCGGCAGCATCACCCCCAGCCAACTCGGAGTTCCAGCCACCACCGCTGAGAATTTTTCTCTCGCAGACATTCCCATTTCGATCGAATATTTTGGACAGTGGTTCCTACAGACCATCGTTCAAGCAGAACGAACGCACATCGGCTTTAGAGAATTTACGCGCGGACTCTTGAGGGATTTGGTAGAGCCTGTGCTCGCCGCCAAACTCCAATCAGGGCAGACTAGTCTCTCAAACATTAAGTTTGATATAACCGTAGCGCGCACCTCTCGGAAGATTGTGCCTGGAAAAGTTTATAGGGAAGACGAATTGCGGGCGATTTCGAAATCGCCACCTAATAATCCTTTCGCTCCCTCCTACCAATATTGGCTGATTGGGACGCCCGTGTCTCCCCGGAGGAACGGCGATCGCACGGAGGATGAGGCGGCGGGGATCTACCACTTACTCCTTGGAACGGATCGCGGACTCGTCAAGTCATGGTCTTTTTCTGAAAAGAAAATCCCCTACATGAAGGCGATGACTATTGTCAGCGCAAATTATAGTAAAGCCCTGGTCCTTCCCCAAGACGTTACCTTGACCATGGTGGGAAACACCTTGTTTCAAAATGGGCAATTGGTGTATATTAACGCGGACATGGGATTGGGAACGATGGTAGCGCGAGAACTAAAGTTAGGGGGTTACTATCGGGTAGTCAAATCCGAAAACACCATCACTCCGGAGAAATACGAAACTCGGCTAACGTGCTTTTTTGAAATGGCACCGTGGGACCTGTTCGGGTAAGGGAGCACACGATGCCTAAAAAAGCGCCGCACGATACTCCCCTCCTCACCTACGGTTCGAACACGTTAGGGTGCGCTGAGACATTTTATTATCGTCAAAAATACCGTGATTTTGTTTACCCTACTTTGGGAACTATGAATTATTTAGATTTTTGGGCCGAAGATAAATATTATGGGAGGATAAACGCCGACGGATACCCCGCAGTCGTGAAGGAATCGTCGCTCAAGCAATTAAAAAACTCTCAGGCGGGCACCCTCTTTGCGCTTGACTTTGTCGCCGACGCCTGGGGTGACTTTGTTGATCGGATCCGGCAACTTAGACAGGCAGGGATTTTAGCTGAAGATAGCCCGTGGGCAAACCCCCGCGCAGCCAAAGGTTGGCGCTGTGCTTATGATGCATATCACGACTACATGGTAAGCGACGTTTATGCTTCGTTTGCTGACATTTACATGACCTCTCAAAAGAACATTACTCAGTTTACAGACGTGGATTCGTATCTGAAGGTGCTGACAAGCTTTTGTGAGGGAGTTATTCGGAAGGGAGGTCCTCTTACTTTCTCTGGTTTTGTGGAAAGTATATATTGCTCGCCTCTCAACACCGGGCTGGCCATCGAAATTTCGACGGACGATCATGGCACTGATTTACCGAAATTGAAAAAATACATCTACGATGATAACTATAAGCTTGTGACGGGGATAGCTTCCCAATATGGATTTACGTTTGATAAAAATGCTCCTTGGAGATTGGTCGCCGATATTTCCAATCCGGCTATGTGGGAGTATATGATAGGGGTTTACATGAATCAAGACCTCGTAGATTCGCGGGACGACGCGGGGCACTGCGACCTGCCTATTCTAACGGGAGTGGACACTCCTGACGCATATGGCTTCTCGGCAATTCCAGGCTTGGAAAATGTTATTCGCCATGCGTGGGGATATCCAGCTTATTCGGGGCTGTTACAGGATTTCAACGCAGCGGTACCGATTCTTTTTGAGGGAGCCTACGATCTTACCTGGCAAAAGGATATGGATATTTTAAAACTTTATCTCCTCGATTTTCATAATCGGTTTGTAACGAGCAATCCCTACAGCGTGACTCCTCGTCTTCCTGATGCCGAATGCCCAGCAGGAGGAAGCCGGGTGGTGGAGCGGGCTCTGGTAGGAGAAAACATTTTCAACTCCCAGTCCGGCGCTTACGGCGATAAGTGGGCGCTGAAGGCGTATTATAATTTGCGTCTGCTCGAAAAAGGGATCGTGAAAAGCGCGCCGAAAAGGACGCGAGAGCTTCGTGATATCTTGAATGTGTATTATTTTACGCCGGGGGATGCCAGCGACAAGTATTTTCAAGCGTTGCGGTATCTTCAGAAGGAGACGTTTGCAGGCGTTACTACCAACAACTTAACAAAGCTCACGATTGGTGATATAAATAATCGTTAAGAAAGTATTAAATGCTATTTCAAACGCTAGACGATAAATCGGAATGCGTGGGGATTTATTGCAACGGTTCCCTGCATTTCGACGCCGCCGACTTTCCGGCGCACATGTCAAAGACATGGAAATATTCGGAATACCTCCGCGACCGCGGCGAGATTGAATATGCCAACTTATATGTACAAGACAAGAAGATGGAGGAAGTGATCCCCGAATACCTGAGAGAGGATTGGAATGAGGTAGCCGCTCGGCTTCTGGCATTTCGACGTTCGTTGGGCATTGGGAAAGTGGATATAGACAGCCACTGTATTTTTGACCTTATTCCCACGCGCTTTTTAGCTGACTTTTGCGAGGTGAAGAATATCATCACTGATTATGTGATCACTCATTACGAACGCCCTCAGCGATACGAGTATCTCTTGAAAGTGTGTCAGCTTTTGGAAGACATTTCCAACCGCCCGCTCAAAATCAACGACCAGCGACTGAAGGCTTTTATTAGCGGAGAGCCCCGCGACGGCCCAATTCGCCGCCTGTTGGGAGCGCCTCCTTATATTCGCTATAATCAATTCGGAACTAAGACGGGGCGACTTACTACCCGCCGAAATTCTTTTCCGATTCTCACACTCAAAAAAAGACTGCGCAGCGTGGTGGAGCCGAGGAATGATTATTTCCTAGAGCTAGACTTTAATGGCGCAGAGGTGCGCGTGCTCCTGGGGATGCTCGGGATGCCGCAGCCTTCCGACGATGTTCATGAATTCCACCGCCGCGAGATTTTTGGGAAAAAGAAATCGAGAGAAGAAGTAAAGACGGCTTTTTTTGCGTGGCTCTATGGATCCAAGTCGGCAGAGACCAGACTTTACTCCAAACATTTAGAAAAGTTCTACAACAAAGAACAGGTTTTAGATCAATATTGGGACGGTAAAAAAGTATACACTCCCTATCGCAAGGAGATTGACAACGTTGACGAGCATCATGCTCTGAATTATATTGTTCAATCAACGTGTGCCGAACTTACCTTATTGCAGGCACTCAAAATCGATCACCTGTTACGTTCTCAGGGCTCCCACTCTCACATTGCATGTATCATTCATGACGCTATTGTGATTGATTTTTCCCAGAAAGACGAAGCCCTATTGGGGGATATCAAGCAATTGATGGAGTCTACCAAATTCGGGCGGTTTAAAATAAATGTGAGCAGCGGCAACGACTTGGGGAACCTTAAGGAGTTTCCAACGTAATGGAAAAGATTATTGGTCTGGGTAGAACAGGGTGCGGGGTTGCCGAAGAATTTTCGCGTTACCCGGAATATCGCATCTATAAGATTGCAGATCCTTGCACCGGAGACCGGGCAAATCTTGATATAGAGCCCGCCGTCGATATCGAGGCATATGAATCAGCCGTCGATGCTGTGGAAATTAGCGCCTATCTCCGAAGTGTCAAAGAGGGGGATGAAATTCTTTTTATCGTGGGCGGCGGAGATCCCGCGTCGGGGATGGCTCTGGCTATATTGGAACAGATAAGAGACGCTAACATAAGTGTTCTTTATATCGCGCCGGATCGGCAGGTAGCCAACACTACGCAGAAGCGCGACGACAAGATCGTATTTAATATTCTCCAGCAATACACCCGCAGCGGAATGTTTGAAAGAATGTTTTTGGTCGATCGCGCCACGGTGGAAGAGGTAGTGGGGGATGTGTCAATCAAAGAATACGATAAGAGCATTTACAACTTTATAGCTTCCACCGTCGCTATGGTTAATTATTATGATCACACGGATCCGGTTCTCAGTAACAAGGTTCCCCCCGCCGACATTTCACGCATCGGAACCTTTGGCATATCCTCGCTAGAGCCCGACGCCGACATAAAATATCTTTTTCCGCTCAAGGGGGAGCAAGATGCACACCATTATTATGGAATTCCTCATGACGAGCTTGAAGAAAATAGTAGTCTTATGCGGGAAATTAAAACCCAAACTAAAAAATTCACCAAGGAAGGAGTAAACACTAGTTTTTCCGTTTATTCCACCACCTTTGATACGACCATGGTATTACTTACTTTTTTCTCCAAAGATATTCAAGTGCTCATTAAATAGGGAGCCTTTTATAAGCCGAAGATCTATATAAAGAGAGCTTTCGGTGGAAAGCCGTTTTATCCCCTGGGGGTCCCCCAGCGGGCGTCTAGCTAGGGAGAGCACACATCAATGACCCGCAAACCAACATCCGGCCAAAAGGGATTTCTTTTGGCGTCTTTTATAACTACCGAGTCGGAAGAGCAAATTATGGAGGAAGTGCAAGCTATTGCAGATACCTTAAACCTCACCAATAAATTTATCTTCTTGTTTGAAGACAAGGAAGACAGCACGAAGAAGATCCTCACCTATAACGCCATTCCTGAAAAGGGTAAAAAATTCAACCCGCGCCTTTTTACAATGCGAGTTCATCGCAAAAAGCAGACCAACACTCTTTACACCATCAACGCCCTCAATCTGGCCATTGCCAGCGAGCACGGGGGAAAAACCGGAAGAGACCTCAAGCTCAATTGGGAGAACTACAGAGAGACGATCCTACTTTCGATGAACCGCGAGTTAAAAGTGCAGCCCATCAGAGTGGCTAAGATATTTAAAATAGAAGACCCTCCCCCGACAGAGCCGACAGAATAATCGTCACCGGTTCTCCCAGAAAGGCATAGCATGAACCTTCTTTACAAACTTCTTACCGTCATTGTAGCGGTTCTTTACACCCCCCTTTATTGGGGGATACTCGTGTGGGATAAGATAAAAACTTGACAAATAAGAAATCTATAGTATAGTTATAGACAGATAGTAAGTGGCTGTGCGGTGCTTACAATCTAGCGACTGCCTAACGGAGTCACAAACAACCTTGCTTATAAAGGAGGAAACAACATGAGCAATTTAGTAAAATACCATACACCTAGTCTACTTGGGCGGAGCATCTTTGATGAACTGTTCGGAGACTTCCCATCACTAGCGAGAAAGTCAACACAGGGTTATCCTGTTGCCGATATTTTCTCCAACGAAGACGGGAGCACAACCCTTGAGTTTGCCCTCGCAGGTTTCAGCAAAGAGGATCTCACCATTGAGATTCAGCCCGAGAAGAGCAGCCTTACTGTGAAAGCAGAGGCAACTACCGAAGGCGACACGAGCCGCCGCATTGCCCGGCGCAGTTTTCAAAAGACTTTTGTGAACTATGACAGCAACCTTGACCTGACGGCTTGTTCTGCTGACTTTCACAACGGTCTCTTGTCGGTTACTATTCCCCGGAAGGAACAACTCCAGCCGGTCATTATTGATATCAACTGATACCGGTTTTGTAGCACAGCCAGAAGGAGGGGCCTAAGCCCCTCCTTTTTCTTAGGAAACAAAAAAGATTCAGAATTACTATAAACCCTAGGAGGGTGTGTTATAGTATATGCACGGTCAACTAACCAGTAAAGGAGAAATACATGGGTATTGATTTAGACAAGATGCGGCAAAAACATTCCGCTCTTACGACGCGAGGGGGCGACTCCTCAGACATTTTTTGGAAGCCGGAAGATGGCACGCAGGTCATTCGACTTGTTTGCCCAGCCAACGGCGACCCATTCAAGGAATGTTACTTCCATTACGGAATTGGCTCCGAAGGCAAAACGAGCCTTTTGAGCCCTCGCACTTTTGGCGAGACGGATCCCATTTCGGAGTTTGGAACCAAACTTTGGAACAGCGGCAACGAGGAAGATAAGCAGATCGCCAAACGCTTTTGGCCTAAGATGCGTGTCTTCGCTCCCGTTCTCGTTCGCGGTGAAGAAGACAAAGGGATTCGCTGGTGGGGCTTTTCACGCACCACCTACGAGAACCTTCTTAATGTTGTTCTTGATCCTGAGTATGGCGACATTACTGATGCCGTTGAAGGAACTGACATTCGCGTCGAATACGGAAAGAAGTCGGGGCAATCTTTCCCCACTACTGACATTCGACCAATGCGCAAAACTTCACCGCTCGCCGCCACCGAGGATGATCGCGAGAAGCTTCTTGCTACCGTTCCCGACACGACCGAGGCTTTTGTGCGTGTTTCTTTTGAAGAGTGCGAAAAGGTTTTGCAGGAAACTCTCAACAATGAGCCCGCTACAACCGGATCGGAAACCACTCGCTACAATGAAAACACTACCACCACGACCAAGCCGAGCACCAGCATGGAAGGTGTGTCTGACATTGAGTCTGCCTTCGACGAACTTTTGGCGTAGTTGACCGCCAAACCCGCAGGGAGGCACGGGGTTATAGGTGCCTCTCCTTATGGAGATAAAATGGCTAGAGGAGCTACAAACTCCCTTGTAAATGATTTGCGCAGCGAATTAAACAAGGCAGCTAAAGAGAATGTTGCTTACGATCTGCACGGGGACAACCCCACAGACGTAAAGACTTGGATTCCTACCGGATCAACGCTCTTGGATTATATTATATCCAACAAACGAAACGGCGGAATCCCAGTAGGCAAACTCACAACAATTGCTGGTGAATCTGCCAGCGGCAAGAGCCTTGTCGTGACTCAGATCCTAGCTAACTGCCAGAAGATGGGAGGGCTCGCTGTATATATTGATACAGAAAACGCAGCCTCTCCGGATTTTATGGAACAACTAGGGCTTGACACAAAGAACAATTTTATGTATGTTCAGCCCGGCACGATTGAGGAGGTCTTTGAGAACATCGAGCGTCTCATTGGACTCATCAGGGAAAAGGCTCCCAACAAACTTGTTTGTATTGTTTGGGATAGCGTTGCTGGCACACCAGTCAGAGCCGAGATTGAAGGAGACTACGACCCCAACAGTCGTATCGGCTTGACAGCCAAGGCTCTAGCCAAAGGCATGCGAAAAGTGACGGAGACTCTTGGCAGGGAGCAGATTGCTCTGGTCTTTACCAACCAGTTGAAAACCAACATCGGCGTGATGTTTGGCGACAACCGAGTTGAGCCCGGCGGGAAGGCTCTGCCCTACCACGCCTCTGCTCGCATCTGGCTGACCCAGCACAAGAGCAAAGCCAACGGAGAAATCCGGAACGCAAAGAAACAGATCATTGGGTTCCACACGAGTGCGAAGACCATGAAGTCTCGCTTCGGACCATCACCTCGCAGTTGTGAGTTTGATGTGTTATTTGATTTGGCCAACGACCGAGTTGGCATTGACGACTCAGGCTCGTGGCTCACCGCTATCAGCGGGACTCCCGGCTGTGTTCGCAGCGGTGCGTGGTATACAATCAATATTGACGGCAAAGATAAAAAATTCCAAAGTAAGGACTTTCCGAAACTTTTGGAAGACGAGAACTTTAAGAAAAGAGTTCTTGACATTTTAGAAGATGAGTGTAGAATAGGAAAGAAGTAGAAACTTCTTTGGAGCCCCATGAAAAGATTGCTTATCATCGATGGACAAAATATGTTCATCCGCAACTATGTTATGTCCCCTCAACTGGATGCCAACGGCAACCCCATCGGAGGGTTGACTGGCTTCTTGCGGTCCCTTCAAAAAGAGGTACGGCGGGCCAAGCCTGACCGAGTTGTTGTAGCGTGGGAAGGTCCCGGCGGCTCCCAGTCTCGCAGGGAAAAAAATAAAAACTATAAGGTGGGACGCAAAGCCCCCAAGCTCAACCGAGAGTATGAGTTTTCCACCCCCGAAGAAGAGCGAGAAAATAAATACGAGCAGGTCATCAGACTAACAGAGTATTTAGAAAACCTCCCAGTCCTTCAACTTGCTGTGGAAAATGTGGAAGCCGACGATGTGATTGCGTGGCTTTGTCACTGCAATCAATATGCAACCTGGCAAAAATTAATCATCTCCTCTGATAAAGATTTTATTCAGTTGTGCGACGACAAGACAGTTCTTATCCGACCCGGCAAGAACGAGGAAGTTCTGAACAAGAACAAGGTGATAGAGCAATACCACATTCATCCTCGCAACTTTGCATGGGCACGAGCCATCGTCGGGGACAAGTCAGATAACTTGGATGGAGTAAAAGGTCTGGGTCTAGCCACAGTTGCCAAAAGATTTTCTTTCCTTTCGGAAAACCAAGACTATGGTTTAGCAGACATTTTGACCCACGCAAAAAAGAACAAAAATAAAGTCAAGGCATTTCAAAAAGTTCTGGAAAGCGAAGAAATTATTGCCTTAAATTACGAAATCATGCAACTATATACGAGCACCATATCATTGCAAGGAACGCGCAAACTCAAATACGCTATTCAGAATGACGGGGTCAAATTGAATCGCACTCAAATTAGGAAAATGCTCCTCAAAGATGGTATTGGTACTTTAAATATTGACGAGCTAATGGTCATGCTCGGCTCTCATGCAAAATAAATGAGGGTCGGCCTTCACATTTTCACCAGTTGGGTTATAGTAGGAACTAGGGTTATTGATGGTTGAACAACACTACGATACATTTAGTAAGTTTGGAAAAGCCTTTCAAGAAAAACTAGTGAAGACAATTCTTTTTGACCGCACGTTTGCCGCTCAGATGGAAGAAGTTCTAGATATCAGTTATTTAGAACTGAAATACCTTCAGGTATTTGTCGATCTTTTTTTCCAGCACAAGCAAAGTTATCCCCACCCTACCTACGAGGCCATGGTTTCCGTGGTTCGCACTCAGACCGAAGATTACTCCGATAGCGTTATCAAGCAGGTCATTGATTTTCTCGCGCGAATCAAGAGCAACGCCATAGGCGACGACGACGCCGAATATATTAAAGAAAAATCCCTCGACTTTTGCAAGAAGCAGAAACTCAAGGAAGCAATCCTAAAGTCAGTAGATCTTCTCCATTCCCAGAGCTTTGATGAGATACAAAAAGTTATCAACGAAGCGATGAACCTTGGGTCCGATAACGACCAGGGGCACGACTACCACAAAGATGTGGAAGACCGCTTTGAAATGAAGATGCGTAATCCGATCCCTACTCACTGGGACGAGATTGACAGCATCACCAAGGGTGGTCTCGGGAAGCGAGAGCTTGGCGTTGTTGTTGCTCCCACGGGAGCGGGTAAGTCAATGGCTCTTGTTCACCTTGGAGCTATGGCCGTCGTCAAGGGGAAGACAGTTGTTCATTACACTTTGGAGTTAGCCGACACCGTTGTCGGGCAACGCTACGACTCGTGCCTGACCGGCGTGCAACTCAAAGATTTAATGAGCATGAAAGATTCCATTATAGAAGTTGTAAAACATATTCCGGGGCAACTAATTATCAAAGAGTATCCCACGAAGTCAGCCTCCACAAGAACCATCACCGGGCACCTTGAGAAGCTGAAGCAGAAAGGTGTAGATGTTGACATGGTTATTGTAGATTATGCTGACCTACTTCGCCCTACTGCCACGGGCTTCAAGACACAGGAATTACGCCACAGCCTCGGAAACATTTATGAAGAACTCCGAGCCATCGGACAAGTCTGGGATATCCCAGTATGGACAGCATCCCAAACCAACCGAAGCGGACTAAACGCCGAAGTCATTACGATGGAAGCTATCAGTGAAGCCTTCAATAAGTGCTTCGTCGCTGATTTTATCTGTACTATTTCCCGCACGATTGAGGACAAGACCGAGAACAAGGGTCGCATGTTTGTAGCCAAGAACCGGAACGGCATTGACGGCATCGTCTACCCTATGGAGTTTGACACCTCAAAGGTTCACCTTAAAGTATTAGCCCCCGACGAGCACTCCACGATTGACGCCGTGGTGATGAAGACCAAACAAGAACAAGACGCGCATCTGCGCAAAAAATATAAACAGTTCAAACAGGAGAGGAAGACCACCTCCGAAGATAAAAAAAAAGAAAATGACCAACAAAAAAGTTTTAAACAAGGGTTGCGAGATTTGAAACAAAACTTAGAACAGGAGAAAGAAGCACCATGAACGACCAAGACCTATCAACCCAGATACTATCCGACATTACGGTATACATGAAGTATGCGCGGTATCTTCCCAAGAAGAACCGCCGGGAAACTTGGGATGAGTTAGTGAGTCGTAACATGAAGATGCACATGAAAAAGTATCCCCCCTTGAAGGCTGAGATTAAGAAAGCTTATGAATTTGTTTACGAGAAGAAGGTGCTCCCCTCTATGCGCTCCATGCAATTTGCAGGGAAACCCATTGAGATCTCTCCCAACCGCGTATTCAATTGTGCTTATGCGCCTGTAGATGACTGGCGAGTATTTGGAGAGATCATGTTCCTCCTCCTCGGCGGAACTGGTGTAGGATACTCTGTTCAGAAACATCACGTTGAGCAACTTGCCGAGATTAGAAAACCTAATCCTGAAAGAACGCGGAGGTATTTAATAAGTGATAGTATTGAAGGATGGGCCGACGCTGTTAAATATCTTGTGCGCAGCTACTTCCGCGGCGGCTCTAAACTACGATTTGATTTTAGTGATATTCGCCCTAAAGGCGCTCGCCTGGTAACGTCGGGCGGCAAAGCCCCTGGATCGCAGCCCTTGCGCGAGTGCCTGGTAAAAGTGGAGGGTGTTCTAGCCCAAAAGAGTGATGGAGATAAGCTAGCTCCCATCGAGGTTCATGACATAATCTGTCACATCGCCGATGCAGTTTTGGCAGGAGGCATCCGGCGTGCCGCCCTTATATCATTGTTCTCTGCCTGCGACAACGAGATGATTGCTTGCAAGACTGGCAACTGGTGGGAGACTAATTCTCAACGAGGTCGAGCCAACAACTCGGCTGTTCTCTTGCGGCACAGGATAACAAAAGATTTTTTCCTAGATATATGGAAGCGCGTTGAAGCCTCCAACGCTGGCGAACCGGGAATCTATCTCTCTAATGACAAGGATTGGGGAACCAACCCTTGTTGTGAGATTGGTTTACGCCCCTTCCAGTTCTGCAACCTCACTGAAGTTAACGTCAGCAACATCATCGACCAGCGTGACCTAGAACAGCGGATGAAGGCCGCCGCTTTTATCGGCACTCTTCAAGCGGGATACACCGACTTTCATTACCTTCGCAACATCTGGCAGCGCAACACCGAAAAGGATGCTCTCATCGGTGTGTCAATGACAGGCATTGCATCAGGAAGAGTTCTCCAAGACGACATAGATTTGACGGCAGCGGCCCGAGCAGTCAAGGCAGAAAATGCCCGAGTTGCTGATCTTATAAGTATCAATCACGCTGCCCGCACAACCTGCGTAAAGCCCGCAGGAACCACTAGTTTGACCCTGGGAACCTCTAGCGGCATTCATGCTTGGCACAATGATTATTATATTCGCCGCATTAGGGTTGGCAAAAATGAGCCAATTTATTGGCACCTAGCAATTCACCACCCGGAGTTGGTGGAAGACGAGTTCTTCCGCCCCCACGATACAGCCGTCATCTCGGTGCCCCAGAAGGCTCCCGAAGGGGCCATCCTCCGCACGGAATCTGCCTTCCAACTTTTGCGACGAGTAAAGAAAATAACACAAGAATGGGTTAGCCCAGGCAAACGCTCAGGTCAAAACGGACACAACGTCTCTGCCACCATCTCCCTGCATGAGAACGAGTGGATCGATGCTGGGGAATGGATGTGGGACAATCGCAATCATTATAACGGACTGAGTGTCCTTCCCCATAACGGAGGAACTTATTGCCAACCCCCCTTTGAAGATTGTTCAGAGGAAAAATATACCGTGATGATGAAAAAGCTTGCCACCGTTGATCTTACGACGATTGTGGAAGAAGATGATAACACCGACCTTAAGGGGGAGGCAGCGTGTGCCGGCGGTGAGTGTGAAATTACTTGACAAAAACGTCAACATATAATATGATGATATCAGAGTATCGAACGGAGCTATGATGAAACCGCTAAACCGCAGACTACTTATTGAGGTAATAAAAGAGAAAAAAAAGGAGGGGGTTTTTTTCGTTCCGGTTGAAGAACAGGCAGCCGAGTTTCTAACCGCTAGGGTTATCGCTTGTGCTGATGATTGCTCCTCCGACCTTACGGATAAAAAGATCGTGTTTCATGCGTTTGGGATGGAGACGGTTAAGGTCGAGGGCCATGAATATATTTTTATCGGAGAAAATCACCTCATTTGCGTGGAGTAAATAAGTGAAAAGTTTATTGACAGAGTGGAAAAAGTTCTTGAATGAATCTGGGTTTAACCGGATCAAGAATATCCTACAGGGTAAAGTAGCCTCGGTAGATACGGTCGGCTTTATGACCGGCGAAAACCCAATGGCTCAAAAATTATCCTCCAAAGAAAACCGAGAACTTAACAAAGAATTGATGGCTTGGTTTCGAGAGAGGGGCTATGGACCTATCCGCATTCGTGGAAAGTTCGGTAGCAAGGAGCGTTCTATGATGATACCCAATATCAGCCGTGAAGATATGGTTGAGGCTGGCAAATATTTTAACCAAGAGTCAGTCATTTGGGGGGAGAAGACGGAGGAAAACCGGTTTGTTTTTGAATACATCGAGGGCGACCAGACGATGCAGAAGAGAGATGCAGTCTTGTTCGACGAAGAAGTTCAGTCGCGCGAAGATTTCTTCTCTCAAGAACGGCAGTCAGCCGCTCGTAAATTTTATATTCCCTTCTTTGACGACCAATATGAAATGGAAGAAGGTCATGAATATGATTACGACCTTCCCAGTTTAACAGCGCAACAGCGAAAGACTAATAAAACTTTGATAAAGGAAATCAATAACAGAATTGGATACTCTCTGGATACCAACAGGACACCCAAGTCCCGCTGGCACCATCGCCAAATCCTGCGTCTCAAACTTCGGGAACTAAAAAAGAATTTATGAAAAAACTTATTAAAGATTTTAAAGAGTTCCTCAGTGAGGCCCAGATGAATCGCTACGACAGAGGGGGTACCCTCACCCTATACCATTATGCCCCCACAAACCAAGAAGAGATTATAGTAGACCCCAAATATTTTGCCGACAAAGCTAAAAGAAGTTCGTTTTCTATGAGAGAGTATGAAACAAGTACGGTGCCCAGAACATTTTGGTATGTAGATTTGGAACAGAAGGAAAGACAAGTGTCGTCAGGACGGTATCTTTACCAAGCAACGATTCTCGCTAATCGCATCTATGATTTTCGCAACGACCCCGAGGGTCACAAGGAGATGCACCGCCATCGTGTCTATGGATTGCGCAAAGGAATGGAATGGAACGATATGCTAGAGCATATCCGAGAAAGTTATGACGGCATTTTTTATTCGTTGTCCGGCTTTGATGTGGTATCTCTTTTCATTCCCTATGAAGCCACCAGAGTCGGCGAAGACGAACAAGCCCAATTAGAGGGCGAGTAAAGAAAGGTAGAACAATGAGATTAAAAGACGAACCCTACGGAATTCATGTGGGAACATTTGTAATGAACATGCACCACAAACTTTTGCGCCTAGGCGTCGTGCGTTCCAAACGAATCGGCGACCACGGCTGGGCTTATTGCAAAGTTAACTGGCTGGAAGACGACATTCATATTGCCAAGATTGCCTGGGATAAAAAAATGAGATCCTCCTATCGGGAGCCTGAAGAGATTCGGGTAGACTGGCTTACGCCAGTAAGCACCCAGTGGTTAGAGAATGTTTTGAATGCTTACGGAGAATATCAAAATGAGCGAAGAACAGAAAACGGCTGAAGAGGTTGCTGACGACTTAATCCCCAAGCCACCTTCAAAGCTGGCACCACGAGGGATTACCAGTTTTACAGTATTCCGCCAGCATGATGAGACCGGAGTCTCCGGCGACGGCGTCGTTATTGAAGGCGTCGTCATGGCGACTGGACAGTGTGTTGTTCATTGGCTGTACCCACCGCCCCGTGGAGGTATTGCCATCTTTGATAGTATGAGCGATTTTGTGAAGGTTCACATTGAACCACACCCAGCTAATCGAACCATCATTACTTACCAGGACGGGCACAAGGATGTATACGGGAGCCCCCTTGATGAAGAAAGCACCGCCGAAGCGTGACGCGGATTACTATTTAGAGGTAATTGGTGTTCCCTGTTACGGCGGGTGGCGAGCGGGGAGGGGGTACCCCGCTCATTTTTTACTTGAAATTTTCTTATTTTGATGTATACTAGAAGCATACTAAACAGAAAGGTTGCTAATGTCTGAACGGATTGTAAGCAAGATCCCATTTGTGGGTCTTCATGCACACTCTGGGCTCTCCCCCTTTGACGGATTGGGGATGCCAGGCGAACATATGGATTTCGCCTACGAGAACGGGATGAATGCCCACGCTCTCACCGACCACGGTCACATGAACGGCTTGTCATTTCAGGTGGAACACTTGAAGCAAATGAAGGCAGACGGCAAAGACTTCCGAGCCATCTACGGATGTGAATCCTACTTCATCAAGTCCCATCGTAAGTGGCGCACAATGTATGAAGAACACAAGGCCAACTCCAAGAAGAAACAAAAAAAAGAAGAGTATGGAATGGTCATTGAAGATGAGGACCGACAAAAGAAATTTAATCCTCTCAATAGCCGCAACCACCTTGTGATGGTTGCGCAGAACCAGACAGGTCTCAACAATCTTTTCCAGTTGGTATCCAACAGCTACCAACCTGAAAACTTTTATCGTTATCCTCGTATGGATTTTGAGATGCTGGACAAATACAATGAGGGGCTCATCATCAGCAGCGCCTGTATGTCTGGTCCTTTGTTCGCAGACTTCTGGAAGAACAGAGACAAGAGCCCAGACCACGTTCTTTCAGCGATGCGGGACACAATCGCCCAGTTCAAAGAAATCTTTGGCGACCGCTTCTACGGAGAGGTTCAATGGAACGATATCAAGGAACAGCACGAAGGCAACAATTATATTATCCAAGCCTGTATGGAAATGGGCGTAGAGATTATCAGCACTGCCGACAGTCACTACCCCCGACCAGAACTTTGGAAAGACCGAGAGATGTATAAGCGCATCGGCTGGGGCGGCAAAGTTCCAGCGTGGGCTGACGGCGACAACGGTCTTCCCGAGACGGTTGATGAAGTCGGCTACGAACTCTATCCCAAAAATGGGGACCAGATGTGGGAGAGTTACAAACGATATTCAGCCAAGCACCGTATCAGTTATGATGATACCGCCATCCGTGACAGCATTGAACGCACCCATCACATCGCTTTTGATCGCTGTGAAGATTTCCTTCCGGGCAGTGAAGTACGCCTCCCAGAATTCGTGGTGCCCAAAGGCAAGACAGCCATCCAAGCTCTGACCCAAGACGCCTTGGCGGGAATGAAAGAAAAGAATATCACAGACCCCGAGTATGTGGAGCGTCTTAAATATGAACTAGGAATCATCAAGGACCGAGGGTTCGCCCAGTATTTTCTGACGATGAAAGCTATCAGTGATAAAGCCCAGGAGGAAATGTTGGTAGGACTTGGACGAGGTTCAGCCGCTGGCTCCCTCCTGTCATATGTTCTAGACATTACTCAGATTGACCCCATCAAATACGACCTACAGTTTGAGAGGTTCTTAACCAAGGGCGGCAAAGGCTACCCGGACATTGACTTTGATGTTGAGGAGCCAATGGCTTTGAAGGAGCAACTAGCAGAAGACTGGGGAAAGACAACGGTCGTCCCCATCAGCAACTTCAATACGCTTCAACTCCGCTCTCTCATCAAAGACATTGGCAAGTTCTATGACATTCCGTTTATGGAAGTCAACAAGGTCACTGGTGTTATGATGAGCGAAGCCACACCTCTAGCCAAGAAAGCGCACGGTCAAATCGCTGGCGTCTATACCCCAACATTTACGGAGGTAAAAGAATACAGTGAAACCCTCCAAGACTTCTTCCAAAAGTATCCTCATATTGAGACTCACGTTGATAATCTGTTCGGCAATATGCGGAGCATATCACGACACGCTGGCGGCGTGGTTGTAGCAGAGGACCTTGACAAACATATGCCGCTCATCAATTCCGGCGGAGTCATCCAGACCCCGTGGAGTGAAGGCCAGAACGTTCGCCACCTTGAGCCACTCGGCTTCATTAAATTCGACCTGCTCGGACTATCAACTCTCCGTATGATTTCGGGAGCCATCCGACATATATTAAAACGACACGAAGGGATTGAAGAGCCGACATTTGAACAGGTCAGAGATTATTATAATGCTCATCTCCATCCCGACGCAATTGATTTTGACAACCAAGAAGTCTGGCGAGAGGTTTTTCACAAAGGCAAGTGGGCTGGCATCTTCCAGATGACCAACGGCGGAGCACAACGGTTCTGCCAAGAAGCAGAGCCCACATCGTTACTAGACTTCGCAGCGGTCACAGCTATCTTCAGACCGGGACCTTTATCCGCTAAGGCGCATAGTCTCTATGTTGCCAACAAGACCAACCCGAGCCAAGTTTATTACGACCACCCAATCATTAAAGAAGTTTTGGGCGAGACTCACGGACTACTGGTCTTCCAAGAACAGTTGGCGATGCTAGCTCACAAGCTCGGCAAGGATATTTCTCTGGACGAGGGCAACCTCCTCCGTAAAGTTCTGACGAAAAAGGGGACAGGAAAAGATAAAGTAAGAGACAAGATTTATAAAAAGTTCGTAGCAGGTTGTGCCGAGCATGGGCTATCCCAACAGGTGGCCGATAAACAGTGGGCCAACATGGAATACTTCTCCGGATATGGCTTCAACTTGTCACACGCTGTATCTTACGGAGCGGTGTCATTCCAGTGTGCGTGGCTTAGTTATTATTATCCCGTTGAGTGGATGGCTGCGTTCTTGGACAAGGAACCAGAGGACAAGAAGGCTGGCGCTATCAACACCGCCAAAGCCTTTGGGTTTGAGATAGAGCCACCCAGCATTAATAGATCAGGACGAGTCTGGGAAATTGGAGACGACGGCAAAACATTAATTCAACCGCTTGCCGGCATCAAAGGTCTGGGCGACAGCGCCCTAGACCAGATTATCAACAACCGACCCTTCAATACGATTGAGGAGTTCCTTTTCCATGAGAACATTACCTACTCCAAACTCAACAAGAAAGCCTTGGATGTGCTGGTCAGGAGTAAAGCTCTTGACGAGTTGATGGATGACAGGTTCACAGGACTCAGACACTTTTGGTCAGCGGTAGCAGTTGACCGGCCACGCAAGGAGAAAAACCTTGAGGATAACATTGAACTCTACGCTCCCGAAGGAGACTTCACGGATGAAGAGAAGCTGGAACACTTCGCCTCTCTCACTGGCATCTTTCCGATCCACGAGATTATGCCACAAGAGATTCAGGACAATCTAATGGGACGAGGCTGCCCACCTATCAGCGAGTATGACCCCGACCTTCAACTGGTCTGGTTCATTCCGAGGGAAGTAAAAGTAAAGAAGACAAAGAACGGCGCAGCGTATTGGATTATCCACACGACTGACAGCAACGCCTTTGATGCCCGCATTAGATGCTGGGGCGTCAAAGACAACGACAGGATTTCCTTGAATAAAGTTTACGTCGCCAACCTAGAACACAGTGATAAATGGGGATTTAGCACTCGCAGTCTCCGCAGAACCTTTAGGAGGTTGACTTGAAAAAATATCAGATTATCTACGCAGATCCCCCGTGGGATTACAAAGGGCAGTTGCAGCACACGGGTAAAGGCGGCCCCGACAGCGGGGGCGCGCTGCGTCATTATGAGTGCCTCAAACTTAAGGATTTAAAACGCCTCGATATCACACGTCATTGCGACGAGGATTGTCTCCTTTTTTTGTGGACAACCAATCCTCACCTCGACCAGGCCATTGAACTCATGAAGGCGTGGGGGTTTAGCTGGGCGACCGTCGGTTTTGTTTGGGATAAACAAAAAGTGAATCCCGGTTTTTATACTATGAGTCAGTGCGAACTGTGCCTTATCGGTAAGCGAGGTAAGATCCCGCAACCGCGTGGGGCACGGAACATCCGACAACTGGTATCGAAGATGCGCCAAAAACACAGCACCAAGCCAGGGGAAGTAAGAAAGAGAATTGAAGAAATGTTTCCGGACCAGGCAAAGCTGGAACTATTTGCTCGCCAGACCACTAAGGGCTGGGATGTTCATGGCGATGAGGTAGACGACGGCATTGACATGGCGTTTCACGACTAATGTGAATCCAATCAAAGAGTTTTGTATTGGGCAAAGCGTCCATTGCAATGTATGGGAACTTTTATCCCTGTTTGACTGGGAAGGAATAATAATGGATATTGAAGGAGATATTTGTACCGTGAAATTTCGTACGAAGATAATTAAAATACACAAGAGAGGATTGACTCCCCGATGATTGATGGAAAAAACTTAATTAAAGACGATCTATTATGTTATAATTGCGGTTGTAACCTCAAGCCAGCTTGCCCAGACTATGAAAGTGATATGATGCCCCTCCGAGTTCAATTACTCCATGCCCAATCTAAAATGCCTCAACGGGCACACCCCACAGATGCCGGCATGGATTTATTTTTCTGCCCCCCTCCGAATGATATGATACCTAAACAGATTGAGAGCATCCTTCCTCACGGGGCATCTACTCTGCCAACAGGTCTTAAGATTGAGGTGCCCGAAGGATATATGATGGAGATCAAGAACAAGTCTGGGATCGCCTCCAAGCGTGGCCTCCTCGTGGGAGCCTGCGTGGTTGACCGAGGATACACAGGAGAAATCTTTGTGAACCTTCACAACCCAAGCGACCGTACCCAGACGCTTCATGCGGGTGATAAAATTGCCCAAGCGGTCTTCGTCAAAATCACCACCGACCTTGAGTTGGTGGAGGCAGAAAATATTTACGACGAGGAAACAAGCCGGGGTGACGGCGCTCTCGGTTCAACGGGCGATAAATAAAAATACGTCAACTTACGGATATCCCAACATACTTACTATATGAAAGGGAAGTTTTATGTAGGGGTTCTTCTAGGGATACTTGCGTGCGGAGAAGCCCCGCTTGAGGGCACGCTAGATGCAGGACCGGCAGACGCTGGACCCTCCGAGCCTGACCACGGATGCGAAGAGCGGGGAACCGGCAACGGAATCGGCGACCAACTACGCAACGCTACATTTATTAATTGCCTTGGTGAGGAAGTTCAACTGCACGACGGCTGCGGCAAAAATAAATTACAGGTCTTCGCCATCAGCACAGTCTGGTGCCCTGCCTGCAAGGCTTACCTCCGAGGCATCACCTTCGACCACGCCATCTCTGGCGGCGACAACGCACAGTGGGATTACCTGATAGCAGTAGCTCAAGATGCGACAGGCAGCCCAGACATATCTCCAGAAGAATGTTTGGCCTATGCGGAACTGGTGGAAGCCGATCCCGCCAAGATGGTCATTGATCCCAATTTCAGCATTACAATGGGGGCGCAACTAATTGATGTGTGCCCAAGTAACGGTTCTATCTCTCTCCCACACATGGCCATCTTAGACGGCTGGGATATGACGTATGAATACAGTAGAGTTTGTAAAGAAAGGTATCCAAATGGGTCCTACACAAATTGGCGAGAGGCTTTCATATCTGAACTAAACGATTAGTTTTTTTGTTGACCTCTGCCGAAGGAATGGTATACTATGGTAGAGGAGAACTCCGTGGCTACTGCATTATACCGTCTGGCTATCTTAGAGAACCAGCCCGTTTATACTCCCAGTGACTTGGTGGAATGGTTCAGACTCCGCAAGTGGGTATTAAGCGACGAGCGCCTGCTCCAGCAATACCGAGAGCAACGCTTTTTTACCTGTGCGGATGAAATTACCAAAAACGAGATGGCTCCGAAAAATAATCGCTCCCTACTTTCCAGATTTTTGACTTTTCTCAGAATCGAAATATAACTTGACCTCTCCTAGAAGTGTGCTAATATACTGCTGTAAGGGAGGTTTTCATTATGGTTGAAAACGAATTTGAGATTGGTGAAGTGGTTGAAATTCGTCTGAAGGGTAAGCCCACGCTGGGGTATGTGTGTAGTGGGCCTGAACCTATTTGGCCCGAAGGATACTTTTATAGCGTGGTTGCCTATTCTGGAAACCCCTTCACTAAATCTGGACGAGGACCACTTCTGTGTCGTCCCGAGGGAATCAAGACTGTCTGTCTATGTGTAAATTACGCTGAAATATTGCTGGCACAATAAAATAAATAACTTGACTTATCCCAATAGGGTGGTAGTATACTAGTGAGGGAGAGAGTCGTGAAAAAGCACTGGACACAGCTACCGCCTGGACCTAACGTAGGCAAGACAGTTAAGCTCTCTGGCATCACCCGTCACGGCAAAAACCGCATTCACGAAAAGGGTGACATGTGGAAGGTGAGCGGGGAGACTGACAAGGTATCGTTTAAGACGCCTGCTCCTGGCCCCTTCCTCCTGCTTGAGGCTTTGGGTCAGGTAAGGGATGCCCGCTGGGTGAGCCTTCACAGCGACCCTAACTTTGAGATTGTAGAAACAAATGATTAGAGACGACGCCGGTTGGCGATACGAACTAAAAGTTGGCGACCTTGTTGAGATGAAGTCGGGTCACCTCGCCCTCATTTCTAAAGTTGAGCTTCACGGCGAGGGCATCCCGCCCCACATTCGTATGGTTTACTGCGAGGACGGATCTCCCGGCAATTGTAGCTCCTATCGTATAGAAAAGGTAATCAGTGAAACGCGGTGATTTAGTAAAATGGTCACACCCCACGAAAGAACCAGTCTATGGCGTGGTTGTCGGTGTGTGGAAGGCTTGTGAAGGCGCAGAAGAAAAAGTTGATATTGCGTGGACTGACGGAGAAGGCAATGGACCCTATCCCAAAGACCACGATTATTTGGAGCTAGTCAATGAAAGTCGGTGATCTCGTAACGTTTGAGCACGAAATGGACAAGTCAGTCTCAGGTATTGTTGTAAAAGTTTATCTCCCACCCAAAAACCCAGCGGGCTATATGTGGTGCGACGTTCTCTGGAACTTTATGTCCGACAACTCCCCCTGTAAGCAACGCTTGTGTGAATTGAAGGTGCTAAATGAAGCCGGGTGATTTGGTAAGACAAGCCCCAAACATTTTTTCCGACCGAGAAGTGGCCGGCAAAAAGATGCTGGTCATCAAAGTTATTGAAGGTGGTTCCCACCGAAGCGAAACAGTTTTGACTTTGCTGGAAGGCAAAGAAAGAACTTGGCACTACGGCGAATTGGAGTTGTGGCGTGAAACTCGGTGACTTGGTTAAGACGGCTGAGGGCTACTCTTACCAAATATTCTACGGGATCATTATTGCTCTTGAATCTTCAGAAGAAGAAGACTACACTCAACTACTTCTGACCGAAAAAACATCACTGGGCAAACAAACTCACTGGTTTCGGAATAAGTATTTGGAGGTCATAAATGAAGCCGGGTGATTTGGTCTCGATCAAGGGACGATATGGAGCCAGCCTTGGCGACCGAACATATTTGGTTCTTTCAGTGGCTGAGGGGTTTGTTCGTTTAGAAGGGTTCAGCGGCGGTCAAGTCTTTAGAGAAGGAAGCCTAGAGGTGATAAGTGAAACCCGGTGACTTAGTAGAGCCCGATTGGAGTTTTCGGGAATCAGTAGCCAAAGGCAACAATCGCCAACTTGGGCTGGTGCTTTCCTATCCAGAAACACCAGACGACCGCACTACGGTCTGTGTAAAGGTTAACTGGCTCGGATATGAACTGGAAGAATATTATTCCGTCCAGCATTTGAAATTAGTGAACGATGAGCAATCCGTTTAGATACCAACTCGGCGACCTTGTAAACTTTGAGGCTAGGCGAGTAACAGAAGAATATATTGATGAGACGATGTTGACAGGTATTGTTATTAAGCAGCGTTATGTTTTCACTGCCGACAATAAGTTCAAAGTGCGAACACCCGACGGAGACTATTGGGTAAGGTGCGACCACCTAGAACTTATTTCTAAGGGACCCAAGAATAAAACTTGACAGGCACCTTATCCGTGCTAATATAAGATACAAGGAGAGAGACATGCCAGTTCAAGAACACATTGAAAAGATTCTAGGAGCCGTTGGTCAAGGAGCACTTGACGCTTGGTACGACGCCATCAACGAGCATCCCCAAAATGCTATGGAAATTCACGACGTGGTTGTTGAACACCTCGTTGAAAACACCTTCATGTATTAAGAGGCACAGATGAGCGTAGCAAAAGAGATTCAAAAACGCTGTCGCATCCAGCCGGGTATGCTGGTCAACAGCAACGCAGCAACCGAGGTCAATGTGATTGCTTTGGTTATCGGCTTGTCGCCGTCATGTAAGTTTGACCGAGACTATGAAGATGCCGATGAACACCTCTTCTATCAATGCGAGCCGATTGATGGCGGGCAATCTTTCGTAGATTATGTCTGCAACATGGAGCAGATTTCATGAAAGTCGGACAGATTATCAAAATAAACAAATCTGGTCTGGCTCAGTTCGCTCCCGTCATCCGTGCTAAACTAGAGGGGGAGATTGGCTTGGTTATCCAAGAAAAGTATGACCTCTCTCACAAGCTAGATCAAGACAAGCTACCGGAGCGAGTAAAGGTTTACCCGTCTCTTGTGCGGTTCGAGTCTTTGCAGAATATGAATTTCCTAGACATGGGTGCCGTTATGGTTTTCCCTGATCAAGCGGAGGTGCTCTCATGAAAGTCGGCAACCTCGTAAGACGCAAGCCCAATCGAGTTACCAATCAGCCTGGGGGTGCTTTGGGACTGGTAACGGAGATAGGACCCGACCCCGCAGACCTAATCATCAGAGTAACTCTCATGGATACCACGCACGAACCACGGTTTCACGCAGAGCATTGGCGAAACGCCAGCCATTTTGAGGTAGTATCATGAAGTGCGGCGACCTAGTAAGAATTAGAAAGACGGCGATTGACCACTTGTCAACCTTGTGGTTCATTGACCTGGCTGACAACAAGACGCCCTTGGTTCTGGTTGAAAAGATTAATGGTCCGGTCTATCCCATGTGGTGTGTACTCAAGCCCGATAGCTCAACCTTCTTTATTCAAGAAGAAAAACTGACGAAAAGGATGTGGTAATGAATCCCGAATATGTGAGCTATAAGATTGGCGAATTGGTCAGTGCCAACGCCACAAAGGCTCTCGGCGTCGTCACTCGCTCAAACTATTGGGCTCTTGATGAATATCTCGGAGGCGAGACTCAGTTTGTTGACGTTCTCTTTGGAGCGCACCAGTCAACCCAATACCCCATAGAATATCTGGCGAAAGTAAAATGAATCCAGACTTCGACACAAAACCCCAGTTCAAGGTGGGTGATTTGGTTCGCATTGCTGTCCCCGGCGGACAGATGGGTCTTATCACGCGCTCCAACTTTGTCACTCATACTCCTGACGGACAATATCATTATGTCAGCGTTCTTTTTAACAACGGCAACCATCCCAAGCGATACCGCCCGGATCTGTTGGAGAAGGTAGCCAGTGAATTACCCTGACAGACTCAAACCAGGCACCCTTCTCCGTATCAAGAAACAGTGCCGTGAGAACTCCACCGTTAAAGAGTGTGGAGAATATGCTATCCTTGCTAACAAGCAAGTAGTGACCGGTAAAAATATTTTATGGGATGTGCTATTTCCGAACGGTCGCCGATGTATTTATATGCCTATGAATTGGGAGGTGCTGAGTGAATCAGAGTGACTACAGTCTCTACCATGCGAACAAAGTTCAGATGCCCGGCACTCTTCTGCGTTGCCGACGTTCTGACCGCCTCGCTCTTGTCCTCACCAAGTCTTACGAGGAGAAGAAAGGTACCGGCACAAGCTGGGCCAACCGCTATGTAGATCTTCAGTGGCTCACCTCCGGAGAGAAAGAACAAACACTTTTAGTAAACGTTAATAATTGTTTCAACATCGTTAGGAAAGAAGATGAGTAGGCACTACGGAATGTTTGAGGTTGTCCCCCGTACGCTTGAAGTGGGGAGACTCGTGCAGTGTCGCAAGACAAAGCAAACAGCCCTTATTATCAAATCCCCCCCTGACTGGGATCGTTCCGACGGCGTCCTCTGGTTCCAGCTTCAGTGGATCGGCGAACCACGCCCCTTTGCGATAGATAATATTTCCCAGGAAACTTACACAAACATATATAATACTATGGATATTTTGAGCTAATGAATATCGGCATTGATTTCCACGATACCCTTTCGTATGCACCTGAGTTTTTTAAAAGACTCATTAACGGTTGGCAGGGGAAGGTTTATATTGTAACGGGAACTCCCCCTTCTCAACGACACGAAGTAGAAAAAGGTTTAGCCGATTTAGGATTTGGTCCAGATACCTACGAAGATATCTTGTGCGGATTTGAGTATGAGAAAAAAAATATGGATTTGGATCACTTCCAGAAAATGGCGGAACATAAATTAAAAATCCTAAAAGAACATAACATAGAAATCTTTTACGATGACAACCCTTATTATGTCAACAAGATCAAAGATCACGGCATCACGGTATTCCAAACAATTATTGCCAACAAATATTTGGATGAGTTTGCAGAAAAAGATCCCTTCTTTACCTGCAACCTCCAGAAGAAACAATTCAATTTTTTATCAGGGTTGTGCAACAACCAAATGTGTAAAAAATGACCAGACAACAAGCACCCATAGTAGTGGGAAGTTAGGAGGCTCGATGAGCACACAATTAAGATCAGGTACCTTGGTGCAGGATCCTTCGACCGGTTTCGTAGGAATGCTGTTAGGACCATTTACTCGCCGCCACGACAAATGGTGGACTATCCACTGGGAAGAAACAGAGACTACCGCGGAATCAGAAATGAAGATCCTCAACACTCTTGAACTATTAGAGTAACCTTCCGCACCATAAAAATCCCTGCGCAAAAACTAGTTATACAAAGGAGCGCGAGGGAACCACAATAGATGGGAATATTTTATAGTCGAAAACTACGAGTTCTAGCGATGTGGTTGGGCGCTTTTTTATTAATTTCAGCATTAGCCTCCTGGGCAGATAAAAGGCACCAGCCGTCTGTAGAGGAGGTGAGTTATACTAGAATTCTCTCGCTCCTTGATAATGTCAACGAGCACAATCCCGGTCGCTTTGTGGTGCAGGGAAATAACTGGCGGCTGGAATTGGGGGAGCGGGTATATGTGACTACCGCGCCCCTTACCGATGATTTCGTTAATAAGCTGGCGACCAAAAAGAACTTAGAGGTAAGATTTTTAGAGGCGGAAGCGCCCTCACTGTGGGTGACCCTCCTGCTGTCGTGGTTGCCGTTCCTGATCCTGTTTTATTTTTTGTATCTTTTGATCAAAAATTTATCTGCCTCCGCGGGGAAGGTTGACGGATTTGCTAAAACCAAGGCGCGTCTTTCTCTACCTGAAGCTAACCATACTCGCTTTGTTGACGTTGCCGGATGCGAGGAGGCCAAAGCAGAACTTGAGGAGGTGGTGTATTTTTTAAAGCACCCCTCTCGCTTTACCCGCATGGGCAGCAAACTCCCAAAGGGAGCTTTGTTGGTGGGCGCGCCGGGAACCGGCAAGACCCTTCTGGCTAAGGCGGTGGCTGGCGAAGCCAACGTCCCTTTCTTGCTTATTTCAGGATCCGATTTTGTGGAAATGTTTGTGGGAGTTGGTGCAGCCCGAGTTCGCGCCCTGTTTGATCAAGCCAAAAGTCTTGCTCCATGTATTATTTTTATTGACGAAATAGACGCTGTGGGAAGAAAAAGAGGCTCCGGTTCCGGCGGTGGTCATGACGAGCGCGAGCAGACATTGAATCAGCTACTGGTAGAAATGGACGGGTTTTCGGAGCATAGTGGCATTATTGTATTGGCGGCGACTAACCGCGCAGAGGTTCTGGATAAGGCTCTGTTGCGCCCCGGTCGTTTTGACCGAAAGGTGCATATACCTCTCCCTGACGCTCATGGGCGTAAGCAAATTTTAGATATACACTGTAAGGGAGTGCCCCTTGATACTGCCGTAGATTTAAATGAGATAGCGAGGATGACCACTGGTTTTTCGGGAGCAGATCTTTCTAATCTGGTGAACGAAGCAGCGATCCGCGCTACGATGGAGGGGAGCGCGTCTGTCGATCGAGGCCACCTTGAGCAGGCGCGCGATAAACTAATAATAGGGAAGCCGCGCAAGTCTATGAAGATGACCGATCGAGCGCGCCGTGCGACGGCGATTCACGAGGCAGGCCACGCTCTCTTGGCGTATTACCTAGCAGATGCGGATCCTTTGCATAAGGTCACGATCATTCCTCACGGTCAGGCGCTCGGTCTCACTATGCAATTGCCTGAAGATGATAAATATTCATGGAACAAGAAAGAAAATATAGCCTCCATTAAGGTTTTGCTGGGTGGCTATGTGGCAGAAAAAATGTTTTATGGAGAGGAAGGCACCAGCACAGGCGTTTCCAATGATTTGATGCGTGCCAAACAAGTGGCAGAAAAAATGGTCAAAGATTATGGGATGGGGGCTCTTGGCCCCGTTTATTTTGGAAAGACCGAAGGCTATGCTCCCCGCTCCAGCGACTCTTCGGAACTAACTAAAGATCAGTTTGATCGCTCGGTGAGGGAGATCATCGCCGATGCGCTGCGCGAGGCAGAGATTCTGCTGGCGGCCAAGCGCGAGCATCTGGTAGTGTTGTCTAATATGCTTCTGGAGCAAGATACGGTGATGGCATCAGAGCTAGAGGGAATGTTTTCAATTCTCGACAACTATTTCGACGAGCCCGAAGAAATTACTTGACCTTTGCAGGATAAGTGCTATAGTCGTATCTATGGAGAACTTATGAACATCTTTGCTATTGAGGGCAACGCCGATACCGGCGAGATTGACTGGATCAAGTCAGCGGAGTCACAAGACAACCTCCGCGTGGTTAAAATGATTTTAGAATCGTGTCAGATTTTATCTACAGTTCTCAACGAGCAGGGGCTTGACGCTCCTTATCGCTCGTTCAACCCCAAGCACCCATCATGTATGTGGGCAGCGGAGTCCGCCGCAAATTTTATGTCGCTGGTCGTTCACTGCGACGCTATGATCGCGGAGTATGGTCGCCGGTTCAACAAGACTCACAAGTGCTCCGAAGTTCTTCATCGCATTGTCATCTTGTTTGATGGGGAGCGATTCCCCACTCAGCGCCCCACGCCCCTACGACTTGCGATGCCTGAGAAATTCAGGTCAGCCAACCCGGTTGTATCTTACCGCAAGTTCTACGCATCCAAGCCGCGCTTACGGTACCCAGCCGACAAGGTTCCGAACTGGCTGGCAGAGTATCGCACCGAACCCTTTGAGGTGGTCAATGGATAAAAAACATAAAAAGAAGCTCAAGCGAGCCAACAAGAAAAAGAAAGAGAAGAGGAAAGCTCAAGACGCTGCCATCCGCATGAAGTCACAGCTAACCCTCTTCAGTCAACTGCCTGAGCAGTGCTCGGGTTGCAATAAAGATTTTCCCAAGACGCGTGAAGCTCACATGAGTTGGCGCGTATCAGTAAGAAACCAAGAAAAATTAGTCAGGTTATTTTGCCCTGACTGCCAACAACAAGCCAAGGAATTGGCAGATGGGCAATCCAATGAAATTTAAAGAAGCAGTCACCTACGACGATATGCTGATGGTACCGCAATACAGCGATATCAAGAGCAGAAGCGAGGTAGATATATCAAGCGACCTGGGGAGAGGAAAAGTTTTAGAACTCCCCATCATCGCATCGCCGATGGACACCGTATCCGAAGATGCTATGGCTATTGCCATGAACAACGCTGGAGGTATGGCAATTCTTCACAGGTACCATACGGTAGAAGAACAGGCGAAGATGGCTCAACACGCTATTCAGCAGACCGACTGGTCTGGCAACGTCGCAGCAGCCATCGGCGTGACCGACGATTACATGAGACGAGCCGCAGCCCTGGTGGCGGCTGGGGTAGACACCCTCTGCGTAGATGTTGCCCACGGTCATCACATCTTGATGAAGGAAGCCCTCAAGAATTTGAGGGAAGAATACGATAATCATATCCATATTATGGCGGGCAACGTATGTACCTTAGAGGGGGTCAATGATCTTGCCGACTGGGGTGCTGATTCTATACGTTGTAATATTGGTGGGGGTTCCATCTGTTCTACTCGTGTGGTTACTGGGCATGGCGTCCCAGGTCTCCAGACCATCTTTGATTGCGCGAGAACTGACCGAGACGTCGCGATCATCGCAGACGGAGGAATCAAAAGCTCCGGAGATATCGTCAAAGCCTTAGCCGCTGGCGCTGACTTCGTGATGTGTGGATCCCTGCTTGCGGGAACCACCGAAACTCCTGGGGCAGTGGCTTACCATCCCGACGGCTATCCCGTAAAAGAATATCGGGGAATGGCTTCCAAAGATGCTCAACTCGACTGGCGCAACAAGTCATCCACTCCCGAGGGAGTGGCTTCTTATATTCCTTACAAAGGAAATGTGGGGGATATTCTCTTAGAGTTGAGAGGAGGTATAAAAAGTGGGCTCTCTTATTCGGGGGCACGAAACTTGACAGAACTCCGATATAAGGTAGAATGGGCGAGGCAAACTTCTGCCGGAACTCACGAGAGTGGAGCCCACATTCTCAACACCTACAACGCTCGGAGAAAATAAATGTTTTATCGTAAAGATCCTAAAACTCAGCAACAAGAAAAAGACAAAGACCCTACAGAATTTGAAACTCAGTATAGCCCCGACCCCACCTGTTTTGAGGTGCATGAAAAATGGAGAGTGGAGTGTGACGCAACAGCGTGCAGGAACTGGATGAACCACAGCGAAGACTTGAATTGTGCTGTGGTTTGTGCGCGCAAGCATGACAACGGATTAAGCCTGCGAGAAGTGGCGGAACGCATGGGGGTAAGCTTTCCTAGGATTAGCCAGATCGAACATGCGGCTTTTAAGAAACTTAAGGGGGCCGGCGTTTTTGAAGATTTTGAGGAAGAATAGGTGCTTTTCCCTATTGGCAAACTACTTAATAATGATTGATGACCCAATCATTTAAGGAGATTATTATAATGACCAAGAAGACTCTTTTGAACGAACGTGTTTTGCGCCGTTGGGGCAAGCTTGCCAACATGGCACCGCTCACGGAGAACTGGCTCGACGAGCAAGACGACATGGAAGACGAGATGGGGGCTGCGGAAGACGAGGTCGAAGCCGGCGAAGCCGAGATGGAAGCAGGCGAAGAAGCTGCCGCAGACGTGGGCGAAGAAGAAGCGGTTGAACGCATCGTCGCCGCCGTGGTGGATGCTATTTCCTCGGAAACGGGAGTCGAGATTGAAGTCGAAGGCGAGGCCGGTGACGAAGCCGCTGACGAAGCCGCTGACGACGAGATGGATATGGGCATGGATGTGTCGGATGAGCTTGATGACGCTGCCGATGAAGAAATGGATATGGGAGACGATGCTGGCAACCGCCGCGCCTACAACCGTCGCGACATTGGGGAAGACAAGGATTACACCGCCAAGAAGGAAAAGCCCGGCGAAGATATGCGCAAGGGAGCCGAAGAGCGCGGAGCCGAGGGAACAAAGAAAAAGACCAGCGGAAAGGGTCGTGGCGAGAAGAAGGGCGACGACGCCTTCGTCAACAACCGCAAGGATGAGGCTCTCGATCTTGAGGTCATTGATGACGAGGAACTCACCGAAGCAGTTCTTAAACGAGTGGTCGAACGACTCCTGCGACGCAAGTAATCCTTCGGGAGAAAATAATGAATCGTTTCCAAGAAGACGACCTTCGTGATTTGATCAAGGAGGTCGTTTCTTCGTATCAGCCCGAAAAACTTAAGTGGCTGCTTGAGCAGCCCGAGACTCTGGAGGAGGGCGTCTTTGATCGAGGCATCCTTAAGTGTGTCTTTACAGCGGGCGGACCCGGCAGCGGCAAATCTTTTGTAGCTGACTTGGTTTTTGGGATGCGCAACTCCAAAGGTGCTAGCACTTTTGAGAACGCCTCGTTCCTGGGGAACACTGGGCTCAAGTATGTTAATTCTGATAGATTATTTGAGAGGGGTCTAAACAAAGCCGGGATCAGCCCAAGCGACCTTGCCACCATTGAACAAACAGACCCAGCCGTTTGGGATGCTATTCAGGGCGCAAGCCCCGACTCTATTCGTAACGTAGCCAAAGACCAACTCAATGCACTTAAAGCATTTTACACAAGTGGAAGACTTGGGTTGCTCGTTGACGGAACAGGCCGCCGCTACAAGAAAACACTGGGACAAAAAGAAGCGATGGAATCGCTGGGGTATGACACGCTGATGTTGTTCGTGGATACTACTATGGAAGTAGCCCTAGAAAGAAACGCAGCCCGATCCCGCAAACTCCCCGAAGATGGGGTGCGGCAGATGTGGCAAGACGTACAAGATAATAAAGATGCCTACGCTGAACTCTTCGGGGACAACTTTGTTGTCGTGGACAACACAGAGTTTGGCCCTCCCGAAGATGCGATTGTTGATGCCGCCATGGGGTTTGTCACAGCCCCGGTGGGCAACCCCATCGGACAAGCGTGGATTGAAGACGAATTGGAGATCCGAGGCGTCACGACCTTAGAGCCCGGCGGACCCGAAGGTTTCCGTGGAAGCCAGCAAGCCGCCGACCGCATTCAGAAGATGCGAGATGAGCGAGGAAAAGTTGACATTTAATGTCATTAAACTTTTAGAGGAAGAAGGTTATATTAAGGAAGGCGACGACAATGTGATCCACGCCGAGAAAGCTTTCTTTGCCGCTCGGGTAATGAGATGGATACACCGCCAAGTCCAAGATGACCCCGATTTTAACCTGCCAGCCTATTTAACGATGTTAATGTATTACAAACTAGGAACCGCAGAATTAGAATTCAAGGAAGACGGCAGCGAGTTGCTCTATAAGATGAAACCCGACACGGAAATGAATGAACTTGTTAACTCAATTATTAAATCTTCTAATGAACTTGCTGCGAAAGCCGCAAAACCCACGGGCCCCGAAGAGCCCACCTAAGTCACTAGAAGAACTCCTAACTTCCCCAAATATTATGTCGCTGATGAAAGCGAAAGGCTACGTCTTTTTCGACGGGGCAAACAAAAAACTAAACTTAAATTTAATAGGGGTGCGCCGCGACAACCAAGGCACCAACGAGTTTGATGATTTTATGCTGGTGCTCTACCGAGAAGAAGAGTTGATGATTCAGAAAAGATACTCCATCACGACTGATCCGGGCAAGTATTGGCTAGAAAACCCCATGAATCCCCAGGGAACGGCTGTCTTGGTTCCCAACCAATACCGAGGAGGCTGGCAACTTGGAAAACACCAGGGAAGATATGAAGCCCTAGTTCAGCGCCAAAAGGTGGGAGTGTGGCGCGACAACAACAAAGATGACGTGATTGATTATCAGCGCATGGAGTGTCACGTTAACCAGGGCTTCTTTGGGATCAATATCCATCGGAGCAATCCTTACACAGAATCGTATATTGTCAACAAGTGGAGTGCGGGTTGCCAAGTGTTTAAACGGGTGAAAGATTATGATGAGTTCGTCAGCCTTTGTAAGCAGTCGGCGGATCTATACGGCAACTCATTTTCGTATACACTATTAACTGAAGAAGAATTGAGAAATCACCTAGATAAGTGACTATTTATAGATAGGTCATCTCACAAGGAGAAAATAAATAATGTCCCAATATAAAATTACCAAAGCACGGTTAGCACAAATCATCAAAGAGGAATACCAATCTCTTCATGAAGAGGTGCGCCCCGCCGCTCCACCTAATGCCCTCATGCAAAACATTAATCGCTGGTCAGAAGAAGGAAAAGCTATTCCCAAGCATCTGACCGTGGGACGCATGGGGGGAGACAGAGTTGCCCTTCATCAACTGCAAGGCATGATGTATTCTCTTCGCGATGATTTTATTCCTTACCTTGACGGAACAGAGGAGCACGAGATATATGAGTTAGTCAATGACTTGATGCGCCGAATCAAAAGCCGCGCTGACGAGTTGTCACCGGGACAACGCACCGAAGCCAAGAAGCCCGACTTCCTTGACTTGGACAAGGATGGTGACGAGGACGAGTCGATGGAAAAAGCAGAGAAAGAAAAGAAAGCAAAGACAGAGTCCATCCACTCCCTGCGCACCATGATCCAAAGCGAAATTAACAATCTGTAATGTATGCCAACTTTAAGCCAGAAAACGTAGCTAACATAGGGAGTCACCCAGCGGTTCATAATGAATTCAGCGACAAGGTGAGAGAGCTAGATCGTCGGCTTAAAATGAACGGGATGCAATATCCCAATTGGGATACGCTTACGGATCATCAGCAAGAAATCTTTAGCCAGAATTTATTTTTAGATGGCGGCTGTGCCGCCAGCGTCGATGACTACGTTAAGGGGGCGGTTGAGAGTTGCGGATGCCCTGACGTAGATGAAGAGTTGCGCTACCATTCTCCAGCGTTGATGACGGCGATCGTTCAAGAGAAGGCTAAACTTCCCCTCACGATTAAAATCGGGGAAGGTCTGAATAATCTACATGAGTTCGTTGATGTGGTGGTGGAAGAGTTGCTCGCGGAAGCAGCAGAACAAACCTTAGAGGGTGACATTAATGAGATCCACTTAGCGTATCTTCTTAATGGCTCCACTTATGATAATATTTTCTCCCATGGCGGAGATGCCAAGGCGACACTCACCCAAAGAGAAGATGAGCTTGAGGCGATGTTCCCCAAGAATTATGAGAAACGCCTCGACGCCCAGAAGGGAAGGGCTCAGGCGATGTATGACCTGTTGAACCAGGGGGGGTACACGAACAACGTCGCCCGAGTGGCATGGACCGCACGCAAAGGCTCCCTCGGCGAGTTTATCTATGGGGCTGACAGCCCCACACCGGAACCCGGCAAAACCGTTGACCAACGGTTGAACCCTTCCGACGTCGTCGTTCAATACAAGAAGCCAAGTAAGTTAGCTGGGGGTGGCTACTTTCTTGGAATTTCGGCCAAATCTACTAAACAAAAGAAGGCTGATATCGCCTGGGCGAACCGGGGCATCGGCAGTCTTTTGGATCCTGTTGGGGGGATCACCACAAAACAGATGAAAGCGGGGATTCGGCTGGATTTAAAACAAACAATCTTAGGAATTCCCGGACAAAAATCATATTACGCTATTGAAAAGAAGCGCGAGGAACTCAGAACGGCAGTTTTAAACACTGTGAATGCCCACCTAGCCAAGCACCCTGGCAAATATGCTGAAGCTCTTTCGATGATGCTAGGAAAGGAAATCCAAAAAAAGGGAAAGGGAACGGGTGAATACCGGTCTCTGAGCGCGCAGGCCCTTAAACTTTTTGTAAAGCGTCTCGAAAAAACTATTAACCCAATCGATGACCCCAACGACGAAGGGTATGACCCCTCTCTCAAGGGTATATCACCTTTCTCAGCCACGGGGATGGGGAACCTGGCTCCCATTTTATTGAAGAACCTAAAGACGGCAGGGGGACAGTTGTTGGAGTATGCGCGAGATCAAGTGCTCGACACTTACACCAACATGGCTCTTGATGACTTTAAAGAGCACTTTTTGTATTTTTGGGTGAGGCAAGAAGGCGACGCTTTAACTCCTCCGTGGATTCAAGTGACCGGGCGCGGAAAGAAGACGCCCTACAGCGCCACCATTAGCAAAGCCACGAAAAAAGCACAAGATATCAACAATGAGACTCAAGGGTTCACATTTTCCCCGGTAGGAAGAGATGCAATAGGAATTTCTGATAGCGAAGGAACCAAGCTAGCCAAAATTAGAATGAAGTACGCTTCTCGGGTATTTAGCTCTATTAAGCCAACGGGCGAACCGTGGTAGAATCAGACTAAGAAAGCGAGGAAGATTGAAATCTCTCTTAAGATACCCCGGTGGTAAAACAAGAGCACTCAAAGAAATAACCAAATATTTCCCAAAAGACCTGACAGAAATTGTCAGTCCCTTTTTTGGCGGTGGTTCCATTGAAATTCATTACGCCTCTCAGGGCGTCAGAGTTCATGGCTACGATATCTTTGAGCCTCTCACCAACTTCTGGCAGCATGTTTTGACACAGCCAGAAGCAGTCGCCACTCTTCTTGAGACGTCGTTCCATCCTTGCACCCCCAAAATGTTCTCAGATTTTCTTAAGAAACAGGCTTGGATAGATTACGATGCCATGCAGCGGGCCTGTATGTTCTATGCTTTGAACCGCTCCTCATTTAGCGGATGCACTCTGAGTGCAGGATACTCCAACCAAGCCGCGGAGAAGAGGTTTACCCAAAGCAGCATCGACCGCCTAAAAAACTTTGTATGTCACTCTCTAAGTGTAGAGCAGGCAGACTTTGAAGACAGCTTACGGAGGCACGACGATGAGACTTTTATCTACGCTGACCCACCATATCTTTTGGAAAACTCTACTCTATACGGTGAGAGGGGTTCGACGCATAAGGATTTCGATCATCTCAGGTTCGCGAAAGAAATAAAGAAAAAGAATAACTGGGCAATTTCATATAATCGCCATCCCGAAATTTTGGAACTATACAAAGATTATCAAATCGAGTATCCTGTTTGGAGTTATGGTATGAAGAATATTTATACCGCAGAAGAGAAAGCTGTGCGCCGTGACCTCAAAAAGAGTATTGCGCTGATGGAAGGGATCCAGAATTCCGAGGCGCTAAAAGATAAAGAGATAATTACCCCCATCTTGGATTTGCTCAATGCCGCTTCCCAAGCGACTGTCAAGAAGATGGGAAAATCTAATGAAATATTAATCTTAAACGTAAAGGAGAATGAAGATGCGTTACTTATTGATGATTAGCTTATTGTTTCCCGCTGTTGCGACGGCGGATGAACAGAGGATCGGCTTTGTTGCTGGCTCAACCCACGGTGTGGGGCTGGGATACAGCAGGCAAAAGTCCAACGGACACGGCTGGCAGGTCTCCCTGCTCCCCATTGTGGATGAAGAGTTTGATGCCACAGTATTTGTGGGAGGAACAATATTCCGAACCCTCAACTCCAATAGTTGGGGACGTGCCTACTGGTCACTAGGGATTGCTGCCTTCTACAACAGGGACAGCGGCAACCACTGGCAATATGTTTGTGATGAGAGCGGCAACAACTGTAGAGACGTAGAACGAACGGGACAATTAGATGAGGGAGTGATGCTATCCTTCGGCCCCGGCGTGGGATTGGAGCGTCGGTGGAAGCAGTTTGCTATTGCTCTTGAGTTGCCCCTTGCAGTTCAGGTGGGCTATAACAACAAGAGCCTCGGCTTTCTAGGGATGCATCCCATCCCCAACTTCTCGTTGATGTATTTTTGGTAGGAGACCTAACCCAGTGAGCAAAGACCATATCCTGTTCGGAGATGAGATCCGACAAAAGTTACTTAATGGAGCTAACAAGCTCGCTGATGCCGTGGCATCCACTCTGGGCCCTCGCGGCCAAAATGTTATTTTATATACCCGCGGCGCTGATCCCGTCATAACTAAAGATGGTGTGACGGTGGCACGCGTAGTGGAATTAGATGATGACTATGAGCAGGCTGCGGTGGAGGTGCTGCGCCAGGCGGCTTTGGAAACAGAGAGAGCCAGCGGCGACGGCACTACGACTAGCACGGTGTTGGCACGCGCTATTCTCACCAACGCCCATCGCCATATCGCGGCGGGGGCATCGTCGATTGATATTAAGCGGGGAGCCGACCTAGCTGTGGAAGCCGTGTGTGAGCGCCTGATGGAAATGGCTCAACCCGTATCGAGCGAGGAAGAGATTCGCCATGTAGCCACAGTCTCCGCTAACGGTGACGAAGTGATCGGCACACTGATAGCCGAAGCTGTGGATGCTGCTGGCAAAGACGGAGCAATTACAATTGAGGAGAGCCGATCACTCAAGACCTCTTTGGATGTGGTGGAAGGGTTTCGCTTTGAGGGAGGGTATGTCTCTCCCCAGTTTGTGACTGACGAACGGCGGGGAACAGTTAATTATAGTGATGCCCTCATTCTTATTAGTGACGCTACCTTGGATAATGTAGACGAGATGTTACCCATCCTTGAGGTGGTGGCGCGGGATGGAAGACCTTTTGTCATTGTGGCAGAAGAAATAGAAGGCCAGCTTTTGGCTGCGCTTATTATTAATCGCATGCGAAACAACATGAAGATCGCCGCCGTCAAGGCTCCGCGTTACGGAGAAGAGCGACGCAATATTTTGATGGATCTAGCAGTGGTGACAGGCGCTACCTTTATCAGTAAAGACAGCGGCTTGCGTCTGAAAGATGTAAAGCTTGAGCACCTCGGGGAGGCTAAAAAAGTGGAGATTGGAAAACATCTTACCACCTTAGCAGACGGTGCTACCGATTACGAGGCTTTAGATACACGAGTGGAGCGCCTACACAAAGAGGTGGAAGCTGCTGACAATCTTCACGAGGCGACGATGATACAAGAACGGATCACTCGTCTTCAGTCAGGAGTGGCTATCATTCGTGTTGGGGGAGCAACTGAGATTGAGGTGACTGAGAAAAAGCACCGCATAGAGGATGCGCTGGAAGCTGTCAAAGCTGCACAAGAAGAGGGTGTTGTGCCGGGTGGAGGAGCCGCCCTCTTAAAAGCAGCCACCAACATCAAGGTAGAGCCGGCTAATGAAGACCAACTTCGTGGAGTTCAGGCGTTGTTGGAAGCTTGTTTTGCCCCCATCACCCAGATTTTAAAGAACGCTGAGATATCTTCCGACATTGTAGTAAACTCTTTGTCATATGATGACCACGAAAAGAACGTCGGCTTTAATGTTCGAACCGAACAGTTTGAAGATTTAATCGAGTCCGGCGTCATAGATCCAGCAAAAACTGTGAAGTGTGCATTACAAAATGCCGCTAGCGCAGCGGGAACGCTGCTCACAACTAATTGTGCTGTTCTTAAGAAGGGTGGTGAATAAAAACACAAGTCTAGCGACTAATTAGAACAGCCGGTTTCATACATAAAGATCAGTATATTTTGTGCTGGTCTTTTTTATGTGAGGGTCATTAAAATGAGCGAAGAAATCCTAAAAAATCTTCTCCACAAAGTGGACAAGATGGAGTGTAAACTAGCCAGCGCATCATCCTTAAATGGGGGATTTGATAAACTCCTGATGGAGATCTCGCACATCAAGGAAACCCAAAACGAGGTGCTCCAAGGCATGCGCGGCATCAAGAAAAGTATTTATGAACCCGACTCGGGACTCTTCAGCCGAGTAAAGCAACTGGAGGTAGAATCGGATAGACGCATGGAGTTTGTCAACGAGGCCAAGCCTTCATTAGAATTTGCACGCGAACTAGGAGTCTGGAAGATCCAAGCAGACAAAGATCTGGAAGAGGTAGAACACCTCAAAATGGAAGTGGCGGAACTGAGAAGCTGGAAAGAAGGCATCACCAAGGTCATTTGGTTAATTGCCACCGCCGCTGGGGCTATGTGGGTCAAACATTTCATGGACCTGATGATGAAGTAATATGAAATGTTGGGCTTATTTCTCTCACTCATTTTTCTAGGGGGAGCGATTTATTACCGCAATCGCTGGAAGAAGTGCGAGGAAGTTAGAGAAAATATTAAAAAAAACCAAATATTACTGGAAGACTGGGGGGAATAAAAAAACTTGACATGCCCCCCATCCATGCTAATATAGTTATGGAGGAAAGACCCCTATGTCATACTGGCACCAAATGTATCCCCGCCGTCAACGTGCTGAACGCCTTGAAGTTGAGAACGGCGAGGCTCGCTTTGAGTCTTTGATGGCTAAGAAGCTGTCTGAAAAGGATCGCCAGTTTGCGGAATCTCTGGAACGTCAGTTCGGGGATGGCGGCAAGTTGAGCCCCAAGCAGATTGAGTGCTTTGAGCGCATGGAGCAACGCTATTCTCCCGAGACTGTCCTGAAGCGCGAGCGTTGGGTTCAGTCATACAAGGCTCACCACCGCCCCACTGCCCTCATCGTCGCCAAATACTATCGCACAACTCAATACTTCAGCGACCTATCCGGCAAGATTTTGCTTGACGAGGACTTCGTTCCAACCGAGCGCCAGTTTGAAGCAATTGCCAAAAACAAGTACGCCAAGAAGGCCATCGCTACTGCGACTGAGCCGCCTGCCTTCCCGGCTGGATCGCTCTGCCTCATCCGAGCCAACTACAATTTGGTAAATAACCGCAAACTTCACAACCAGTTTGGTCTGGTGATGGAGAACCACGCTACCGGGCTCCACGCCTCCTCAACCCTCCTCGTAAATGGAGAGAAGGTCAGGCTGCAAGACCGCTGCCTCAAGGCGGCACAGCGGAAGAAAAAGAAAAAGAACTAACTCTTAACAAAATGTAAAGAGTGAGAGATAATCCTAGTAAGGAGAAATTAGTATATGCGAGCAACAATTAACTTTGAAGTAGAGGTGGGTCGCGTACCCGCCACTATGAGGTGTCTGGTGTTAGAGGAGGCTTACCGTCTTAATAGAGCGGTGGAAGAGCTAGAAGCTGCCGGCACCGATTCTCTAGCCAACGACATTGAGGAGGCCCTGGAACGTTTGGATGAGGCAGCCCATCAGCTACGGCAATATAAAGATATGCTTCTCAGTTTTGAACGAGCCAAGCTGGAAGGAAGCCCGGAGACCACCTCCGCCGCCGACCCACCAGGGCAACCGATTCACAACCTCGGCGATCTCACTGAGACACTCAGCCAGCTTAAGGGATTCGATGCCTTCGTTCAAAAAATGACAGAGGAGGAAGTGCCCGATGACGATGACTCCTAAAAAAGGCGACTTGGTTTTCCTTCCCTCGGCAGTAACTCTCATTAAGATGGAGTGCGATAACGTGGTGGATGACTTCGTTCAAGTAAACGAGCCCCTCGTCGTGGTTGTATGCGACGAAGCTCCTCAGCGCATTGCTACCGAATCCGAGCCCTATTATGAGGTTCTTTACCAGGGGTCTCCCTGGCTGGCGCGCAAGATAGACTGTAAAGAGGTATAAGATGATAAAGGTTATGGAACTACACCAACAAGCCTTGCAGGCGTACGGAAAAAATGATATTACGGCGTCGGTGAGATATGGTAAAAAATATGGCATTAGGGAAGTTGCCCTCAATCCCGATTATGTGGTAGCGATTTACCCCCACGACCTGAGCAAACAAACAGAAGATGAGCTTCTGCCCGACGATCTCGACGAGCGTCACGAATTTAGTCGCGTCCTCCTCAGCAGCAATTCTCTCTCAAGTAATCAGTTAATTGTGATCGAGTCGCTGGATCGCCTCCTCGTGCGGATGGCGAAAGGGCAAGCCTAAGCGTGCGACACACCTGGCTCAACCTATACCAAAACTTTTTTGGCAATCAGTTTAGGTATTATAGCGACGACACCACCGTGGAACGTAATCCATTTTTTGAGGCAATCTCACGCCGCCGGTATAACTATTCTCCCTCGCGGGACGAAGACCGCGTTCGCCTGGTTTTTCCCGCCCAAGTCTTGGAGAAGCACCCCGACTATACAACGTTGGTTCGTGGCGGCCGATCCCTGTGGTGTCACAATCTGGCATACGAAGGAACATCCCCGCGCGGCTATCGACAGTTTTCTTTTAACTTGACCGGCGGCAAGAAAAGATTTTTGGTAGACGAAAGCGATGCCTTGTGTATTCCCTCCCGGTGCAGTGTAATTCCGAGCCCTTTCCGTATCGGGTGGGCGATCTTTAGACCTTTTGGGGCTGTTTTTGGGTATGAGAACGCGCTCCGTATGATGCACTCATCGTATGGGGAGAGGGTGTCGTACGAAGAGTTCTGCGAGATCACTCACGACGCCGACCCTTTTCAGCCGGGCGCTTTGGTTCGCCCTCGGATGGCTTACTTTTATCCCCGCGCTAAGAAAGACGACAAACTGTTAGATCTTGTAGCCGAATACCGCACATCTTCCAGAGATGCCGCCGGCTATGCTTTTGGGTTGCGCGAGTATATTGAAGGGGATCGACGACGCCCCCCACCCGGCTTAGATGATTTTATTAAGTGGTCAGAAGCCAACCCGCTAGCCCTGCACCCCTATGGGCTTGTGCTAGCACCGTCGTCTCGCACGAATGGCGAGTTTGCACGCTCCTTTTACCGGATTTCTTTCGGGGGAGATATTTATGAAGAGGTTCACCCCTTTGAATTGGAGATAGTAAAAAATGAAATTTAGATTATACACAAAGACAGATTGCCCTTATTGCCATGCGGCAATCAGGCTGCTCGCAGAGAAGCAGCACGAGTTTGAATGCTACGGTCTCGACCAGCAGCCCCAACTTCTTACAGAGATTCAGAATACCTATAATTGGCGCACGGTGCCCCTGGTAGTCGAGATTACTGCGGGGAGTGAGAAGTTTATTGGGGGGTTCGAAGACCTCAAAACCTATTTAAATAAGGGGAAACAGGTTCTCCGAGGATAAATTATATGATCTGGAAGTCAGAAATCTCACCACTCATCAAAGAGTGCGAGTTGCGGAAGCAACCCGTTATTATTCGAGTAAACAAGTTCAATGAAAAATCGGCTACGGAGTTTGCGCACAAGATGGCGCTCGCCCACAACACCGGGCAAAAAGTTATCCCGGTCATCATTGACTCGTATGGGGGACAAGTTTATGCTTTAATGTCAATGATAGGGGCTATTCAGGCTGCTGACTTACCCGTTGCCACCATTGTAGAAGGTAAAGCTATGTCTTGCGGAGCCGTTCTTTTAACTTTTGGAGAACAAGGTCTGAGGTTTGCCGACCCTAATGCCACCGTCATGATTCACGACGTGAGCAGCGGAGGCTGGGGAAAGATAGAAGAGCTAAAAGCCGATGTAAAAGAAGCCGAAAGGCTGGATGAGAAGATATTTACTATGATGGCTCGTAATTGTGGAAAGAAAGACGACTACTTTAAGAAAAAGGTTTTCAATAAAAAACATGCCGACTGGTTCATGGACGCCGAGGAAGCAAAGAAACATGGAATTGTCAACCATCTGCGTACGCCGCAGTTAAGCATTACGGTAGAAGTGGAGATTGATTTCGCATGATGGGGGTGCTGATCAGTTTGCTGGTGGGTTGGGATTTTTCTCTCACCGAAGCGGAGCACTTTTTCTATCTGGGGGCACCCGCCTACTATACTCCCGCACAGCTAGCCGTCGCCGAAGATATAATAAGGGAAGCCAATCGGCGCGGTGCCGACCCTCACTTCTTGATCTCCATCGCTTGGGCAGAGTCACGTCTTCAAGCGGATGCGGCATCGGCAACGGGGGATGTGGGAGTATTTCAAATCAACTGGTATTGGTGGGGGAAGCGACAGTGGGGATACGCCTCCTTCGCCGATTTTCGCCGAGACATGCACAACATTACTCATGCCACAAGAGCAGCAACTCGCGTGCTAACTAATTTACGAACCTACAAGACTTGCCAGGGGAAAAACCTAGCCGCGTGTTATAATGGCGGCCCCGGTTGGCGGCGCTCCCAGAATGTGGCAGCTATTCAGGCATATCGTAAGAAGGTAAACAGAACTTATGCTTTTTTTAAAATTAGGTTTCCCGAATGGTTGACGCTCAAATGACAAAGCGGTCAAAAAAAGGTGAATACCTAATGAGTCTTGCCGCATACAATCAAGGCGTCGAACAAGCATCGCTGACGCTTGATTACTTGTGCGCTTTTGTGGATGCCCCCTTCAGCGAGTTTGGAGTTAGCGATATCGGGGCTCTTGCTAGCGCCATCGCTGCTTTGTCTGAGCAGCTTCAGTTTATGAGTGAGGTTCTCGCCGACAACAAGGTGATACTGGCTAATGACGACAACAAAGAATATATTGTTTTGAGCAAAGACCAAGTGGTTGACTTGGCTCAGTTATCAGATGTGGTCGAGCAGAAAACGCAAGAGCTTCGCCATCTCTGCCACATTCGAGTGGAGGTGAATTAAATGTTTTTGCAGTTTTATGTATTCATGATTGTTTTTTTTGGGGCATGCGCCGCGCACGATTTCGCGACCGGAAGGATCACCGGTTTTAGCTTTGGGTTCTTGGCCGGAGCTATGTATTATTGTGGAAGATATGTTGAAGTTAAACGTTTTGGAGAAGAAGGAAAAGAAGATGAGTAAAAAGAACCCAATAGTGGATGTGTGGGAGTGCGAGCACAACCATCTCACGCGATCACTGCGCACCACCGTAGTGATTCATGAAGAGGGCGTGGCATTGCTCCGCTCCATGAGCTACCGGGGCGAAGATATGTCTCCTGATGAGATGGGTGCTGCGCTCAGAGAATTGCTGGAGAGGGCTCTCTATCTTTATGCTCGGAATGCGGGTCGCCACCACGGTATCGACGAATGAATTCCCGCGAGATAGCGTTGGCGCTTGGGAGCGGAGTCGTAGGATTAATGTTTTTAGGGATTTTAGGTGCAAGTATCGCAGCCCACGCAGTGAGGGATGCGTGTCGCCACATCTGGGAATAAGAGCACTCTATCGCTCTTTACGCTCCGCGGGATTTATGGCATAATAGACTATATGGATGTGAAGAGAAGACAAATGCTGCTAGCTGCGGCTCGGAGCGACCTTTCATACAGAGAGGTCAACCACCAACTGGCACAGGCGGGCTTTCTCCCCGTGGGGCAAGAAGAGTGGTATGTATGGCATAAGCTGTATGCGGTGATTGTGAGAAATAACCCGGTCTTTGAGGCAATGTTAGTGAATGAAGGAAAAAGTTTAAATTGGTTTGCGCGTGCGCTTAAGGCGCAGCATGAACGCCGCCCCCTTTCATAGGAGATAGAAAATGGTTTCTGACGAGGATCAAGTAAAAAGAATTAAAGAGTTTAAAAGATTCTGTAGAAAGAATCGCCTGCGCCTTCGGGAGTCGGAAGACGGTCTTCCTGTTGCTCGCTCCATCGGCAAGTGGAAAACAGACGAGCTTTACTGTAGCTTTGAGGAGAGAACAGTCGGCCTGTATGTGGCGCGAGAAACTCCCAAGCAATTTACATTTTTATGCAAGAAGCTTATAAAAATGCAGTGCGAACCGTTAGCCCTGGGAGAATTCGACGGGTGTTTCCGGGTGTCATATTGGGATATTCCCCCGGTTGCCAAACATCTTAAAATAGTTAAGGGAAAAGCTAGGGTAGCCAACCCCTCATGGTTACGAAAAAAAGCCGATGCCAAATAAAGATATAGATAATGAGGTGGCTCGTAACCAACAAGAGTGGGAGGACGCGCTGATGAAAGATCCCCGCGCCCGACGGGAGACCGCCGCCTTGGTGGCTAAATTTATGATTGCTACCGGGTATTATCATCAACGGATGAAACTCCACATTATGCTCCACCCCGTATTTTATGTGGGGGGGTTTCTAACCGCCTACTTTTTACTCGGGAAATGATCCGGGTGACGTCACAAGATTTGGCGAAGAACATCGTGGGATTGAGGTTAATTCTCAGCACCAAAAAGACTTGCCGAAATTTTTTTCATTTCCTTACCTGCCGATATAGTTATATTATTATGGGGTAAAGCCGACAGAACCACTTCAACTTTGCGTAGCGTTCTACAAGGGCGAGGGAGAGTGGCACAACCGGCTTGTCCGAAAGACTACCCAATCCATCTATTCTCATGCTGAACTTATGATGCCTGACGGCAAATCAATAAGCATTCTCCCCTTTAGCGCGGAAGGCGTTCGAAAGATCTGGCTAGAGGCTGAAGAAAATATGGAAGACTATGATATTATCTGTATACCCGTTACGCTTGAGCAGGTCAACACCATTGAGCTATTCTACCACGACACCAAAGGCGACGGCTATGATTGGGCAGGCATGATCTTATCAAAGTTCACGCCCTTTCACATCAAGCGCACAGGTCGCTGGTATTGTTCTGAGTGGATTGCCTACGCCTTGCGTCTTGCCGGCGCAGTTGACAACCTCTACCACTATTCCGATCTAACACCCCAACGACTTTACGAAGTTCTCCGCCAATATGCCGACTAAAGCGACTGAATCGTCATGCTATTATCCGGGTGCGCTCGTGGAAGCAGCCGCCAATATTTATTCGAGCGTTCCTATCGATGGGGATGAAGACAACCAAACCATCACACAAGGAACCGTGGGAGTGATCGTCAGCGGACCCGACGGGAATCACCGCCATCACTACCAAGTGCAGTTCCTGCGCAATATATTATGGTGGGTATTGCCGGCAGAAATCTCACCTTATGTGGGATATTAAACGATGAAAATAACTAAACATCATAGCCAACCTGGCGTATACTAAACCATTAGGAGTTTCAATGTTAGAGTTTGAAGATGCTACGCAAGGACAGAAAGACGAGTGGTTTTACGACCGCGTCAGAGAGGTAGCAGTAGCTTATAGCTGGCCCTCATATGGCATGGTAAACCTAAATCAAATGGCCAGTTCCCATCCCCACAACGATGAAAAGATGCTCACAGAGTACCTCATCGGCTGGGGAAGTCTGCCCATATTCCCACTTTGCCCCCGCCCCATGTGCATTGTGGATGTGGGAGCAAACGTCGGCGCATTTACTTATTTAGCTTCACGAATAGCTACCAATGTAATAGCTTACGAGCCGTGCAAAGAAACTTTTAGGCGCTTGAGTGACAACGTTGCACGCCAGGTCGTAGCGCCCCAACGAGTTCAACTGCATAACCTAGCAGTGGGAGCCACGTCAGGGCAAACAGTTTACATGCAAAAAAACTTACAGAACGGCAACTTTTCGGGCGACGCCTATTCTTCCGCAGAAAAACCTTTCGACGACGAATACGAAGAAGTAAAGACGATTTCTATTGAAGATATTCTAGCGGCCAGTCCCAATGGGTTCATTGACTACCTTAAGGTAGATTGCGAGGGCGCTGAATACGAGTTTCTCACCGGCAAAGATTTGTCTAGGGTGGGATACATCGAGATTGAACTCCACAACGGCGAAAAAGAAAAAACCGAGAAGCTCATCGAAAGCCTCCAGCAGACTCACGACTGCGCCACGCCTGCCGATACCGACGACCCCACGCATGCCGATACCGACGACCTTCACAACCTGAAGTGTATGTCAAGGTCATATTTTGGGGCATACAGCACATTAAAGGTGGAGGATGCCGCGCGCGCCGCCGGTACCCAACCCAAAGCGGAGCATTCCGTCAACACAGATGACCCCCTTCGCCGTATATTTCACGCCTCACTCCCTATCCCCCCAGATTTCCCCGCGGCGGCTGCCCAACACCTTGAGGATGAACGCCGCGCAACAAAGAAAGGTCAAACCACATGACTTACCCCATCATCAACTATCAACTTATTTACGAGGAAATCCTTCCTCAAGTCACTAAAGACGCGCTGGATCTCCCTAGCATGTATGGCGACCTGTCGGTTCAGATGAAACGTCTGATCGAAGAAGTAGCCGATGGGGGCGCAAAACGAGCAACAGAGATGGTGCTCGATCCGGAGATGATGAGCGAGACGGCTGAACTTGCAGCCGAAATGGGCGCTCAACTTTACCAATTTGCTAATATGCTTCATAACCACACCGGAACTGTTGCTCCCTTACCTGAATTTGAGACCCCCGATGAATGAAACAGTTCACGGCAGGCGACCTTTTGCAAGTGATTGTCAATGAGCATGGCTGGAGCCTGTGCTGCGCGCGCGCTGGCAAAGACAAGTTCTTAAGTGAGTGCCCTGCTGAACGATACGACTCGTTTTATGATCCGCCTTTTCGGCTGACCAAAGATGCTTTAGAGGGAAAACTAGCTTTAGTGGTTCAAGTCAAAACTAATAAACTTAACCAACCGCTAACCTATGAACTTCAAATTGGGGAGAAAAAATATTTTTGTAAGGCAATCTTGGCTCAAAAATACCTACTTAAGGTATGAAGCCAACTACGATAGATATTTTGATCGCAGCTTCCCTTGCTGTTATGATGTATCTGATTTGTTACGGCTGACGAAAGGAATAAAATGACTTCTCCGCCACCCAACTGGCAGTGCTCCTCCGCGGGGACTCGCAACAACGATCTCGTGAAAGAATGCAAGTTTGTTTTTTATTTTGATCCCCGAGATATTCAAGCTCCTAACTGCCCTGTCTGCGGTGCGCTGATGAAAGTCATAGAATCACCCAATTCGGTCAGCCGGATTCTGCGGCGAGGCTTCGAAGCCGAACAACGTAACAAAAATAAAACTTGACTTCTTACCAAAGTAAGGTATTCTAGTAAGCGTGGAACAACTATAATGAAAGGCTGCCACGATGGAAATCAATTGGAACATGGATAAGATCGCGGAGGGTTACGGCGATACGCGAGACGAATTCGTTCGGAATATGAACTGTAACTCAATGTCAGCGCAAGCCGAGCGCACCGTCGCTCGCCTCGTTGATGGGCGCACCGTGCCAGGACAGGAAGCCTACGATGTAATCGCCGGCAATGACCACTGGTCATCCCGCATCGAAGTGCGGAACATGAAGACAAAGCTTAGTTTTGCTCCTTCAACGGCAACGGGCAAGGGAAGGTTCTTCGAAGAAAGCACTTTCTATGATAAGTTGGAAAAGGTAGACTCATATGTGGTTCTCGACATGAACCCCATTTATGACGGCGGCAAGCCCTTAGCCTACGAGATTCCTGCCGAGACTGTGAAGGGTCTTTATGAGCTTGAAGTGCTCGGAAGCGCGGCATCCTGCGCCTTTTCCAAGCGCAAGGTCTACCGCGCTGCGTCGTGGCGACGGCTGCTCAGGTTTGAAGAACTTTTTCCCTACTCGACCTTTAAGTTCGAACCAAATCATGCTAAAAAGGATTATCCCACGGCGAAAGAATTGCGCGATGACGCGATTGAACGGATTGAAGAGGGGCTCGCATGCTAGAGAGAAACGTCATTCATTTAGGCGACTCGCTGGAAGAACTTCAGAAGCTTCCTGCCGAGTCGGTTGACATGTGTATCACCTCACCTCCCTATTATAATCTTCGTGATTATAAAAAGGATCGCCAGATTGGCTTGGAAGAAAGTTATCAAGATTATGTGAATGATCTGTGTAATATTTTCGACGAAGTTCAACGAGTGCTTAAAAAGACAGGGGTGTGCTGGGTCAACATCGGTGACACTTATATTAAGAAGTGTCTTGCACAGATTCCTAGCCGATTTGAAATTGAAATGACCAATCGTGGGTGGATTTTGCGTAACGAAGTGATTTGGAGCAAGCCCAATCCCCAACCCATGTCGGCCAAAGATCGGTTTTGGGTAAGCCACGAAAAACTTTACATGTTTACTAAGGTTACTAAGGGTTATTACTTTGATCAACCGCGAGTGCCGCAGAAAGAGATTTCGATCCGTCGCGCATTCTCCAAGAACAATATTAGTAAACGTAAAGATAAAGATGCTCATGGCAAAGAAGGTTTTGCCATTTCGAGTGTCAATCAAGCTTCTCACTACGAAAAACTCCGCAAGCGTATTGAAGCCGGCGAAACACTGACGCGCCCGAAGTTTACGGTATGGGATATCTCTACAAAAAGCTATCGAGGTGCCCACTTTGCTGTTTATCCGCCAGAACTCATCGCTGATCCTATTTTATCGAGTTGCCCTGAGGGCGGAGTTGTTCTCGATCCCTTTATTGGATCTGGTACCACCGCAGTGGTGGCGCTCGAAAATAACCGCGACTTTATCGGGTTTGAAATCAACGACGAGTATCGCGAGCTAGCAATCGAACGCATCCGAAAAGCGCAGGCGCACTTGGTCTTAAATGATGGTTAGTTTGCTTTTAGCGGGGTACATCACCACGCACAATGGGTACAACACTAAACCCCTGACCCACCGTCAGGTTCGTGCAAAAGCACATCAAATTGTACAAATGCTAAAGAAGCAAGACCCGCGTGTTTTGCGCTCGGTCATGTATTATATGGGATGGGTTCCAAAGATCGATTACAAGCGCGAGCGGCGAAAAAGACAAAAAGAGATAAACGCTTTTGACCAGTGGCATTTAGATTTCTTAATGAACGAGGCCGGCATTCCGCAGCCCAGGAAAAAAAGAAAATGAATCTCAATCCCCTAGAGTTTATAGTTCTCTTAGCTATCATTGTTTGTAGCGCCCTCCTTGTAACCAGTTGCTCTCATGCGCAACCAATTCCCTCAGAGGGGGGGCAATGCTGCAAGCGCCTGAAGCTGCGTACCGACACTCTTGGAAGATTTGAAAGGCTATGCATCGGACTTGCTTTCTTAGAGAACCGATTCCCGCATGACCCCAAGGCAGTAAAGAATATTAAAGAAGGCTTAGACATTTGCAAATATGTTTTTGCAGTGAAAGGAACACAATGAAATATATTTTAATGACATCATTAATATTTGTGGGGTGCTCACACGCTCCCGCCACACCAGAACAGCATTGCTGCCAACGGCTGGATGTTCGCACCGTCGAGATGCAACGCTACTATCGGTTTTGCAGGGTGATTGCGGTTGGGGTGCTCACCAAAGACCCCAAATCCCTCAACAATAAGCATGTGCCTGGGCTTCTTAGGGGATGCCGATTTGTTTTCGGTGTCAACACCAACGAAAAGCTTTTGGTTTTGGCTGTGGCTTCGCAGCAAAACTTTCAGCCTCATGCGGTGCGCTCCTACTACTTCCCGCTTGAGAACGGTTGGCAAACGCCACTTGACTGTGACCCAGCCGAATCAACTTGCGAAGAATTCTGACATGAAAGGCACCAAGAAATAAAATGAAAACATTTATTATAGCAACAGCAGTAGTAGTAATAGGCTTTATGTTCGGGAGAGCTATAACCAACACAGCTAGCTCCTTCCTAGAGAGCATAACGAGAAGAAGAAACAAGGAAGACCAATGAAAAGAATAAGCAAGCTCCCCAAATACGATAGAAAGTTGATGCTTCTTCAGGTGGCGCTGTGTGCTGCTTTCGGTGCAGTCATGGGCTGTGTCATCAGCTATTACCTGCTTTTCTAGAGCAGCATAGACCCGTGCGTGTGAGAACTAAAGTAATCGTTGTGACGACTCCAGATTGACCAGCCTATGAAGAATTCTAAGGAGGAAATAGCTTCGGCTTTAGCGAATTTCAAGAGCACTCTCTCTCTGATACTGCGCGACGCATATCGGGTACCCACGACAGATCTTATAAAACAATTAGAAATACAAATAAATCGACTAAGAGGCGGCAGAAGATGAAAAAAATATCATATAATAAACTCGCAAGAGAGGGAACGACAATTTTAAGAAAGAACATTGATGACTGACGAAACTCCTCCTGAGCGCCCGCCGGAGGCGGATATCTTCCTCCCCTTTACCAAGGAAGTTTTTGATCTTTTGGTAGGGTCTATCAATTATTTAACTGCACAACTCGACGAAGTAGCCCGCATCCAAATGGAACTTGATGCACGCATTGTTATTTTAGAAAAAAAGCTTAACGCCTCACCCAAAGAGGGATAATATAAGATATAAGAATAGACGGAAGGAGGATCTTACAAGAAGCTCAACCATGAGAGGTGAATGGTAATTTCATTTACGATCAAGATATTCATGGTGAATATTAGATCTTTTTAACGAGTCAATGCGACTCAAATAGAGGAAAAAACCAAATGAAAAAACAATGGTATGAAACCCAAGAGATGCGAAATAGGATCTCACATATTAAATCCCTCAAGGGGGTTGCTTACACCACGGCGGTCGTAGAGTTGATCACGCAATTGATTGAAGACCAAGAAGACTCCCTGGTAAATCTTGCTTTAATTGCAGCCCCACATGACGAGAGTCAGATTCGCCATGTGGAGACAACTCATGACGGGCACCTTAAGAAAATAACCATAGCGATTTGGAACAATGGCTTGGAGGTTCCCATCATAATTCAAGAAGCTCCCAACAGTTCGAAGAAATTCAAAATAATTGAGGGGGTTCATCGCTTCACGGCGGTCTCCGACTTGTTTGCCAACGAAAAGTGCAAATCATTCGACCCAGCTAACGGCACAAAAATTCGTGCAATCACGTTACCTCACGATTTCTTTGACACCGACGGTCAGCGCATGCTAGTTCAAGCATCGTTTAACGGGCCCGAGGTCAAACTGCCTTGCACAGCGACTGAAGCGGAAAAAGCACTCAATCAGGGATTTGTAGACGGTTTGTTCGGGGACCAGGCTGTCCGCGATGAAACGCGCAAAAAAGCTATGAATACTTGGTTGCGGAAAAACTATCCTCTGGCAGAGACTAAATTAAAAGAGATCTCCCAGCGAATTATCGACAACAACAGCCAAATAGTTTACCAAGTGCGGAATTATCGAGGCAAAGGAGTAGAAGGCGCAGCGCACTTCGCTTACAACATGGCCAATCGGCATCTCACTCTAGATGATGCCGATGCTGTGGTTCGGATTTGTAGTGGCGATGGGGCTAATTGGGAGCGTAATCTTGGAACGTTCATCGGCGAACTCGCAAAGAGTGACGATGATTGGGATAAGGTTGCTCGTTGGGGTGTTCACTTTCCCGTGAGGAACGGCGAGTCCGCCGTAGACGACGCCCTTGAAACCTTCATGAGCGAGCGGTGGGAGCCCACCCAAAAGCTTCTTGTCGTGAAGATTCCCGACGGAGTCACCCAGGCGGAGGCAGTTGAAAAACTGCATGCTGGGGGGTATCGTGCTCGCACCCTCAATGATGACTTGTTGCGGTTACCGCAGAAGATGGTCCAAGACAAAGAGGCGATGGACAATGGGAGATTAATTCCTGTTGATGATCCTTCGTTCATCGTTGATGATGAAGACGAGTAACTTCCAAGGAGCAGGGCCAGCTATAGCTGGCCCTGCTCTGAAAGGGCTAGTATGAAAAAGATCATCCACGTTAACCAACACGTCATCAAGCGCAACACAAAGCACGGAACTGACGAGCCTGTTTTGACGGTAAAAACATATAAAGAAAATAATTATGCCCACGAAGCTATAATCAAAACCAAAGATGGTATAGAATTAGCCAAGGTGATCTATCGACCCCACAAACCTTTGAGTTGTGGAGCAAGAGTATGGATTGAGATGGAAACCGACACTACTGACGTCGAGATAATTGTGAGAGAAAATGACAGCGGATCTTCAGAAAGCTGATTGCCTTTCCTACCTCAAGACGGTGGCGGATGAATCAATAGACTTGGTCATTGTTGACCCTCCTTACTTTGAAATTATCAAAGATTCCTGGGATAACCAGTGGGCTTCCGAGGGAGACTATTTAAGATGGTGCGACCAATGGACCAAAGAATGTTTTCGCGTAATGAAGCCGGGTGCCTGCTTTTATGTGTGGGGAACTACCAAAAAAGACACCTTTTTACGCTACAAGCTAGACGTATTGAATAATATTCCGGACGCTCACTACCAGAATTGGATCATTTGGTCGTATGACTGGGGCGGCCGCACAAGGAAAAAGTTCCCTCGCAAGCACGAAGATGTTTTAATGTATTCTAAGGGAAAAGAGTTCCCATTTTATGCCGACAACGTGCGAATTCCTTACAAAATGCCCAAAAATGTGCGGGCCGGAGCCCAAAATAACCCCCTGGGGAAGATTCCGACTGATGTGTGGGCGAAAAACAATCACACCACGAGCAAAGAATACGCCGGATGGCATCCTACCCAAAAACCTATCGTTTTAATTGAAAGAATGATTAAAGCCCATACACACCCTGGCGATATTGTGTTAGACTGTTTTAGCGGGAGTGGATCGACGATGATTGCTTGCGCCAACACAGAACGATCATTTAAAGGGTGTGAAATAGAAGAAGATTATCTAGAAAAATCATTGGAACGACTAGATAATCTTTGTAATCACCTAGAAAAAGGAGAAAACAGATGACGAGCACTAAAATTGACGCCACCCGAAGCTACGTCACCGTTTACGGTATTACGCCTGAGCAAGCAGAAGATTTTGCCTTCGATTATGATGCGACAGGTGCTGCGCTTGGGTCAGACTCGTTACTGTTCCAACTTGTGCCTAATGCTGACGAGTGGAGTAGCGTGGGGTGGATAGAGGTCGCTGACTACGATTACGATCCTTCTACTGAGCGCCTTCTCGTTACTTTGGAAACAAAGTGGGAGAGACCCAAAGGTTGGGTTCTAGCTGCGAGTCGCGACACCTCATATTTTCAGAATCGGCTAGTCACCATGACAACTATTTCGGAGGACGAGTGCCGAGTAGGGGGCTACGCTTGCATGGATGGGGAGGTTCTGCAAGACAAAGAACTCCTGTCCCTTGATGCTGACGAAGTGGCCAGGTATTACGACGACAACTATCCTGACCATGGAGTCGATGACCTCGACACACTTTTGTGGAACGCTATTAATAAATTCGAACAAGTCTGTAAAGACTTTTATCTAGGAGAAGATAACTCATGACAACCACCACCCCCACAGCCCAAACAGGCGATACCGTTGCGGTTCACTACCGCGGCACCCTCGATGACGGGAGCGAGTTCGACAATTCATACGAACGCGAAACTCCCCTCACATTTACCCTCGGATCCGGCGAACTCATTGCCGGGTTCGACCAAGCAGTTGCCGGCATGACGCCGGGCGAAAAGCGCACCATCACCCTCGACCCGGAAGATGCTTACGGCGATCCCAACGCGGAAGCAGTCACCACTATTCAGCGCGATGTGTTTCCGGAGGATCTGGATCTCACGGATGGATCAGAGGTTCCGCTCATGGCTCCCAACGGACAGCCGGTGATGGCCACCGTCACCAGCAGCACGGATGAGGAGGTCACCTTCGACGTGAATCACCCTCTGGCAGGCAAGACGCTAAACTTCGCTATTGAACTGGTGGAGATCACCCCTACTGGAACAGACGGATGAAAACGGCAATCGTAATTGCCGCTGCGTTGGTGGGAGGCTTTTTTGTGACTAAGCTAGCCTTTGAGTTTCTCGCGTTCACTGCCAAAAGCTTCAATAACAATAACCGCGAGTAGCGATGCCACATGCGTTCTACGACGAGGGCGGCAACCACGTTAAGACTTGCACAAAATGCAAAGAGACGTTGCCGGTCGAACACTATTACAAGTCGAAGATCAAGTCTGCTAAAGACGGTCTCCGCTCTCGTTGTAGAAAATGTTATGATGCTGACACCAAAGCATCAAATCAAAGGCGCGCAAAAAAAAGAAAACAAAGAACGCATAAATTAAGCGAGAAGCACATAGCCTGGATAAAGGAACAACAGTATAGGTTAAGCACAAGGGAAACTGCAAAAGCATTCTCTAAACGCTTCTGGGCTATGAAGGTTAATCCCTCTACAGTTCACAGGATATTCTCAGGTCAGCTTCATGCGGCACCAAACAAAAAAGATAAAACATTTTCCATCTACGACATGCTAGAAGAGGCAGAGAATCATACAGGATCTATAGAAGATTATATAGAGAACACAGACCTATCTAAACTAAAGTTCTAGGGTGCTCTCTGCCTGCTGCAAATAAATGATGCATAGTTGACAGAACTGACTGCAAAAGTTGCACAGTGCTGTAACTGTTTGGTTTGTCTGCTGTGGATGGTTAAAAGATAATAGAAATCCAGCAATACCAACGTTTTCTGCGTGTGTCAGATATTGTCAGCGTTTGGGGGCGTTTGTCTTGAGGTGCCTAATACATAGTATAAGGGTCTTTGTCAATTCGAGCACCATTGGCTTTAAAACGCAAGAAAAAAGCGTTAAAAGTGCATTTAAAAGTTGACAGATACCCTATCCATGCTATTATACAGTTGGAGAGAGGGAGAGAACAATGTCTGTAGACTTCAAAACCTTTGTCAAGCTGGCTCCCGCAGTGAGTGCTGCTCGCTTGCCAGTTCTGCTCCGTGGTCGCCACGGTGTCGGCAAGAGCCAGGTTGTTTACCAGTTGGCCGCCAACATGGAACTGCCTGTTGTTGAACGGCGTGCCAGCCAAATGACCGAGGGAGACCTTGTCGGTCTTCCCAGCATTGACGGCAATCGCACCACCTTCAATCCCCCTGACTGGTTCAAAGAATCCTGCGAGCAACCGGTTGTGCTCTTCCTCGACGAGGTTGACCGCGCTACCCTAGAAGTTCGGCAGGGGATTTTCGAACTGACCGACAGCCGGAAGCTGAACGGTCATCATCTTCACCCGGATACCGTAGTGTTCGCTGCCATCAACGGCGGCGAGCATGGCGAGCAGTATCAGGTCAATGAGATGGATCCTGCTGAACTCGATCGCTGGTCGGTCTGGGACATTGAGCCCACGGTAGAAGATTGGTTGGCTTGGGGCAAAGAAAATATTGATGGCCTCATCTGGGATTTCATCAATCAGAACCGTGCTCACCTTGAGCATAACGCTGACATTGAGCCCAACAAACGCTATCCCAGCCGTCGCTCCTGGCATCGGCTGAACGATGTGCTGGTAAAGGCTGATCTTCTGGAAGAAGCTTCCCCTGCCATGTTCACCTTGGCTCAAAGCTTCGTCGGCTTCGAAGCGGCTGTTGCCTTCAACGACTTCGCTCAGAACTACGAGCGGGTTGTGACGGTTGCCCAACTGCTAGCTGGCGATCGCAGCGAAACTCTGGAAGCCTTCTCGCTCAACGAGCACTGTGCCATGATCGAAAAGGTCGAGGCTGAAGACGTCTGCAAGAAGGAACTCTCTGAGAAGGAAGTTGCCAACCTGGCTAACTACTTCGTCAGCCTGCCTAGCGAAGCAGCCATGAAGCTCTGGAGTGTGATCTCCACGGGCGGCATTCAAAGCAACGTGGTCAACTTCCACGGGGCAAACAAAGGAGCGGTTGGAACCCACCTCTCCAAGATCTTGGGAGCCTGATCCCTCTCTCTCCAGACTCCTTTGAGATCGGCAAGACCCAGCACAAACGCTGGGTTTTGTTTTTAAGGGAACGAAATAAAAGTTGACAAGTAGTGTATCCATGCTATTATATGAATGAGGGAGAGGCACTGTGAGTTTTGATCTAAGCCTTCACGCCTATAGACTGTTGATGGAAGAGCCCTTCTTCGCAGCCTTGAGCCGTCGGATCGAAAAGATCTCTACGACTGCCATCCCAACAGCGGGTGTGCGTGTGAACCCTGAGACGGCACAGTTCGAGATGGTTTACAACCCCGAGTTCTTTGCCAGTCTTTCCGAAAAGCACGTCAAGGGTGTTCTCAAGCATGAGTTCTACCACTTGATCTTCGAACATGTTACGAGTCGCAAGCCTGAAGGCGTTCCCCATAAGACGTGGAACATCGCGGCTGATCTGGCTATCAACAGCCACCTCAAAGATGAACTGCCCGAACTGGCTTGCATGCCTGGTGTCGGGCCCTTCGCTGATCTGCCTGCGGGTGAGAGTGCCGAGTGGTACCTTGCCAACATTAAGAAAGATGGTGGCGAAGAAGAAGGTGAAGGCTCTGCCGGCGGTGATGGCGGCGAGTCTACCGAAGACGGCGAAGGTAGCGACAGTAGTGAAGGCAGCGAGGCAGGCGACAGCGGTGGTGCCGGCGAGCCTGGTAGCTTTGACGACCACTCCGGTTGGGATGACGGCAACATGCCGGCAGAGGCTAACCAGATGGCTCAGGAACGTCTCAAGAATGCGCTCAAAGAAGCTGCCCAAGAAGCTAGCCAAGCTGCTAAAGGTTGGGGCTCGGTTTCGGCGGAAGTAAAACAAGAGATTATAAAAAGACTAGAGACTAAGGTAGACTGGCGCAAGGTGCTCCGCTACTTCATCAAGACCAGCCAGCGTGCTAGTCGTCGCTCCAGTGTGAAGCGGATCAACAAGCGTTACGCTTACATCCACCCTGGCAAGAAGGTGCTGCGGCAGGCAAAGATTGCCATTGCCATCGACCAGTCGGGCTCTGTCAGCGATCACATGCTAGAGAGCTTCTTCGCTGAACTCAATGGGCTGGCAAAGCTGGCAGAGTTCACGGTCATCCCCTTTGATACTGAGGTGCCAGAGGATAAGGTCTACGTCTGGAAGAAGGGGCAGAACAAGAAGACTGAGCGGGTATCCTGCGGCGGCACTTGCTTCGATGCTCCCACCGATTATGTCAATAAGCATAGCTTTGACGGTGTCATTATTCTGACGGATATGGAAGCTCCCAAGCCCAAGCGGTGCAAGGCCCAACGCATGTGGATGACTGACCAGCGTGGTGCTGCTCGCCCCTACTTCCAAACCAATGAGCGTGTGATCGCGATCGACGCTTAGTTTTTGCGGGAAACAAATAAAAGAATGAAAACTATAGGAGAGAGTAACAGCGAACACCAGCAACGCCAGCGCCTACGCCTGCCTGCTGCTGATAGCCCCTGCCAGCTTTAAAGCTTGACAGCGGCAACCGCTATAGTATCCTGCCAAGACGGGAGCCCCTGCCTGCCCCCCTAATGTATCTCCCACCCGCCCCGGTGGGGGTACGGTCTGTGCTAGGTACGTTCACAACGGATAGCTAATTTTTAGAGATTTTTGATATTAGACTAAAATGTCACACGAAGTATACTTTAGAGAAAAACACCACAGAAAAGCTAAAGCCTTCTTTTTGAAGGTATTAAAAAATGATTGTCAACATCTAACATCCCCCGATACACGGGAACTGCTAGCACACACGCTAGCAAGCAGACTCATAGAAAAGCTCGAAAGAGAAAGGAAGAAAAAATGACCCCTCTACTTAATCACGACGCTGGCTTATCTTTGCCGGAGTTGGCAGCAGATGCCGATGAAGTATGGGAAGAACTCCCACCCATGATACACGCTGCCTACGAGAAGCTCATGGAAAACGAAGAGTTCTGGGAATACCCAACTCACTCTCACTTCTGTAGGGTTGCAGGCTGGGCACAGCTAGCACACGCATAGAAAAAAACAAGAAAAAAAAGAATGTACGCCGGCTAGGCTAGAAAGCTGCGCAAGTGTATGCTATAATAAACTATAAAGAAATCCTCAGCATGTTCGGAACGGTTACTACATGATAAAGCCCGGAGATATCGTTCGTCGGCGTCGCACGGGCGGGCACAAAAGCATCACTTCAGTTTTTTCCAACCGTTCTGAGGTCGGGCTCGTGATAGAGGCAATCTTTGACTCCGGAGCCGTTACCCAATACGCAGTATCTTTTCCCAGCAGTTCCTTACCATTATGGTTCATGAGCTATGAACTAGAGAAAGCCCAAAAACATGCCGGCACTTGGTCACATAATGTTTGACGTCGGCAACTTCATTGTATGGCAATATGGGGGCGGCTGTGAGGAGTTCGGAGTGATCACCGATATCTTTGACGCCAACACTTTACTGCCGATCCGAACTTGGCCAGAAGGTGCTGATCAAGCTACGGTGCAATTCCCTACTTGGTCGGGTTATGTATTTTTATCGCATTGCCGGCAATATAAGGAGTGGTTGAGTGATAACGGATTTTGACGTGGGCGACCTGCTTAGGTTCAAGCCTGCTAGCCGAGTTAACTGCGCTCTCACTGATAAACCGCTCTTGGGAACGGATGGTCTTATACTTGTGGTTGACACCGTTGGCGGCAGTAAAAAACATTTTTATGGTTATGTCTGCTCCACTGGTGAAAAACATCTTTGGAGCTATGACCAATTCTATTTGGTTTCGAAAGCTCAGACGGAATGATGTATAATGTGGGCGACTTGGTCAAGTTTCACTACGGAAAGCACGGCACTCAAGTCTCCGGTATTGGAGTGCTGATGACTGCCGTTGACTGCACCCTTGACAAGGATCCATCTGAGCAAGGGGCTGTGTTATCCGATTACTGCAAGGTGCGCAGCGGGGAACGTGATTATTGGGTGCGAACTAAACATGTAGAAGTGATTAGCGGTATTAGCGATGAATAGCCGTAACAAAAAAATTTCCAAAGAAAAAACGAGAGTTTAAAGGTGAGAGATGAAAAAACGATATAATGCGGTGAAGAGAAAATTTTTCGTCGCTATTTTAGCGATCAACTGGAAGCTTCAATGTTTTGTGCTAAAGCATAGTTGTAGGATGGGAGCGTGGGCGGCACGCAGCGCAAAAGCACTAGAGAGGGATGAGTAGTGCCTACACTTGATTTGCATGGGCTAACTTATTATGAGGTCGGCAACGTGGTTGCGCGCTTTTTAGAACGCTGGTTACAAAGCGGAGCCTTTGTGGAAATCATAACGGGGAACAGCCAACAAATGCTGTTTGAGGCTGTAAAGGTTATTCAACAATACGGCCTAAGCTATCATACGGGGCTACCCAACTATCAAGGAAAGATTTTGGTGTCGATGTTCGATGAGTATCACTAAAAAAAATTCGGATGAGGGCAGCCAAGAGATCCCCTTTAACTAACCTATAAAACTTTGCTATAATAAGACAAATCTTCTTACAAGAAATAATGAGGCTTTTCAATGACTTCTATTCTATCCACATATCTGATTATTTTTGCTGGATTAAATCCGGTGACTTGCCCTAAGTGGCTTCCGGGCACCAACGTTCCTTTGCCGGCAGGGGTCACACTCTCGCCGGAGCAGGAACTACAAAACCGCATGCGCTGCTATTGCCAGGTAATTAAAAGAGAAGAAGCAATCTGCATCCGATCCAACACTCCGCGCTCCCAATGTGTGCAGAGAACGGAAACGTGGATTAGGGAAAATCTACAACTTTTCTCTATAGACAGATTTAATGTTCCGTCGCTTCCCCGAAGAAACCTAATGATTAATGTGGGGGTGGGTCGGTGAAGAAACGCGGTATGGCCTTGATGGTCACGATGTTTGTGTTACTTTTAATTACTGCCTCGACCCTCACACTATTCTATATGTCGCGCGACGATATGAGGATTGCCGGCAATCTCCAGCGCATCACCAAAGCTAAGGTAGCCGCAGCATCAGGCATCCATCACTTTCAAGCCATGGATGTATTTTATGACGACATTTTACGGCTCGGTGACGGCGACGATCGAGTCGCCTTGATTCCGGAAACCCGGCTCGGCAACAAAACATCCTACAAGGTGGATATCTCCCTATGTTGCGACTTGGGAGCAAATAGGTTCTTGGTCATAAGCACGGGATTTTATAAAACGGGAGATAAAGTAATTTCTTCCCAGGTTCTTAAGGCACTGATGGAAACACGCTAACTGTGTTTTTTGTTAATAAATATACTATTTATTTCAGCCCTTAAAACTTAAGTGGGAACCGATCATGAAAAATAATATGAAAAAATGGGATATTATCCGTGAACTCTTGAAAGATCACTTCATGAGAGAAAAGCAACTTGAGAAGATTTGGGAGGTGGTGAAAGTAACCCCCCAGGTAAAAAAATAATGAAAAAAGAGAAGCTAAGAGAGATGGTGAGAAAGGCAGTGACCGAAGCCGCAGCCGAGGGCAAGTTTCAAAAGTATGCCAAAGGAACTTTCGCTTCTATGGTAAAGCTAGCAGGGAGCGGTGGCAACGCCAACACTCCCCCCTTTACACAGAAGGCTGCCAAGCCTGGTAAGTCGGGCCCGATCACGGAACATAGCAACCTTCTCCTAGAGGGATTTGAACAGGCACTTGAAGAAGGAAGGGTTGGAGAGTGGATTTCCCGCAACCTTGACAAACTTAAGCCCGTCATTAGGGTATTCAAGGAAAAACTAGCATCAGGCGTTGAGCCATTTGTTGTTGCCGTGAAGAAGTGGAAAGCGGGAGAGGGGCTTTCCGAGGAAGAAAAGTTAAACTTCATAAACGCCCTAGCTAGTGCGGGTCTTTTTCTTCTGCCCGCAGGGGCGTTACTTGTACTAATAAAAAATCTAGTAGTAAATCGGATGGGAGGTATCGCATAAAATGAAACTCCTAATGGAAAACTGGCGCAAGTTCCTGAAGGAAGGCATCAGCGATGTTGTCTATCACTATACGAGCGGGATTAATAAAGCAGCCAAGATACTTGAAGACAATAAGTTTATGGCGTCCGGTGGATTTACTAAAGAAGTGGAAGCTGAGTTAGGTAAAGGTAAGCTTTATTATTTTTCCACCGCAAGAACGCCAGTCAATGCTTATACAGGAACCTATCCACAAGGGGCTATCTTCAAATTGGATGGCCGGGCTTTGGCCCAAAAATATAAAGGAGTCCCCACGGATTATTGGGCTGACCCAAAAAGAGGAACGTCTTCTAAGTTGGCAGCCAACGTTGATAAGACAGGACACTCAGAAGCCTTTGAGGCAGAAGATAGAATCCTTTTGGACGAACCCTATATTGATGATGCCGACACCTACATTGACGAGATACATTTTGCTGTCCCACTTTATAGGAATGAAAAAGATATGTTCTCCAATAAGATGGAAAGAAGAACCGCACTTTCTCTCAACTGGTATCAAATGGATGGAATAGAACGAGGCGTGGCAGTAGCAGAACAAAGGGGCATCCCTTATTATATTCATATCGATAAAAGTACTTGGCCGCACGTTGAGGTCGGAAAGAAAAAAGCCCTCACTAAACTGGCGGACTTCAAGCAAGAGGTAGAGAAGTCGGGAGTAAAGATTACTGATAAGCCAGAGCCTAGAGATAGGAGTATGGATAAGGATAGGGTCCGCAAACAAGCAGGTGAAGATGATGTGTTTTTGTTTGTTCAAGCCGCCCAAGATATCCTCGCTGGCAAAGAGCAATTTGAGGGAGCGAATGTCCAAGGCAAGGTGGATTATTCAGACGAGTTAGAACGCAAGCGAAAAGCCACCGCATTCTTTCGGGGATTGGCTGGGTCACCCAACGCCGTTGGACGTTTTGCACGAGACATTGACAACCCACTCCATAATGTTAGTTCCAATCCTGATGCCCGCAAGACCTTAGAGATGCTCGCCTCACTTATGCGGGCAACAAAACAAAAGACTATAAAGGAATTAGAGAACTATTTAAATCAGGTCTACAAAAAGAATCACCCAGACGGAGACCCAACGGGATATAGATAATGAAAATTACAATGACACAACTTAGAACTATGGTCCAAGAAGAGATTAATAAAATCAATGAGAAAGATGAGAAGTGGATTCAAGGCGCAGAGAAAGATATTGAGCGACGTGGAACCGAGGGCGTCTGCACCGGAGATAAGTTTGGCAGCGAAAGCTGCCCAGAAGGAAGCAAGCGTTATAACCTTGCTAAGACTTTCCGCAAGATGGCGAAGAAGCGCAAGAAATGAAGCTCACCAAAGCCTTATTGAGAACGCTTATCAAAGAAGCAATAAATGAACAAGGGTTCCGTATGGAAACAGACTTTCAGCCGGGGCAAATGGTCAACTGGAATGTTCTGGCTAAGGTGATGAAGACCACAGCCAGCGGACGTCAAAAAGTTGACTACGAAAGAATGGCAATGACCGGAGAAGTTGCCGAACTCCTCACAAGCGGCGGCGATGTGGGTGGAGTAGCAATCGTCATGGACCCCGACGGGAACTCCCACGAGATAGAGATTTCAGAACTCACGCTCGCATAAGATCCGAATAAAAACTACTTACTGTAGGATCTTAAATTTATGAGCACTTTTAGAGAACATAAAACAATTGCTGACCGAGCATCGGGAGATCGTTCGCGGCATCGCCACAAAATAGAAAAGGCGATCAAAGACAGCATTAAAGATGTGGTGGCCGAAGAAAGTATTATCGGTCAAAATGGCAAAAAGAAAATTCGAATTCCCGTTAGGGGAATTAAAGAGCACCGCTTTGTATATGGCAGTAACGAGAAAAATAAAACGGTAGGGTCTGCGCAGGGGAAACAAGTAAAGAAAGGGCAGCGCATTGGTAAGCGGCGGAAGACCGCAGCCCGACCCGGTGACCAACCCGGAGACAAAGCCGGCGACGAAAAATATGAGATAGAAATGTCATTGGAAGAATTGGCAGAATATCTCTTTGCCGATCTTAATCTTCCGGAACTAGAAAAAAAACGGTTCAAGTTTATTACAGAAGAAAAAATGAAGCGCAAAGGGAAGCGACCCTGGGGAATTCGCCCGCGGCTGTCAAAAAAAGAAACTATAAAACAAAAGATTAGAAGAAAAAAAGCAGCGATCAAAGCTGGAGCCTATGATCCCGAGAAGGATGATCGTTTTCCTTTTCATGAAAGTGACTTGCGATATAAGCACATAGCCCCGGTTCAAAAAGAAAACACGTCAGCCGTGGTCTTCTTCGTAATGGATGTTTCAGGATCGATGAATAAATCGAAAAAGTTTCTAGCTAGAAGTTTCTTTTTTCTTCTCTATCAATTTCTCAATCATCGATACTCGGCAGTAGATGTGGTATTTATTTCCCACACAGCCATCGCTCACGAGGTAAACGAGAATCAATTCTTTACGCAAATTCCCAACGGAGGAACATTAGTTTCGACGGGGATAAAAAAAGTAGAAGAAATAATAGAGAAACGTTATCACCCCAACAACTGGAATATTTACACTTTCTATTGCGGCGATGGAGATAATTGGACAATCGACAATAAGGAAGCACTAGAAAGCTTTCGACGGATTAAAGAGATAAGCCAGATGACATGCTATACTGAAATCGGAAAACAACAAATATTCGACCACGACAGTTTTCTTTTTACTGGGACGGCTGAAAAAAAACTGTGGGATTGGCTGAAGCTCGCGGAAGATAAAGACTTTAAGCGCACGCGCCTGGTAGACCACAGGGATATCTGGAAATCATTTAAGAAACTTTTTGGAGGCACGAAATAATGGCTGAATGGTCAATGAGCGAGCTACAGCAATGGGATTCTAAAATTTGTAATCTCGGGAAAGAGCTTGGGCTAGACTGGTACCCGATTGATTATGAAATATGCGACTATAAGGAGATGATCGGGCACATGGCCTATTCAGGCTTACCTACACACTACCGACACTGGTCATACGGAAAATCTTTTGATCGCATTCAGACAGAATATAATTTAGGAATGTCGGGTCTTCCGTATGAAATGATCATTAACTCCAATCCCAGCATCTCTTACTTGATGACAGAAAATCCGATGCCCACTCATGTGCTTACAATGGCACATTGCGTCGGGCATAGCGATTTCTTTAAGAACAACCGCATGTTCATCGAGACTGACGCAGACAATGCTCTTTCTCGATTTAAGTCAGCCTCTAAGCGCATCAAGAAATATGTGGAAGACCCTACTATTGGAATAGAGAGGGTAGAAAAAATATTGGATGCCTGCCATTCTATTCGCTTTCAAATTCCTCGCACCCCTGGAATGAAAAGGAGAAACCACAAAGAGCTTTTAAAATATTACCACGATCTTAAAATATCTGACACAACAGGAAGATGGGATGAATTTGATCTAAACCGCATCCCCCTAGAACCTGATATAAACGTCTTACAATTCATGGCGGAATATAGTCGCTTCTTGGAAGAATGGGAGAGAGACCTTATTAATATCGTAGCTCAAGAGTCATCATATTTTATGCCGCAGGCACTGACGAAAATTATGAATGAGGGTTGGGCATGCCTGATCCATGAAAAAATCCTTACGTCGCTAGATTTACCTCCCGAATATCATCTCGCATTTATTCGGCTGCATAATCAAGTGATTAGACCTCATTTGGGAAGAATAAATCCCTATCACCTTGGATATAAAATGTTCAAATATATTGAGGAAAAACAAGGATTTAGTGAATGCTTGCGAATACGAGAAACACACAACGACGAAAGTTTTATTAAATCTTATTTAGATTATGATTTGTGCAAAGAACTGAATTTGTTTAGTTATTCATTCCAACCACAAGAAGGATATAATCGCATTACCGAGGTTACGGGCGAGAAGAGTTGGAAAACTATCCGAGACGATCTAATTACAAACATAGGGCTTAATTCGGTGCCCGTAATATTTGTTAGCGAACTGCTCCAAGACGGAACGCTTATATTAAAACATGAGCACGACGGAAGGGATTTAGAGTTATCAGAAGCAAATAAAGTTTTTGAGCACATTAACACTCTATGGCAAGGTGGTGTAAGATTTACTACTGTTATAGAAGATGACACTTGGGAGTTTTAATAGATGACGAAAATAAAGAAGTCAGAGAAATTTCTCACCTTGGTTGAGAAACACCAAGAAAAGAAAAAGGTGGAAACATTCCACGGAACTCTGGAAGACTATCTTAAACTGCTGGAGAAAGATTCGTCTATAACCCAACTTGCTCACAAGAGGCTCTATGAGGCCATCACCGGTTATGGAATCACAAGAATGTCTCAAGGCAGCCCGCGCTGTAACAAACTATTCAACGGGGAAGAATTAAAAACATACGATTATTTCCAAAGCAGGTTTTTTGGCATGGAGCGATCCCTTGCCAAAATTATGAGGTTTCTCAGATCAGCTTCCCTTAAGGGCGAGGAAAGCCGCCAAGTGCTTCTGCTGCTGGGCCCGGTTGGCGCGGGCAAATCAGCCCTTATGGAACATGTCAAAGCAGCCCTGGAGGGGTGCGACTCCATGTATCATATTGAGGGGTGCCCTATTCATGAAGAACCACTCCACTTGATTCCTCGTTCATTACGAGAACAGTTTCAAAGCATTTATGGATTGCGTATTGAGGGCGACCTATGCCCCGTTTGTCGTTTTAGACTAAAGGAAGAATATGACAACGATTATACTTCTATGCCTATTGCTCAATCTTCTTTCTCGGTGCGCGGCAGGCGCGGAGTTGGTGTTGTTCCTCCCATGGATGCGAACAGCCAGGATGTGACTATGTTGATCGGGAGCGAAGATATTTCTAAGCTTGATCTATATGCCGAAGACGATCCCCGAGTTCTATCTTTGAACGGCGCGTTCAACGTAGGCAACCGCGGGATCGTAGAGTTTGTGGAAGTATTCAAAAATGAGATTGAGTTCTTGCATACCATGATTACAGCCACTCAAGAAAAATCTATTCCATCGCCAGGTAAAGGTCCAATGATTTATTTTGACGGTGTTATTTTGGCTCATTGTAATGAAGCCGAATGGAACAAGTTTAAATCTGAAAATACTAATGAAGCAATTCTAGATCGCATCGTTAGGGTCAATGTTCCTTACTGCCTGGAATATTCGGAAGAACAAAAGATTTATGAGAAGATGCTCGCGCTCTCTGACTTCGACGCCCATGTTGCCCCACACACCTTAGAAGTGGCCGCCATGTTCGCAGTTCTTAGCCGGCTGCACTTATCCAACAAAGTAGACCCCCTCACTAAAATGAAACTATACGATGGGGCAGAAGTCATAGAGAAAGGGCATATAAAAAAGGTCGATATTAATGACTTGCGCGATGAGGCGCGAGGAGAAGGAATGACTGGCATTTCCACTCGATTTATCATGAAGGCTATAGATTCTGCTTTGTCTGATAGCGACAAAAATATGGTGACGCCTATTTCTATCCGCGAAGCGTTAATCAAACAAGTTAAAGATCAAATTGTAGTAGAGGATGACCGCAGTCGGTATCTTGATTTCCTGGGCAAGACTCTTCACGAGGAATATCTCGTCATCTTGGAAAAAGAGATTACCAAGGCATTCGTTTCCGCTTATGACGAGCAAGCGGAATCGCTATTTAATAACTATCTCGACCACGCCGAGGCATATGTTAATATGGCAACGCTGAAGGATCGGATAACCAACGAAGAAATTGCACCCGATGAGAAATTCTTAGTGTCGATAGAAGAACAGATCGGCATCGTCGGCACCGCTAAAGATAATTTCCGCGTGGATATTACCGCCTACATGTTTTCCAAGCTTCGGCGCGGAGAAAAAGTAGATTGGCAGTCTTATACGCCTTTGAGAGAGGCGATCGAAAACAAACTAACCTCCTCAGTTAAGCAAATTTCACGCATTGTTACCAAATCCAAGAGCCGCGACAAAAAGCAACAGGGCAAATATAACGAAATGGTGAAAACGCTGATCGAAGATTACAATTACAGCGAAGACTCGGCTGCCGAGGTTATTAAGTTTGCCGCCAACAACCTCTGGAGAGACAGCTAGGCACTCCCAATGAACACAGTGCCGGAAAAACTCAAAAAACTCCGAAATTTCGTTGGAAACACACCCACCCTAAGACTAGAGTGCGAGTTTGAAGGGAAAAAACTCTATATTTTAGCAAAATACGAGGTTGGTAACTTTACCGGCAGCATCAAAGACCGCATGGCCATCCAAATCCTTGAAGCCGGCTACATAGCGGGTCAGCTAGAACCCGGAAACACCATAGTAGAAGCCACAAGCGGCAATACGGGCATTTCTTTTGCTGCTATGGGGGCTTACCTGGGTCATCCCGTTCAAATATACATGCCAAGCTGGCTTTCTACCGAAAGAAAACGCCTTATGCGCTTCTACGGAGCAAAATTGCTCGAAATAACGCTAAAAGAGGGCGGGTTTGACAAGTGTATAGCCCTCGCAGCCAAGAAAAGCAAGAAAAACGGCTATTTCTGCCCAAAACAGTTCGAAAACTCGTGGAACGTGCTTGCACACGCCCAAACAACGGCTCCCGAACTCGAAAATGCACTAAGAATCAATAATTTGGGAGAATTAGACGTTTTTATTGCCGGAATCGGCACTGGGGGCACCGTAATGGGCTTTTTTCACTATTTTTCGGAACTTTCGACCAATAAAAGCGAAAAAAACGACTTTAAGGCTTACCCCATCCTTCCGAGAGAGAATAAAGACGGAAAACATCGAATTGAAGGCACCGGAGACAGCTTTATACCAAAAATCGTGGATTTACAAGCACTTAGCCCTGTTTTACGAGTAAATGACGCCGATGCGATAAATATTGCTAGACAAATCAATAACTTAGGGCTATCTGTCGGTATTTCGTCTGGAGCCAATGTTTTTGGGGCTATTTTGAAGGCCAGCGAGCTTCCAGAGGGTTCAAACGTCGCTACTGTGCTTCCAGACGGAAATAAGAAGTATTTGACGACCGATTTATGCGCCAAAACCGAAGAACCTCTTTCGCGGGAAATAAAAATACTAGATTATGAATTAATTTCATGATTATCCTCTATTGCCGAACCTTAATACTATTTAACAATAGGCCCGGCACATTCCATAAGACGATATCGCCGTCGTGTCGGAATCATGCGAACAAATAGGAGGAAATTATTATGGTTAGAACAGTTATCAATGATAATAAAGGTTTGGTACAATATGGTGGACAAAGCGGTCTAGCGATCGAAAGAGCGGCTATTAACCCTGTTGTTCAATCAGGACAAATGAGCGCAGCGTTGCAAATTGTAAACGGCACTGCAACAGTTTCCGACGACGCGCAGACTACTGACTTTTCCGATCTCGTCCCCGCAGGCTCATTCGTTCTGTGTGGAGAAATCGCTGTAGAGACAGCAAGTGCCGGCGGTGGCACAGTTAATATTACCGATGTGGGGACAGCCAATTCCAATGATTGCTACAGTGGCACAATTGCCCTGAGTATCAACGCAGTGGCGGCCCAAGTGATTTCGCCAATCGCGATCCCTCCCGACGGCGATGACGGGTCGGATAGTGCTATTACTGTTCGAGTGACACATGGCGATGTGGGAACCCAAACGACCGACGCTATTCTGCGTGTTTCCCTCGTTTGTGTTACGGCAGCCACCTCATAATTTAAAGTTTAAATTATATGATAAATCAGCACTCCTTCGGGGGTGCTTTTTTATTGCATTAAAAACTTGACGCATACTGTATCCATGGTAATATACTAGTGGAGAGAGAGACGTTATGACACGACAGAACCAATGCCAATCCTGCGGACAGTACGGACACAATCGCCGTAGTTGCCCCCGGATCAAAGAGAACTACCAGCGTATGGAAGATCTCGCAAAGAAATACAACATTGAGATCACAAACACCGAACGGGAATACCGCGGGAATTCTCAGTGGCAGCGTCTCCAGGCTACGATTGAAACCGCCGGCAAGTGGCACGAAGACAATTTTGGTTACCAAGAGCGGTGGCTCTGGGAAGAACAGCAAAACCGCCTCAACAAGTTGAATGCCACCAAGAAGAGCGGCGGTCGTAAGTGCCGTTTCTGCAACGAGCGTGGGCACAACTCTCGCACCTGCGAAGCCAAGAAGGAACACATCATCACTTGCGGCTCGGTAAGAGCCTTGGCTCACCGCATTATGCGGGCTTCCTTGGAGCAGGCAGGGTTGGTTCCTGGCGCTCTGATGCGGTACCGAGAATACGACTACGACAAGGGGCACTACGCCACGCAGTTCGGCGTCGTCACCGGTATCAATTGGGAAGAGATTGCCAAACAGGATTTGGACACCAGTGACGGTTGCAACACCAATATTGAAGAGTGGTACGTTCAGAGCACCTACATCCGTGTGAGGAAGCAGAACGGCTCAGAGACTTGGGCAGCGTTTTCTCGGGACCTCCCCCAGCAGACCTCCTACCACTACAGAGCGTCCCCGAGCGACTCCAGCACTAGGATGGTCAGCCCCGTCATCGGCGGCAAGGTCAACGAAGATGGCTACTTGGGCAACAATATTACGCTTCTCCCTCCTGGCCTTACCATCTCCCGCTGGGGCAAGCAGATGATGGATGCGGAGTGGGCTGACGAAGTTACCCAACTGCTGGATGAAGTCGGCACCAAGTGGCAGGATGTGTTGTAGGAAAACATTGTCATCAAAAAACAAAATGTGAAAAGCTTTGAAGAGGAAAACAGAATACTCGCCGAAGCCGGAGAAATTCTCGAAACTCTAGGAAATACTCCTGGCATCACACCGATTCAATTTTTTACGGCTTTAGACAACTTAGATATTTTGGATTCCTGGCGGCGCGCTGAACTGCTGAAAGCCGCCGCTTCAATTGAAATGATGATGCTTTTCGACGACGATATTAAAGAGCCGACCATTCATTAAAAGTGGTGAGCCCTAAAATAAGACCTACTTATAAAAAAGACACATGAGTGATACAACCGAAGAAACAGAAAATATCTTCGTCAAGGAGATTGTTAGTGCATTGAAGGAATCTGACACCTTGGATGATTATCCGAAAAGGGCAGTTCCGCTCGGAACGTTTGCGCGCTCAAGTCGATTTAATAAGTTGGGAGTAATAATTGATGCTTTTTTGCAGCCGGCTTCCTACAATGAGGATAAAGAGAATACTATAATTTATACCCTTCTTCTTTTTCCAACGGGATATGCTGTAACCCCCCAGGAGAATTGCTTTGTGATTAACGAGAGCGAATATGAAACTGTGTGTTATTTAATGATGCCTCCTGTAAAGTTGCGGGAGTTTTTAAGGTATGTAAGTGGAGAAACACTAGTATGAAAAAGGCCAAAGCATTTTTGTTTGATATGGATGGAACACTTACCGACCCTCGCCAAAGAATTTCCGAGGAGGTGGTGACCGCGCTCGAATCGCTCCCGATGGCATCTAAAAAGTATCTAGTAACAGGATCAGACTTCGCCAAAATAGAAGAGCAAATTCCAAACGCTACTTTACTCAACGTGTTTGACCGCGTGTTTGCATGCAACGGAACGAGAGTTTATAATACACGCCTGGATATGGATGATGAAACTAGAGCTATCGAGCCGGAGCTTATCCACAAGGTGACCCTGCTTGACCACTACTCGCGCGCGGATATTAATCATATTGTTAACGTGCTCCTCAAAACTGCGGCAGATACCCATACCAAATTTAAGACCGGAACATTTGTTGAGTGGCGAGAAAGCCAAATTAACTTTTCTGTAGTTGGCAGAAACTGCACCACTACCCAGCGCGAAGATTATGTGAAGTGGGACCAAAAAAGCGGAGAACGAAAAAAGATTATCGATAAGTTGCGAGAAGATTTTAGTGGATGGGGATTATCATTTAGGCTCGGTGGTCAAATATCGATTGACGTGACGCGTGAAGGGTGGGATAAAAGCTATGCTCTCCAAAATATAGGAGAGTCTCCTGCTCAATGCATATTTTTTGGGGATAAAATAACCCCCGACGGAAATGATGTGGATATTGCTATGAAATGCGCCGCTTACCACGACATTCAAGGGCCAGCAGAGCTTATTTTAGCTCTTCAAACCTATATAAAGAAATAGAGGAGTATAAGTGAGTGATCCCATCAATTACGCTACTGGCTGGTATTCTATTAGCCCTGCTTTTGCCTGGTGGAACTTTGATGTTCATCGTGTGGCTGAAATCAAAGCACGCAGAGAAGCAGCGAGAATTGTTGAAGAAGATAAGCAACAGAAGAACAAGAACTCTGCAAAAATTGCAGAGGGAACAATTGATATATATGCGTAGCAAACGAAACAAAAGTTCACGAAAGGAAAATAAATGAACTGCTTTCAAATCGAAGTCCGCGGCGTAATCTTTACCATCTGGGCTCCTACCCTGCAAGATGCGGTGGAGACCTTTATGATTGACATGGATTTCTTCGAAGTCCCGAAAGATATGATGGAATGTTATCCCATCCCAGCAACTAATATGTTTCCGCCCGAGGTTACCGGGTTTTAAATAAAGTGCCCAACTACGCCGTATAGGGCGGCTGGTGTGAAATTGGAGGAAAACAGGTGGATAAAATCGTTTTTCTCAAAGCCACCAAAAGAGCATCAAATCGCACCATCCAAAAAATAAAAAGGTACGGCGAGAAAGGCTGGCATATTGTTATGCAAAAAGATTCCATAGCATGTCTACACAATCAACAAGCTGGAACATTAGTGGTCTCGGCGGGGGTTCCCGAAAATGAATATCAGGCATACCGAGGATGGCTGCCAACTGCCGAAATAATAATAACAGAAAATAAAACTTGACCTACTCCTAATCCGTGCTATTATATGAATGAGGGAGAGACAGTTATGAAAAAAGCTGCTGCTATCAAGAAGATTCGCAATCGTGCTAAACTCGTAGACCGTGAGGTGGTAATCAAAGATCTTGATCACCACGGCAATGGGTCATCTAAGGTTTATGCCCGATTTGAGGGTTCTAACCAGACAATTTCCTTTTGGGTCAACAGCAACGACTCCATCAGTTCTCCGCACATCGTGAGTGACGGCGATGAGAGCGATCCTTACACGGATTACTTCGCAGGCTACCACGTTGACAACATTACGCAAGCGTTGAATACGGTGGCTGCGCTGCCTCCCAGGTATCCTGTCGGTTCGCTAGTCCGCTTCAAGGACAACAAGCGCAACGGGCGTTGGAAGTTGGCTGGCAAGGTCGCCTTGGTCATGCAGGCTGAGTCCGGAGGCAACTACAAGGTTCAGTATCCCGGCTCGGAAGATCGCTACGATCCCTTCTACTCCGAGCGTGATTTAGAAAGGGTGTCATAATGGCCATCGCAAATCCCGAAGTTGAGTTTCATCTTAATGGTTTCCTTGAGCAATGTAATGAGATGCTTAAGGAGCACTATGATTCTAAGTTTGACGGTAGCCTCGATGCTCCCGATATCAAGGTGTATCCCGGCGGAAAGTATTACAAGATTTCCAAAAAGGAAAAGCGTAGTTCCAGCGAGAGCGTTTGGTTCTTCGTGAGCAAAGAGGACGGCTTGATTTGGAAGGCTGCTTCTTGGAAAGCTCCCGCTAAGAACTTCCCCCGTGGAAACATTCTTGAAGACAACGCAAAAGATGTAATTGGCGTCTACGGACTTTAGGAGAGAATATGGACCAGTGGAACAATTTTGAAGACATGGAGCAATTACATGATTGTATTGTGGCCAATCTTGAAGCAGGCACTCTAACACAGGAAGATTTGGAAAAGCCCAATTGGGGAGTTTCTCCGCTTTTTCTGCTTGAAGCCGGGCGAAACGAAATTACTGCTGAAAGGTCAAGTTGGTTGATGCCTACTTTGTTTCTTTCCGGGTTTGCGCTCGGTTACTTTTTATAGATCTATTTATTGGCTACACAAAACACAGGAGATACAAAATGGAGATTGGCAAAACCCGACGACGATAAGTGTCAAGGGTAAACCTGAACCGATCTGGCAGGAAACATAAAGAGCCAGCGTCCCTACTTGCAGTAACCACATACCTTCGGGGAGTTGCGTGTGGAAAACAGCTTTTAGGGTTAGATACAAAGTAACAGGGAGAACCTGCTTTTACGCGTGTAGGTTCCGAAACTCCTCAAATCTGGTTCCGTAGCTCAGTTGGATTAGAGCATCGGTTTTCTACACCGTCGGTCGCAGGTTCGAGTCCTGCCGGGACCACAAAGGAATTTAAATGCTTAAAGTTTTGGGAAAGTTGCCGAGAGAGTTGGCAGTTGCCGTCAGCGGCGGGCCAGACTCAATGGCTATCCTAGACTTTCTCAGCAACAATCACGATGTGACCGCAGTCTATTTTGACCACGGCACAGACTTCGGGAAGAAATGTAAAAGATTTGTAAAGAACTTTTGCGAAAGTAGAGATATTCCCTTTGTGATAGGAGTTAATTATAATGATTGTCCTCCGCACAAATCACTTGAAGAGCACTGGCGTGATGAGCGGTACAAAATGTTTCGCAGCTTTCACGATCCAGTCGTTACGGGTCACAACTTAGACGATGTGATAGAGTGGTATTTATTCTCTTCAATACATGGACAGGGTAAGATTATTCCCTACCGCAATAAAAACGTTTTTCGACCCTTTATCTCTACCTCTAAACGCTCCCTAGAAGATTGGTGCGAGCGTAAGGAAGTGCCGTTCTTGGTTGACCCCGCCAACGCAGACAGAAAGTTCATGCGCAGCATTATACGGCATGACATTATGCCGCATGCTCGCAGGGTAAATCAAGGGCTCGAAAAAACATTTAGAAAACTGGTAGAAAAAGAGTATAGTAATCTTGGAAACACAGAAAAAGATTTGACACACAATCAGAATATGTTATAGTATTATAGTGATGGGGCGGCTACCAAACCATCAGACGCTTTTTGAAAACTGAATAGGAAATGAGACAAAGCTATACGTTTTTAGTTCAAGCCGACTATATACTATAGGAGGAAAAGAAATGAAATGTATGAATTGTGATAGTAAAGAGGCTGTAAAATACAGCAAATATTCTAATGGAAAGTTTTGTAGTCGTGAATGCGCTCGGAGCTTCTCAACAAAAAGCAAAAGAAAAGAAATCAACGAGAAAATAAGTAAAACTATGACTGGCGTGAACTACCGATCAGGAATGGGAAAGCCAGTTGAAATGGTAAAACGGTTTTGTAAGGGTTGTGATCAACATTTTGATGTTGCACAGACTAAAAGATCACAGAAATATTGCAGCAGAAAATGTGCTGCTAAGTTTAGAGATTGGCAAGCGTTGGGAAGAAAAGGAGGCAGGATTTCAGCCGAGGTTCAAAAGGATACACGGCGAAGTAAAAACGAGATTCTATTTTCCGAGCTTTGCGGCGGTGTCTACAAAGAGGTTTTATGTAATGAACCAATGTTTAATGGCTGGGATGCCGATGTTATTATCCCGTCTATCAAGGTTGCTGTTATGTGGAACGGAGTTTGGCATTACAAAAAGATAACTGAAGCACACAGTGTGAAACAGGTACAAAATAGGGATCGCATCAAGATCAAAGAAATCATAAAGGCAGGGTTCACTCCATATGTTATAAAAGATAGGGGGAAACATAACCCTGAATTTGTAAATCAAGAGTTTGATAAATTTATTAAAGAATACGGAACCGTATCATAATTTGGTTAATGAGAACGCCTCATCAAGGGTGACCTCAGTCAGAAATGATTGTTGCAAATCGGATGAATTCAGGGAAACCTAAGCCCTTAGGGGTATGGCAATCCTGAGCCAAGCCTACCAAGCGTGGTAGGAAGGTGCAGAGACTACTTGGGGCTGAACGAACTTTCAGCATAATACAAGATTAGCGTCCGACATCTAAACAGATTGTGCTGTAGATGATGATATAGTCCAGGGAGTTGGGAAACCAGCACAAACCTGAAGCGTTTCTATCTAGGTTCAAGTCCTAGCGGTTCTACAAAGAAGTTAGCTGATCTTCTTGATTCAAAATCAGCCTTTGCCCGATTAGTTCAACAGCAGAATAACTGATTTGTATCCAGTAGACGGGGGAGCGTCACCTCCATTGGGCACCATATGCGGGCATAACTCAGTTGGTAGAGTGTCAGTTTTCCAAACTGAATGTCGTCGGTTCGAACCCGACTGCCCGCTCCAAGCCTCACCTTCGGGTGGGGCTTTTTTATTTAATTTCTTTTTCGCGAATAAAATGATAAGATAATCCGTTTAAAGGGCACTCACGAGACTAACTAATGAGAATGTTTATTTATCGAAAACAAAGGGAGAGCTAACCCCATGGCCGTCACAGTTACCAACCAATCTAATCCTCTTGGCGCTAGACTAGTTCAAGACACGGCTGCAACCAACTCTGCGGTAGACAATACAACAGGTGCCGCTGGCACCCTCTACATGGTGGAAATTGACAATACGGGTCTTGCTGCCATCGTTTATTTTAAACTTGCTGATGCCACTAGTGCTACGGCTGGGACAACCGCAGCCAGCATCGTGCTGAAGTGCGCTGCCTCAGTAAAGAGAAGTTATGTATTTCCAGAGGGAATGGCGTTTAGTTCTGGCTTTAGCCATTGGTGCGTAACCGCTGCTGCCGAAGATAGCACAGCGGCTCCCAGCACCCCGCCAACCGTTAGATATGTGACGAGCGCCAGCTAAACTTGGTCTCAAAGTATTATTTCTTTTGGCATAAAAAAAGAGATAAATACCAATCCAAAGGTGAATAGAAAACCTATATACAGCGTATAAGCCATGTCAGCAATACAAACGCGCTGACTTGAAGATGGCCGCGGTTTTCCACTCTTCAGTTTTAATAAAGAGTTTTCTTTATTTGTTCCCAAAAAGTTGCATATGAATTGCCGGATTTTCCGGTAGGTAAAAAAACAATTTTATTTTCTTTTAGGAGGAAAATAATATGGCAAATGTAGTATCTGCTTCCGCAGCACCATACCAATTAAATGGTGTAATGCTCGGTGGCTTGACAGTTAATGATAATGGGTCGTTCTATAGTTTGAAAGGGGGCACGTCGGGTAGCTACGACAACACCCTTTCCAGTTCCATCAATAATCAGAGCATTATTGCGGCTCTTAACTCGGTTTATGACGCCGCTGCTGGTAACGAGCCAGGTGGTGCGTCTGGTTCTATCCAGACAAACAACAACGACGGCGGTTTTGCTGGTGCAAATTTCAAGTATGATCTAGGTCATCACGCTATTTTGGAAGGCGCACAGGAATTACAATTCCGTGATTCGGCTCTTAAGATCTCTAGTTCGGTTGATGGTCACCTTGACATTACGGCTGACACCAAGATCAACATGAGTGGTGCTGTTGGAATGAACGGTGCGCTGACGGTGGCTGGAGCAATTGAAGGCGGCAGCACCC
>Ga0208029_1000059_pt1 | contig 81935 bp, 72 predicted proteins | sample MalvireepMed_s12_FD_184242 | JGI IMG/M metagenome (GOLD analysis project Ga0208029, IMG submission 184242) | Marine viral communities from the Global Malaspina Expedition - Malaspina viral metaG DeepMed_s12 (SPAdes) (version 2) | ecosystem: Environmental > Aquatic > Marine > Oceanic | place... | reverse complement strand
CCCCCGGAATCTATGTCACAGTGAGGGCACCCCTCGCACAGATCTAAGTACAGCCGCGATCACTAGCTAGAAAAAAATCCCAGATTTAAAAAATGCAACTTCTAATAATAATTTTAACACTCACTATAGCCAACCCAATTCTTTGCGATCAAGAATTCACTCGAACCTATAAATTGGCAACAGAATGGGTATATCCCGACAATACTTATATTGGCGAAATATTGGCCATCAACAGGCACAAGTGCAATAGCCAATTGCCACCTTATTGGCATCCCGGGAAAGTCGCAGTCAGACCATTATATAATGACAGCGGATTACCATTGTACGACATATTCGAGGAAGAATGGGAAGAGCTTGTAGGTTTTGAATTCAGGTCGTGGATTTGGATTGTAAAGACTTGCAAACTAATAACCAAAACAACATGGCGTTGTTGGAAAGATGAGAGAGAACTTTGGCGAGGATATTCAGTAGCATTGACAGATAGGGAAAAATTGCTATATGCCATATCACAATAACAAAAAAAATGGCAAAAAAAAATACCAATATATAATTATACTTGTCTTTACAGCAAGAGTATGATATGCTAATATATGATAGAGAATCTTATGAAGAACTGCGTGATTTCATATTGCATATGCTAAACGCATTAAGGAAACAGAAAAATGACAAAAATTAAATTAATTGCAATTATAGCACTACTGGCCACAACTGCTTGCTACAATGCAGCGATGATGAGAGTTTCAGGCGAAGCAAGAGATACCTGCCAAGCCGATTCCGATTGTCCAGCAGATTATATGTGTGTCAGAAATATCAGCGCCGACAGCACATTAGGCGAATGCGTTAGTCAAGATGACTACGATCCATGGGCCAATAGGCAATTGGAAGATATCATCAAGCTCGAGAACAAAAAGAAACTAGAAGAAGAGGCTCCTATTGATCGCCCGGAAGCAGAAAATCCGGACAGCAAATGGTGGTTGCTCCCCAAGAAGGGCAATTAATGTCAAGGAACAACACAAATGTATACAACAGAACAAATAAATCTTTTAATTATAGTTGCAGCTTACATATTTGTGGTAGGCACCATAATATGGAAGAAATCCAAACCCAAAAAGTAGATGCCTGAATTCGACTTATTTTCAGTTATTATCATAACAGGTATATTCTCTTATATATGCTATCAAAACTATATGCTATGGAAAGAAGCTCATGAAGGCCAACCACATGAAGACTAAAGTATGTTGGGAATGCAAAAAAGAAAATGTAGCAATTCATAATCATCATCCTGTGCCCAAATCAAGAGGAGGCACAAAAACCATTCCACTTTGCGAGACGTGCCACTCCAAAGCTCACCACATGAAAAAGAATATGACAATCAGCAGACTAACGAAAACAGCACTCTCACAGCTCAAATCTCAGGGAGTAAAACTCGGAGGCCCAAACATCCTTGATGCACAGAAAAAAGGATGCGCTGCAAGAAAAGAACGTGCCGACCAGTTCGCATTAGTTACTGGTAAGACTGTCAACGATATTTGCGAACTGTTCGGAATCACCAGCAAGCTCGGTATTGCCAACAAACTGAACGAACTGAAGATTACAACAAGGTTGGGCCGAGCTTGGAGCGCCAAGACTGTAAAAGACCTGATGAATCGCCATAAACATTTAAAAAGTGAACAACAACATGAATACCAATAAAACAATTGCCATTAGCGGTGGTCTCGATCCAATTCATATCGGTCATGTCAACATGATTAAGGCAGCTGCCCAATTGGGCGATGTCATTGTTGTTCTGAATAGTGACGAGTGGCTAAGACGCAAGAAAGGCTACGTATTTATGCCCTACAACGAACGCAAATGCCTCTTAGAGCAGCTTAAGGGCGTCACCGCAGTATCTGCCGTTGATGATGCCGATGGGACTGTTTGTGAGGCATTACGTCGCCTTGAACCAGATATGTTCGGCAATGGCGGCGATAGGACTGCTATCAATACGCCTGAAATGGCTATATGTCAAGAACTCGATATCAAAATGATTTGGAATCTCGGCGGCAAAAAAATTCAAAGCAGCAGCGGCCTTGTTAATACTTTGTTTAACAACAAACCAGTAAAATCTGAATTGGCCGATTTCCAAAAGATTATAGAAAATTTGCCTTAATGCCCTCTTGCTGCCCTCTTAGCTCAGTTGGATAGAGCAACAGACTTCTAATCTGTAGGTCGCAAGTTCGAGCCTTGCAGAGGGTGCCAATATATAAAATTTTTCGGTTTAACTTATTATTGCTTTTTCTATGGAGATGAACTATTTACTTCGAATGCGAAATCATTCATGCATGCATGCAAAAACTAATTTGAATTTAAAAAAAACATAGGAGGAAATTAGACATGTCTACACAACAATTTCAAGGACCAGTGGAAATGCTCGATGGGCTCGAGATGAAAGGAACTAAATTACGAGGCGCTATATTACCGGTAGTAAGCATTACAGATGCGACATATACAGTTAGGGCAGAAGAATCGGGTACAATTTTTACGTTGAATCGATCCGCCGGGGTTGTAGTGACGTTACCCTCTGCAACTGCGGGTCTTGTATACGAATTTCACATTGGAACAACTGCGACAGGTACTTTAACAGTTAATAGTGCTGGTACCGACGATACTTTACAGGGAGTCATATTTACGCATGATAAAGATAATCTTGGCTCCGTTTTGGCGCTGAATGCGAATGTCGACACATCTGGGTGGAACTCTCCCGTTGCAGCTGATCATCAATTGGTCTTAAACGCGGACACCGATGGAAGATTCATCGGTGGCCATGTTGTGTATAAATGTATTACTGCTGCTATTTGGTCAGTAAGCGGCCATCTCTTCGGTGATGGTACAGCGACACATCCGTTTACTTAATCCTTAAAATAAAATATTAAATGTTTTCAACAGCCCCCTCTTTTGGGGGCTGTTTTTTTATGTGGACATAAAATAAATAATATGTTATAATATTAACACTTTCCTATTTAAATAAAGAGGTAAATTATGAACGGAAATCAATCACAACAGCGACAACCACAACAACAGCAACAAATCAAAGTTAACTTACAAGACGCAGAAGATGTTTTGTGCGAAGAATGCAGTAATGCATATTTCACACCTGTGGTTATGATTAAAAGATTATCTCCATTGGTCTCACCAACAGGACAAGAGGCAATGGTGCCAATTCAGTTATTTCAATGCAATAGCTGTGGCAACGTCAATGATCACTTTTTACCAGAAGAATTACAGAATACCAATAAAAATAAATAACTATAATTTTAAAAAGGTGAATTAAATTAGTATGGCAACTTTATTTAAATCAATATCTGATGGCGATATAATAACAACTAGAGATATATTTCATGAATCAATATCAGTTACAGGTACGCTTATTTCTGGAACTTATGGCGAAAATGGTACTATAACTCAATTTCCTAATGAAGAAAATATTAAAAATTATGATCACGGAGCATTATATCAATCTGTATATGATTATCCGTATTTAAGTGCCTCCTCCAATCACCTTTTTGACTTGACTGTAGGATATTCTACTTCTTCGGTCTTTATTCATTCTTCAGAGCCGCGGCCATCCGAAAATAACGTCCAAAACGATAAAAAGATTAACATATACAATCATATGGCTCAAGTTTTAGTAGGGCATGATGATACAGGCTCAATTAAAGAATTTCGAATACCAAGTGGAGATGCCATCCGCGAAGCATATTTTATTAACTTTTCACATGTTCTAGTAAAAGATGAGATCAAGAAAGGATCTTTAACAATGTCGTTTGGGACAGGATCATCGTTTACAAATGCACATAATTATAATGGAGAAAATAGAATTATATATGACTTCGCTGATGAAACTTACTACTCTGATTCGCCAGCTGGAGATTATTCGAAATTAACATTTTCCACTGCTCCATCTTCACCAGAACAAAACAAGCCATGTGGACTTATTTATTATCAAGCAGGAGTTATTGTTCTTTCTGCGTCGATGTTCTTTCCATATGACTCTACAAGCACTACGAAAACAGGTGACGCCTTTGACAACGACGGATTCGTCTACATAACTGGATCAGGAGGAGATGATGGTGATGACGCGGATCTATCGTTTAGACAATTATTAGTTTCTTCTTCAATTACCGGGACAACAAATGCTCTTCGACATAGAATTCGCAATATCGAATTCAGCAATACGACAGAACTGAATTCTACAATTCATCGTTGTCGTTTAAATATCAATGAATTCAACTATAGTTCAAATCCGACGTATGCAAGTTCTAGTAAAATTCAGGTCAATAATGAAGCTGAACCAATGCCTTCTACTTATATGACAACTGTTGGCTTATACGGTCCGGATAACGCTTTATTGGCAGTGGCAAAACTTTCCAAACCTTTAAAAAAGTCCCCACAAGACGAAAGTGTTTTGAAAGTGAGGCTTGATTATTAATAATATTATATTAGGAAAATTATGATATGCAAAACCAAAATGAACAAACAACCAGAATTTTTAAAGAAGTCATTATTCGCGAACAACTAATAAAGATGTTTCCCGATATTGAAAAGGTTTATGTTATGTTTTGCGCGAAAGAGATGACTAGTCAGATTTTAGGATTTCAGTTAGACCCCAAATTCAAAGGGGGCAAATGTTAACAAGGAGAGAGAAAATGTTACTTAAACATTATGAAGAGACACTTAGAGAACTTGAAGAGCTTGAAATAAATTTAGATGATTTGAGCAATAATGAATTGCGTCATATAATTCGATCACTTGCAAATCGCGGGTGGCTACAAATTGAAACTATGTTTGGCGGACGTCCAAATAAAACTTATACCAAAGAAGAAATTCAAAAACATTTTAATGAAATGTTAAATGTTGTTCCAATAACAAAAGTTAAGAGCAAAAATGATAAAACTTAGTCCAGGCGATCTGTTAATAGAGAAAGACAATAGTTACGCTATTCTATTAAAACGTGTAACTGCTTTAGGAGTCGGTGCATGGAAAGTGTTTTGGAACAACGGCAAAGAAGATCTATTTCCATGGGTGGAAACTTCCATACACGGCAACATTCAAGATGGGACTTTAAAACACGTAAAAGGGGATTGCTAATGCAATGAAGAAGATGACTCATTTTTTTGAGTGCGATATTTTTGACGTTGGCTTTATAAGCTTTACGGTGCTAGTTATTTACTTACTAGCATCATGCGCTCAATAACCAAAAGATTAATTCGCTTTTTAAGCAATATCGATATTCTTGATTTTGTTATATTCTTCGCATTTATATGTCTTCTAGTATATACATTGAACATTGTAGGTATAAGATATGAAAATTTTACTAATATTATTAGCAACTTTATTGACAGCTGCAGTCTCCCCGACTGGTGATCCTTTAGCAGATTTATACCTTCGACAATTTTTGGGAGCCAAAATTGTTCCGGCGGAGATATCTAATAGCTTTTTTTATCGTCAAGTTGAATTTAATACAAAATTTATTTCTTCTGTTGTCGGACCTGAAAATATGGTCTCCGGAAATGTCACCACCAGCGAGAAAAAGAAAACAGTTGTTTCTTACAGTGTTCATGCCAATCCCCAAAAACTAAAAGAAAAATTAACTACAATAACACATTTTACTAGAAAGACATATCCAATGGGTTATAAAATTTATAAACTACAATGGCTTGGAGAAAATGATTTCAAAATTCACATGTCAACAAAAAATAAGAAAATGATATTATACTTCAAATATAACAAAAAGCATAAACTATTTAATGTATGGATGAGATAGTAAAAAGGTGGCGCACCTTCTTAAAAGAAGGTAATAATAATTCATATCAAATATATTGTGATATGGATGGCGTTTTGGTTGATTTAGTTGGAGGCCTTAAGAAAAAAATAATTTCTTTAAAGCTTTCGACTGATATTGAAGATCAGGCGCTTGAAGTACTTGATTCAAAAGAAACTTGGCAAGATCTACAACAGGATCCCAAATTCAGCGCCGGAGCTAATGCTATCTTTGATATTCTCGACAATCCAAATGAAAATGAGAGGGAACAGTTTTGGACCAATTTGCCTCCAAAAGAAGATATGACAGAGCTTTGGAGTTATATAGAAAAACATAATCCTATTATTTTATCTGCTCCATGGAGAATAAATGGAAAAGTCGATTTAGCTTGCGAGAGAGGAAAGAAAAAATGGATTAACATCAATGGGTTAAATCCAAAAAAAGTGATTATAACTCACGACAAAGAAACTTACAGCGCTCCCAATCATATATTAATCGATGATATGGACTTATATCTTAAGCCTTGGAGCGGTAAAGATAAAGAAGCAATTGCAATAAAACATACTTCAGCGTCAACAACAATAGGCGTTTTGAGAGCGTTATTGAAGAAAGACAACTAATTAATATGAATTTACATTTTATTACACAAAAGGAGATATAAAATGGAACTTTTACAAAAAATAACAACTGGACTTAAAGCGGCAACAGAAGCCTCTGTTGCACTATTAGCACTAGCAGTGGTATTGCAGATACTTTTCGGTCCCACCGCTGCCTTTTTTCCTGTTGATGTTGTAGGCAATGTTCTTGCTCTTACTGCCAATTTAGGAAGCCATGGAATTGTAGGATTAGTGGCTATTTTAGTTTTGGTATTGTTGTTTAATAGAAAATGAATAAAAAATGGAACAAATTTTTATTAGAAGCGGTGGAAGATAACGAAATAGATCTGCCTTCTCTAGAAATAAAAGATTCATTAAACATGAATGTTTGGCAATCGGAAGATAGAATTAAACCAGAAGTATCAAGTCGTTTGATTCAAATTGCAATGGATTTTCTGTCCAGTATGGATATAAACGAAGATATAATTGATGATATCATATTAACAGGTTCATTAGCCAATTATAATTGGACAGAATTTTCCGATATTGATCTTCATATTATTTTAAATTTCAAGTACGTTAATAAAGACGTTAATATGGTTCGTGATTTTTTTAATTCAAAAAAAGCAGATTGGAATAAACTTCACCAAATAATGATTAAAAATCATGAGGTAGAAATTTATATTCAAGATATTCATGAACCCCACGTTTCTACTGGAGTATATTCACTATTGGAAGATGAATGGTTTGTTCGACCAAATAAAGAAGTTCCAAAAATTCATTATGAAACCATAAAAATTAAAACAAGCTCGCTTATGGACCAAGTTGACAGAGTACAAGTGCTTTATGATGAGAATAACTATGAAGCAGCACGAAACATTTCAAGTATAATAAGAGGAAAAATTAAAAGATTAAGAAGATGTGGTCTTGCTGAAAAAGGCATTTATTCTACTGAAAATTTAGTTTTTAAAACGTTAAGAAGTAATGGCTATATAAAAAAAATATTAGATTTAAGAACTAAATCTTATGATAAAATGATGTCCTTGAACCATCATGCTGTATGATGTTTTAATAGCGTATATTATAACATTCAATTTAGCCGACATCTGTATAACGTTATGGCTGATTCATAACCAGTTTGCAATAGAAATTAATCCTTTGATGCTGCAAGCATTAGAATACGGCTACGTCTCTTTCATTTTCATTAAATTAATTCTTGTACTTGGCGGCTGTTATATTCTTAGAAAAAACCAAGACAAGGTTATTGCTAAATGTTCAATTTTAGCTGCTTTTGTGGTATACTTTATATTGATGATATATTTTTGTATCAATATTGTATTAATTACATAGTTATTAACATATGGTCAAATATTTTAAAATAATATTTTTGCTATTTTTATTTGCTGCATGCGGTAAAACAGATTCCAGAATAGTTGAAGGAATTCCAAAAGATGATGTTTGGACAATCATAGAAGAAGATGCAGGAATTGATTCGGGCATAGAAGCTAAACCAGATATTCCTCCTCCGCCAGATACATTTCAAATACAAGACGTCCAAAAAAAAGAACCGGACGCATCTGCAGAATATAAAGAAGAATGTTGGGAAGCCGTTTGGTTAAGGTGTCCTCCATATGAAGAATATTGGATTGCAGAAGCGGTTATTGATACTTGTGATGATTTTAAAATTGTTATGATCGACAACTGCAGAATGATGCACGAGTGTGATCCAAAAGATCCGATAATTGCCATTCAAACATGTCAAACAGAAGATGGTTTTTCCGGCCAACAATATGTTATTTGTGACAAAGGAAAAGTTGATTTAACAGATTGCTGGCCATGTGATGACGAAGAAATTTGTGATTTAGAAGACAACGACTGCGATGGCATTGTTGATGAAGGAGCATTCGAGTGCACCACAAGCTGTGAAACGGCGCCGGCTTATTGCATTGAAGGCAAAATAATTTGTACCGCTGAAGAGCCTGAAGAAGAAATATGCAACTATCTTGATGACGACTGCGATGATGAAATTGATGAACATCAAAGAAATGCTTGCGATAGATGCGAAGCACTCCCAAAAGAAATATGTGATGACATCGATAATGACTGCAATAATCTTACAGATGAAAATTTAATTCAAGAATGTGAAACAGTTTGTGAAAAAGGGTATGAAATGTGTTTAGGTGGGATGTGGTCAAGCTGCACGGCTCAACAACCAATTGAAGAATGGTGCAACGCCGAAGACGACGACTGCGATGGAAATATCGATGAAGATTTAGATTGTTTTTGCAGCGTTGCAGATGTAGGAATTCTCATTCCTTGTCTCGAGGATCCTTTAATTTGTGGACAAGGCTACAAAACTTGTGAATGTGCAGTAGTGCCACCGGAAGGCCAGATATGTACTGAATTTGGTACAACGCAGTGTAAAGCTGCTTGCTATTATTTTCCTCCTCCACCAGATGTTATTTGCGATGAACAAAAAGGAATTATAATACCGGAGATGTGTAACAATCATGACGACGACTGCGACGGCGAGGTGGACGAAGATCTCTTTAAATCATGTTATACCGGCCCACCAGAAACACTAAACGTTGGCATATGTAAATCTGGTAAATTAATGTGTACCGTAGGGAAATGGGGAAATTTTATTGAAGAGATCTTTATCGACGATTTATGTATAGATGAAGTTCTGCCATTACCAAAAGAGCTTTGCAATGGATTAGATGACAATTGCGACGGCGAACTTGAAGAGGAAATGAACGATGCAGATATATTATTTATATTAGACACATCCGGTTCTATGAAAGATGAGGCAATTGCTATAGCTAGCGCATTAAACATGTTTGCCTTATATTACAGTGATGAAGATGTAATTAAGTGGGGATTAATTTTTGGGCCAATATGGGAAATAATTACTGGCGAAAATGGATCTTCGTTAACAGCCGAAGCTTTAAAAATTAAACACAACTTCTCCGCTTTCAGCGCATTCATGACAGCACTATCTTCGACTGATTTTAGTAAAATCGACGGCTCTCGAGAAATGTTATATGATGCATTATATCTTTCTCTTCTCAATATTGCTAATCCAAGTTCAGCTGAATATAGTGACAGCGAAATATCTTGGCAAACAGCATACGGAACAATAATATATTCTGATCCAGTGATTCCCAAATTCAAGTTAAGTTGGAGAGGACTTCCAAATGAGGCAAAAAGAGTTGTTGTTATTTTTACAGATGAAACTGCGCAAAGTTATATGAATCCTCAAATAACAAATGATATTTTACTTAAACTTGAAGGCGGAGTAAAAGATTTAAGTGTGTTCGTTTTTAGTCCCGTCTCGACCGCAAATACGACGCACTGGAATGGGACATATGTAGGTTGGGAAAACCTTTGTCAAACTGGAAATGGACAATGGTTTGAGTTAACAAGTAATTCAGAAGAAATATTTAACAATTTAATGCAAATATTAGATAATACTGTATGCGAATAGTATATTTTTAGGGCGACAAAGAAAATACACAACTAATTATTAGCAGTAAAATGAGCCATAATATTGTAAACAAATCTAATGGAGACATGTCTACTCTGATCGACATGATGGAATCATATTTTCCATATGCCAAAAAAAACATTGGTTTTGACAAATCAGTTACAGTTGTTCTTGAATCCGATATTGAAAATGCCAAAAATCCTTTAGGAAAAACGGCATATTATGATCCGTCAAATTATACAGTTGTTTTATACACCGACAACAGGCATCCAAAAGATATAATGCGATCACTGAATCATGAACTTGTTCATCATAGACAAAATTGTAATGGCACACTACAAGGAATTACCGGGGAACAAGGATATGCGCAAACGGAAACTGGATCTGCACTTGAAGAAGAAGCATATAAAGATATGACTTTTCGGAATTGGGAAGACAGCGTGAAGAAACAAATGAATGAAACTAGTTATAACATAAAAAGGGATAAAAGAATGAAACTAACTAAAACCAAGCTTCGTAAGATGATTAAGGAGGCCATTAAAAAAACGGCCGCCAAAAGGACAGAAACGGCCCTAGAGTCGACGAAAGAGCTTTCTAAGGAGGAAGACACTTCTGTAGGAGTTGTTGATGAAAATGAGCTAAATGAGGCCGGCGCGGTTGCGGGTGATCTTCGGAAGAAAAGGGACCGTTTGATGGCCCGGCGGCGCCACAGGGACGCGTGGTGGCAACACGCGATTGGTCAGAAGAACGTGGACCTTCGTGCGAAAGAGATAGCAAAGCTGCTCAATAGCACGTATCATGACCCGGGTGGAGGTGAAGAGCTGGTGCGAGATTGGAGCGAAATGGACGCCGGCGGGGCGCGCGCGGTGGAGTTGGCGGATGAGTGGGGCCTGAATCTTAAGCCGGAAGAAATCGCGCCATTCGCAGAAAAAGTGCTAACGTGGTATGGGAAATTCGGAGCAGAGTCAGGAGTCGGATCGGGACAGCCCAGGATTGGACCCAACGAACAAAAAGAAGTGCAAGAAGAAAAGCCACTTAAAGGATGGTGGAGTGAATCACTTTATACAAATCTTGTCAAAAAATACACAAAAAGGAGTGAAAAAGATGCCAAGTCCAAAAATTAAAAGATTAAACAAGCTTCATAAAATAAAAAGAGCTGCAGAAAGAAAACCGGAGACTTTCGCAAAAGTTGCGAAAAATGTGGGCCTATCGACTGACGAGCCGGTTGTACTGCCCGGGCCGGTTGTAGAAGAAAAAGTTGCAGAGCCTGTTGTCGAAAAAGTAATTAAAACGAGAAGAGTAAAGAAAACTGTAAAAACAGATGACTGATTTTGGACTTATGACTCGCAAATTTATGCTTGGAGAAGGTCACAGTCCTCCGAGCATGCGCAGTTATGTTCAATCATTAAGTGAAATTCTTAAAGCTCTCAGTCCAAAAAGCCAAACTGAAAAGAGAAGAGTTGAAATTGCTCTAGAACACGTTAGAGAAATCAAACGTCACACAAGGAAGCTTGAAGAAAGAGTTTTAATGCTTGAAGACAAGCTAAAGGTGTTGGAAGAGGATAAAAAATAATGGCTCATATGGACCATCCTTTCGATCTTAACAATTCCGTATTTTCTGTGAATACCGGTAAGGATTTACTTAAATTTTTTGAGCTTGCTGAAGAATCAATTAGAGAAGGGAAAGGTTCTTTAAAAATTGATGGTGCCAATGCTAGTTTTAAATTAGTAACGAGAGAAGACGGCACAAAAGAATTTGTTGGCGATAGATATTCTTTACATCCTATAGATATTGAAGGTATCACAGCAAACAATGCATCTGAAAGGTTTAAGCCTCAGTTAGATCGCGAAACTGGAGAGCCAAAACCTCATGGAATGATTCGAACTTATACAAACTTGTTAAGAATTATGAACGAGGCCCTTCCGTATATAACTGAAGAATTACAAATAATAGGTGCATATGATAATTCAACTTTAATTTTTAATACAGAGTATGTTGAAGGTCAAACCAATCTTTTAGATTATGATCATGACTTTTTGGCCATTCACAATTTAGGTCAAATATATGAAAAGAAATCCAAAAAAGGATATAGACCCGGCGCAGAAAGGCCTTTGAAAATGGATCCTAAAACGAGAGAATTAAAACCTGTTAAGGATTTCGCGGAAGGAATAGATCTAAATAGTGATCAAGATGGCGCATTAAAAAAGTTAGTAGAGAAAGTTGGGATTGTTGCGCAAAAACATGGATTTAAAATTTATGGCGATGTTCCGGTTAAATTTAAGACGGAAGACAAGAAAGCCGCGTTGGAGAAGGGCGAAGGCGAGGGTGAGGGAGAAGAGGAAAAAACAGCAAAAATTAATCTAGATAAACCTCTCGCACAGCAAATTACTGTTGTTTGGGATCGCTCAATGGTTGGTGTAAAAAAGGAAGGGCCCAAACCTATAGAAAAATCTGACTTCAAAAGCCTTCTAGAAAAATCAATAAATCCATGGGACAAAGAAGTAGTACTAAAAGAGCCAAGAAGAACGGTGAGGGCTTTAAGTAAAGAAGTTTATTTAGCTTTTGCGCAGAAAATGGATGAGAGCGGAGTAACAACTGTCGACTACTCTGAATATTTATATGCTCCTTTGGGTGCCGCCGGCGCAGCAGAACAAGGAAAACTTGCACTTGATGGTGGCATTTTTTGGCATGCCACAAGAATGCTTGGAATAGAATTTCTCAAAGCTTTAACGAGCGGTATGGGAGGTGCTGATAAACATGAAGGAGTTGTTTTAAGAGATAAAGAGCGCTTTGGCGTTGACATGGTCAAAATTAGTGGAAATTTTATTGTTGAAGGAATGGCATCTCCGCATAGAAAAGAAGAAGCGCCTATCGCCGGCGCAGAAGTAGAAAAAATGAAATGCGGCAGGACGATTGCATTAATTCCTGGAGGCTATAAACCTCCGCATAAAGGACATTTAGCAATGGCCGAACACTATGCTAAAATAGCAAATATCGTTTATATTTTTATTGGAGCGACGGCTCGCCCGAAGAAGGAGGAAAAAGATCAATTTAATGTTGATGCACGTGCATCGCAAAATATGTGGAACTTATATATAAAATCTGCCGGTCTAAACAATGTAAAAACTATGATAGCCACTGAAGGAGAAGATGAAGGATCTCCAATGTCGTATATGTTTAAGCTGATTGGGCAAGATTTGAACCCACTGTGGGCTGCAGCGAGGGAGGAGGAGGAAAAGCCTAAAGCAGCAGGCGCGGGAGAAGGAAGAAAAAAGATTTTTAAACTAAAAGATTGTATAATTTTAGGAGCTAGCACAAAGCTCGCTCCTGTAAAACCGCGCAAAAGGAACCTAAAAAAAGGCCAAGAACAGAAAAAAAAGAAAGCCGTTTCCGATATAGAAAGATATAACAGGGGGGAACTAGAAGATACGTTGGAAGCTGTACATCATGTAACTCCAGATATGGCTGAACTTTTAGAACCAAGCGTTTATAAATACGAACTTAAAGAGGAAGAAAATCTTCAAGCCACTGATTTTCGAAAAATATTACACATCATTGCTATAGGGAATGGTCACGTGAAGATCGGGCCTGGACCAGAGCCCGGAAAACCAGATATTCGTGAAACTACATATGATTTACTTAAAAAGTTTATTCCTGGTACGCCTGGCGAAAATCAAGCCATGGCGAATCAAGTGTTGGCTATTTTAAGTTTGCCACCAGAGCCAGAAATAGAATTAGAACCCCCGCCAGAAGAAAGACCCGAACCAGAAGAAAAGGCGCCAGAGGTAGAGCCTCAAGAAGAGCCTCAAGAAGATGAATCGGAAGTACGTTCCGAAAATAAAAAAAAAGGAGTATTATCTTCCATTTTATACGGGCTAATTGAAGAAGTCATAAATGAGCAAACAGAGCCTTATCAACTAAAAGTAAGAGCCAGACATTCTAAAATGAAAAAGCGCCTTATTGGCAAGGGCAAAAATAAATATACTGGTGGTGGCAAAGGCCACAAAAGGCCATCGATGAAAAGAACAAAAAGTGCGCCACCATTAGGAGAAGAATTGTCAGAAGAGATTAATCCTGCAGAATTTGTTGCCGGAAGGAAGAGCAAAGAACAAGCATGTCATGAAGATCCTAACTGTAGAGAACTAGAGAGAAAGAAAAAAAATACTGTTCACGTTGCTGTGCGCTCTACTTCTTTGAACGAAGAAGAGTTAGAAGAAGTGTCGACAGTGGGAGGAGCAGCCGCGGGGGAACGAGGAAATATTGAAGGCTATTCTTCTACTGGTCGGCGAAAAAGAAAAAAACACAAGCAAGATGAACAGCTTGTTAATGATGTAGTAAACTACTTATTAAAAAGCAGGAACTAATTTATATGAATAATGAAGAAAAAGTTTTAAGATCTTATATTCGCAAAGCAATTAGCATTGTAAAAGAGAGAAGAAGTGAAAAAAAGAACTTGGAAGAAGAGAAATTAAGGAAAATTGTTCGCAATTTAGTTCTCCAAGAAGCGGAACTTAAAAAGCATCGTACAACTGGTAAAAATAAATTAGAATGGTTTCTTAGTAAATCCGGATTTAAAGAGCGCGTGATGGAAGCTTATATGAGTCTCACCACTTCAGAAAAACAGAGAGAATCATTTAGAAAACATATTCTTTGGCACGTAGAAGATACCATGTTTAAGTCTGATCCCTCTTTTATTATGCAGGCGGGGGATCGCGAATACGGTCGCCATGGACAATATGATGAACAACTAGCCGGAGAAGAAGATTTTGCTGAAGAAGGCGCTGTTGATGTCGCGACTAGTCCTGTTGCTCTTCAAGAAGTTGTTGTTGACGTCGACATCGAAGAAGATGAAAGATTAATGGGAAAAGAAGAGGATTCTCCGGAGACAGAAAAAGAAAAAAAATTAAAAACCTTTGGTCTTCCTGGTTTAGATCGTACAGGACTTATCGATGCTTTTGATTTATGGGACAAAGGCTTAGACACGTTATTGTTAGATACTTGGAATAGGTTAGTTAGTGCAGCTGTTGGAACAGCTCCGGGAGAAGATCTAAGCGCAGCTGATTTAGATAAATTATTATTTTATAAACTTTTAATTAGGCAACTTGGATACCACTTTGAGACATGGGAAAAAGAAGCCATGGCTCGCCAACGATCTCGAGAAACTGCAGCCGGCATGGAAGAGCCTATAGAAGAGCCGGCAATTGAACTTGCTCCCGAAGAAGCACCTGAAGAAGTGGAAGAGTATTAAAAATGGCGACCGATACCTTCAAAACTGGCGAATCCAACGTTATAGATAATTATAATAAATATCCAGAAGAATTTATTGACGTTGCTGATGATCGTGAAAAATTTAAAGCATTATTTCGTTTTGGCGTGAGAGGCCCTGCAAATATTAGAAAACAAAACGAAGCATATAAAGTGACTGTTGGAAAGAAATCAGTTTGATTATTTAACAAAAGCTAAAATATATGATATGCTGAACAAGTTCTTTCTGAAAAGCAGTTTCTACAAAATATGGCCTGGAATAAAAAGAAAAGAATTCAAGGAAAGAATAAATATTATTCTTTAAGCAATAAATTAAAAAAAGAAAATAAATCTCATGATGAATTTGAGGTTATGTTAAATAATTTAACTCTAGAAGAATTAGTTGGTCTAAAATTAGAATTAGCAGCCAGATCTGCTGGTGGTTATTTGTATGGGATCCCTATATTCTCAGCAATCCCTTACTTAGTTAAAGATGCCATATTAAAGTATGCTCTTTCAGCTACTAGATCTAAAAAAGAAGCTTCCAGATTTTTAGGGATTAAGCTAGATCATTTCAAAAAGTTAATAAAAAAATATAATACAGAAAGTTATTTTATAGATCTTGACAACAATTAAGAAATAGTGTATACTTATTGCAGTTCTTTTAAAATTTGGGGGCGATCTGGTCTCGACAGGGATTATGATAGTATTTCTGGCAAGACTGTGTGGATGTCACAGCATAAACATTCAACTTTTTAACTGCCAACGATAATGTTGACTTTGATTACGCCTTAGCTGCGTAATCTGAGGTTGCTAGTAACCTTATTCCCCAAAACTAGCAAAAAGTTTCTTATTTCTTTTAAAAAATGAGTGGTGCGCACGTTCAATTGAGTTACTGAGCAGTTTGCTGGTTCAAAAACCAGATAATCTTGTGAATGACAGAATATTTGACGATTCTTGGACGTGGGTTCGATTCCCACCGCCTCCACCAAACGAATGACCCCATGGGTGGATTTGTTGATTAGAGGGTTGGGCTAATTAACACTTATAAGAGGTAAATATGGCTAGGAAACGCAAACAAATTGAAGAAGAGGAGAAACAAGGCAAACCTTGGAAAAATGTAGCACATTTTGATAATTTTTGTGACGCAGACAAGAAAAGGGCTAAATATTTGTCTGAAAACGATAATATTCAGGTAAAAGTTAGGCGTCATGACAAAAGTGGTGCTAAATTTGTTGTAAAATTGAGAAAAGATCCACTTTTTGAAGAAAAAGTGGATAAAAAAGGCAAAAAACAGAGAAAAAAGAACAAAAACAAGAAGGATTGAATATGAAAGACATATTTTGGGCCGGAAAAGACAAGAAGGACAAGGATAACACCCCTATTGGCGCCTCTACCGACAAAAATAACATAGTTGAAACCACAAATAACAGAATATACTATTATTCAGAGGTGTCTAGACAAAAAATCCTTGTTTTAAATAAGAATTTAAGAAGTTTAAACGATAATTTGCTTAATCAGGCACAATTATTGAATCTTGAAGAGCCAGCAAACATATATTTGCATGTTAACAGCTTCGGAGGCAGTGTTTTTGCTGGTTTAGCAGCTGTAGACTACATAAAATCATGTGAAGTGCCAGTATATACAGTTGTTGAAGGTTGCGCAGCTTCTGCAGCGACTCTTTTTAGTGTTGTTGGCGCCCATAGACAGATAAGAAGCAACTCTTTTATGCTAATTCATCAAATCTCCTCCGGAATGTGGGGGAAATACGAAGAATTAAAGGACAGTATAGAGAATTGTGACCTTTTTATGCAGATTATTAAGGATATTTATGGTGAGCATACAAAAATACCCAAAAAAAAGCTAAAAGAGATATTAAAACGTGATTTATGGTTTGATGCTGAAACATGTCTTGAATACGGGCTTGTCGACGAGATAATTTAGTAAATTATGCCAATTTACGAATATAAGTGCCAAATTTGCGGCTTTTTCTTCGAAATAGTACAAAAAGTCGATGAAACGCCACCTGATTGCAGCAACATAGTGGTAAGTGGTTCTGTAGAGAGAATATGTGGTGGAAAGTGCAAAAAACTCGTATCTAAGGGTTCGTTTGCGTTAAAAGGCGGCGGTTGGTACCAAGATGGTTACGTAAAGCCGCCAAAAAGCGATAAAAACAAGTCATGACACTCTAATAAGGAACGTTATCGTGTATATATTGTTTCAGTTGTTTATGAGTCGGAGAATACGTTAAAAAGGGAAATCTTATATTGACTGAGTGAATCATCCCGATTACATATCCATCTTTATTAAAAAGGGGAGATCCGGAGCTTCCTCCAACTGCCGGCACTGAATATATAGCAAATTGCCGGTCTTTTTCACTAGGTTCCATATAATAATAGCCAGCAAAATAGCCATCTAGCTTGGGGATCATATTACTATTGAACATTCCCAGCGGAGCAGCTAAATTATATACTTTATCGCCTGACGCGGGAGGGGATTGTGAAATTAATGCTGACCTTCTTTGAAGTTTTTTGACGTAAAGCAAACACAAGTCTAATTTTCTATCATAATTTATGACATTAATATCATACCTTTTCATATCAATATCATAGGCAAAAAATTTAATTTTGTTTATTGGAATACCTTTAACAACCGAACTTAAAAGCATTTCCATGTCGTCTTCACAAAAATGCGCCGCAGTTATTGCATATGAGCCAGCTTTTCCAGTGCTAACAACAAAAGCTGATGCAGAAGATATTATTCTTTCTATTCTGCATTCAGTTTGTTCTTTCTTTTCGTTTTCTATACATTCTCTAACAGAAAATTTATTTTCTACTTTTAAAAATGATTCTCTGAAATTTCTATTCCCCTCATCAAGTCCGGGGCCAATTAAATAAGTTGAATTTAATCCACAAGAAAAAACTAATAACAATATTAGCAGGAAGGCGATAGAAATTAATGCGTATTTGACTATTTGTTTCATATATTAAATCTCCTTCTATTTATAACTAGGGGACAACCTCAATTTCTTGCTATATACATGTATTATCACAAAAGAGGAGAAATCCACAATATGAAAACAATATTTTATTTTTTATTTATTTCTTTAATGCTAATTGGCTGCGCGGCTAGCGTATCAGTTATAAAAAATAAAACCACCACTCCGGAATCGCAAATAATTGAACAAGACCATAATGAAATGCTAGAATTGGCAAGAGAAATGGATCAAGAAAGGACGCCTGCAATATATATTGTTGTTATTTCAGAACCAGAAATTGTAATTGCAAAACCACCTGAAAAATAGTTATTTAATGTGGCCGTAAGAAAAAAAACATATATTTTAGATACAAACGTTTATTTGACCGATGCAAATGCTATATTTGCATTTGGAAAAGGTGATATATTAGTTCCTTTAAAAGTTCTAGAAGAAATAGATAGACACAAAAAAAGACAAGATAGTGTTGGCTTAAATGCAAGAAATATAATTCGAATTCTTGATTCTCTGAGAGAAAAGGGAAATCTTAAAAAAGGAGTACGAATTAGCAAAGGCAAGGGCATAATATTCATTCAAAACTGTGATACGTCCTTGTTACCAGAAGAATTATCTTCATCAGATCCGGATAACATGATAATTGGCACAGTTCTTGCGCAAAAACAAAATTTTCCTAATAAAAAAATAATTGTTGTTTCTCGTGATATTAATATGCGAATTAAATGCGATTCACTAGAAATTCCCGTACAAGATTACACCGTTGGTCAAGTTGTACAAGATAGTTCACTACTGTACACTGGATTTACAAAACATTTGGTGGATGATGAAATAGTTGACCAATTCTATGAAGGTAAAGACGTGTTTTTGGAAAAAGAGGAGATAAAACTTTATCCCAATCAAATGGTCATGCTTGTTTCTAATTCAAATGAGAAAAAAACGGCATTAGCTAGATTTGCCAATTATAATTCTTCACTTAAAAAAATTACTGAAAATGGCGATATTTGGGGTGTCAGATCCAGAAACAAAGAACAAAATTTTGCTTTAGATCTGTTATTAAATCCAAATATTCCTGTTGTTACGTTAGTTGGTAAAGCTGGAAGCGGAAAAACATTATGTGCCATTGCCGCTGGCCTTTATCAAACAGTTGAAGATGGAGAAGACTCGATTTATAGAAGATTAATAGTCACTCGACCCATTCAGCCGCTAGGGAGAGATATAGGATATTTACCAGGCTCTTTAGAAGAAAAAATGGGGCCATGGCTAAGCCCCATTAAGGATAATTTAGAATTCCTTTTGGGAGACAGAAAAATGTTAGATTTATATTTTGAAGATGGTACTATAGAGGTTGAAGCAATGACGTTTATTAGAGGCCGCTCTATCTCTAATGCATATATCGTAATTGATGAATGTCAACAGTTAACACAACATGAAATAAAAACGATCTTAACAAGAGTCGGAGAAAATACTAAAATAGTAATGACAGGTGATATTGAACAAATTGACAATGTTTATGTTGATGAAACATCGAATGGTTTGACATACGCTGTTGAAAAGTTTAAAGAACATGATTTATCAGGCCACATTACATTAACCAAAGGAGAACGTTCAAAAGTTGCCACTTTAGCCGCAAGGATTTTATAAATGGTAGTTAGAAAATATAAATTTTTTAATAAAAAGTTTTTTGCCAAAACAGTTACATGGAAGCTGATAGACGGAATAGTAACTTTTGTTTTATGTTATATACTTACAGGTGAACTTTTTATATCAGCAAACTTAGCTATATTAGAAGTAATTGTTGAAAGCATATTTTATTATTTTCATGAGCACGCTTGGTCAAAAATTAATTGGGGAGAATATAAAATGAACGAAAAAAAAGTAGAGGAACAAAAAACATTGCAAATTCACTGGAAAGAATCAGAAAAGCCGGAATTAATTTCTGCTGTTAACGAAATTGCCCTTGGCAAAGAAACAAAATTAAAAGAATGGCTGGTGAATTATGTTGGAGAAAAATGTTCTCCCGAAAATGATAAAGTGACTGTTGAAATGATAGTTGAAACCGTTGCGAAAGAATTTCCAGAGTTTTTGTTAACAGTTGCAGAAGAAAATTGGGTTAGAGGATATCAGCAGGCATTAGATGACGCTGAATTAGGCAAAAGAATTTCTGAACAAGAAAATGAATGATATATCCTCTTATATAAAGAAAAAAAATAAATTATTAGAAAATGAAAATTTAACTTTTTTTGGCTCAATTAATGTTGTTGTAAAGGACAGACTTCCGGAAGAAATTAGCTTAAGAACTGTTCTGAGAAGGGTAGAAAATTTATTACCTTCTTACTATGTTAATAACATTGATGCAATTTATGTTGGTCAATTTCAAGAATTTATAGAGAAAGAAACAAATGCTGCCTATAAAGACGGTGCTTTGTATATAATTAATGATCAATCTGATGAAAATGATATGATCGATGATATAATTCATGAAATTGCCCACGCTGTAGAAGAAATAGCAGGCAAAGAAATATACGAAGACAATAAAGTTGAAGTTGAGTTTTTGGGTAAAAGAAAAAGACTTGAAAGCATCTTGAGAAGTGAAAATTATGAAGTACAAAAATATGATTTTTTAAATTCTAGATATTCTGAAGAATTCGATATATTTCTTTATAGAAAGGTTGGATATCCTTTATTAACATCTTTAACGATGGGTTTATTTGTGTCTCCATACGCTATTACTTCTTTGCGTGAGTACTTCGCAAGGGGATTTGAAGAATATTATTTAGGGGACAGAAAATACTTGACAAACATAAGTTCTATGTTGTATAATAAGATAGAATACCTGGATAATATAAAATGACACATGTCTCTTACTCTGAATTAAAAAATTGGTCTGTTTGCCCCTTTTATCACAAATTAACTTATATTGATAAAATTAAACTTTTTAAAGGCAATGAACATACTGCTTTTGGTAATGCTGTTCATGATACTTGCGAAAATATGCTGTTGAATGAAAATCTTGAAGCAGGAGAATATTTTCTTGATCAATATAAAAAAGTTTTGAAAAAATTATCAGACGATGATTATGATTTTGATAAAAAATTAGTTTTAGATATGAAAGAACAAGGACTTAGTTTGCTACCTCAAATTAAACCGGCTCTTAAAGAATATTTCGGAAAATATAAAGTTTTTTCAACAGAAGAAAAATTATTTGAAGATATATCTTATGAAGATTATAAATTCAAAGGATATGTTGATTTGGTGTTAAAAACAAAAGATGGAAAGTATCATGTTATTGATTGGAAAACATGTTCTTGGGGGTGGCACTATAAAAAGAAAAACGATAGAATGGTTACCTATCAATTAACTTATTATAAACATTTTTTTGCCAAAAAATATAATATTGAGCCCACGGATGTGGAAACTCATTTTATCCTTCTTAAAAGAACTGCAAAAAAGGATAATGTTGAAATATTTAAAGTGATAAGCGGAAAGAAAAAAACTGACAATGCACTTAACTTCTTAAGAAAAGCGATATATAATATTAATAATAAAAATTATGTTAAAAATCGCTTGTCTTGCAAATACTGCGAATTTAGTAAAACAAAATATTGCCCATAGAGGTTTAGATTGAAAAAAATTAAAATTTTGAGCATAAGCGATCATCCTTTATCTCCTTCCGGAGTTGGAACTCAAACTCGTTATGTTTTAGAAGCTGCTTTGAAAACAGGTTTATTTGAAGTTGTTAGTTTAGCCGGCGCAATTAAACATGAAAATTATAAACCTTCAAAAACAGAAGAATATGGTGACGACTGGATTATTTTTCCTGTCGACGGATATGGAAATCAAGAAATAATAAGATCAATGATTAGAGAACATAAACCAGATTTTATTTGGTTTATGACAGATCCGCGGTTTTTTTCATGGCTTTGGGATGTTGACAATGAAATTAGAAAAAACGTCCCTTTAATGTACTATCATGTTTGGGATAATTATCCATATCCCACATTTAATAAACGATATTATGACTCGAATGACGAGATTGTAACAATATCAAAGGTAACAAATGATATTGTTAAAAATATATCGCCAGATGTGTCTTTGAAACACATAGGCCACTCAGTTGATACAGATATATTTAAAAAATATTCTAGTGATGAAATTAATGAATTTAAAAGAAACAGTTTGAAACCAAAAGATATGAATAAATTTGTTTTCTTCTGGAATAATAGAAATGCCAGAAGAAAACAAAGCGGTTCTTTAATTTATTGGTTTAAAGATTTTTTAGATATTGTTGGTCATGACAAAGCTATGTTGGTTATGCACACAGATGCTAGAGACCCAAATGGACAAGATTTATTTGCAATCATGAATGAGTTAAATCTGGGAAAAGGCCAATTACTACTTTCAGAACAAAAATATCCACAAGAAATTCTTGCAAGAATGTACAATATGGCTGATTGTACAATTAATATTTCAGATGCGGAAGGATTTGGATTGGCAACGTTAGAGTCATTGGCTTGCGAAACGCCGATTATTGTTAACATGACTGGAGGATTACAAGAACAAGTCACTGATGGAGAAAAATGGTTTGGCATTGGTCTGGAGCCAACTTCTAAGGCGATTATTGGATCTCTAGAGGTGCCTTTTATTTATGAAGATAGATTGTCCAAAGAAGTTGTAGTTGACGCATTATTAAAAATTTACAACATGTCAAAGAAAGAAAGGGAAGAATTGGGGAGACTCGGAAGAGGACATATTATGAAAAATTATAATTACGAAAATTTCAAAAAATTGTGGGTTGATTGTTTATTGCAGTTTTATGAAAAACATGGCTCTTGGAAAAATAGAAAATTATATAAACCTTGGAATATACAGGAAGTATAAAATGAAAAAAATATTAGTTAGGGCGCCAGTTTTATCCAGATCTGGCTACGGAGAACAAGCCAGATTTGCACTAAGAGCGCTCAGAAGTCGTCCCGATTTATATGATGTGTATATTTTGCCAATTAATTGGGGAAAAACAGGATGGATTAATGATGACGATGAAGAAAGGGATTGGATTGATTCCATGATAGGGAAAACTAATATGCTGCACCAATCCGGTATTCAATATGATGCAACTTTACAGGTTACAATTCCAAATGAGTTTGAAAAAGCTGCGCCAATTAATATTGGTTATACAGCTGGAATTGAAACAACAGCTGTTGCGCCAGTTTGGCTAGAGCAAGCTAACATTATGGATAGAATTATTGTTGTTTCAAATCATTCAAAAAACGTTTTCCAGGATACCACATATACTGGAAAACATAAAAAAACAGATGAAGTTGTACGATTGACTTGTGATGTACCCGTAGATGTTGTTGGATATCCTGTGAGAAAGTTTAAATCAGAAAAACTTGATTTAAATTTAGAATATGATTTTAATTTTCTTGTTGTTGCTCAGTGGGGCGCCAGAAAAAATCTTGGAAACACTATTAAATGGTTTCTTGATGAATTTAAGGATGATGAAGTTGGTTTAGTTTTAAAGGTTAATGTAGCAAAGAATTCTACTATAGATAAGCATGCTTCTCTGCGAAAACTAAAAGAGAATTTAAACAAATATGAAGATAGAAGTTGTAAAGTTTATTTGTTGCACGGAGACATGACTGACGAAGAGATGTCCGGCTTATATAATCATTCACAAATCAAAGCCTTAATTAATCTTTCGCATGGAGAGGGATATGGACTTCCTATTTTTGAAGCAGTGTATAATGGTTTGCCAGTTGTAACTGTCGGGTGGAGCGGGCAAATGGATTTTCTATATGCTCCTTTTTATGATAAAAAGAAAAAGAAAAAAGTTATTAAGCCGCATTTTGCAAGTGTTAGTTATACATTGAAACCAATTAGCAAAGAGGCAGTATGGCCCGGTGTTTTGGAAGAAAATTCTAGATGGTGTTATGCCAATGAAATGGATTATAAAAACAAAATTAGAGACGTTTATAAATCTTATGGAAAATATAAAAAAATGGCCACCAATTTGAAGGGACATGTTGAAGAATCGTTTTCGCCAAGAATTATATATGAAAATTTTGTAAACTCAATAGAAAAATGTTTTGAAGGCATGCCACAACAGGATGAAAAAATTGAAGTTATGGTGCTTTAATGAATCTTGTTTATTGTGCTCAGTTTAGAGATCAAACTGGCTATGGCGTCGCCGCTCGAGGGTATCTCAAAGCTCTAGATTCTTATATAAAAAAAAATAAAAATATATCTTTAAAAATATATTCTACGATAGCATCGGAATCAAAAAAGCTTTCTGACGAAGAAAGATCCTTAATTAAAAAATATGAATTTAAAGATGATCTCGACATAGAAAATACTATTAGAGGTGACTATTCTTTTATTTGGCATATGCCGCCTCCGATGATGTGTTTTGCAGATGAAAGATTTCGCCCTTCACCCGGGTGCAGCCCATCAATGTTAAAATTGATAAGAGCTTCAAATTATAATATTAGTCTTGTTGCCTGGGAAACAGATAAAGTTCCTGCAGAGTGGAAGGAAAATTATGATCATTTTAATTCGAATTTGATTATAGTCCCTTGTGAGTGGAACAAAGAGACATTTTCTAAAACGGGCATTAACTGTGAAGTTGTGCCACATATAATTGAAAATATTTCAAAAGAAGTCAAACCAATTAATGGAATTCCAGATGAACTTTTAGATGGCAAATTTGTTGTTTTGACATCGTCGCAATGGACTCACAGGAAAGGATTTGATGTTTTATTAAAAGCATTTTTTGCAGAACTTGGACAAAACAAAGACGCATTATTAATATTAAAAACATATGAGAGTGTTACTCACAATACTGACAGAATAAAATCAGAAATAAAGCATTATAAAAATTTAACGTTTTTTCAATTTAATGAAGCTGCACAGGATAATAATATTTTAATATTGCCGGGCTTCTTGCCTTCGGAAAATATCGCGTGGCTTTATAAAAAATCTTCAGTATTTGCATTAACTTCGCGCGGCGAAGGATTCGCCTTGCCTATAAGCGAAGCGTTGATAAATAAAAAACCAGTTATTGTTTCTGCAAAGGGTGGTCATGTTGATTATATTCATCCGGAAGCAGGTTTCTTTGTCGATGGCCATTGGGATTCTTGTTTTCTTGGTATACCTCCTTATGAAACAGATGGAAACTATTTTGAATGCCATATAAATTCAGCAAGGGAACAGTTAAGAAATGCTTATAATTTATGGAAAGACAATCCAAAAAACCTCAAGAAAAAAGGAAACGTGGGATATCAACATATAATTGAGGGAGAATATGATGAATATAGCGTTGGCAAAAAATTTGTAAAATCTGTTACAAATATAAATTCAGAAAAAACTAAGACTCAACAACTAAAAGACAAATTAAAAAAATGTGAGGACAACAAGCAAAAACTTAAGTTATTGAAAAATTCATATGAAGGAGAAACTTGCTATATTTTAGCAACGGGTCCATCATTTTTGGAGTATGATCACGATTATTTAAAAAATATATTAAAAGACAATTTAGTTTTCTCCATTAAGAGTGCGTATGATTATTTTCCAGAAGAAACGGATTTTCATTTCTTTAATGCTGCAAATCTTCCCATGCCCGAAAAAGGCTTTCTTCACGAATATTATAAATATCAAAAAAATGAACCTATTGTAGTGGCTAGTGATAATTATCCCTTACATAGTAGATGGAGTAAATTTCAAAAACACGACTTATTTTTTCAAATTCCACTTAGAACACAAATAGATGATCGGTTCTTAGTTAAGACATTAGAATTTGATAAACACACATTAGATAAAACAATAGAAAGGCCTTGTGGCCCCGGAATTATGTATGAAACAGTTATGTATATGGCGGAGCACGTGGGCGTATCTAAAATTGTAACGTTGGGGTGGGATTTAAATAATGATGCGTCGGAAAAAGAAAGCGATCACAAACATCATTACGACGAAAAACAATTTTTTATTAAAGGAGATGTCCTCCCGTGGGAAATAAAAGCTACTAGAGAAGCAACAGAGCAACTTCTAGAGTGGCTAAAGACTAAAAATATTATTTTACAAACAGCTTCAAAAAGTAGTAGAATAAGTAAGAAAATTGAAAGGATAATATTATGAAAACTCATATTATAGCAGAAATCGGCATTAACCACAACGGCGATTTAAATATTGCAAAAAAACTTATTGACATAGCTGCAGTAGCTGGTTGTGACTCTGTTAAGTTTCAAAAAAGAAATCCGAATGTATGTGTTCCGAAACATCAAAAATCTGTCATGAAGGATACCCCATGGGGAAGAATGACTTATCTTGAATACAAATATAGAGTTGAATTTGAAAAGCAAGAGTATGATGAAATCGATAAACATTGCAAAGAAAAAGGTATTCAATGGTCAGCTTCTCCGTGGGATTTGGACAGCCTCATTTTTCTCATGCGGTATGATCTGCCGTACATAAAAATCCCTTCAGCACACCTTACTAATATACCACTTCTAGAGGCCGCAATTGCGTCAGGAAAGCGCGTAATTGTTTCTACGGGGATGAGTACTCTAAAAGAGATTGACGCGGCTGTAGAGGTACTTAAAAGAGGAGATTTTGCGCTACTACATTGTAATTCAACATATCCCGCACCTCTTGAAGAATTGAATCTTAAATGTATCCAAACTCTCAAAGAAAGATACAATTGTGAAGTTGGATATAGTGGTCATGAATTTCGTTTGGGGACCACTGTAGCTTGTGTTTATCTTGGAGCAACTATTTTAGAAAGACATATTACTTTGGACAGAACAATGTGGGGTTCCGATCATCTTTCTTCTGTTGAACCACAAGGATTAATTAAGTTAGTAAAAGGTGTTAGAGAATTGGAAATTTCTTTGGGAGATGGTATCAAAACTGTAACTGAAGGCGAGAAAAGTGTTAGGAAAAAGTTAAGAGGCAATATTAATGAAATGGGGTGATTGCGAGTTAGTTTATAATAAAGAAAATAAAAAAATCTCCCCCAAGCATAAAAAGGGTATTTTAAATTATTTTTATTTTTATCCTGAAGCCACGGAAGAGAATATATGGCATGATGAAGAAACACTTGAATACTTTTCTGCAGCACAAGTTCTTTCGAATGTTCTTAGTGGGCAAAATCATCATTTTATTTGTAGTAGAGGGGATTTTATTAGTAACCAACACCGCCCACATCCTGCAAGCCCTTTATATATACGTGATGTGGGCTATGCAAACGAAGAATCCGAAGGGCGACGACTGGTACGTACATGCGTAAAATACATATCTGTTACTGATAATACGAAAACTAGTCCTAATGTTGAGTATGGGCTCTCCCCGGGATTTATTGAAATACAGAATTATTATTCAACCTTAAAAGAAAATTTTAATAAAAATTCTGAAATGCTGAACACAGAGATAAGATGCGGGTATTGTAAAGAAATTGACGAAATTAGAAATCAGGATTCAGTTTTAATCATTGGCGGCGCCCCTTCTTCGTTGCAGGTGGATTATTCGCAATTTGATGAAATCCCAAAATGGACAATGAATTCATTTTATTTGAATGACAAAATTTCTTCTTTGCCAAATATTCAACTAGTTTCTTTGCTAGACAACGTAAATATAGAAGACAATAGGCTATGGGATTGCCTTGAAAATATTAAACCTTTATTAATACAAGAAATTAGCGAATTGGGAGATAAGAGAATACAAGATATTAAAAACAGATATGACAAAATAACATATATGCACACTAGATATCGTTCTCGTTTGGGAATCGGAGCCCGCCTAATTGTTTTTGCTATTCTATTAGGTATTAAAAAAATTTATATTACTGGAATGGATGGGTACGATGCAAAATTATCAGAAAGACACGCTTTTGAAAAAGGGAAGAAGTTACCAGGCTGGTTAACTGAATTTGGCCCTCACATGCAAAAACAAAATTTTGTTGTATTTTGGGATTATATAATGTATACTTTAAAGAAGTCATATGATTTTGAAATAATTGATCTTTCGAAAGGGATAGACAATATTCAATATAAATTTATTCAAGAAGAGATATGAAAAACATAAATGAAATTGCAATTGTAATACAGGCCAGGTTGGGATCACAAAGATGTCGAAATAAGATGATTAAACCTTTTGCCGGAACGACACTTACAGATATCTCAATCGAAAAGGTATTAAATTCTCAAATTATACCAAAAGGAAACTTTTATCTTTCTGTGCATGAAAAAGAATTAATAGATATAGGCAAAAAACATGATATTAATATATTCCACAGAAGCGAAGCTTCAGCTATGTCAGAGGGAACCCCTATGACAGAAATTTATGAATGGTGGGATAAATTACCATTTAAATACGTTGTTTTAATTAACGCATGTTGCCCACTGCTTGAAACAGATACCATTGATAAATTTATTAAAAGATATCTTAAGTCAAATTCAGATGGTATGTTTGGTGTTGTAGAAAAGAAAAATTATTTTTGGGATATGGAAGGCAACTGTTTGATTCCTTTAACAGAAGCAGTTATGAATACGAAGACCGCTGATCCTGTTCACGAGGCGGCCCATTGTCTTTATGCGAGCAAGATGGAAGATATTGGTAGAGGAGTTTGGATGGGAGATTTCAGAAAGAAAGGAAAAATTGAGTTGGTTCCAGTGCCGGAAGAAGAAATATTCGATATTGATTATGAGTGGGAATTTGAATTTTATGAAACCCTCTATAAACATGTTAATAAACTAGACAGATAAAAACAATTAAGAAGATGATGAATAAAATATTACTTGTGGGACCATCTAAAAAACTTAAGTCATTTAATTTAGAATTTTTTGAAGACTGCAAAAAAGAAGGTTATAGTATAATTTCTTATAGTGATTCCATTGGCAGATTAAAAGAAATTGAATATAAACCAGATTATCATTGTTTTATAGATCCAGCAACTATAAGAGGGCCAAGTGAAGAGCATCCTTTTTTAGAGGATGTGGATCTATTAGTTGCTGATGTATTTGGTCAACATCCGGAACTTTCAAGTTATTTTAATAATTTTAACAGAGTGTTTAAATATCCTGTAGACGAATATCCTCCAGTAAATGCTATTGAATCAACGCCAAAACCTCATGGTAGCAGTCTGACACTTTCATTTGGAGCACCACTTGAAATTGAAGTTACAAAAGACGAAGATAAACATATTGATTTTTATGAAAAATATTATATGTTTCAACCCACATTTATTCTATCTTCTCACAGCATGAAAAGGTTAAATACAGATAAGTTCTCTTGTTATCTGTTACCATTAGTTTTGTTTCATTTTAAAAATTTAAAAAAAATAGATTGTATAGGTTTTGGCGATTTTGATGTTGATAGGGGATGGGGTTCTCAAAGATCTGACGGATATGAAGACTACAAAGAAACTTTTGATATAGTGGTACCTTATTTTAAAAACTTTTTTGAAAAAAATAATATAGAAATAAATTTTCTTGGTGATACGAGTAATAATTATTATTTTAAAAAATTGAGAGAATAAAAATGGAAAGGTTTTATGAAGGAAAAAAAATATTAATAACTGGTGGAACAGGCTCGTTGGGCAAAGCACTTATAAAGAGATTAAAGAAAATAGATTGTCAGTTAATAGTTTATAGTAGGGATGAGGGAAAACAAGCATTATTATTTGGCGACGATCCAAATATTATAAGAGTGATTGGGGATGTTAGAGATTTAAATAAACTAAACACCACCTTTCGACTTCACAAACCTGATTATGTTATCCACGCGGCAGCGCTTAAAAGAGTTGACGATATGGAGATGTATCCGGATGAATGTGTAAAAACAAATATTCAGGGTTCTGAAAATGTTGCAGTTGCTGCATTGAATAATGGTGTTAAAAAGTGTATGTTAGTCTCGACTGATAAAGCTTGTCAACCTGTTAATGTTTATGGTTCTTCAAAGTTTATAGCAGAAAGAATATTTACAAACTTTGATTACAATTCAGAAACTACAATTTTTGCTTCTGTTAGATATGGTAATGTCATTGCCAGCCGCGGCTCTTTTATACCTCTCTGGCTTAGTTTGATTGCCGAGAATAAAAAAATAAAAATTACATCAATGGACTGCAGCAGGTTTTTGTTTACTTTGTCAGATGCAGTTGATACTGTGTTAAACTCGCTTGAAAATGCTCAAGGAGGAGAAGTTTTTATACCAAAAATTAATTCATACAATATGGAATTAATTGTTTCTGCTGTAAAAAAAATGATTAACAAAAAAATAGGTTGTGAAATAACTGGTATGCGACCTGGAGAAAAGATTCATGAAGATATGTTGGCAGAAACAGAACTTCCTTTTACATATGAGATAGACGATAGATTGATGGTGGTCGCACCACAATATACAAAAAAAACACATTCATATAATAAAAAATATAAAGGACTTCATTATAATTCGTCTCTTCACTTAAACAATAATGTTGAGGAATTGGTCAATTTGATAGAACGAGGCATTAGCTAGCTTATATAATATGAAGATATTTGAAACAATTTTTTCTGAGCAAGAGTTAAAGCCTGTTGTTGAAGTTTTGAAAAAGGGACAATTGGGTTTTGGTGAAAATGTTATTAAGTTAGAAGAAAGATTTTTTAATTTTTCCAAGCTAAAATATAATACGGCAGTCAATTCCGCATCTGCTGCAGCTTTTGTTATTTTTGAATTTTTAAAAGAAAAATATGGCATTTGTGATGTATATACGACAACGTTGGGATTTGTGTCTCCCGTATGGGCAGCGCAGAAAGCGGGCCATAATATAATTTTTGTTGATGTTGGAAATGATTTACTTTTTGATTGTGAAGATTATAAAAGTAAGAGAAATGATTCAAACTCAAAAAATAAAGTTATTTTAATGCCAGTATTATATGGTGGCGTCAGTAAAATAAACAATTGGAGCGTATATAAAGATGAAATAATAGTAACTGATTCGGCTCATTGTATAACTCCAACGATTAAATCAGATTATGTATTTTTTTCTTTCCACCCTTATAAACCAATTTGTACTTCAGACGGCGGTATGATATCAACTGGTGATCGGGAGGCAGATAAATATTTTAAGTCTTATCGAAATTTTGGGAGGGCGTCATCGGATAATTCATATAACATAATTCAAAATGGGTTTAAATTTTATATGAATAATTTAAACGCTGCTATAGGTTTGATTAGTTTAGACAAATACGAAAACAGTTTAAATGTTCGTAAAAGTAATTTTAATTTTATTGAAAAAAATGTTATAGTAAAAAATAAATTATTAAATCACGATCAGTATTCATCTTACTATTTTGCCACTGTTTTTTGTGAGAATGCAGATGATAAAATGAAAAAACTTAACATAACTAGACATTATCCTTTGTTGCATAAAACAACTTTTTTTGATGAAGATCAAACTTTGAAAAATTCTGAGAATTTATATGATAAATTTTGCAATATTCCGATACATGAAAACTTAACAAAAAGTGATATTACTTTTGTGGTGGATACTATAAATGAGTAAGACATTTATCATAGCTGAAGCCGGCGCCAATCATGATAGAAATTTTGAACAAGCTTGTAAATTAATAGATGTTGCTGTCGAAGCAAAAGCGAACGCTGTTAAATTTCAAACATATTCAGCCAATACTTTATATTGCAAAAATACTCCTAATTTTGCAGGGTATGAAAATGTTTTTGATTTAATTAAAAATATTGAACTTCCTAGAGAGTGGCAAATCGATTTGAAAAAATATTGCGATGACAAAGGTATAGAATTTATGTCAACTCCATTCGATAGAAAAGCTGTTGATGAGTTGTATAGCTTGGGCATAAAAAGATTTAAAATTGCAGGATTTGAATGTACCGATCCCAGAATGGTTAAATATATAGCATCAACAAAGTTGCCATTAGTAATATCTCTTGGGATAGGCACAAAACTCGAAACGGCGACACATATTAGAGATTGGGTTCTAGAAGTAAATAAAGAACCTGATATTACTTTCTTACACTGTAATAATGCTTATCCAACACCTTATGAGGATATAAATTTAGGACAAATGAAGAAAATGATAAAGCATTTTCATGCAACAGATTTAAAATTTGGATTGTCAGATCACACATTAGGAATATTGATACCACCTATTGCAGTTGCTTTGGGCGCAGGGACCATTGAAAAACATTATACCATTAATAGAATTTTGCCAGGCCCGGATCATCCATTTGCTATAGAGCCTGACGAATTGAAAGAGATGATAAAAAATATTCGCTTAGCTGAAAAAGTATTGGGTGAAAAAACTGAAAAATATACAGAAAGTGAACAAGATTTTAGTATGGCAAGAAGATCGGTTGTAGTTGATGGCGATGTTAAATTTGGTGATTTAATAACCGAAGAAAATATAACCACTAAGAGGCCTTTGTTAAGTGATTCTGTACCGGCTATTGAATATTATAATTTGATAGGCAGGAAATTTAACAAAAATTTATCTGAAGATTCTATTCTAAAATGGGGAGATATAAGTGAGTAAAATATTTCTGGTATCGAAGTCTAATATATGGTCTGATCGTTTATATGATATATTGAAGAAAGATTTTGATTGTGAGTATTTTAACACAAACGCTTATGAAGATGTATTATCCGAATACTCTCCTGATTGGATATTTTTCTTTCACTGGTCTGAAATGATATCGGAAGAAATTTATAACAAGTATAAATGTGTCGTTATACATACAGGGAACTTGCCAAAAGGTAGAGGAGGTAGCCCATTACAAAATCAAATTTTGGAAGGCATTATTGAAAGTAAAGTAAATGCTATATCTGTAGAAAAAAACGTAGACAGTGGTGATATTTATTGTTCATTGCCGATAACATTGCAAGGTTCAATAACTGATGTTTGGTTAGTCATTGTAGATAGAGCTTGCACATTAATAAAAAAATGTGTAAACGAGAACTTGATCCCTGACAAACAAATTGGATATGCACAAGTATATAAGAGAAATAAAAATAACAAAATTCCATTAGAATCTGCAGATGACATAATAGATGTGCACAAGTTTATTCAAATGTTGGATGATAAAACTTATCCAAATGCTTTTTTTGAAATTGGTAACTTTAGATTAGAATTTTCAAGAAGTAAATTAGACAAAGATTGTATTTTAAGCGACGTCGTTATAAGGAGAAAACATGAAAATATTAGTTTTAGCAGCTCATCCAGATGATGAAACGCTCGGATGCGGAGCCACAATTGCTAAATTGTCAAACGAAGGGCATTATATAAAATTGATAACTTTTACAGATGGCATGGGCGCTCGAGGGCTTGTAACTGAAAATAGAAACGACAAGCTCGATGATGTATGTGACATCTTAGGGATCGATGATTATGTATTTGCTAATTTTCCCGATAATAGGATGGACACAGTATCTTTATTAGATAAGTGCAAATTTATTGAAGATAGTGTTGATTTTGAGCCAGATATGATATTCACACACCATCCCGGTTGTCTAAATATTGATCATGCTTTAGTTTATAGAGCGACTATGACAGTTTTTAGGCCTCAAAATGGTGGAAAAACAAAAATTTATTCTTACTATGTGCCTTCATCAACAGATTATAATCCGTTAAACAACTTTGTGGGGAACGTATATGTTGATGTCGAAAATTATAAAAATGTTAAATTAGACTGTTTGAGAAAATGTTATAGTGAGGAGATTAGAGAATATCCTCATTCTCGAAGTTATACTAATATAGAAAATTTAATGAAAGTGTGGGGTTCTGAAGTTGGTTTAAAATTCGCAGAAAAATTTCAGTTAATCAGGGAAATTATATAATGAAAGTTATTTTTTTAGGCTATGAGAATTGTAATCTTATAAAATTTTTATCCGAGAGCTGTGAAGTATATCAAACTATGGACCCTATAACGTTATCTGAAATTGAAAAATTCAATCCAGATATGATAATATCTTATGGATACTTACACATTATTAAAAAAGATGTGATAGAAATGTACGAGGGAAAGATCATAAATCTTCATATTTCATATCTTCCGTGGAATAAGGGTGTATATCCGAACATATGGAGCATTATTGATAATACGCCAAAAGGTGTTTCTATACATTTAATTGACGAAGGTGTTGATACTGGTGATATAATTTTTCAGCGAGAGGTGGAAATTAACGATGATGACACACTATCTTCTTCTTACTGGAAACTTAGAGATAATATAGAAGATTTGTTTATTGAGAAATGGGATTTAATCAGAAATTTTAATTTTCATAGAAAAAAACAAATACCAGATGGAACTTTTCACCTTAGAAAAACAAGTGAAAAATACTTTCAACTATTAGGAATATTAGGCAACTGGGAGGTTAGCGTGAAGGAATTGAAGAAAAAAAGCGATGAAGAAATTATTAATGAAATTCAAAAAATTCGAACTAAAAACAACACACACTGGATGGATGTTGTAAAATTAGCTTTTAGACTTTCGCCCAAAGAAGCAAGAGAAATTTTTAAGAAAATTAAATATTGCGATTACAAAATTAATGAATTACTTAAGGAGCTGGCTGACAATGATTTGGAACAATTGTAAAATAATTTATGAAGATGGCGAGCTTCATGAAGAATGTTCGCCAGGAACTGGAATGTTTCAATCTTATTTAAGATACTGTAACAATATTTTGAGCGAGCCTAAACTTCCCGTTTGGTATGATATGGAAGAAAATATTTGCTTTGGCTTAGAACAGACATGGTTAAATACTATCAGTAGAGAATCATTTTTTATTTCGGATAAAAATAGCTTTTTAGAAGGTAATAGATGGGATAAAGATTTTGTTTTAAATTATTTTGGTGAAATTTTTGGAAAAAATATTATAGAAAATGATGAGATTATGTATTACAACTTGTCACGATTGGAAAATATTAAAAATTCAAAAGTTTTAGTTGTTGGAGCCGGCCCAACAACAAACACTTGCGATTGGAATCCGGATGATTATGATCACATTTTATCTTGTAATCATTTTTTTCTCAATGATAAAATAAAAAATATAAATGTTACTTTAGCAACGGTCACAAAAGAAGTAGACTTGTCTAAAGATAATGTTGAGTTCAATGATTACATGGATAAGAACTCAACAATAATATGTTTTGAAGACAGATTTCATAATGAACAAAAAGACGGATTTGAATATATGAAAGAAAAATATCCTGATAGAGTTATGTATGCCCATACAAGATATAGGGGAAAAATAGGAAGCATGACTAGACTTTTGTGCCTTGCTGTTCTTTTGGGAGCTAAAGAGATTGATATAGTTGGCATGGATGGGTTTAAGAAAAGTATAAAGCCTGGCGATGATAACGATCATTCATTTGAAAAAGGGAAAGTTTTTCAAGGCACTCATAATTATCGGCTCTATAAAAGACACTATGTTGCGTTATGGGATTATTTATTGAATTATGTTGGAAAGGGCGTGAAATTTAGAAATTTAGGAGAAAATCATGAATCAAACATGTCATCAGACATTTCTAAACAAATGTTTCCGCTAAAAGAAGGTGACAAATGAAATGGATTACAGAAGATGATGCAAGGTTTTATGGCCATTGGACTAATAGAAATGGTACAGACTCAGTTCAATATTATAATGAACAAATAACCAATAGAAGAAAGAAATATAATTTCGAAAAGAGTGAAAAATATCTTCCCTTTATTGAACAACTTAATGATAAAGGCTATTATAAGGCTGAGAACTTTTTTGATAAAAGTTTATTATTAGAATTAAAAGAAGAAACTGAAAATTTAATAAGAGAAGATAAGCATATTAAAAGAAGGGACAAAAATAATATTGTAGTCGATCAACCTTTTCTATATACCAAAAGTGCTTCCAAGATAGCTTTTCATGATTCTTTAATTCAAATTGCATCAATGTACTTTAATTGCCTACCAGCAATTGGAACTTTTAACTTAAGAAAAAGTATGGTCAATGATTTACCTTTAGACGGAACAAACCTTTTCCACAGAGATTTTAACAGTACAGTAAAAATTTTAAAGTTTTTCTTTTATTTGAACGATGTCAATAAGGATAATGGGCCTTTTACATACGTTGAGGAGAGTAATAGAAAAATGTTTGAAGGTTGGTGGTTACAGCACAGATGGAGGGACGAAGAATTGGCAATGATATACGGGAAAGACAAAATAAAACATTTGACTGCTAATTTCGGAGATATGTTAATGGCGAGAACAAATGGCTGGCACAAAGGCCAAAAGTTGGTCACCGGCGAACGATTAATGTTAACTGTGAATTTTGTTATACATCCTGAACTTGCCGGCGGAAGACCTCAAACTGAAGAAAAAAGATTTCAAATTAAAAAAGAAGATTATCATAATCTTTCAGATCATAAAAAGCCAGTTGCTGATTTTTTAATAAAGGTTTAAAATGAGAAAAATATTTATAGATGGCGGTGCCCACACGGGAGAATCTTTAGAGGCTTTTTGTAGAATTTACGAAGATAGCGAAGAATATGAGGCATATTGTTTTGAGGCATCCTACGTTGAAAAATTTAAAAGTAGTTTTGATAAAGTTTCGAAGAGACATTTAGAACAAAATAAAATTAAAAGTGTTGAGTGGTACAACAAAGCCGTGTGGATAGAGGACGGTGAAATAACTTTTTATAATGATGGAAAGGAGGGTTCTAGTCTTATAAAAGAAAAGTGGAGCCTAGATCCTAAAGAAGTTGAATGTTTTGATTTAGGTTCTTGGATAAAAAATAATTTTTCCAATGAAGATTACATAGTTTTAAAATTAGATATTGAAGGTGCAGAATATGAAGTCTTAGATAAAATGTTCCATGATAAAACAATAAATTATGTTAACAAATTGTATTGCGAAATTCATGGATTAAAGTGTGGAAAAACTTTTCAAGAATCTGTCGATTTAGTAGTCCAAGCAGAAAAGTTCGATCATAAATTATACTACTGGACAGCAACAGAAGTAGACAAAGAAAATATGAATTTATATTATACACATGAATCTTTATCAAAAGAATATAAACAATGGAATTTAAGAAGGGTTGCAAAAATAGTAGAATTTGAAAAAACTTTTATGGATGGAAAGATGCTGTACTCCGCCACGAGGAAGTATGATGATCAAGTTATCGAAGAAATGCTCATTGCCAAAAAAAAGATTTCAAATGAGAAAGTTCATTTTCTTCTTCAAGGGGATAGACTTATATTTTTGGTTGAATATGAAATATTAGATGTGAATGATGAAGGGGGAGTTCATTGGGGTAAAAGGATTAAAGAAATGAAATTGGAAAATTCAAATTTCTTAGAATTAATAAAAGAATGTAAAGGATATGATCAATGATCATATACATAGATATCGATGAAACGATATGCACCTCACCAGAAGATAGAGACTATGCAAAAGCTGTACCAATCTTAACAAATATTGAAAAATGTAATAAACTTCATGAGGAAGGTCATACAATTATTTATTGGACGGCAAGAGGAACAGGATCTGGAATTGATTGGCGAGAATTAACAGAAAAACAATTTGAAGAATGGGGTGTCAAACATCATGATCTCAAGTTTGGCAAGCCAATTTATGATTTGTTTATAGATGATAAAAATATAAATTCGGAAAGATTTTTTAATGACAAGTAATATTCAAAAACCAAAAAAATGTCACTGTTGTGGTGATGGCGAGTACAAACAAATGAACGAATTGTATGGTCACCAGTCATTGTATGTCAGAGAAAAACATATGTATATACCAAACATAGAGGATGTAGTGGACACATATATATGTGTAAATCCAGTATGCAAACATGTTTATAGGCATTATTATGAGGACATATCAGATTTCCATAGAGAAGGAAATCTTAGAAAGAAACAGAAAAATGAAAAGACTAGTTTATTAGATCTTGGTACGCCGGAAAACGTTAAGCTTAAAATGGACAGAACAAGAAGACAGTTTTCTTACGTGAAAGATTTCATGCTTCAGGATGATCTTGCGTTTGAGATAGCTCCCGGAAGAGGGTTCTTTTTAATGGTAGCGAAAGAATATTTTAATACGATTAAAGGAGTTGATATCGATCCAGGAGTAATAGCACACAATGAAATTTTAAATCCGGACATAGAAGTCAAATTATGCAGCTTTTTGGACTTACCGGAAGATGAAAAATATGATGTTATATTGGCTTTTGATTTTTTAGAACACATTGAAGAACTTAATGATTTTGTTATAAAATTGTATGCGATAACAAATAAATATGTAGTAATACAGGTCCCGGTGGATAGACCAATAATACCGCCAAACTATCACCTATTAGAGAAACCAAAAGAGCACCAATTGCCTTTTGATGGTCATTTACATTATTTTTCAGAATTTTCACTGAATAATTTACTCTCAAAAGATGGATTATTTGAGTGCGCACACATGTATAAGACTTTTCCAGGAGAGACCGCCGGCGGCAAAGAATTATTGTGTGTTTTTAAGAAGGTATAATAGAATAAAATTTCAGCAACAAGGAGTAAAAAATGAAATTATCAAACCAAGCAATGGGAACTCTAATGATGACACTTCAAAAGTGTCTCATGGATCAAAGTGATATCACTGAACTATTGCAACAATTAGATTTTGATGTACAAAGTGAAGAATTGATTGTTCTAAACCCGCCAATGGTAAGAATACCTAATGAAGAAGAACGTGTAATGCCGCGAGAAGAAGATATGTAAAATGACAATAATATTAAAGCCATGGGGCTATGAAAATATATGGGCCCACACAGATAATTATGTAGGAAAGATACTCGTTATAAAACCGAATCAAAAATTATCCAGACAATATCATACCATAAAAGATGAAACAATATATGTGCTGAAAGGAGTCCTTACTTTAGAAATTGGATTAGGAGATGAAATACAAACTCTAGAATTAAAGCATGGCGACACATATCATGTAAGTCCACAAACTATTCATAGATTTTGTAACACAGGAAAACAAGATTTACATTTAGTTGAAGTTAGTACGCCTGAACTAAGTGATATTACGAGAATAGAAGATGATTATGGTAGAGGATATGCCTAAATATTTATATCATTGTAAAACATGCAATGAAGAATTTTCTGCCCACCATTTAATGAGTGAGAGACTTGAAAAAAGAGATGAATGTGATAAAGAATGTTTGCTAAAAAAAGTACTTTCATCCCCTATTAACTTGCATAAAAACAAAAAAGAACAAAAAGTTGGACAAATCGTGAAACAGCACATTGAGGACACACAAGAAGAGATTAGACAAGAAAAGAAGCGCTTAAAAAAACAGGAGTATGAATCATGAGCATGAGTCTAACAATATTATTAATAATATCTTTTATTTTAAATGTTGTTTTTATCTGGTATATAGTTAAACTTATCCAAGAATTAAACTATATGTCAGAGAACACTGAACATACTTCAGGGGTTCTGAGCGAATTTTTAGAACACTTAGAACGTCTATACGAATTAGAAACATATTATGGAGATGAAAGTTTAAAATCTTTAATCAGGCATTCCAAAGAAGTATTGGAAGAAGTTAAAGAATTTGAAACAGTTATTTCCCCTATGAAGGAACAAGAACATGTCGAAGAAAAGGAAGAGTAAAAGATATTACTTTACAGAGGTCCATGAAAATGCAATAGTTCGATACGCCATATGCAACGATAAAAAAGAAAGGACAAAACTTTATATAGAATATATTCAACCAGCATTTAACGAATTGGTAGATAAAATCGTTTTTACTTATAAATTCTCTACACTTCCAAATATTGATCTTTTGCGTGATGAGTGTAAAATTTGGCTAACAACTATTTTAAATAAATTTGATCCAAATAAGGGATCAAAGGCTTTTTCATATTTTAGCGTTATAACAAAAAATTGGTTTATTCACAAGGTCAAAAAAAATTCTCAAAGGTATAAAAGAGAAATTCAATTTGAAGATTTGTCGAAAGATGCAGAACAGTCGCATATGTCTGTTGTTTCTTCTTATGTTCATGAGAGGGAAATTAAAGAATTTTGGAAACATTTGTGGTCTCAAATAGACGATTGGGATCAAGAAAATTTAAGAGTTAATGAAAGGAAAGTTTTAGAGGCCGTTAAGATTTTATTAAGTAACTCAGATGATATAGAAATTTTTAACAAAAAAGCAGTATATCTTTATTTAAGGGAGCTGACAGGTCTAAATACAAAACAAGTTGTTAACAATTTAAATAAGTTAAGAGTAAGGTATTCTAAATTTAGAAAAAATTGGAATGATGGAAAAATATAATTAAAATCTAATTATCTTAATACAGAATGAGGAAAAAAAATGTCTGATGAACCTAATAACGAATTTGATGATTTTGACTTTGTTGATCATTATGGAACAACAGTTGAAGTCGATCACCAAGACCAATTACCAGAGAATGTAGCTACATCTGCTTTGAATTGTGCTTTTGTTGGAGTTGGAGGCGGCGGAGGAAAAATGGTAAAAGCATTTTTAGATCTAGGCTTCAACAAAACTCTTCTTATTAATACAACCGAAAAAGATCAACCATCCAATGTGGATCCAAAACATTTAGTGCTAATCCCTAATGCCGATGGCGTTGCAAAAGATGTTTCTTATGGGAAAACAGTATTTAAAAATAATGGAGCTGTTGTAGAAGATGCATTGAGAACCAAATTAGGAAAAGTTGATTGGCTTTTTGTTATGGCCGGCAGCGGCGGCGGAACTGGAAGTGCATGTGTGGCCCTTCACGATGTTTTTGAAAGATATTTGTCCTCTGTTCAAGCAGAAGGAAAGGTTATTTATATTATTTCTTGGCCCACCGCTCAAGAACTGTTAAATCCAACAATTGCAAAAAATGCATTATCATTAATAAATGATGTGACTTCGTACACACATATTGTTTTGGATAATGAAAAACAAGTAGAATTATTGCGTGGAAAAGTTGGCATACTTAACATGTTTCCTGTAGCAAATATAACTTTTGCAAAACTATTCAACCAGATTCTCAAGTTGGCATCTGAAAAATCTCCTATTCAAACATTTGATTCAAAGGATTTGGAGAGAACACTTCAACATAATGGAAGAATCTTCATTGGCTCGACAGTTATCATGGATCCAAAAGATCCAACGTTGGGCGCCCAAATCCTTCAGAATTGTCTTCAAAGATCTCCTTGTTCTCCCCCCACGGGAAAACCAAAGACAGGCACTCTTTTGCTTGTTGTAACGGAAGACATGGCCTCTGATCCGGAAGTTAGTAAACATTTGGATGCTGCAATGTCTTATGTAGGAGGAAGAACAGATACATTGTTTGCAGGCGTTTATGTAAGAAATAAACTTCCCGGATTAATAGCAATTCTCTCAATGAGTGGCTTGGAGAACGAAACTCAATGAAAGATATAGAACAATACATTATAGAGGTGATTAGTAATATTAAAGATGATAGAGATATTACGCAAAGCCTTTTAAAAGATGTGATGATGTATATTTCTGGTGACGAGACTAGACATGAAAAAGTTGGTCAAGTCGCAGCAAAATATGTTGAAACTCTTCAAAGATCAAACGAACAGCTTGTAAAAGTTGTTGCTTTGATGCAAAAAAGAGTTAACAACTCAAGTGAATTTACTGATCAAGATAAGGCAGAAATATTTGAATTATTGAAGGAAACGAATTGAGATGGGTAACGGAAAACAGCCACCCGGCTACGGCGGCTACGGCGCTAGTTCTGAAAATATATTTTCCGAATTAGGATCGACAGAAACTCTTTATCGAGACTTTAGAAATGCCATCGATAATCGAAATAAACACACAGCCAAAAACAGATATCTAAATGGGCCCTATTTGGGCATCGCCGTCGACGTAATGTCGATAGAGGCTGCAAAAGATGTAACATCATATTATGGAGCTGTTTTTGATCTCGGGTCACCTTATAAAACATTAAAGTTGAGAGTTTATGTGCCAGAAATGGATGCCGGCGGCTATTGTACTCCTTTTGCCTTACCCGGCGATGATGGATGGAAGGCCGATTACTATCAAACTTTAAACATGGCACCGATATTTAGTGGAGTTTTTGCCATGACTGATGAACGGAATAGGGAACCCAAAATAGGCGATATCGTCGCGGTTGAATATCATAATGAAAATAGACCACAAGAAGGTGGAAAATATTTGGGTATAGCATATGCAAAGGGCGCTAATCACGATTTTCGTTCACAAGGCATGAAAGACAAAAAAGCGATATTTGAAGACGCCCGGAGAGAAACAGTGGTTGAAAGCGTAGTAGTTGCAACTTCGGACGCAGCTCCATCAACAAAGCCATCCACAAAAGACTGTTCTAGAACACCTTCAGAGCCTCCTCATATTAACTTTTTGGATATTGAATGGTCACAGTCGCCACAGTTCTCATCCCCGCGCATCCCACATCCAGATGGAATGCTGTATGGCCAAATTTGTATGATGCTATTTGGACCCAAATCTTCGAATCCATATATCCTGACCGAAAACCACAAAGAGGTTTTTCCAGGCCCGGACCTTTCTCTTATAGCTAAAGAAGTCCACTTGACAACTCCAACAATTTTTAAAAAGTCAGCTGCCAAGATAGTTAAAGTTCACGATCTTGTTAGACTACCACTCCTTATGGTGTTCCGTGAGTTGGAGGAGCGTCTGGAACGCGGCACGCCCACCGACAAAGAAGAATTGAAAAATTTTGAAATACATAGTATCCGCGGATGGCAGAAGCCGCAACCGTATCCAGGGCGCCAAGAGAAAATCTGGGGGTGGGGCCTTGGAATAGAAATTAATAAAGCCGTAAATCACGCAATTACGGGCATGCAAGAAGGCGAACAAGGGGGTGAGAAAGGATGGCAGAATTGGAAAGATAAGAAGCATAAACAAAAATTGCCCGATCTTGTTATATCGATTTTTAAATATTATGGGTTTCGTTGGGGTGGTCATTTCCCCCTTGACCAGCTAAGGCACCCGGGTTGGTTTGATTTTGTTGGCCTTCCATCAACATCTCTTGCGAGTTATGTACAAGGCATTAAATATATGAAAGAACATCAGGCTCAATACCCGAACTGGGAAAAATATATTATTCGCCCGGGCCACCGCGAACCTTGGAATGACGCTTTGAATGAAACATTAGGAATAAGTGTAGGATAATAGATGGCTATTTTTGAAGTACCAGGAGATACGGGCCCACCATTAGCGGTTTCTAAGCCGCTTCTTAGGGCTCCGAGAAACAAGTTAAAACCAGCCATTGAAATGTTCGGCCTAGATCCGAAAAAAGCAAAACTCCTTTCGGAAGCCCCGAAGAGTGCGCATACTGGAGTTGGTTGTACAAAAAGGCATGAGCCAACCGGCGTTTATGATACAGCTGAGTGTGAGCATTTTATTGGATTAAATGACTTAGATGGTTTCAGGGGAGGCGTTGGTATAGTATTAGGCAGAGACAGAACTCATTCTATTAATAGTGGTTATGGAGGTCAGGGAGATACTCAAGCATTTGCTATTAGAATAACAGCAGGTTATGGTTCATGTAATCCAGGATTTTTTGGTGCAAAAGGCCATTGGGCGGATACTGCTCCAAGCGGTGAACCACTTTTGCACAATCCTAGCAATAGGTATGATGGTGCAATGATATATTTAAGTCAAAAAACTGATGTTGATGATAATTTTTACTGTGCCAACGGGTCAATGGAAGGACCTGTTACAGGAAGATCTGCTATTGTTGTGAAGGCCGATGCACTTCGTTTTATAAGTAGGGATGGCGGAATTAAAATAATTGCCAATTCTGATACTGAGCATACTGGAGGCCGGCCCACAAGAGCGCATACAAAGATTGATTTTTTGGTAAACAATGACGACAGAGATCTTCAACCTCTTGTTAAAGGGGATAATTTAAAAAATATGTTGTGGATGACACTCACGTATATGGATCATATCGTAAAACAAATTGCTAATTTAAATAAATCTCAACTATTGCTGAATAAGAAATTGGGTTCTCACAGACATGTGTTACCTTCAGGTATGAAAACTGTAATTCCGGATCCGATAAAGACTTTAGCAGCTGGTGGAGTTCCGGTGTATTATACAGTTGGTGAGTACGAAAGTCAATTTACACTTCCGGGACAGGGAGAATCTTCCCCATTTATTAGTACCGCTCCAAGCACTAGTGTATCAATAGGTGCAGCAGATCATGCGCTCCTTGCAGGCGGCATTCTTGACCAAAATTTATTCAATATCGCTAGTGCTCTACAGGGGTTGTCGCGAGACTATTTAAATGATTGGAGCGATGTTTATATTTTGAGTAGGCACGTAAATACTACGTAGGAAAAACAAATGTCAATAACAACGACAGAAGACGGAAAAAGTTGGACTGAAAAAAAAGTTGGAGTCCCATGGATTGAAGGAACTGGACTGAACCAAAAAATATTTGTTGTTACTGATCATATTGAACAAGCAACGTTGGGTTATACCGGTAATTGGAAGTCAGAATATGAGGCCGCCGCCAAAAAAAAGGCGCTACATGCTTTATTAGCGGAAGACGCCAAAGCCGGCATCACTCAGGAACAGGTAACAAAATTATTACTACTTGTTACTAAAGAATCCGTACCCCATGTGTCTCCCCGTCCAGGTGATCCAGTTAAATTTCTATTTAGTATGGGATATCTTGAAACTGGCTTTGTTGATACCGGTGATATTGATCTGGAAGTAACTACATGGGATGTAAAGGATTTTGATACGGTTGAATTTAGTAGTTTTATAGAATTTTCAAGAAGGATGGAAGTTCTTGCTTTAAAATATGAAGAATATGAAGAAAAAACAATAAGTTCAGGAATTGTTTATTTCGGACCAGGTGAGGGATATACAAGTTTTATTTTTAAAGATGAAGCAGAATCTTTAAGAGACGTATATGAGCAAGTTTGGGAAAGTTTAAAGAAAAATGGTGTAAAAGCTCACGATTCATTTGGGATAATGTTTTCGGCCATCAGCAGCGCGGAAGAAGTAAGCTCTGACGAAGAGAAATTAAAAGAAGAATGGTTCAAAGACCAATACGGACAACCAGTATCTATTGTTGGATTATTCTCGGGAAGCCCAATGGATATCCTCGCGCCCCCGACTTTTTTGCCTAAAGGCTCTTTGAATGATTTTTCTGGTTCTCCATTTAATGATCCGAGAAGATTATGGGTTATAAGACAAATAAAAGATTCAACTGGAGATATACAGCCATTTTTAGATCCTAGCGCAACATTATCTCTTGACGCCCCTCCGGGACAATTTCCAGGATTTTCTTCGAAGGACGTTAAATTTCTATGTGAATCTCCAGCTTTTGCAAAAGGAATTCCACAATTTACTCATGATGAGTTTGTTAAAAAATATCTACGTCCAAAACCATCTCCAATTCCTGAAGGAATTGCTTCTCAAGGCTCTGGTAACAAATTTGCACAGTTTAAAGCTGCATTATTTAACTGGGATGAAATTGGTAAAGACTTTACTGCTGTTGGGACTGAGGGTGAATTTCTTAAGAAAAACTTCACGAGTGACAACATCTTAAGAGAAGCAGTCGGTAATAGAAGAACAAATATATCAGACTATGTTGGTGATTATTTTATGGGTCAGCTTCCCGGCCGGCCTAAAAAAATTCGTTCATTGCATGATGCATGGAGGTACTTTTTATCCAGAATGGATCTTCCAACTCTTATTGAAGAAGCACTAGAATGTATGTATTTGGATTTTTCTATTGATGACATCGTTGATGTTCTTTGCGACCAAATGTTAGAAAAGTTATTCAAGATTGATTTGGAAAAATTAGATAAACTTGCATCAGCAATGGACACTGGTGAATATTCACAGCATGAAATAGCTGGTATATCAAGTTCAGATGTAGCAGCTATTGTAAGATCGGCAATTGGAAAAGCAGTATCAGAGAATGCAGGTAAAAAATTATCAGAAACAAAATTAGCGGATGAGACAGCCATCGAACTCGCAAAAGCTTTAGATGATGAATTCACCAGCAAGGGGTGGCGAAGATTTCTTTGCAATGTAATTGTTTATTCCGCTGGTTGGATGTTGGGAAAAGGATTTGGAACAACTTCAGACACAATTAAAAAATTAAAAAATCCTGAACTCAACCAAGAAGAAAAAAGTCCGATTCCTCCTTATGAAAAGTGTGATGTTACATTTAAAAGTCTTAATGAAGTTCCAATTGTTGGAACACTATATGACATGGCTATGCGCGAGGCACAAAAGAAAATTGATGAAAAAATTCAGCAATGGATTGAAAAAATATTGGTTAGACCTGTTCGTGCAGCTATTTGGTCTTGGCAGAAATGGTGTATTGAAGATGAAGAAAATAAAGATCATAATTATGGTGGAATTAGTTTAGATGATATGCCCAGATCTCCAAATGATGATACAAAATTAAAAGAACAGTTTTTTGGAGACACATTTGATTTTGAAACCTTTCTTCGAAATTTATTTGGCGCATTAACTCCTAGAGAAATATGCGGATTAATGAGTGGCAATAAGCCATCTGATAAAATTGCTCGTTTTGTTGTGCAATATGTTCAGACTTATCCGTTAGCTCCGGAACAATTAAAAAACAAAGTATCTGATGAGGCAAAAATTGTTTCATTTTTTTCTTCTTTATCAACTTATTTTGACACTTCTGTATGTAAGAATATTGGTGAATATCCGGAAAATCTTATTACTGGGCCATGTGATCCTCAAGACCTTAATTATGCAGAAGAAGCATATAGGGAGGCATTGAAAAAATTAGGACTTTCTCCGGAGGATATTGATGAGCAAGTAGAAGAAAAGAGGAAAATAATCCTTAAGGATATAGCTGATGCAGTTGCAAAATTATCTGAAGATACAACCGGATTAACTGAAGAGTTAGAAAAAGCAATTAAACAAACAGCGCAGGAGAACTTTAAAAATGCTATAGCTGGCTCAGGTGAAAACGATTCACCAACTGGGTTTTCTATTATTTTAGATACCATATTAGATGCTGTGATAGCTAGCTTCAAAAGCGATATTGAAAAATTTTATCAAATAATAGCAGCGAATACACCATTTTTTGAACAAGTCTATGATAAACTTTTGGATTTATCTAAACAAAGAATAATAGGTACAGATATATCGGCGCCCCACGCCATATATGGTAAACCTCTAGAGCACAATGTTTCCAAATGGCACAATTATAATTTAAAAGTAGATACTGATGTTCTTTCGGTTGTTGATGGAACTGCAATATGTGAAGAAATAGCAAGACAAAAGGCGTTAATGAAAAAGATCATGGGCACCGCCGATTGGGAATTATGTCCTCGCCCGGGGGAAATGGCCAAGCTAAAAGCCGACAATGCCGAACCCCTTCCACACTGGATGTACGGAGAATATGTAAGAATAGCTTCGGCAATGAATTATAAAACATTTCCCCCAGCGGTAAATTGGAACGACATGACCGACGCGGGTTGGTGGTTCCCCTACCTAGGCGGCGCCGGTCTCGCGGGTGAGGTGTCCACGGTGAAACATAATAAATATTTTCATGGCTGGGCAGAATCGGGAATGGAGGTGATTCCAAACATGTTTGATCCCGCGGGCATGTTGCAACCTCCGTCTCCTAACTACTTACTTAATTTTACCCAAGAAGAATTAGATGATCTTTTTAGAATCGCTTTTAGATATTACGCAAGATATACATACAATTATAATCTAGGTTCTACGAGTGCTAATAATACTGAATGGGGTTGGGGAAATCCAAAATCGGAATCCTCGATATTAAGGCCAAAATCTTTGCCCGGAAATGAAGATTTTGATAAAGTTGTATTTTATGGCTATTCTTCTTTTCTTATGGACCCGGTTGATTTAAAAGATGAAGATGTGGCAAGTTATCTAGATGATGTTGATTTTAGATGCGGCCACCGTGGCCCAGGCCCAACCCCAACAGGACATTCTAGCGGAAATGAGTATGATAACCATTTAAATTGGTCAGAATTACTAAGTATAATGCAGACTGGACGAGTTTATGCAGACATCCCGCCATCTCTAAGCGCGTTCACCACCAATGCTTTGGGTTTGCCTGGTGCGTATCTGGAAACAGGTCAAACGCGTCACGTGCTCTATATGGGTCCGGAGGGCTTTCCCACCGAGAACGAAGCGGACAAATATGATCTATTTATAGATTCTGATAAAATAATGGAGGAATTAAGTTGGGGCATTTATGGAGGAACAGGGTGGAATCTTAGTTCTACAAAAGAGTGTTTATTAAGAATATTTTTGTTTAGATTTATTGGATCTGATATCACAGGAGGAACAACTAATTACACGTGGAACGGCGGCCACCGCGAGGTGGGTACCTACCATGCACGCTACACGTGGCTCCAGGACTGGCAAAACGGCGACCCGATACGCCCGGTGTATTTTGATCCAGCACCCCGCGCCTTCGGCCCAACGATGTTGGAAGGCGCCTTACCATCTGAGTTTTATGATGAATGGGACATAGACGATTATTCAAATCTTATTGGCGGACACATGGAAAGAGCACTATATTATTATGAATATGGATTAGATTTTCATCCGGGGTATTCCTATTTTCCTTACAACATTTCTGGTCAATTAAATTTTATATTTAGTGAAAAGAAAAATGATAGCAATTTCGAAGGCCCTTTTCATAGCTTAACTTTGGATGAATTTAAATTTTCAGAATTGGCGGAAGCCAATTGGGCAACCCCGGGGTTTAGATATGCACTCGGGAGCGGCGGGCTCTCGAGCGACCTGGCGGAGGAAGTTGGAGAACAGCAACCCGTAGCTCAAGATACACCATATTATGGCCCTATTATTCATGAGGACGGACCACTTGAAGGTCAAAAAGTTCCCCTTTGGCAAATCATGTCGAAGCCCGAGATGGTGAAAATGTTGGAGTGCCAAGCATATGAACAATCTATAGCAGGCCAGCTTGATTATGAAGGATTGTTTAATTTTGGCTTGCTGTCTCAGTTAGATAGTGAAGTAACTGTAATTGAAGATGAAAATTCTTATTGTATTATTGATCGATATGGATTTATAAGCAGTTTCACCACCACAAAAAGATATGAAGAAAGAGATAGGTTAATAGGCGTAGAAGTAGATCTTACAATTCCAGAAGACGCAAAAGATTATACGAATGATCAAGCAGGCAGATATAAAAAAATAGTTGATATATTTGCTGACACTGAAATAATGGGCCCAGATACAATAATTCCTGGACCAAGTTTATCTCAAACTATAGATAAAAGTTATGCTTTGCAGCCTCAAGTTTTTCAAAAATATTTGATTAATAAAATCAAAGATGGGCCCGTAGCAATGAGAGATTATGGAACCCCCAGCACTACAGGTTGGGAACCCGAATCCGGCAAAACTATTTTTCACCATCTTATAACTAAGTTGGCCGGCGGCTGGGCCGGTTCAGGAGATCCTCCGCAAGGATGGAATTATGATCCCGTCTCACCATATAATCTATATGCGATTTTATTTAGACACGTAATAAAACATATTTCTTCTTTAGCATATGCGCAAAAAAATATCTTAAAAGATTTTTTGGAAAATATAGACATTGCTAAAATGCAATTTTCTTTGGATTCAATTAAAAATAAGGCAATAAAAGATTATCAGTCGTTGGTAGATGAATCTGATCCATGGACCGGGCAAAATCTTCCTTCTATAGAGGACCTTATGTTGGCGGTTGATGACGAAGGCCGCGGCGGCATCGCCGCTAGAGTGCTTATTAAAATTTTAATATTAGAATATTTTACACGAGCAGTAGGAATGACAGTTGTATTTAATTTGAAAGATAGTATGGAAGACGATATAATAATGAATTTTTTCACAGCAGAAATATCGAACCCGGTGATGCAGTTTTATGCAGATCAAACAACAGATCCAAAGGTTCTTTTTGGTTTAATGTTCAAATTAGAAAAGTTAATAAAGACAACTTTGGAAGAAGGAATGGAGGATGTTATTAATTTATTTACAAGTTTATATTCGATTGAAGGATATGATAGTGCTATAGATCAGGTTGTTTTGAAGAATGAACAAATATATGATTTAGCAAAAATGTATAATGAACTTGAAGTTGCTGAATTCACAACCGGGCAGCAAACGCCCATGAACAGATTAAGAATATCAGAAGATATTATATCACCATTCACGACGTCTGATCAGATAAGTTCTTTAACATATGCTGAACCAAGATTTTCGCACCCTGTGGTGACCTCCCCCGACGACCAAGGCTGGGTAACGACCTGGCACACTTATGAAAATGAGGGCTTTATTTTAGAAAAGTATATAAAAATTAAATTTCATCCGATGAATAAAATGTTCAGTAACTTAGTTGATGCAGGGTACACCGCGGAAGAATCTACCGAAATGGCGGATAAAATATTTAAACTTCCCATTGAATATAGAGGTGAAATGTATTTCGACGATCCCGGCAAGCCAGTTTATATGAACATAGAAGACTTTCAAGAAGCTTTTGGGATCAAAGCGGCTGGTTCTCTTGATGGTTCGATATTTGATTGGAAACAGACCCCGGGCCTCGGCTTCCCGGATGATTTTGCTGATGCAATTGATGAACTCTCTAAGGATTCTAATTGGGAAACATTGGGCTATGAAACTCAGGGTGCGGTCGCCATACAAGAAGAATTAGCATTTTTAGAGCAGTTGTGCACTATTGCGCAAATACCCGCGGCATCGATGGCTCAAGGTAGCATTCCTGGTATTGTGACGATGGACTGGGCCGATTTATCAGTGACAAACATAGCCTTCGCACCAGATGATTACATGCTCGGTGTCGGAGTTGAAGAAGAAACATATTATTTGTTAAATCAAATGTCAACAGGTGATCCTCGTTTTATCGACACCGGCCAAGATAAGTTGGGTCAAACTCGGCCACATGCTTATAAGTATCTTGAACATTTAAATGGCGGCCAAGTTTATTATAATGGTGGAGTAAGTGAGAAGGATGGTTATATGAGGTCCTGCCTTGAAAAGGGCGCCCTGACTAAACCGCAATATTGGTCCGGACGCGCCTATCTTCCTCTTTTTTCACAAGATGTCTTTTCATTTATTTCAGAAGAACATAGAACATTGTTAACAAATATTGCTTTTAGGTATTACACAATGAAATATTTTGGGGACTATACTGGATTTAAGATTCGAAACCCATGGGAGTTGGCGGGAACAAGCAAGGGGAGAGAAATTTTAAGTATAATTTTTCATGGAGATCGGGTTAGTGTTCCGGCGTTGATCAACGGTACTGCAACTTCTTTCGATAATTCTTCTTTGGAAGTGGGAGAATTTTATGGAGAAGCAAAGGGAATTGCTGAAATGATGTTCCCCAAAAGGCACAAGGGGGGTAACTGGAGTCTCACTGTAGGTAAGAATGAAGAAGGTACAAGGGACCTCGACCGCTTTGACTTGGCAAAGACCAGCAAGGCGGGTTCGGACACCAAATGGGAGCACGCTGGTATGTGGTTCGAAGACCCCATCGCGAAAGTTCCTAATATTTTCCAATCGTTCCTACGAGCCAGCGACCCCGCCGGGAACGTCCTCGGGCCACCGGCGGGTACCGGATCTCCTGACTATTACACTCCCATTGAAAAAGATGTGTTCTTACCACTCTGGACCTTCGATTACGACACTGACAGCACGTGCTCAATAACCATGGGTTCGCCAATATGGACCAGAACTACGACCACGCAGCTTCCCCCTGATGTGGCTCCATTCTTAGGAGAAGACTACGCCTGGTCGCTTATTGAGCCACAGGTGACATTGTTCCAACAGACTGTTGGCCCTATGTTCCAGACCCAGGAGGAATTCGAAAGATATATGTTATTTGGTTTGTTTTTTGGATTTGATGCCGGATCGGATAACAATTGGCGCATGCTCAAAAATCAATCGACCAATGGTGCAGACGTTTTTGAGTTTGGCCAGAATCCCTTCTTCCAGAATTGGACCACATCTTACCAAAGAGATCTTTATCTTGCAATGAAATTATATAAAAATGGAATGCCGGAAATAGGACTTACTACGAGTCCAATTGATATATTCACAAATGGTGTGTTAATAACAGATACTTTACAATTTGCTCAAGAAGTTTCTGGAGAGTCGTGGGGAAGTCAGATGTCAACTTTTGCCGAGGAAGCCGCATATGGAGTTAGGTTGTCATGTCTTCTCCCTCGGAATATCCAACCCGCGAATGCAACGTTGGTGGGCGAAACTGGAGAATTTTGGGAAAGGCCTTTATCTAAAAACAAACAAAACAATGATCAAAATGAGTCATTTTATGATTTTGTGAGTCATTCGACTTACGGAGTCACTCCGGGCTATACAGAGAGTCTCTTAACTATCAAAAGACTTAAGGCATATGCAATAAGAGAAATGATTAGGCTTAACTCCAACCCCGAGGCAGAAAGCCCAATGTACATGGATGGAACCACACCAGGAATGTTAACATTCCTACTTCCCCTTCTCGAAGAAGAACATGATGTTACAAATTCAACAACTCTTTTGTCGCTATTGTCAGACAATTGGTACGAAAAAACAAATTGGAAGCAAGATGATAGAACAAATGACTTGTCTCTATATAATGAAATGAAAAAAAGAAAAGAATTTAGATTATTGTTTGATTATATATTTCCAGTTAAAAGAATGTTATCGTTGGTAACAATACACAATTTCTTAAGTTTGAGCGGAATTATTAGCCAATCTGCTGGAGCAGCAGAGCCAAAGGATGTTTTTGCAGCAACTAAAAAATTACTTTCTGACCTTTCATTATCCAATAAATCTTAGTATAGACATATTTATATTTGAGGAGACTTATTAAAAAATGCCATTAGGATTATCGCCCAAACTTCCATTACAGATGGATACAATGGTTGGTTCTTACGCTCTAAACCGAACTTATTTACAAATGATAAAGCAAAATTTTAAAAATTTGCTATTAACAAATCCAGGTGAGAGAATAATGGACATCAGATTTGGTGTCGGTCTTAGTAGATTTTTGTTTGAACAAAACTCTGCGGAGGTAAAAGGCCACATAGTGTCCAGTATATCTACACAAGTTAATTTATATATGCCATTTATAAAAATAAACCAGATTATATTTCAAGAAGATACAGAAGATCTGCCCGTTGATCCCAATAGTCTGCAAATGACAATTAATTATTCGATACTTCCAATTGGGGCTTCTGATTTTGTTGATATAAGTCTTTGATATAACTAATTAAGAAAAAGGATTTTTTAAAAAATGGCAAAAAAAACTTTTCCAATCAAATACACTAGTCGTGAATTTAGTACAATTAAAAGTGATTTAATTGATTATGTTCAAAGATATTATTCAGATGTTTTTCAGGATTTCAATGAAGCGTCTTTTGGTGCTTTAATGCTGGATACAGTGTCTTATGTTGGTGATATATTATCTTTTTATCTTGATTATCAAACAAATGAGTCTTTTATTGACACAGCCACTGAATTTGATAATGTTCTACGATTAGGAAAACAATTTGGATATAAATATAGACAGAACCAAGTTTCCTATGGAGAGGTTAGTTTATATATTTTAGTACCTGCTCAAGGAACTGGAGTGGGACCTGATACTGATTATTTACCAATGGTCATGAAAAACACAACATTCTCATCTGCAGGCGGAGGAATTTTTACTCTAAATGAAAATGTTGATTTTTCAAATTCAAATAATGAAATAGTTGTTGCTAGAGCTGATTCTGTTACTGGTAATCCAACATTTTATGCCGTCAAAACAAAAGGTCAAATAATATCAGGAGAACTACAAGAGGAACAAATTTCTGTTGGCGGATATCAGAAATTCTTTCGTGCAGAACTGGCCTCTCCAAATTTAACAGAGATTTTATCAGTACATGATGCAGAAGGGCATGAATATTTTGAAGTTGATTATTTGTCACAAAATATTATTTATCGTTCTTTAATCAATAGAAATTCGGATAGCGACGAAGTGTCTTCAGTTCTTAAAGCTTATCCAGTGGCAAGAAGGTTTGTTGTTGATCAGGAAAAAAATAGAACATTTTTGCAATTCGGACATGGTTCAGATTCAGAAATATTTAATGATCCCATTGCAGATCCAAGTGAGATATTATTGAAAGTTCATGGTAAAGATTATGTTGCTGATGCTTCTTTTGATCCTTCAAATTTGGTAGCGACAGATAAATTCGGCGTTGCACCATCTGACACGACATTAACAATTGTTTATAGAACTAATACTGTTGCAAATTCAAATGCTGCCTCAAATTCAATTAGAAATATTATAAATCCGGTTGTTACTTTTAAGGACAGAAAATCACTGTTGCCCGATAACACTCAAACGGTTATTGACAGTCTAGAGGTAACAAACGAAAAGAGAATTTTAGGAGATGTCAGTACTCCAACGTTGTCAGAATTAAAAACTAGAGTTAAAGGAACTTATGCAGCTCAAAATAGAGCAGTGACGCAAGAAGATTATATGAGTGTAATTTATTCTATGGCATCAGAGTATGGTTCAATTAAAAGATGCAACATTGTACAAGATAATGATTCATTTAAAAGAAATATTAACATTTACATTGTAAGTGAGGATGAAAATAACAAACTAGTAAACCATACACAATCTTTGGAAGATAATTTGATAACTTGGTTAAATAGATATAAAATGATAAACGATACTATTGATATTCTCCCTGCAAAGATTATTAATTTTGGAATAGAATTTAGTGTTATTGGAGATTTGGGAATTAATAAATATGATGTGTTATCCACAATAACTGATGTCTTAAATGGGGTTTTTGAAAGAACGTTTGATATTGGCGAACCATTGGTAATAAGTGATTTAGCAAAAATTATCAATAGTGTTAAAGGCGTTGTAGACACAGTAGATGTGAAAATAGTGCAAAAAACAGGAGCAGATTATTCAGATATAAGTTTTGCTATTACAGATAATATAACTGCAGACGGAAGATTTTTGGAGGTTCCCGCGGATTGCATTCTAGAAGTTAGACATCCGGCAAATGATATTAAAGGGACTATTAAATAATGGCAATTATGAGATTTACAGCAAGCGCCGACACTACAATTACTAATGCATATAGATCTAGTCTTTTAGATAATCAGCGCGCCACTGGTTCAAATATGGGGGCAGCCGATGTTGTTGAAATATATTCTATTATTGATCAAACGTCCGGCTCTTCTAGTGAATTATCTCGCGCATTACTTAAATTTCCAATAGCTGAAATGTCTTCTTCGAGAGCTGATGGAGACATTCCCGCCAGTGGAAGCGTCAATTTCTTTTTAAGAATGTTTAATGCAAAACATTCCTTTACGATGCCGTCAAATTATTCCTTGCAGGTTGTACCTGTTTCTCAATCATGGGAAGAGGGCACAGGATTGGACATGGAGGAATATAAAGATAAAACAAAAGATGGGACTGGCGCAAATTGGTTACGTGCAACTTCTACCACTTCTTGGAATATAGTTGGTGGGGATTATGATTATGAACCAACATATTCAGTTTCTTTTGGTCAAGGTGATGAAAATTTAGAAGTTGACATAACTGAATTAGTAGAAGAATGGATCGCTGATGGAGATGCAACCCCTCCAGGAGATAATCGATCCAATTATGGAGTTGGAGTTTTTCTAGGTAGCACATATGAAGCATATCATTCTAGCTCGGCACTAGTGAGTACTAGCGATGTTATAACTGGTGTTCCTGCTGATGGAGTTCTGTTGCATAATGTTACTGGTTCCACAAGGTCATATTATACAAAAAAGTTCTTTTCTAGAACATCGGAATTCTTTTTTAAGAGACCAATGATTGAGGCAAGATGGGATTCGTCAATTAAAGACGATAGAGGAAATTTTTATGCTAGTAGTTCTTTGGCTGATGAAACTGGCAATTTGAATACAATTTACCTTTATAATTTAATTCGAGGTCAATATAAAAACATTCCTTCTGTCGGAGATGGAGAAGTTTATGTAAGATTGTATTTGGATAAAACCTCATCCGTTGCAGAATATTTAACTTCTCTCAAACAAAAGGTAGGAACAGAAACAAGTATTACTACCAAAAACAGCTTCGTTACAGGCGGACTTGTTCCAGATGAAACAGGAATTTATTCAGCATCCTTCTCCTTAGATACCACTTCAAGTGTCGTTTATGACAGATGGTTTAGTACTGATCCAGATTTAAGTGCTGCTTATGTTATGTTTCACACTGGAGCAATTAATGTCCAAAGTTTGGTTGCTAAAGATTATAATACCAATACCAAATATGTTACGAGAATTACAAATTTAAAATCGGCATATGATCAAAAAGAAACAGCTCGTTTTAGAGTTCATGTCCGGGATAGAAATTGGAATCCAAATAGTTATACAAAGTTTACAACAGATATTAGTAGCAGCATTGTTGACGATGCATATTACAAAGTGATAAGAGTACAAGATAACTTAACCGTTGTTGATTATGGCACTAGCAGCTTAAATCATACTCTTATGTCATATGATTCACGAGGCAATTATTTTGATTTAGATATGTCTATGTTGGAAAAAGATTATTCTTATGGTATCAAATTAGTTTATAAACGAGATACCGTTTATCATGAACAGCCTGAAATATTTAAATTTAGGGTGGAATAAAAATGAGCATCAAAGATCTTTTTAAGAAAAATCAAGAAGCTACTCAAATTTTAAAAAGCGATTCTATTGCTAATATATCCGAAGATGCTGAATCAAAGGACTTCGTTCGAGAAAAGATAGAGAGCAAAGAAAGGTTTATTCCTCAATTTGATTTTAATGATCCAAAAAACTTTGCAAGATTTGGTCTCGCAGAAGAATATTATGAACAATCAATTAAGAGGGTTTATAACACATATCCATATGATGGTTCTCGTTATGAGATAGAAGAGTGGCACAATAGTTCTTCATTTTTTGATGAATATATATTTGATAATGAATATCCAAGAAGAACTGGTTATGTCATTTTTGGCGACGATTGGGGAGACAAAGAAGAATTACAAAATGGTTATGGCGCGCCAGCTACTGCCTCATATGAATATATTTTAATTAAAGGCGGCCCAAATAAAGATCCAGACAACACAGCTTTAAAAGATATATTTCCTTCAAATGACGGTAAAGCAAATTTATTTAAAACTGATCAAAATAGAGAATGTAATTTAAAAATTGAAGGAATGGATGGAAATACTGTTGAATTTTGGATGAAAAAGGAAGCGTTTGATACTTCCGGCAAAACTCAAAAAGAAGTAATCTTAGATGTTTATTCAACTTCTTCTATTTCTTCTAGTTCTGATTACGGCAGATTCAGAGTTGAAATGTACGGGGATACGTCGTCTGATGCCGCCGCATCATTGGTCAACGCTATTGACGTCACCGGCGTAGGCAACGATCACGCATTTACGCTAACATCTCCTACTGCGATGGGAGGCGACGCCGTCGCCTATACATTTAAATTCGTGCATGGTCTCAATGAAGTTAATGGCGGCGCCGCGGGAAATGTCTACTACATTTCTCGCCACTCTGACGCCGGCGGCACAATCACACTGACTACCGCCCAACGCGCCACCGCTTTGGCTAATGCTATTAATGGATTACCGAGCCCGTATGCCGCTTTCAGCGACGGCAACGTGGGTTCTATTAATTCTGTCGATCTCAAAATTACGGCGGACGCTAGCGATGGAGACGGAACTATCGATCTGACCTTCGATCTTGTTGGGGGTATTGGAAACGAACATGCAAATGTGCTAGCAGCCACAAATGGATTTACGGGATCTAAAATTCTTGAAACCGCTTTTACAGGCGGCGCCGATAAAATCGGACCATTTCTTATGACTTACATGTCGGGAACGGATGGGATTGCAACAGCTTCTGTTGGTACCGGCGTTACACCTTCTACAATTGCTGATAACAAATGGCACCATTATGCAGTTTCAGTAAGAAATGACGATCAAAAGTTGCGGATGAGGTTATATGTCGATGGAGAGTTTAATCATCAAGTTCATACTGGTTCTTCAATTGGGTATGTAAGCTCATCTTTGATTGGTACAATCGGAGCATTAGCATATAAGCCATCTTCATCTATCGATCCAGAAGGCGGAACCACAGAAAATGATGATGACACCTTACAACCCACGAGAGGTTGGGGCAAATTGTCTGCCTCTTTGGACGAATTTAGATATTGGAAACAAGAGAGAAACGCACAACAAATTGGTAGAAAATGGTTTACAAATATTTATGGTGGTTCAAATACTGATCTTTCTAATACTCAACTTGGTGTTTATTATAAGTTTAATGAAGGTATAACTGGAACTTCAAGTCTTGATGAAATGGTATTAGATTATTCTGGAAGAACTTCAAATGGAACTTGGGTTGGCTATGACTCTGCAAATTCTGGTTCGTATAGAAGTACAGGATCTGCAATTGATGAAGGGTATTTATCAGGTTCGGAATTTAAAGATCCGATTATCCGTTCAGTCCATGGAGATGTTCAAGACAAACTAACAAAATTAACAAAGAAAGGCAGGCTTCACGATTTAAAAAATAACTCATCAATTTACAATAGCGTTCCGGAGTGGATAAGGTCAGACGACCAGCTATCTGGAAAACATCTTGTTAAATTAACTCAAATAATTTCAAGCTATTTTGATACTTTAGCTCTTCAGATAAAGTTTCTTCCAAGATTAAAAAATCCCGTTTATCCAAGCAGCAGCTATAAAGCTATTCCTTTTGCTGATCAGCTTTTGGAAAATCATGGTTTATTAGTGCCAGAATTATTTACTGATTCTACTATTTTAGAACAATTTGCTCAACAAAATGAAATAAAAGAATTTGATATGGATCTACGAGAAGTAAAGAATTTAATTTATAAAAACATTTATAACAATCTTTCATACATTTACAAATCAAAGGGAACAGAAAAATCTTTTAGAAATCTTATTCGTTGTTTTGGGATTGATGACGAGATTATTAAAATTAATATTTATGGCGACAATTCAATATATGAAATTACAGGAAATTATCGCCACACAGTGACAAAAAAGAACTATTTAGATTTGAACTCTGCAAATAGAAATAGTTCAGTTGTTTATCAATATTTGGAAAGTTCCAATACAAGCTCTGTTTCCTTTATAACAAGTAGTTATGATAGTTTTAGTGGCTCTGCCAGAACTTTCGAAGCTGAAGTTATTTTTCCGGAAAGAATAAATCCGAGAGTAACAAATTATGAATTTACAGATTTGTCTTCTTCTTTATTCGGGCTCCACACAGCCGGCACAGAAGAAAATGTTTTAACATGGCCAACGCCAGTTGCAAATGCAGATCAAGATATAAGAATCTATGCAGTAAGGGAAAAGAGTGGAGGCAAAAACGTTCATTTTAAATTAGAATCAACATTTCTTGGAACTTTCGAAGATGGGAACACTTATTTGACTTCCTCCTTGTATGATGATGTTTACAATAATGAAAAGTGGAATTTTGCTATCAGATTTAAAAGAGATATTCATCCATTGGCGACAGGCGTTACTAGTTCTGGGCCTAACGGCGATATCAATCCTTGCAATGACACCTCAGGAAGTATTGAGTTTTACGGCGTCAACGTTGTTCAGGATTATGTAAAAAATGAATTTTTAGTTACTTCATCGATTGCACTAGACAAGTTCAATGATTTGGTATCGTCAGCAAAAAGAATTTATGCAGGTGCTCATCGACAAGATTTCGGTACAACTGTTCTTCAAAAATCAGATGTTAAAATTGGTTCTGTTAGATTTTGGTTGGACGATATTCCAAATGATATTATCAGAGAGCACGCATATGATGTTGAAAATTATGGAACAGAGCATCCTTATAGGAATTCTTTCCTTTTTCAAGGCCCGGATAAACTCGCTGGACTCGATGAACCATATTCGGGATCAATATATATTCCACAAGCTGAAACTCTTGCTTTGCATTGGAATTTTGCAACATTAACTGGTTCTGATGATTCTGGAGAATTTGTTGTCATGGACGCGTCTTCCGGTTCTGTCTCCTCCAGAAATGGCATTCAGGTTAGATATGGGGACAATGAAGGCGTTGGGACACCTTTAGCGAGAACTCTTAAAAGACAACATACAGGAAAAGGTCAATATTTTCCAACAAATAGTTCAAAAGTTGTTGACAAAGTGTATGTTCCAAATGCAAGATTACAACCACCAGAAATTATTGCTAGTTCAAACATGATTGAAGGGAGAACTAGAGATGACAGATTGTTAACAAGAAACAGCAGACCCATTACTCATTTTATTGGAATTGAAAAAAGCCCATATCAATCTGTGACAGAGGAAATGCTTAAAATTTTCGCAACATTAACAGACTTCAATAATTTGATCGGAGAACCTGTAAGTACATATCGTCCAAATTATAAACAAATGGACAAATTGAAACAGATGTTTTTTGAAAGAATCGACAATGTTCCGGATGTTGAAAAATATATTGATTATTATAAATGGATTGATAATGCAGTTGATGTGATAATTCATCAACTAATGCCAATGTCTGCTAATACGTCTGAAAATTTAAGTACAATGATTGAAAGCCATGTATTAGAAAGAAACAAATTTAGACATAAATATCCATTTTTTAATTCAGCATATGCGAATTGGGAGCCGGAAAGCTCAACTACAAGTCAATTTCAGAATGCACCTCAAAACCCCGCCGCGCATCGTTATAATGGCAATTCTTCAGAAATATCTCTTTTGGAAGAAAATGCTTATGAATCAGTTACTGAGGCTACAGTTTTAAACAATTTTGCTCTAAGTCCAATGAACACTAGAAAAGGTATTTTGTGGTGGCAAAATAGAGCAGAGAGGGATAAAACCGATGAGATTTCGTCAGGAGATGCCACTGTAGATAAACAAAGAGAAATATATAGAAAAATTATTACGTCAGCAGTTGCTTTTTCGGGTTCATCTTATAAAGATGCTTCCGTCGCGCAAGTATATCGTTTACGTACTGGGTTACAATTAGATGACGAAAGTCACAAGAAACATTCTAATTCTTATTCAAGAAGTGTTTTAAAACCTTTTTCGTCAACTTCGAGATTAAGGACAACGGCCAGCAATGTGGTCGCTTCCGAATCTACTGAATTATACGGATTTAGAGCAGATTATGATTTTGAGTCAGAACCGGTTCCGGGCTTACCATCAGGGAAAAAGAGAAAACTTAATTTTGCTGTCGAGAATGTAGACGACGGAAAAATATTAAAACACAATATTGCTGCACCTTTTAGCATTTACACTAGTAGTGCCGGCCGCATTATAACCAATATTCATAATGATTCAGCAGCCACACTACAGGGCCCGTTCACGGAAAAATATGTTGGAGGCCTTCAGTATAGACATATTCAAATTAATTCAGGTAGTGAATTAGATACCAAATATACAAGACCGCAAGGGTTTAAGTTGATTGTAAGTGATGAATCTGATTTAAATAATAATGCCACTGCAACAATTACCATCACGGATTACACCGAACTCAATAGCACCGACAAGGTTAATCTGGTTGCTACGGACGGCACTAACTATAACTTTACTCAGGGCGACCAAAGTTCGGTCAATGGTACATGGGAGGCCACAACTTCAAATAACCAAACTGCGACCAACCTAATGAATGTCATCAATACTTCAAGTGGACCAGCCGGAACCAGATTCACCGCTACGGTAAATGGAGCTGTAGTTACGGTTACTCAAGCTACAGGCGGAACCGACGGCAATACAACTGTTACTCTTACAGATACTGGAACTGCAGGGATGTCTAAAACAGACTTCACCGGTGGTGGAGAAGAAGCAAAATTATTCAGAAGCCCCATAATAGGAACAATGCTTAACTATGCTCCTCCAGATCTAGATTCAAATCTTACATTAGATACTGAATTGCCTCGTGCAATGTTCTATAGAGACGAGACAGCAAAAAGACCAATTAATATTAGAAATATAAAAAGTGCTTCATATGGAATTGGTAATTACAGAAAAAATTATGAAGTTATTTTAACAAGTGGAAGATCGTCTAATAGCAAATATAATGTCACAATTACAGGAGCAGTTTCATCTTCTGTAGTAGCTAGTGATTTTCCAGATCTTAAAGAATTTGCTCTTCCTGAGAGAGCAAAAAATGAATCAGTAATTGTTAATAGATTTTCAGCTCCAGGCGGCCCAGAAGTTATGTCAAGAGGTTTTCTTGATACAGCTGCTGAAGAGTATTCAGTATATAATGCTTTACCTTATAGAAATCTCGCCATTAGACAGCCTTATCAAACATTGTTAAAGAGGTATACTTCACAGTTTGGTGAAGATAGTGTTTTTGGAGCGGGAAGTGGCTCCTCTCATAAAGTTCATAGAAATACAAGATATAGATTGGAGCTGTCAGGGGATACCGTTATTACAGGAACTGTAAGAGATAATGGGTTTGTTACTCGCCCAATACCACAAAGTGATTTGCAATATGCTTGGATTACCGCTTCTGCCTATCAAGTTTCTGGTGGCTTAGTACAAAATGCGCAGCTGCCTTTTGGATATGAACAGCCAAATATTAAACTTGGCGGCGCTTCGAATGATATTCAATTTGTTTCTAGTGCGGCAGGCATTATAAACAAGACTTCTGATCGCGATGGTATACCTGTGGATTTTATTGGATTAAACATAACATATGTTGATGATGTGGACTCAGATAATAATTTGATTTTTCCTTTAGATGGTACAGGAGATAATCCTGTCTTTGGTGATCAGCTTATTGCTCTTGATCAAATTGATATGTCAGCGGATGGAACATATGCAACGCCGGATATAGCAGCTGTAAATATATATCGTAACGGAGCTTATGGCTGGCCCAGCTGGAAACAAATTAGAAATGAGCAACATAGAATAACTCGTTTTCAAAGAAAAAATAATACATATAATTTTTATGAAAACACTCAGCCAAAAATTATTAACGAAGTCAACAACAATGATGGGATTACAGGGTTTAAAGATAACTCTCAGCTCAAACAATATAGAATTCCTGCAATTACCACTAAATTTAAGCCATTAACAACGACAATGTTTGATAATATAAAAACTGCTTTTACTTTTAAAGAAGCTGTGTACATCAAAGCTTCTTATACTTATAGCAATTTAAATTCTTATTTATTAATTGATGAAGGTCTTCTGGATACCAAACATGCAGTTATAAAACAAAAACCAGAAATTAATGAAATTATTACAAATATTAATAATATTAAAGTGAAGGACATCGAATATAAAGAAGTTATATATCCAAGAGCTGAATTTACTTCTTTGGCTAAAACTAGAGGAAGACTGGCTTATAATGAATTTTTTGGCACAGGAAGTAATGGATATGATCGAATAAATCATAGAACGTTCTGGCGCTCTCGTGCCGAAGATCGACAGAGAACTAATTTTATAGCTTCAAATTCTTTAGGAACTGAATTAAGCTCATATTTTTATACTGCTGATGGAGGTCTATCTGACCAAGACGGTCCTTATTTTTCCGGCGATTGGGTACATCAGCTTCACCCAATGGCTTTAAGTGTTTGGCCTTTGGACTCATTTCCCGGGGGATATATGTCTGGGGGTTTTGTAGGTCACAAGTATGATGAAAGGAGGTCCAATATTGGAGCAGCTGGAGAACTTTATACCCAAGTAGAGGGAGGTTTAGTTTCAAGTTCCGACGCCGGCACCCACCCCGCCGCGCCAGGGCAATGTTTTTTCTTTTATCAACATTATGGATGGTTTGGAGTATCTGATACGCAAACATGGCCTTCTGAATATTATATTTCAGCATCCGGACCAGGAAAAAACAAACCCGGTTTTGCGGCAGATACTGACGCTTCAGCAGTCCATTTACATCATTTCAAACCACAATATAGTGCTAGTGCTTTATCTAGTTTGACTCCGTGGTATGATTCATACGAAGCATATGCTGATAACATCAGGCCATTGGGGAAAGATTATTCTATTGTTCCTGAATTTAGAGTCTCTGAACATATGGAATACTATCTTAAGAAAGGATTTTTAACCAAAAATAATAAATATTTATCTCTAGTAGGAGCTTCAAAGAAGTCACGAAGTTCAGGTTCGTCTGAAGTGTTATTTACTGCGGTGGATCGCGGCTTCACAGGAATCAACGTGGACCAAAATGAGCTTCAGTTCTCAGTAGAAGAACACTTGTCATCTAGCGCAGCTAGTGAAAACGAACCTTCAATTGACGATTTTTATAAAATTTATTCACATTCTGATTTTCTTGATTCGTTTAATTTGATTAAAAGTAAAAATCTAGATAAAAATGTTTCACAGATCACATTAAAATGCAAAGGGATCAAAAAACTTCTTCCATATCAAGGATTTTACCCAGTGTTAAGATGTGTACAGCTTGGTTCTATGCTTTCTCAATCTTTTAGCCCTTATCTGACGGCTTCTTCTGATTCTGCCCTATCTAAAGAAAGTCAAGTGCAAGCTTTAATTCAGCCCTTCTTTTCTCCCGGTATTATGTATAACACAATTAAATCAGGAATTGCAGTTGATTGGCCAGTAATTACTGGATCTACGAAAATAGGTGATACAGCTGCTTCATTTGGTTATTTAGGTTATTTGACAACTGGTAGTAGTTTAGTTGATAAACAGTATCACAATCGTCGTTTCCCATTCGAATCTTTAGTTTCTCCGGAGAGATATATTCCTGCTGCTCCCGTTCCAGGAGCGGAACAAGGCGCCACCGGAGTAGAAGCGAGAGTTAATATGGCAATTAGCCCGGCATATAGATCTGGTTCGCAGTCAGATGAAGAAAATGTATATGATTTTGAAGGAAATGCACCACATTTTATTTGGACAGGGGAACATGATGATAAATATAATTTAGCTATGCATAACTTTTTAGGTGAAATTCCTAAATTCTTTTTAGAAGATGAACGTCTAACAACGTTTGCGTCTAAGCAAGGTCCGTTCACTATGGTTTCCGGAACAACATATTATATGGATGTTGTTTTGGAAAAAACATCAGAATTTATTCAATATGAAGGGCCCCATATCGATATGAAGGAAACTAATTCAGAGACTGGATTATTGAGATATTCTTCTGGCAGCGCAAGAGGTTTACATTATGGGCCGGCCTGCGACGTTCTCGGGGAAAAGGATCAAACAACTGATGGTCTAACTGCGACCCACAATGCCAACTACAATTGGCTATCAAATATTCAAGATCCTGCTTTTGCTCCGTATACTCCACCATATTTTTATGGATCATCTGTTGCAAGAATTACTTTTTCTCCTCACAAACATAGAGAGCTGCTTCCATCTGAAGGTCCTCAAACTTTTACAATTGCTGAGATATTGGATGGTGCAAGAGTTGAAACAATTTATGAGCCAAATAGGACAGCATCTTATGCTCAATCCATTAATTCTACGAAAGATTCTACGGATGGTACCCATTTAGAAGGTTATATTAGGGTTCCTGAGGAGAAAAGTTTAGCTGGTGTTAGTAAAATGAAAATTGATTCTTCAATTAATTTATTTGGCAAAACAAAAGTTAAAGAAGTCACCTATGAAACAGGTTTAGGCCCGAACGGCAAATATGCTCCGGTATTAATAAAAGATTCTTCTGAAGAAACGTTTGATGTTTGGACAATCAGCACAAAATTTGAATGCCCAACGTTAAACTTTTCCGGTAACGCGAAGGGTCATTTTACAAGAGGGATGTGGTTTGGTTATGGCGAAGAGCCGCCACCAGATCAAGGAATTTTCTTAAGAATTAGGGAAAGCTTTCCGGAAGAATTAAATAAAACAAAAACAATGAAAAACCTCACAGCAAATCCTCTCACTACCGTTGGACTATTGGAGACAGGTTCTCTTATACAAGTTTGCGGGTTTACTGAAAACACTACCAAAACTAAAAGAAGAATTGGAAGAATTGCAAATCAAAAAGTTATTTCAGAAGCTATAATTGCTATTCCCTTTAGGGCAAAATCAAAAGAATCCGTAAGAGGATTTTTTGATATTCCAAAAGATTATGTTGATCTTGCTTTGGATCGCGCTTCTAAGAAAACTGTTAAAAAATATCAAAAGAAAGGTATTGAGGTTGGAGAATCGATTATAGACATGGTTGAAAAAATGCAGAAATACGTAATTCCCCCTCAACATGATTTTGTTATCAACAAAAACGTTAGACCTTTTGCAATGTATGTGTTTGAATTTGAACATACTTTTGACAAGGAGGATTTATCTAATATATGGCAAAACTTAATGCCAAAAATTGCTAGAAATCCGGAGCTGGACGAAGTGGAGATTACTCACCCGTGCGGCGTTAAGGGAGAATTTTTTGAAGATGGAGAAATACCTTTTGATATTAAATGGATGATTTATAAAGTCAAAAAGAGGGCTGAAAAAAGTTATTTTAACGTTACTGCTGATTCTACTGATGATGATAGATTTGAATTTGAATTCAATGTTGACTCAGAAAAAAAGACTCCTGACTATAGTTATAATTGGCCATACGATTTCTTTTCTTTGGTAGAGTTGGCGAAGGTCGAAGCAAATATTAAATTGTCAGCTCTAACAATAGAACAACAAAAAAAATGCGAGGAAAAGGCCAAAAAAGATAACAAAGAGTGCGAAGATTACGGTTATTTAGATGGAGGCAAGAATAATTAATGGAATTTTTTGATAGAAAAGAAGAGGTAATTGGAGTTGAATTAACTCAATTCGGCAAACACTTATTGTCAGTTGGCAAGTTCAAGCCAGCTCAATATGCTTTTTTTGATGATGATATTTTATATGATATCAAATATTCTTCAACTGGTTCTGCTTCTGATGGAGGTTTTGACTCAACGGAAAGATCGCATATTTATGAAAAGCAAAACGTTTCAGAAACAAGAATTAAAGAAACTCCCAGAATAAAAACTCAATATAATTTTTCTGATCTTGAAAAAAGAACTGGAGCCGCTCAATCAGATTATCAAACTGATTGTGGCCCACGTGTTACTCCAATTGAGATGATTGAAGAATTATATGAAAAACTCTTCGAGTTTGGAACAGAATTTAATTTTGTTGTCCTTAATCCAGACGAATTGCATACGATAAACTTACAAGATCTTGTTGAAAGCGGAACTGATACAGGCCTTGTTAATACCTTGACCACGCTGTTGGAGACAACACATGCGTTTAATAATTTTAATATATATTCTTCAGCTGCTTCAATTGCAAATTGTTTATATCAGAAAAGATTAAGTGATATAAAATATTATCCTTATATATTTCCTTTAGGGAATTCTTCTTTAAGTAAAGATTATGCTCCAGCATGGTCAGTTAAATTTTTAAATGGAGATTTATTATCAGAAGATCCTTATGATAGCGTTGCGTTTTATAGTGGTTCAAATTTTCCACAGATGAAAATCCCCCAGTTAGAAACAAGAATTCAATATGATACATATGTAGCTAAAGTAGGTTCAGATGGATTGCTTGTAAACAATTATGCAGTTGACGATGTTGGATTTTTTGGAGAAATAAGGTCTGACAAATTTAAAGATGACACTATTATACAAGTTAAATCAGATTATCTTTTTTTGGAAGTTAATGAATTGAATACAGATTTCTTAAAAGATAATTTTGAAATTGAAGTTTTTGCAGTTGAGGAAAAGACCGATGACGCCTTTCCCGACAAGATTAATCGTGAATTCAAACAATTGTATTTTTTTAACCCAGGGGGCGTTGATAACGAGCCAAAACCCTATCACGTGGAATATTATTTTGATTTGCTTGTCGATGAAGAAATAGAATCCAAATTTTATTGTAAATCTAAAAATGTCGATAAAAAACAAAATATTCTTTCAGATCAAAAAATTCCATTTAATTGTGATGATGCTCCAACGCCTCAGTTTGAAAATATTTATAAAATTGAAGTTAAGGCTGAAGATTTTGAGGAGCCCTGTTAATGAGATTAGACCCACAAAGTATTTTGCGAACACGACTTCCAGGCGTGTATTTAGACAATATAACTTTGGATTTGACTGGTAATTCTGATCAGTATTTAATGAATATAAATTTTAGAACTGAACTTGTTGTTTCTTCACTTAAAAATTTATCATATTATTTTAATGGAGATTTCAACAATCAATATAAAATAGCTGTTCTTTATTCAAATAGAAATTTAAGTACTTTAGATCTTGGTTCAATTGGTAACCACCAGACATATTATTCTAGATTGTTGAATATGGTTAGGGAAGAGAGAGATGTCTTTTTAGTTAGTGTTGATGGGTTGAAAAATATTATTGGTTTGCCGACACCGCAAACAAATAGTAACTTCCATGAAAAATATCGTGCAAACGGCCATCGTGGACACTCTGTTCAGGGATACTCACGCGTGCCTGATACCAAGTACACAATATTTACGTTACCATTTCAAGTTAAAACTTTAACTGTCCCTGTTTCAAATAATTTATCTTTATTTATAATCCCTTATTTATCGAATTCTACTAATGTTGCTAATTCTGGCGTTGGTAATAGCATATTAGAAAAGCCTTATTACATTGGAAGTGTCATAGCAGAGAACATTATTAGAAATGGAGTCACAAATTTAAGAAGAAGCGTCTCTGTAAATAAACGTGGGTCTGAAATTTCAAATGAGATAATTGACTATACGGAAGCAATTACGAGGCAATCCGCATCCCCGCGAAAACAGGTTATTAATAATTCTAAATTACAAGATGTTACTGTGTTGAATGATATAATATCAAAAATCACTCCGGATAAAGATACGCTTGAAAATAAAATAACAACAAATAAAAATTATTTTTCTCCTCTTACTTTGTCTAGAGATAAAAGAGAAAATGTTAGAGGTTTTTTTGGATTAGATTTGCTATCAATCATGAGAAATAATTTTCCCCATTCTAAGATTTTTTATAATTCTTCGATAGGCCTCGTCAAAAGATTTTTAGATTTGACACATGTCCGTTGTAGCCTCACTGAAGAACCCTCTATCTCTTCGGCATGGTCCCGCGGCAGAAAAAGAAGAACAAGAATAAGAAAAATTCAGCGCTTACGCATTAAATCATCAATATCGGAGAGACTTGATGATCCTTTTGTGCTACATTATTCATTTGTGACGCCCCCAACCAACCATTCTAAAAATATATATAATTCATATCGATATTCTGCCAGGTTTGAAGTAAATTTTTCTAATATTTACGGGTCTATAGATAAAGATATTACGTCTCTAAGACATGTTCAAAATAAGATTCTTTCAAAAAACAACTCTTTATCAGACTCTATTTATGACAATATTTATAGTTTAAGTGTTCTTCCTGCTAGCTGGCACAGTAGGATTGTTAAAGAAATTGTGAAATATTGCAAAATTTATTCTTTAAAAGAAATTAGTCTCGAAGAAGAAAAGAACTATAGTATAAGGCTAAAAAATCTTTTATTATCAAAGTTTGGTAGACAAAAAATTGCTACTTTTCTTACTCAGTTTATTAAGATGTTAGATGATATTATTTCTTCAATTGAAGGCGGGGCTACAAAAAAGGATCCTTTATCTGGGGGATACCACCCCAGCAGCACCCATAGGACATCTGGCCGTCGAATAGTTATTAGACATCGTTTTAACGAGACATATGATATGAAATTAAATCCTAGAAACTATGGTGCAGATTATATGGATGATCTTTTTTCAGGTAAGTTCGCAAGTAATTCTGGTCCAGTTATATACGATAGTAATGATCTACATAAGAGAGTGAGCCTTGAAGAATCAAAATATTTATTAAATTTCATTGATTTTGCTAGTGATGTTTCAAACATCACAACTCATAAATTTGATCGAGCTTTAGATTTAAGTTTGCAAAAATTATCATTTTTATCTCCATACTCAATTAAAACAGGAGGGATTGGCATTTCTCGAGAATTGATGCATTCCGACAAATTGACTCATTTAACTGCTGATGATTTGATAAAATATAATTATTATTTATTAAAATATATTATAAGTTCTCACGTGAAGGATAATCAAGTTTCACTGTTGTTTGCATATGCCCGAAGCATCGGGGAGACACGCGGGGACCTTTTAAAGAATCAAGATTTCTTAATAGAAAACTTATCAACTTATTTTAGAGAAATAAAAAATTTTGAAATATTAGAGTCTTTTAAAGCCACTCTTGCCGACAAGAGCGAAACAGAAAAGACCAAAGCACCTCATGACACTGATGATACCAGTTCTTCTAAAATTCCTAAAACATCGGAGGAATCTGATTTGTTCGAAGAAAAAATTAATCCAAGCGAACTTTTAATTACTGTATTGTCAGGAGAAATTTTTAATGATAAATTTCCTTTTGATCCTATTGAAAAATATCATATTCCATCCTTACTAAAAGATGCGAGTTATGAACAAGTTTCGTCTCTTCCAAATCAAATTAAAGTATTAATTAAATATTATGATTATATTGCATCCGAATTCGGTGTCACATTCCACGTGGAAAATAAGATAGACTCATTAATGCGGAAGCTTATAGTTGAAAAACTTTCCGATCCTAGTATAATGAATTTAGTAGGCTATATTTATGTTAATTTCTTTAACTTAAAGGAAATTCAAACATTTGAAGGTTATGAAATAGCTAACAATGACAATGTGCTGATGAATAAACCAATATATAAAAAATTAGAATCTTTTGATAGAATTTCTCAAGGAAGTCTTATATTGTGTAGGCTTGTAGATTATAAAAATCTTAAATTTAATATCCCAGAAACAGGAAATTATCCCACTTATAATGAGTCCTTTTTTATTAAACCCACCACCCGCCCCGGAAGAGGCACGCTACGGGGCACTGCTGGAAGAGACACACTACGTGGTACTGCTGGAAGAGACACACTGCAGGGCCCTCAAGGTGGAAGTTCATATTGAAACTATTTAATTTTAGAAGGTTATAAAAAAAATGGCAGCAGGTTCCGGAGATCCAACAGAGACAGCACCAGTCCCACCGATGGCAGAGATTCAATCTGTTTTAACAAATCCAGTTTCTTTGTTTATGGGTCACAATAATGCGCCTTATTGGCCACTATATGTTCACTATAATGATATACAAAATGAGGATCTCATTGGGAATGGAGCACAAGTGAATCATGCTAAAAGTTTTGTCGGCAACAAGGTTGATAAACTGATGGATTACGGCTATGATGTGTCGAATGATCACATAAGAACAAATTTGGGATGCTTATGGTATACCATCTCCGATGGAAGCGTTAAACTCCAACATCTTGCCTGGCCCATCCCGGGTCAATCGAGCGCCGCGCCTTTCTCAATTGAAGCTGGTAATGGAATTTTCCTTAACACTCCTTTTATTATATATGATACTTCACCCACCAACGCCACGGAAATCAAGGACAACCAGTCTTTGACGTCTACAAGTTATTTACATATGACGATCGATCCCACGTCGCTCAACGAGCACCCCCAATATGAGATCGCCGCAAAAGGCGCTGGTTCGGTTCAGGGCATGACCACCGCCACCGAGAAGTTTAGGGTATATGTGAACATAGACGTTCCAACCAGCGAAGCCACAATTAAATATAATGATTATAAAAAAGAAAGATTTTTTAATTTTATATATAATATATGGGCCGCGCAGATCGTAACCATGAGTGACGATGGGCGCACCGTAACGCGCACTAATCCGATATTTTATGACTATGTTACAGAAATTGGGGCTTTAAAACAAAACTCCACCGGCGCCGGCGGCACCCCATGGGCCTCAATAACAAGCGAAATATTAACTAATGAAGAGCTGCCAAAGCAAGATCTTGATCAAGCCGTACAAATGCTCGACTATACAACAAATTCGGATGTATTACTTCCTAATTTTAATTGTTATGATTTGCATTTATTTGTTGATGAGATGGTTAAGAATCTGCCTCAAGAGGATGATCAATATTCAGAGCTTGCGAATTACTTAGGTTATTTAAAACAGCTTATAACTTTCAACAGTGTGAGCGCGGTAACAAGTTTGGGGCAGACACCGGAGCATATTCAGGAATACGTCGAACAGTATATGACTGCTCTCGAGACATCTCCCCAATTGGCTTTCGAAGACGCCTACGCCGGCCTTTATGCTCATATGACAAAACTTTCCAATATTGTAATCATGCAAAGTGTACTTGAGCAAATGCAGACCTCCAAAAATAGTTTTTATTTCCCTGCTGGCTTAACGTGCGAAATGCTTACACCTATTTATAACGAAAAAAGTTTACTTAAATCATTGGATCGCTGGAATTTAGATTATGTTGTATTAAAAGCAATTGCAGAGAGAGTAGGCGAGAAGGTTCCATTTGGCCAATACGATCCAGTTGAAATACCTTCCGGGGTCGTCGACGGCAGCGAGGTTTCTTTGTTTAGTGGTGATGATGAAATATTAGCTTGCCCGGGCCTAAGCTACTCGTCATATGACACCGGCAATCCTCATGTTTATACAAATAGGAATTCTTTTAATTTTTATGATTTTTCTTCCTATTCCGATTCTAGTGATAATTCTTTTTGCTCTTTATATGAGATGCAGGTAAAGTGGCCCACCACATTCGTTGCCTCCGGATTTGGCATGACCTGGGAAGATATATATTCTTATAAAACGAATCATATGTTTTTAGACGTTCCCGGGTCTGAAGATCCTCTTCAGTTCTTTGTTAAAAGAGGCCCGGCAGAAGATTTTTCTGCTGCCATATCAAACGTTAATGGATTTTTTAGCGAGACTTCTGATGACGATAATTTAAAAAGTGTACTTGATTTTATTGATAATGGCGGAAAAACGAGAACTTTTACAGATATATTAGATGGCAAGAAAGCAAATTCCGAAATAGTTTATTGGAGAATTCAAAAGAAAGATTCAGAAAACAATTTAATCCAAAATATTTTTATTCCAAACCATCCAGAATTTAATCCAAAATATTTTATAGATAGTCAAATTATTAACAATGAGGAATATAAATATGTAATTTATGCATGGTGCGCTATATATGGAACTAAATATAACTATACATTCCATGGCCACTCAATAAATCTCGAGCAAACGATTACCTCGACCGCTGGGCTAGCCCATATCATCGGGGAGAAGAAAGGGAAAGATGGGTTTGATCATTATATAAATCAATTCGGGGATGACGTTTTTGGTGGGGAAGAGTATGAGACATCCACTGGCGCGCGCGGCATGAGATATAGTTTCGATTTTTCCGCGCACTCCAAACCGTGTGTTAAAATGGTTGAAATTCCATATTCTTCTTTAGGGGGCCTGTCTCCCGGCTCTGCTACTAAAAATGTAGAAGCTTCTTCTATTCCTTCTCCCCCGAATGTTGAAGTTGTTCCGTATGAAAATACGGATACCGCACTTTTGTTTTTATTAAATGCTTCTGCAGGGACCGTACATACTGATTTTATAATTGGAATTAATCCCGAGGACAATGATTTATTATATGACATATGGCAAATAATCATAAATAATTCAAGTTTAATGGATAACGATGGAACGATTTTATTTAACACTAAAGACGTTAAAAGATATGAAATATATAGAATAGAAGAAAAACCAAAATCATATTCTGATTTTACTAGTGGCAAATTGATTGGACCCGATGGTATACCGGGCATCAAGCCTACAAACATTAGTTATAAAAATGAGTTTGGAGAAAAAATTATTGAGCGGAGTACTTCTGTGTCTTTTAAAGATACGTCAATTCTTCCTAATAAAAAATATTATTATACTTTTAGAGTGATTGACGACTTTGGACATTTTTCAAATCCAACTGCTGTTTACGAAGTTGAGATTGTTAATGATGGCGGAACAATATACCCAATAATAAACATTGTTGATTTTGATTTTGAAAATAATTTACAAGCAACAAAAACTATGAGAAAATATTTACGTATTCTCCCAACACTACAACAATCATTACTTGATTTGGACACAACTCCGCCTGATTATGAGACACAAACAGCCGGCACGTATTTATTAGGTGTTGGCCAAAAAACCAAGATAGGGCTACCAGAACTACAATATAAAATTTTTGAAGATAAAAACAATGAAGTAGTTGATGGCAAGAAGAAATATTTTAAAGTTAAATTAACTTCTAAAAAAACAGGGAAACAAGTTGATATAAATCTTAAATTTAAAATAAATCATAACGAAACTGCGGAAGAAGATGATTCCATTGTTCTAATATAAATATTGTTTAAAAGACTCTAAAAAACAGTGATTTGTAAAACAATAATTTAATCATTTTTATTGGATTTAATTAAAAAAAAGACTATTTATAATAAAATACTACTTACATAGAGGAAAATAAACATGGCATTTTTAGATAACTCTGGCGATATAATTCTTGATGCGGTTTTAACAGACTTAGGAAGAATGAGGCTTGCAAAGGGTGATGGATCTTTTAAAATTACTCAATTCGCTGTAGGTGATGACGAAGTTGATTACAACCTTTATGACTTGACGCTCGATTCTGCAAACCGGGACCTTAATATTCTTAAAACCCCAGTTTTAGAAGCGTTTACAAATAATACCGCAGTTCTGAAATCGAAACTCATATCAATTTCTAGAAGCGATCTTCTTTATCTTCCAATGATAAAGTTAAATCAAAGTATGGATAATAATCGTCTACATTCAACCAGCAATGCATTAAATATGTTCGTTGTTGCAGCTGACGCCGACACAGCGCAGGGAACATTTGCTAGCTCGGGATTAGCCAAAGATGCTGGAATTGTTCCAAACAATGGTAAACAAATTGATGGATTTATTAACGGCGTAGATATAGAAGGTACAGTTCAAGGAGCAGCATATATTAAAGCAGATCAGGGAATTGATAATACAGATGTCAAACCAACACAAACTATAGATCCCGACTTGTTTGAAACTCAGTATATGATTGAAATTGATGGCAGGTTAGGTTCTATTGTTAATAGCGATGGGGTAATTTCTGCTTCGCCCAATTTTATTCGTTTAGGTGAAAGTTTTCGTGGAGATGATGATTTTATGGTTACTTATTATCTGACTCTTGAGACAGATTCAGCTTTTGTTACAGATATTAGAAATCAAACAGGAGAAGCAAAAATTGAAGATGAAATCAGAGGTCCTCGCGGAACTCGTCTTGAATTCAAAATTAGAACATCGTTGGAAATTCAACAAAGTAGAACATTGTTTACAAAACTTGGAAAAACAGGGCAGACTTGGACAAACCCTGCAGGGTCAACTACAAGTTCGCCAAGTGTAGATTATATTGATACTACAATCAGAGTCGTAGGAGTTACGACTGGTTATAAGTTAGATATTCCAATTAGAATTGTTAAAAAGGTATAAAATATGGCAACCTCGTTTAAATCAATATCAAATACCGATATTACAACAACTAGAACTTTATTACATGAGACCGTGCCGGTTACAGGAACAATCGTTTCAGGGACTTACGGCATCGACGGCACAGCAACTGAATTCCCTGCCGAAGGCAATATTAAAAATTATTCGCACGGAATGTTCCAATCTGTTTTTGATTATCCGTATTTAAGTTCTTCTGCTAATCATATTTTTGATATTACTGTAGGATATGCCACTTCATCAATTTGGGTTTCCGGCGAAGCAGTTGTTGATGGAACCAACGCTCAAAACACTGAAAAGCTTAATATATATAATCAAATGGCTCAAATTCTGGTAGGGCATGATCACACTGGTTCAATTAAGGAATTTAAAATTCCTGGCGGTGACGAAATTCGCGAAGCATATTTTATCAACTTTTCTAGACTTTTGATTAAAGACGAAATCAAAAAAGGTTCTTTAACTATGTCTTTTGGAACAGGCTCAACATACACCACAGCGCATAATTATAATGGAAGCTCTAGAACTTTTTATGATTACGGCGACACGACTTATTATACAGATTCTCCGGCGGGAGATTATGCAATATTAACAATGTCGGCGGAACCTCCGGATCCTGAAGAAGGAGGAAAACCAGTTGGTCTTGTTTATTATCAAGCAGGCATTGTTGTTCTTTCAGCTTCAATGTTTTATGTACCTGATTCTTCTCAAGTTCAAGGAAACGCTGATCATGATAATGACAACTATATTAATATGACTGGTTCTGGCAATGGACTTACAAAAGATGACGACAATTTATCATTCAGGCATATGTTAGTATCCTCTTCGATTAGTGGTACGGCAAATGCTCTTCGTCATCGACTCGACAATATTGAGTTTCAAAATACAACAGAACTAAATTCTACAATTCATTTCTGCAGAATGAATCACAATGAATTTAATTATAGTTCAAATCCAACATATTTAACAGCTAGCAAAATTCAAGTTAAAAATACTAATTCTGACTTGCCGGTATCGTATGTAACGTCTATTGGTCTTTATGGTTCAGATAATGCATTGTTGGCAGTTGCTAAATTATCCGAACCGTTGAAAAAAGATCCAACAAACGAGATCACTTTGAGAGTAAGACTTGATTATTAATCATTGGCACAACTATTTAAATTGAGATGCCGTATTATAAATTTAAGAAAAATGACCTATTCTATAATGTCATAAAGACTCATCCAGTAAGTGAATTTTCTATATACGATGGAAAAGTTTATTACAACAACACACCACAAATAAGTGGTGCATTTACTGCTAGCGTTCCCGGTGTCCCTCCAGGAAATATTAGCCTATATGAATTAAATGTTGATAGAAATAAAGATGATCATCTATTTGTTCCAAAAACAATAGAAAACGATAATAATAACGATCCTGAAAATCCGAATAACACTACAGCAGAAAATCCTACAAACACTGATGGTGTTAAAAGTTTAATCTTTCCATATGTTGAAAAAAATTCAGATCAAAATTTAAAATTCAAGCATATTACAGAGACCGAATATAATGCTCATTATGAGTGGGGGCAGATGATTACTGGTAGTTATCCATTATCTGCCAGTATCAAAAGAAATTTTTATGATAGCCAAGAAGATGCTAATGTTTTTGACCAACCAGAAGCTACAAAACCAGCGAACGCAGCTGAAGCTTGGAATCAAGCATTTCCCCCTGACCCTATTGAACTTGTTACAAAAGGAGACGCCGGCGCCCTTTATACAGCAAGACCTCGTATTCAAGCTTTGAGAAATACTCTTAATTATTATTCTCCCATGAGCCGTCATTATGTATTTTCTTCTTCCATTGATGGCTGGAGAAAGGATACACAAGAATTAAACCTTATTAGTATTCCATCAATATATTATGGGAATTGTATCAAAAGAGGTTCTGTAGATTTAAAATTCTACGTAAAGGGAAAGTTAGTTGGACGAACACGCGACATAAAAAAGAATGGTGAATTAATTGATATAACTACCGTTCCCTTTAGTAGACGTTCTGTGTTTTTTGATGGCTTTGCGAAAACCTCTGCCGTGTCCAATGTTTTTATATCGTCGAACGAGCCGAATTTTGCTGATTTTATTAAGGTTCCCTCGGTGGATAATTCGTTATCTGGACTATCTTCTCTTACGGTTTCAATGTGGGTCAACGCGCTGAAGCTTCCAGGTGCGAATTTGGCTTGGTACACTCTCATTCACACAAGTGACAATTGGAAGTTGTGGATCGATCCAATCCCCAACGGCGCCGGAGGTGCTAGGATCTATTTCGAAACCTTAAAAACCGACAACGTGAACGTTAACGGAAGATGGAAGGTCGCAGGAGAACTTTCACTTGGATCTTGGCACCATATAGCTGTTTCATATGACGGCGCGCTAGCGGCCAACAATCCCGTAGTTTATGTTGACGGGGTATCAAAGTCAATAACGGAAACAGTCACTCCTTCAGCTGGAATAAGTGACAACGTTGGTCCAACACTGATTGGACATCGTTTTAGAGGACACATCGATGAGGTCAGTATTTGGAATGACAATTTAGACGAAGACGAAGTTGGGGAAATATATAACAGTGGCAAGGCTTGTAACTTAGTTACCCATTCTAAATATAGCAATTTAGTTTCATGGTGGAGGATGGGCGAGGTCACAGACACAGAGGCTGCACAATTAGAGGAAAACCCAACAACTGGCCCGACTTCTAATTTAATAGGAGATCCGCCATTATCAACAAATTTTATAATTCCAGATGAAAAAGGTTCAAATACAGCGTACATGATAGGGTTTGCAGATTGGAACCAAAAAGCCCCTCCGCCGGACTACGAGTTTATGATATCGGGAATTACTGGGGTTGCCGCTCCTTCTTGTTTAACTTCTTCTTTAGTAGGGCTGGACGAGGGCGAAGATCATCCAATTGCAGGAGTTGTTCTTTATAATGAAGGTTTTATAATTTTAACAGGAAGTTGGAATCTCGATGAAAATACTCAAAGTGATTATAAAAATGATGGAATTGCAAATGATTATCCAAGATGGACTTATTTTGGAGCCAGATTAACTAGTGGTTCAGGAGATGCCGGAAATCCTTCGCTATCCATCGGTGACCCAACAGTTGTTGGTGATCGTAGTCATGATTTATCAATGGAAGCAAAAGATAATTTGAGGACAGGCGATCACTCTTTAGATGATGCCTTCTTCCATATTTCGCTTTCTGGTACAAATTATGTGCCAACCAGAACAATGCTAGCTCATGCTCCAAAGGGAAGGTTGAATCATTCCAATAATCCAACTTATGTTACGTTTAATTCAGCTAACTTTGAATCAACCGGCGCTCTTGGATATTTTGAAGGACACAAAACACCGATTAAAAATATAGTTTCAAGTTCTCATAAAAATTATAGTGCTAGTTTTGATAAACATACTTTTGTTTCAAAGATTGGAATCTATGATGAAAATAGGAATCTTATCGGAATAAGCAAATTAGCAACTCCAGTTCGAAAACGAGAAATTGATAATCTAACATTTAAAATTAAATTAGATTTTTAGTACAATGTAATAGTGTTTCTTGGTTTAGACATATCGACATCAATAACTGGTGCGACTGTTCTTGATAACAATAGCAAATTATTATATTGCGAAGCTTGGGATATGAGAAACAAAAATCATTTCCCGGATTTATTTAATAAGGCAAATCTAGTAAAGGGGCGCTTATTAGATTTAAGTATACAATTTCATATTAAATATATTTTTATCGAACAATCTTTGCAAGCATTTAGGCCCGGATTTTCTTCAGCAAAGACTTTATTGACATTAGCAAAGTTCAATGGTATAATTTCATATATCTGTCAAAATGATATGGGAATTGAACCAGAATATATTGGAGCATCGACTGCAAGAAAATCAAATGGAATTAAAATTCCTCGTGGAGAAAAAGCAAAAAAAGTTGTTCTTCAATATGTTCTTGACAATGAACCAAATTTTGTGGTAGAATATACAAAACAAGGAAACCCGAAACCAGGATCATATGATCGGACAGACAGTTTAATTATCGCGAGAGCAGGTTATAATTTATGGAAGGAGAGAAACTCCAACTCCTAAAAAGCATTTTTGGAAAGTTTCATCATTCAAATGATGAATGCCTTTTTCATTGTCCAAAGTGTAAACATCACAAGCGCAAATTCTCTATTAATTTAGAGAAGGGTGCATTTAAATGTTGGATTTGTGATTATTATGGCCGCTCTCTTCGTCGTCTTATAAGAAAATATAGCGACTTCCGCACACTCCAAAAGTGGGATAAATTAAATGGTCGAGAAGATATAACAAAATTTGATGATTTATTCTTAGAAGAAACTGAAATTGAACCATTGCAAAGATTTGATTTGCCACAAGAATTTGTATCTCTTACAAATGAAGATCTTCCTTTGGCAATGACCCCTGCTTTAAATTATTTGGAGAACAGAGGAATATCAAAAAAAGATATTATTCGTTGGAAAATTGGATGCTGCATGCGAGGCGAATATAACAATAGAGTCATTATTCCTTCTTTTGATGAAGAAGGTTATGTAAATTATTTTGTTGCAAGAACATTTAATGGAGCTTGGAAAAAATATTTAAACCCTCAAGCATCAAAGAATATAATATTTAATGAGCTTTATTTAGATTTCGATCAAGATTTAATAATTGTTGAGGGCATCTTTGATGCAATGATTGCTGGTCCAAACTCTGTTCCAATTCTTGGTTCTACTTTGCGCGAGAATTCCAAGTTGTTCCAGATGCTTGTAAAAAATGATACACCAGTTTATATTGGTTTGGATGTTGATGCCGAAAACAAGTCAAAAAGAATAATAAAAGATTTATTAAATTATGGAATTGAAGTGTATAAAATTGCCACATCCGGTTATGAAGATATTGGTTCAATGACAAAAGAAGAATTTTTAAATAGAAAAAACGAAGCGGTATTATGTGATCCTAACGACTACTTATTGTACGAAGCTTTAGGAGAAATAAAATAATGAAAGGATTATTGCATCGATTAGCAAACCTTTTTAATCAAAATCACTGCTGCTGTTGTTGTGGTTGTTGCGCTTGCAAGAATTGCCCGGGGAAATGTAACAAACTCAAGGTAGTGCGTCGAAGGGGTCGACCAAGGAAAAATAAATGAAACTAACCAAATCACAACTTAAACAAATTATTCAAGAAGAAGCCAATAAAGAGTTAACCAGATCACAACTAGAGAAAATTATTAAAGAAGAAACTGTTAATGAATTCGGCGCCGAGCTTGGAGGATACATCGGCAGTGGATCACCGGGAGGCCACGCCCGAACAATGGCAAGAGCCGCCGAAGCTGAACGCACCGAAGATTGGACAAGCGACATGAAGCGAATTGCAAAGGTGTTCGAAGCTGCAAGATTGGGAAAGCTGGTTGCTAGATTGATTAATAAAAAAGATGAATTTATGGACTTAATTGCGTATTTTGTTGGTGAGTTAGTAGAACAAGATAAAAAAAGAGAAATTCAAATAATGCGTAAGGTTTTAACGGATTTGATGAAATCTATACAAGCCGGCGAAGGAGAAGGCGAGAAGAAAAAGGAAGAACCCGCCGCAACCCCGCCTGAGCCAGAAAAATCAGCTGAACCTGAAGCAACAACTGCGACAACCGCCCCGGTTGATCCCATGCATCGTCAGGCTCAAAAATTTAGAAAAAAACATGGATTAGTGACCATGGATCCTTCGAAGTTGACTGGTTTAGAAGAGATTATTCGAGAAGAAACAATCAAAATTTTGATGCAAGAAGTTGAACCTGGAGGATTTAAAAAAGGCATTAAGAGTGTTGGCGACTTTTTACGAAAAGGCGTTGACAAGCTCACTATGAGGGGCGCTATCCCCCGAAGACTCCTTTCCCCGGATGTGGGTAAAATACGGAAGCGTTTTGAACAAACAAAATTGAAAGCAATGATTAAACAATATATTGATCGACCGGATGAATTTCACCACTTAATGATATATCTCATGAGTTTTATTGAAGATATTTCTTATAGAACCAAAGCTGGATATTTTAGAGAATTTATTGCACGCTGGCAAGAAAGAGTAGAAAAAGAAGCTACTGCAGCAGGCGTTCCACCAGAAGCTGCCGCTGCAGCGGCTGGAGGCGAAGCTGCAGCAACAGACGTTCCGCCAGAGGCTGGGGGTGAAGTTGCAGCCACGACCGCCACCACCGCCCGCGCGGCAAAAGCTGCAGCAGCAACTGCGACAACCGCCCCGGTTGATCCCATGCATCGTCAGGCTCAAAAAATAGGTCCTAAACCAATTGTTTATCCTCCGGTGGATATAGGCAAGCCCAAGACACGTATGAAG
>Ga0208029_1000057_pt1 | contig 84454 bp, 72 predicted proteins | sample MalvireepMed_s12_FD_184242 | JGI IMG/M metagenome (GOLD analysis project Ga0208029, IMG submission 184242) | Marine viral communities from the Global Malaspina Expedition - Malaspina viral metaG DeepMed_s12 (SPAdes) (version 2) | ecosystem: Environmental > Aquatic > Marine > Oceanic | place... | reverse complement strand
GATATATACAGTCCAAATGGCATACAAATGCTTTCTATTCCTATAAAACACAATAAAAATAAAGCACATCAAAAGTATAAAGATGTTGAACTAGAGACCAATTTTGATTGGAAAAAGCAACATTGGAAATCCATACAAACTGCCTATAGAACTTCTCCTTTTTTTGAGTTTTATGAAGATGAATTTGCTCCTTTTTTTGAAAAGCAACACAAATTTCTTTATGATATGAATATGGAAAGTATTGAGATTTTAGCAGATTGCTTTCAAATAGAATTGGATTTTTCTTTTACTACGGAATTTGAAAAAGAGATCAGTGGAGTTTTAGATAACCGACACTTAGCAAAAGCAAAAGAAGAAAAGAACTATAATTTTGATGTCTACACACAAGTTTTTGATGATAAACATGGTTTTATAGAAAATCTAAACGGCTTGGATTTACTCTTTAACGAAGGAACCAATGCTTTAAATTATTTAGACAACCAATCTAAGTAGAATTTTTTAAAAGTATATGCTCCGATTTATAGTCCATTACGGAATCCATTTTATAGTTCCCCTTCTTGTTGCGTATTTATTTTACAAAAAAGATTTTTTAAAAGTAAGCGGGATTCTTTTACTTGGAATTCTAATAGACATAGACCACCTCTGGGCTTCTCCTATGTTTGATGCTAATAGATGTAGCATTGGATTCCATTTTCTGCATAGCTATTATCTAATTGCGCTTTATTTTGCATTGCTATTTTTCAAAAAAACGCGAATTTATAGGTATCGCTTTAATGATACATATAATTGCAGATCTAACCGATTGTTATCTCATGAAACATCCATGTCTATTTTCATAGCGGAATGATTATTTTAGATATCCCATATAACTCTTAAAAAAAACATATATATGAAATAAACACGCTAGTCGCTCTTAAATTTTCAATTGAGAGATAATAGGATAATGATCTGAAAGTAGCTCATATCTATTCTTATGAGACATCACCTCTATGGTTTCATCCACCAAAATAAAGTCAATTCTAAACGGAAAATACTTAAAGTAATAAGTTTTCCCTGTGCCACTCCCCTGCTCATCAAACGTATCTACATCGTCTCCTTTAATTTGCTTATAAATTGCCGAATATTGATTATTGTTTAAATCGCCACAAGTAATTGTTTTATATGGACATTGTTCTTTATGAGAAACAAAAATATCTGTTTGGACTTGTTGTTTTGAAAACACAGTCCCCATCCGTTTAGCTAATTTACTGGAGTTTTCTTGAGAAATTTCTTCATCTTGAGGATTAATATGGAACGATTGCATATGTAAATTATACACCCTAACAGTATCATTATCTTTTAAGATATCAATAAAAATTGCATTATTTTGAGAGTTGGGAAAGTTTAGAGACCCCTTTTTCACAATTGGGAATTTAGAAAAAATAGCTTGCCCAGTACCTTTAGTCTTGTATTTTATAAAACGGTATTTATAATTCTTAAACTCCTTCTCTTTAGAATCGTGAAACTCTTGTAAACATAGAATGTCTGGGTTTTCCTCTTTTATCATATCCATAATTTCTTCGGATACTCCTTCTCTATCCAACCATTTATAAAGGTCGAAAATACGCACGTTGTAGGTCATTACTTTAATTGCAGACTGACTAACAACATTTTTAGTTCCAGAAAATTGATATAATGAAGAAACTTGACCATACCCTAATAAGAGGATAATAAACGAAAGTAAAAAATGTCGTTTCCACTTTACAATCCAATAAACAAGAAAGGCTATATTTAATAAAATTAGTACAGGCGTTGCAAGACTAAAAATAGCTGTTTTAGGAAACGATTTAACAGGAATATATGGTACTAAAAGGCTTATTTGTAATAAAAAAGCAAATACTGTATTCAAAGTAAAAACACCTTTATTAATCCAGTTAAGCTTTTTCATGTTTAATATAATTTATATGAAGTCCCTTTTATTCTTTGCCTGCTTTAAATAAAAAATCCTTTTCTTCTTTGGACAAACTCTCGTAGCCACTTTTACTTATCTTATCTAAGATAGCATCTATTTTTTTCTGATGCTCATTTTTTGAAGCTTTATTAGCAGATGCCCGTTTTGTATCTTTATGAACCGTTTTTAAGGGAGATTTTTTTTTCCTTTTAAAAATATTAGAAATAGACGAAACAAAACCATCAACTCCCGAACCTATATCTTTCCCTTCTTGAAGCTTTTTAGCATACACATACCCCAACAAAGCTCCTCCTAAATGCGCAATATGGCCGCCAGAATTTCCTAGTGGTAACTGTACTAAATCCAACAACACAAAAGCAACTCCTAAATACCAAAGTTTAATATTGAAGAAAATTAATCTTACTTCTTGATTAGGAATGTAGGTACAAACAAAAATAAGAATTGCCATAATAGCAGCAGAAGCTCCAATTAAAGGAGAATTTACTCTCGAGAAAACAGGAAATATATTATAGCTAAGTAAGAAAAAAGCACCGCCTAAAACAGCTCCTAAGAAATAAACATTTAAAAAATATCTCTTACTAAAAAGGTTTAAAAATATTCTTGATGAAAAATATAACAACAACATATTCCAAAAAAGATGCATAAAGCCTCCGTGAAAAAATGCGTAGGTAACAATAGACCAAGGCTGTACAATAAAGCCTAAAAAGCTTTTTGGCAACTGAAACCATTGCATTATAGCATCTGGCATTAGTTGTAGCAAAAAAACTATCAATGCATTTAAAATGAATATAGCAACATTTACAACAATGAGCTTTTCTGCTATATTTAATGTTGAAAATTTATATTTAATATCGTTTGTAATACTCATTCGCTATTTTATTTCTGTAAAATACTATAACCCCATTATTAAAAGGTTTGGCATGTTGTAATTCTATATTTTATCTCTATCTAATAAAAATCAATTCCAACGATTTCCGTTAAATTGATTTCGTTTCCAGTACCACATCATTATAAAACCAAACAAGGCACCTCCTAAATGCGCAAAATGTGCTATTCCTTGTCCAAAAATAGAATATCCTGTTACCCCAGAAAATAAATCCAAGGCAATAATTACTGGAATAAAATACTTTGCTTTTATAGGAATAGGTAAAAATATCAGCATCAATTCTGCATTAGGAAACATCATTCCAAAAGCTACTAAAACTCCATAAATGGCTCCAGACGCTCCTACAGCAGGCGTCATATAAGAACCTATAAAATTTTGGAGGGTACTTTCAGATATCACATTAGCCCAAGAAGTGTCGTACTTTCCTTGACTAAGAATGTTCAATATTTCTGCTTGATTATAACCTTGCTCAACCAACGCTTGCATCCCTTCATTAAAATAATAATAGTTTACAAGTGTATGTATTAAAGCGGCTCCTAAACCTGCAGAAAAGTAAAAGAAAAAGAATTTTCCTTTACCCCACATTTGTTCCAAAGGAGTTCCAAAAGCCCATAAAGCATACATATTAAACAAAATATGCATAAAACCTCCATGCATAAACATGTGAGTAACAACCTGCCAGAGTTGAAAATGTTCATTTTTAGGAAACCACAGTGAAAACAAATCGTACATCTGCTGCCCCATAAGCTGTGTTGCAATAAAAAACAACACATTAATAATTAATAAATGCTTTACTGCATCGGTAATTCTTCCCATTACTTGGAATTTAATTTTATAAAAATCGTTTATCTATTTCTTCAACGGTCATTGTAATATATGTAGGCTTATTAAATGGGGACACTGTTGGCTCTTTGGTTGCAAAAAGATTATTTACTAACGCTTCTTGAGATGTTATATTTAATAATTCTCCACTTTTTACTGCTAATGTTTTACACATAGCCTTTGCTAAAATATCCGCTTGAGACAATGAACTCTCTGGCACTTCCGACTGAAAATCTGATAACAATTGGTCTACTATAATTGCTACTTCACTTTCAGAAATATTTAAAGGAATTCCACTTACCTCCACTTCATCTTCCTTAAAATTAGAAAATAAAAATCCTGTATTTTCTAAACTGTCTTTTAATTCTTTCAATAATGCTATTTCAGTTTTCGAAAAACTCAAAATTAAAGGAAATAGCAATTGCTGACTCACCCCTTTATCAACCGTAATATTTTTTAAATATTGCTCATACAACACCCGTTGATGTGCTCGGTGTTGGTTTATAATAACCATTCCCGATTTTATAGTAGTAACAATATATTTTTTATGCAACTGATACGTAGTTGCAGCTAACTCTTCATTTTCATTATTAAACAAAGAACCGGTAACTTCTTCTGACTCTAACTCAATAGAACTAAAATCTGATTTTCGCTCTAGACCTACATACAAATTCTCCCAACTAGCCTGCGGTTTCTCTCTTTTCTGATATCCAACAGAAATCCCTCCTTTGCTTTCTTTTTCAAACGGATTAAAATTTGCATCTACCTCTACCGTTGGAAAGTCTGCATTTTTACTTTTGTAATTATAAGGCGTATCCAAATTGGCATCTCGCTCAAAATCAAGCACTGGAGCCACATTAAATTGCCCTAAACTATGCTTAACAGAAGCCCTTAAAATAGCGTAAAGAGCATGCTCATCGTCAAACTTAACTTCTGTTTTTGTTGGATGAATATTGATATCAATCCCAGAAGGATCTACCTCTAAAAATAAAAAATAGCTAGGGTGGGTTTGCTCTTTCATAAGTCCTTCAAAAGCGGAACAAACCGCATGATGTAAATATGAATTTTTAACAAATCTATTATTCACAAAAAAGAATTGCTCCCCCCGTGTTTTCTTTGCAAATTCAGGTTTACAAATAAACCCACTCAGATTTACAACCTCTGTATCTTCTTCTACAGGAACTAATTTTTCATTTGTTTTCCCTCCAAAAATATGCACAATTCGTTGTCGCAAATTGGATGCTGGAAGGTTAAAAAGCTCACTCCCATTATTATAAAAATCAAACTGAATAGTGGGATGCGCCAAAGCCACCCTTTGAAATTCATCTATAATATGGCGAAGCTCTACAGTATCCGATTTTAAAAAATTCCTACGTGCAGGAATATTAAAAAACAAATTTTTAACCAGTAAAGAAGTCCCTTTTGGAGTTACTGTAACTCCTTGATCTACAATTTTACTTCCTTCAATTTTAAGTTGTGTTCCAACCTCATCTCCTTCCTGGCAGGTATTCATTTCTACATGAGCAATTGCCGCAATAGAAGCCAATGCTTCTCCACGAAACCCTTTTGTATGTAATTGAAATAAATCTTCTGCTGCTTTAATTTTAGAAGTTGCATGGCGCTCAAAAGACATTCTGGCATCGGTAACACTCATTCCCTTACCATTATCTACTACTTGAATAAGTGTTTTCCCAGCGTCTTTAATAATTAGTTTAATAGAAGTGCTCCCTGCATCAACTGCATTTTCTATAAGTTCTTTAACAACAGAAGCGGGTCTTTGTACCACTTCCCCCGCTGCAATTTGATTTGCAACATGGTCTGGTAAAAGCTGAATAATATCTGCCATTAAATAAGTTTATCTAAATTAATATATCGTACCGCTACCATTGCAAACATTAGTAAGAAAATTAAAATAACTATAAAACGAATTCGTGAGTTCATACTAGAAGAAGTAGAACGTACCGTTTTCCAATCATCTCGGTATGCTTTTCTCCTATACCCCTTAAAATACTCCTCATCAGAACGTTTCTCTTTGCTCTTTTTAAGCTCTTCTAAACGCTCTTTTCTTTCATCATAATACCTTGGCGTATAGTTATACGACTTATTGGCGCTTGTCTTAAAAAGTGAAGGAAGTCTCACAGCTTTATGGTTTTTTAAATTTAATGTAAATGTTTATCTGACTGAAAAATAAAATTCTTCAATCAACAATATAAATTTATTGCGATAAATATCAAAATTACTCAAAAAGGAATAGACTTACCACCTATAAATCCTAAAAGTTGTTAAGAAAAATAGTTATTTATGCTAACTAAATTATTACTAAGGACTCTCTAATAAAATATAATTATTCTATTACGGAATCCTAGAAACTAGAAGATATTAATTTCCTAAAGCAGCCATTTTTATAGCAGCAATAGCAGCCTCTGTACCCTTATTTCCATGCTTTCCTCCACTCCTATCAATGGCTTGTTGCATGGTATTATCGGTTAAGACGCAAAAAATAACTGGGGTATCATATTTAACATTAAGATCTTTTATCCCTTCTGCGGTAGCTCCACAAACAAAGTCAAAGTGCTTAGTCTCCCCTTGAATAACACTTCCAATAGCTATAATAGCATCTGGCTCGTGTTTTTTAATCATTTTCTTTGTTCCATATGTAAGCTCAAAACTTCCTGGAACATCCCAACGAATGATATTTTCTACAACAGCCCCACAATCCAATAAAGCATCCATAGCTCCTTGACATAGTCCTTCTGTTATTTCTGAATTCCATTCTGAAACAACAATCCCAAATCGAAAATCTTTCGCATTTGGGATTGTAGCTTTATCGTATACTGATAAATTTTTATTTTCTGTAGCCATACTTTTTACGCTAAGTTAATCATTCAATATCAATTTACATTAATAAAGGAACAACCAACCAATTACTTTTTAAGCGTTTCTGCTTTTCCAATATAAATATCTATAGTTCTTCCTTCTTCAGAATCGCTATATTCATTTTTTACTCTATTGAAATATTTTAATGCTTTAGCTGCATCTCCAGCCTGTAAAGAAATTACACCCGCTTTAAATAAAAATTTAGGGGTTGTAAAAGCATTTTCAGAGGTAGCAATTGCTTTTTCATAATACTCCAAACCGTCTTGCTCTTGTCCTAATTGCACAAATGCATCTCCAATTCCTCCTTTTGCCAAAGCACTTAAAATTGGATCATCAGATTTAAAATCTTGAAGATATTTAATTGCTTCATCATACTTTTGAGTATTTAAAAATGCCATTCCAGCACTATAATGCGCAAGATTAGCAGCTTTTGTACCCCCGTAATTATCGATAATATCGATTAAACCATATTTTCCATCTGCTCCATTCAATGCTAATCCGTACAACGAATCTTTTGCAGTGCTATTTACAGCCTCATCAAAATATTGTTGCGCAAAAAACATTTCATTAGAAGCCTCAGCCTCTTTAGGTTTTAAAATAAACTGTTGGTATCCCAAGAACCCAAGCACTAAAAGCACTACAACTCCTATTCCACCCAATATAAACTTTTGGTTACTTGCAACCCACTCTTCTGTTTTGCTAGCACTTTCGTTTAATGTATTAAATACTTCTTCTGTAGTACTTTCACCATCGTACACCTCGTTCTCCAAAAGATCTCCTTCCTTTTTCGTTGGTTTCTTATAGCCTCTTTTCTTATACGTTGCCATATCTATATTTTATTAAGCCTCGCAAAAATAAAATTTTTATTCAAATAGGAAAGGGAATTTATTTTATTATTTTTTATCTGTCTTTTTTATTTTACTAATTTCGTCGTTTTATATTTGCCAATAACGCCATTAGTCTATTAATTTAGCTATGTTATAACATTACTATTTATTTTTAACTGAAAAAATAATTCCGTAGAATCCTACAAATGCAATTACAAAAATTATCGCTTATAAATTTTAAAAATTTCGATTCGCAAAGTTTTGAATTTGATGCTAAAATAAACTGTTTTGTAGGTCAAAATGGTATTGGAAAAACAAATGCGCTAGATGCTATTTATTTACTTTCCTTCGGAAAAAGCTATTTCAATCCAATTGCCTCTCAAAACATTAAACACGAGGAGAGTTTTTTTGTAATTGATGGGGAATTTTTAAGAGATGAAAAAGAAGAAAGAATTATTTGTAGCTTAAAAAAAGGGCAGAAAAAAATTATAAAACGCAACGGAAAAATTTACGACAAATTATCCGAACACATTGGTTTTATTCCGCTTGTAATTATTTCTCCTGCAGATAGAGACCTTATTATTGAAGGAAGTGAAACACGCCGAAAATTTATAGATAGTGTTATCTCTCAAAGCAATAAATCCTATTTACAAAATCTAATAAACTACAATAAAGTTTTAGCGCAACGTAATTCGCTTTTAAAATATTTTGCACTCAACAATACTTTTAATGCTGATACTCTTGAAGTCTACAACGACCAATTACACGATTACGGGCATAAAATCCATGAAGCACGCAAAGATTTTCTAGACATTTTTATTCCTATTTTTAAAGAGCGTTATGCCTCTATCTCTGGTGGAAAAGAAGCAATTAATTTAAGCTACCAAAGTCGGTTAACAGAAAAAGACCTCAACACCCTTTTTAAAGAAAATTTGAATAAAGATAAAGCTTTACAATATACTTCTGTAGGAATCCACAAAGACGATTTAAGTTTTGAAATAGGAGATTTCCCTATCAAGAAATTTGGAAGTCAAGGGCAACAAAAATCGTTTTTAATTGCTTTAAAGCTTGCGCAATTTGACTTTATTAAAGCACAAGCTGGACACACTCCTATTTTGCTTTTGGACGATATTTTTGACAAACTTGATGAAAATCGTGTGAGTCAGATTATAACCCTAGTAAATCAAGACGAATTCGGACAAATATTTATAAGTGATACCCATGCCGAAAGAACCGAAAATGTTGTTAAACAAACACATCAGTCTTATAAAATGATTATTTTAAAATAGAAAAGTTTTTGGTTGATTTGAAAATTCGCTAATTTGATAATTTACATTAAAAAATTATTCTCTAGATTTCCTTTTTAAATTTCCAGCTATTAATAATCCAGCTCCTACTCCTATTAAAATCCCTGATATAAAATCTGTTCCCTCTTGATCTGCAATATATTGAACTAAGATTCCGATTACTAATATTGCCAGTCCTATGATTCTTATTTTGTTCATTGTTTAATTTTGGTTAGCTAAATATAAAAATATCCTTATATAAAAGCTTTTTAATGATTTGAAAATGTGTTGATTTAAAAAATCGCTAATTCGCTAATTTACATTTAAAAAATCTATCCTTTCAAATTTCACTTAGCCAACAACTTTTAGCTACCTTTGTTTTTCCAAAAAACTTAGCTTTGAAAATTAGAGTTCTTATCATTCTTTGCAGTATATTTTTAAGCTGCAACAAAACGCAAATCGAAGACATCTCGCTTCTTAATGGCTATTGGGAAATTGAAAAAGTTACATTCCCTTCCGGAGAAAATAAAGATTACAAAGTAAATACTGTGATTGACTATTGGCAATTAAAAGATTCTACTGGAACAAAAGAAAAAGTAATGCCTCGATTAGACGGAAGGTTTCTTAACATGAAAGAGTTTGAAAACTTCAGTATAAAAAAAGAAAACGACGGACTTTACATTGAGTACAATAACGATGGAAATGTCCGAAAAGAAAAAATAATCTTACTTACCAAAGATAGATTTGGTATCGTAAACAGTCAAGACAAAACTTATTATTACAAACGTTTTGAAAAATTCTCTTTAAAATAATGGCCAAAAGACGAAACGAATATATTTCATTAAGTGATGCACTGAAAGAATTTGTAAATGAAAACAAATTAGAGACAGGCATGGATAAAGTGGACGTTCGAAACGCTTGGCAAAACCTTATGGGAAACGGCGTAAACAACTACACCACACAAGTGCAATTAAAGCAAGACACGCTCTATGTCTCTTTATCCTCCTCTGTGTTACGCCAAGAATTAAGCTATGGAAAGGAAAAAATTGTAAAGATGTTAAATGACGAATTAGGAAAAGAAATTGTAAAAAGTATTGTTTTAAGATAAGCAAATAATCTCTCTGGATAAAGACGTAAGACCGCTTCGCTACAGAAAAAAAGAGCAAATACTAAATTGTAACTATCATAAAATGATGGCATCTAAAGTACATTTTCATCTCTATTTTTAATAGCAAAAGAGATATATTCCTGAAATTTTTCTCAAACCTTTGCCATTAATAAAGTTTCAATATGTAAACTTCCTCTTACTAGACAATGGTGTTTTGATATCACAAAAAAAGCTCCATTTTTCAAAAGAAAATGGAGCTTTTTTATAATTATACTTTTTTGCTTAGAAAATCTCTCTTCCAGAAAAATGGAAAGAACCTTCTATAGCAGCATTTTCATCGCTATCTGAACCATGAACTGCATTTTCTCCAATAGAAGTTGCAAATAATTTACGGATAGTTCCTTCTGCAGCTTCTTCTGGATTAGTAGCACCAATTAAGGTTCTAAAATCGTCCACAGCATTATCTTTTTCTAAGATTGCTGCTACAATTGGACCGCTAGTCATAAATTCTACTAATTCTCCAAAGAACGGACGCTCACTGTGAATTGCATAAAACGCTTCTGCATCACGCTTACTTAACTGCGTATACTTCATCGCTACGATATTAAACCCTGAAGCAGTAATTTTTTCAAGAATAGCCCCGATGTGTCCGTTTTTTACAGCATCTGGCTTAATCATTGTAAATGTTCTGTTTGTTGCCATTTCTTTTAAATCAAATTTTGCAATTTTATAGTTAATTGCACATTAACAAACGCCCTTTTTGGGCTTTTTTAATTTTGCCGCAAAAGTAAGGGTTTTATTTGACTTATTCCCATAGGAAACACAAAATACGTATTCTAACCGTATATTCTCCCTAATACCCTTGTTCTAATTGGTTTAAAACCTTATTTCCATCGCCTCTCATCTCCATTTTTACATGATAATTTTTCATATTCAATTTTAACAAACCGAAACTTTTTACTTTTACTACTTCGCCTACTCTGTAAGGGTTTTCTTCTCCTGAATAAGCTTCATACGTATGTGTAAGTCCGCTAGAAGTAAAATCTATTATAGGATACGCTAAATCGCTTATATTAATTTCCGAAAACTCAGAAATATGTCGGTCGCCAGATAATAATATAACTCGTTTTGCATTGCTTGTTTTTATAAGCTTAAAAAGTTTTTCTACCTCACTCGGAAAATTCCCCCAAGCTTCAAATCCATGTTTATTAGAGAGCACCTGTATACTACTTACAATAATATTAAAAGCTGCTGTAGAATTAGTAAGTTCGTTAGTAAGCCATTGCCATTGTTTGTTTCCCAATATTGTACCTACCCCCGCTGGATTCGGCATATAGCGTTTGCCACTATCTCCTAAATTTTTTGTAAGTGGAGATCTAAAATAACGCGTATCTAAAAGTATTACTTTTACATCTCCAGCCTTTGTTTTATATGTTTTAGAACTGTAAACCCCTTCTTGTTTTCTCCTTGGATCATATTTTGGGACATTCATAAAATTAAGAAACAACTCCTGCGCTTTTTCTTTCATCTCCCAATCGGCACCACCATCGCCTAAACCATAATCGTGGTCGTCCCAAGTACCAATAACATCCATTGACTTTACAATTGCCTTATAACCATCTTGATACCGCTGCTCTTCATAGTCTTTTCTCATTTGGCGAAAATCATCAGTATCTGAATAAATATTATCGCCTCCCCAAATCCAAACAGAAGGTTTATTCAATAAAACATCATCCCATAATACGTTTTCTTCGTCTTGCTTATTACAAGATCCAAAAGCAATGACAAAATCATCTCCTTGCAAGGGATAAATAGATGTTTTAGCTGTTTTACATCCGCAGCAAAGAATAGCTACACATAACGCAACAAAAATTACACGCATAAATATAGTTTAAGACTACAAATGTACTATTCCTTTTTTAAGTATTATATTATTAAATTGTATATTAGCCGACCATGGAAGAAACGCAAATAAAAGAATTAAAAACACTCCTATCTACTCCAAAAAAGATAGTGATAATACCACATAAAAACCCAGATGGGGATGCTATTGGGTCTTGCTTAGGACTCTATCATTATTTAACACAATACAAGCATGACCTCAGTATTGTAGCACCTAATGAGTATCCTGAATTTTTAAAATGGATGCCAGGAGAAAGTAATATTATAAAATATGAATACCAAACAGAATTGGCTTCTCAAAAAATAAAAGAAGCTGAATTGGTTTTTACTTTAGATTTTAATTCTTTAAGCAGAATTGACGATGTTGCAAATGCATTAGAAAGTTTTAAGGGGGATTATATTATGATAGACCACCATCAAGCCCCCGACGATTATGCGCGTTTTATGTATTCTGATACTTCAATGAGTAGTACTTGTGAGATGGTCTATAATTTTATTGATTTTTTTAAAGACACCAATAAAATTACTGCCGAAATAGCTAGTTGTTTATACGCTGGAATTATGACTGACACAGGTTCTTTTAGGTTTCCATCAACCACTAGTAATACGCACAGAATTATTGCCAACCTAATAGATAAAGGGGCAGAAAACTCATACATCCATAATGCTATTTTTGACAGCAATTCCATTGATAAATTACATTTATTGGGTTGTGCCTTAAAAAATTTAGTAGCATTGCCAGCATACAACACCGTTTACATTACCCTTTCTAGAGAGGAATTACAGCAGTACAATTATAAAAAAGGTGACACCGAGGGTTTTGTAAACTACGGACTCTCATTACAAGGCATAAAATTTGCTGTTATTTTTATTGAAAGTGTACAAGAAGATATCGTAAAAATTTCGCTTCGTTCTAAAGGCGATTTTTCTGTAAATGAATTCTCTAGAAGTCATTTTCAAGGAGGCGGACACAATAATGCGGCTGGAGGAAAAAGCGACTTATCGTTAACTGAAACCACCAAATATTTTGAATCTGTTTTAAAAGATTATAAATCTCAATTACAATGATAAAAACCTACGTCCCATTACTTGCCATTGTATTATTATTTATGGCCTGCAAACAACCCGAAGCCCGGAGACCAGTAAGTGTAAAATCGGGGTCGTTTATGAGAGCTTCTATTGAAAGAAATAAAGGCCTTTTAGAATATGAAGAATCTTTAATAGATAGTATAATCAAAATAGATTCTTTAAATAAATACCACTCTTCTTCCAATGGATATTCTTATTATTTTATAACTAGAGATTCCACACAAAGCTACCTTCCAAAAGAAGGAGATGTTGTTAAAATAAACTATGATATTCGCACCCTTGCCGAAGATACTATTTATTCTAGCCAAGAAATTGGAATTGTAGACTTTAAAGTAGACAAAGAAGACTATTTTCCTGGTTTAAGAACAGCTGTTAAATTATTAAAAAAGGGAGAAAAAGCCACTTTTTTATTCCCATCTTCCTTAGCTTATGGCTACCATGGAGATGATGATAAAGTAGGTACTAATCAGACCATAAAAAGTACAATTACATTATTGGATATCGATCAAAAAGCTATTGATAGCACAAATACTACTTCAAAAGAATAATTATAATAAAACAATCAATTTTAATATGTATACAATGAAAAAATTAAGTTTCATTTTTATCCTAGCTGCCGTACTAGTTTCGTGCTCTACCTCTAAATACCCTGACTTAGGAGATGGTTTATATGCAGATATTCAAACCAACAAAGGAGATATGGTAGTTAAGCTTTTCTATAAACAAACCCCAGTTACTGTAGGTAATTTTGTTAGTTTAGCTGAAGGAACAAACACTTACGTTATAGATTCTTTAAAAGGAAAACCTTATTATGATGGCGTTATTTTCCACAGAGTTATAAAGGATTTTATGATTCAAGGAGGAGATCCAACTGGAACAGGAAGTGGAAATCCAGGCTACAAATTTAAAGATGAATTTGTAGATTCTTTAAAACACGATAAAAAGGGAATCCTTTCTATGGCGAATGCAGGTCCTAAAACAAATGGGAGTCAGTTTTTTATTACCCATAAAGAAACTCCTTTCTTAAATGGAAAACATACTGTTTTTGGAGAAGTTGTAGAAGGTTTAGCTATTGTAGATACCATAGCAAATGTAAAAACCTCTCAAGATCCAATGACGAGAGATAGACCAATTGATTCTGTAATAATTAAGCATATTGAGATTATTAGAAACGGAAAAGACGCTAAAGGTTTTGATGCTGCTAAAGTATTTGCTGCTTCTTTTGCTGAAGCTGCCGAAGCTAAAAAGGCAATCGAAAAAACTAAACGTGATATCGCTACCGAGTTTGCTGCTCAAAAAGAAAAAGCAGAAACTGCAGATTCTGGACTAAAATATCTTATGATTAAAGAAGGGGATGGAGAAAAACCTAAAGTAGGAAAAACTGCTCTTGTAGAATATACTGGGTATTTTGAAGATGGAAATGTTTTTGACACAAGCTCTTTAGAAATTGCCGAGAAATTTGGCAATGTAAATCCCGCAAAAAGAGACCGAGGAATGTACCAACCTGCTCCAATGCCTATCAGTCCAGATGCAACTATAATTCCTGGATTCAAAGAAGGATTAATGATGTTAAAAGTTGGAGATAAAGTTAGGTTATTTATCCCTTCCTATTTAGCGTATGGAGAAGCTGGATATGGGCCTATTGCTCCAAATACTGACTTGGTATTCGATTTAGAAATGGTTGGTGTCCAAGAATAAAGTAAACTACCTCAAGGCAAGCCTACGAGGTATTCAAAGGGAAATAATTTAATCCTCTTCGACGTAGAGCCTTCGGCAAACATAGGACAGGCTCTGGGAATAAAACCCTCAATGAAGATTTAAGCTTTATTTACAAAAAACAACCCCGAAGATTATATAATCTTCGGGGTTGTTTTTTAGGCAATATTTGTTTCATTACGGATTGTAACCTTCAATTTAAATTTACCCCTTCACAGGAATATCTTTTAAAATCTCTTTTAAGAATTTCCAAAACTTTTCTACGGAAGCAATATGCGCTCTTTCATCTGGAGAATGCGCTCCTTTAATTGTTGGTCCAAAACTTATCATATCCATTTCAGGATAATTTTGCCCTAAAATTCCACATTCCAATCCTGCATGGCAAGCAACCACATCTGGAGTTTCATTAAATAATGTTTGATATTTATCGGTTAACACCTTTAAAATAGGGCTCTCTGGATTTGGTTTCCACCCAGGATATTCTCCACTAAATTTTACTTCACATCCACATAATTCAAATGCTGCTCTTAAGGCATTTGCTAAATCAATTTTTGAGGATTCTACAGAAGAACGTGTAAGACAAAGTATTTTTATTTTTCCTTCTCCAATTTTTACACGAGCAACATTATTTGAGGTTTGTACTAAATCTTCCATATCTGGACTCATAGCATACACTCCATTATGCGCTGTGTACAGAGCTCTAGTAATTCCCTCCTGAACTCCTATTCCCATTACGCTACTTGGCGTTTCTGTAACTTCTGCAGTAATAGACAACGAGGGTTCTGTAGTTTTATATTCTTTTTTAATAACCGCTGCCAATTGGTTAAATTCTAAAGCAAATGCATCATGGTGCATTTCTTCCACCACAATTGTAGCCTCACTTTCTCTTGGAATTGCATTCCTTAATCCGCCACCATCAATAGCTGCTATTCGGAGTCCAAAATTTTCAAAACCATCAAAAAGTAGACGATTCATAATCTTATTAGCATTCCCAAGACCTCTATGAATATCCATTCCGCTATGTCCTCCTTGGAGTCCTTTTACAGAAATTTTATAGGCAGTTACACGCTCTGGCGTCTCCTCTTCTTGATATTTTCTAGTTGCAGTAACATCTACTCCTCCAGCACATCCTATATCAATTTCATCATCTTCCTCGGTATCTAAATTTAAAAGGATTTCTCCGTTTAAAACCCCACCTTTTAAGCCTTGAGCTCCAGTCATACCTGTTTCTTCATCTATAGTAAATAACGCTTCAATAGCTGGATGTGCTATGTTATTACTTTCTAAAACCGCCATAATAGCAGCAACTCCTAGTCCGTTATCTGCTCCTAATGTAGTTCCTTTGGCTTTTACCCAGCCATTTTCTACAAACATCTCAATTCCTTGTGAGCTAAAATCAAAAGTGGTGTCATTATTTTTTTGGTGCACCATGTCTAAATGCGACTGTAGCACTACTGCTTTTCTGTTTTCCATCCCTGCTGTTGCAGGTTTTTTTATAATAACATTTCCAACCTCATCCTTAAAAGTTTCTAAATTGAGTTTCTTCCCAAACTCCAACATAAAAGCAATAACTTGCTCTTCTTTTTTTGAGGGTCTTGGAACCGCATTTAAATCGGCAAACTTATTCCAAACTTCCTTAGGCTGTAAGTCTCTTATCTCTGAATTCATATTTATAACTTAGATTTTCACAAAAATAAGCATTGCTTTTTTAATAAATTACAAGGCTATTATAAAAGTCGGAAAACATAACTTCTTATTAGTATGTTAAGAGCATTTTTATCAACTAAATAATTTCTATTTTTGACAGTATGTCCGACCGAATTAAAACGTATATAGCACTTTCCATAATTCCTCAATTTATTTTGATAAAATGGTTGGCTTACTATCCTGAAATTGTAGAAAAATACTACAGTAATTTTTTATATCAAGGCATTGCTAAGACTTCTAGATTTTTATTAGGATGGATTCCTTTTTCTGTAGGAGATATTCTTTATACAGCCCTTGCCATTATAATTATTCGATTTTTTATTCTGAAAGGAAAAACTCTTATTACCAATTCAAAATATTTTTTTCGGGAACTATTTGTGGCCATTTCTACCATTTATTTTTTGTTTCATCTATTATGGGGTTTAAATTATTACCGTCTTCCCATTCATGAAAAACTAACTATTTCTGATACCTATACCTCCGAAGAACTTTACAGTTTTACAGAACAACTCATTAAAAAAAGTAACGAAACTCACTTTCAACTAACACAAAACGATTCCTTAATAGTAAAAATCCCATATTCAAAAGCAGAAATTTACCAAAAAACACTGGATGGATATCAAATCCTATCCAAAGAGATTCCTGCTTTTACTTACCATACAAAAAGCATAAAAACCTCTCTTTATAGCACTGCTTTAACTTATATGGGATACAGTGGATATCTAAACCCTTTTACCAATGAAGCACAAGTAAACGGACTGCAAATAGACTTTAAATATCCTACCGTAAGCTGCCATGAAGAAGCGCATCAAATAGGTTATTCTGCTGAGAATGAAGCTAATTTTGTAGCTTTTCTAGCTGCTACCTCCAACAACGATTTATATTTTAAATACTCAGGATATATTTATGTGCTTCGCTATTGTTTAGCTGAAGTAAAACGAAGAGATATTAAAAAATATGATCAATTTAATACAGAAATTCATCCTGGAATTATAAAAAACTATATCGAAGTAGCCAATTTCTGGAGAAGACATAAAACCAAAGCAGAACCCTTTTTTAAGAATACTTTCAATTCTTTCCTAAAAGCAAATAATCAAAAAAAGGGCTTAAAAAGTTATAGTTATGTAGTGGCGCTATTGGTAAATTATTATAAAGATAAAAAATTATAGTTCTGCCTATTAATTGTTGATTTTGAAACAAAAAATCATATTTTTACCAGTAAACTACCTCAAGGCAAGCCCACGAGGCGTTTAAATAGGAAAATATTTTGATTTCGAGGCAAGCCTCGGAGCATTTAAATCTCGATAATCGAGTAAACTCATTTAACTAATTCATAACTCAAACTTAAAACATGAAGCTAAAATTATGCCTTCTAGCACTGTTTTGTTTTTGTATTACTGTTTCTGCACAGGAATACTTCCCAAAAAATGACGGTGTTAAAACTAAAAACTCAAATTACACAGCATTTAAAAATGCTAAAATCTATGTTTCTCCAACTAAAATTTTAGATAATGGAACTTTACTTATTCAAAATGGAAAAGTAGTTGCTATTGGAAACTCTGTGAGTATTCCAGAAAATGCAGTAAGTATTGATTTAAATGGTAAATACATTTATCCTTCTTTTATTGATATGTATTCCGATTTTGGTATTGCTGAACCTAAAAAACCACAATCGGATAACAGTCCGCAATACGATGCCTCAAGAGAAGGGTATTATTGGAACGACCATATTATGCCAGAAAACAACGCTGTTGAAAACTTCGCTTTTGATAAGAAAAAAGCTGAAGAATTACTTAAAGCCGGATTTGGAGTAGTAAACTCTCATATTTCCGATGGAATTGTAAGAGGTACAAGTTCTTTAATAGCATTAAACAACGATGCTTCTAATAGCAAACGTATTATTACTCAAAAAGCATCGCAAGTTTTGTCTTTTGAAAAAAGTAATGCTTCAAGGCAGGCGTACCCAACATCGCTTATGGGAGCTATAGCACTTTTACGTCAAATGTATTATGATGCTGAATGGTACCAAAATGGAAATGCTGATGGGAAAGATTTATCATTAGAAGCTTTAAATAATAATAAAAGTCTTCCGCAGATATTTGTAGCTAATGATAAGTACAACGACATCCGCGCAGACAAACTCGGAGACGAGTTTAAATTGAACTATATTATAAAAGGTGGCGGAAATGAATTTGAGCGCATCGAAGAAATTACAGAAACAAATACCTCTTACATTATTCCATTAGACTTCCCTGAAGCATATGACGTTACCGATCCATATATTGCTAACAAAATTGCCCTAGAAGAAATGCTTCTGTGGAACCAAGCCCCTACCAATCCAAAAGTATTAGCAGACAACAATATTACCTTTGCTTTTACTGCTTCTGACAACAAAAAAACAACCGATTTTAAAAGCAATTTATTAAAAGCTATTGCCTACGGTTTGGACAAGACTAAAGCTTTAGAAGCGCTTACAACTACTCCTGCAACGCTTTTAAATAAAGCAGATGAGATTGGAAGCTTAGAGAAAGGGCATTATGCAAACTTTTTAATTACCTCTGGAGATATTTTTGAAAAAGAAACTACCCTCTATGAAAACTGGGTACAAGGCTCTAAATATGTGGTAAACAACATAAATATAATTGATGTTAGAGGAGATTATACGCTTACTTTAAATGGAAATAGCTATACTTTAAAAATAGATGGCGAACCTGAAAAAATAAAATCTACCTTAAAGCAAGGAACTACTAAAATAGCTTCCAATGCTTCATACAATAACGGGTGGCTAACGCTTTTTTACAATCCAGAAGGAGCTACTAATAAAGATGAGTTTATCAGACTTTCTACTAAAGTTGCTACGGAAGGAAATCTAAGCGGTACGGCAGTTCTAACCAACGGAAATAATGCAACATGGACAGCCGTTAAAAAATCTTCCGAAGAAAAAGAAACTGATAAAAAAGAAGGTAATGAACTTCCTAAATTATTACCAGTTACTTATCCAAACAAAGCTTATGGCGTAAAAACACTTCCTACACAACAAACTATTTTATTTAAAAATGCTACAGTTTGGACAAGTGAAGATGCTGGGGTTTTAGAAAATACCGATGTCTTAATTAAAAATGGAAAGATTGCAAAAATAGGAAAAGACCTTTCTGGTTCTGGGGCAACTGTAATTGATGCTACGGGGAAACACCTTACCGCAGGAATTATAGATGAGCATTCCCATATTGCTGCTGCAGCTATTAATGAAGCTGGTCATAACAGTTCGGCAGAAGTAACTATTGAAGATGTTGTAAATCCAGACGATTCAAATATTTACAGAAACCTTTCTGGTGGAGTTACTACCATTCAAATTTTACACGGTTCGGCTAATCCAATTGGAGGACGTTCAGCAATTATTAAATTAAAATGGGGAGAAGATGCTGATAATTTATTATTAAAAGACCGACCAAAATTTATAAAATTTGCCTTGGGAGAAAATGTTAAACAATCTAATTGGGGAAGCAATAACACCATCCGTTTCCCACAAACGCGCATGGGAGTTGAGCAAGTTTTTACCGATTACTTCCAGCGTGCTAAAGAATATGATGAGCAATGGAAAGCTTTTAATAATTCATCTTCTTCAAAAAAATCAAAATCTAAAGCTCCTCGTTATGATGTAGAGATGGAAACTTTAGCTGAAATTTTAAATAAAGAACGCTTTATTTCTTGTCACTCTTATGTGCAAAGTGAAATTAATATGCTAATGAAGGTTGCAGATAAATTTGACTTCAATATAAATACTTTTACTCATATTTTAGAAGGTTACAAAGTTGCCGATAAGATGAAGGAACACGGAGTTGGCGGCTCTACTTTTTCCGATTGGTGGGCATACAAATATGAAGTAAACGACGCTATTCCTTATAATGCAGCAATTATGCACAATCAAGGTATTACAGTGGCCATAAACTCTGATGATGCCGAAATGTCTAGACGTCTAAACCAAGAGGCTGCAAAAACAGTAAAATATGGAGGCATGAGCGAAGAAGAAGCATGGAAGTTTGTTACTATAAATCCTGCTAAACTTTTGCATTTAGACGACAGAATTGGAAGTATTAAAGAAGGTAAAGATGCTGATGTTGTACTTTGGAGCAATCACCCTATGTCTGTTTATGCCGTTGCTGAAAAAACTATTATTGAAGGAGCTGTATATTATGATTATGAAAAAATGCAGCAAGTCGAAAAAGAAGTTCAGCAAACTAAAAATGAGCTTATCAATATGATGATTCGAGAGAAGAATAAAGGGGTAAAAACTCAGGCTCCAAAAGTAAAAGAAGAAGAAGAATTCCATTGTGACACTTTAATCTATCAATTGTAAAAAAATGAAACATCCAGGTCTAATTTTTAGACACATAGCGGAATAATTATTTGGATGTTCTATGTGACCGCTAAAAACAATAAAAATAAACACATGAAAAACATAATACAACTCATACTAATAATGTTCGTTACTATTTCTGTAGCGCAACAAACACCTGCCCCAGCACAAAAGGAGAGTATTTTAATAACAGGAGCCACTGCTCATATTGGTAATGGAACTGTTATTGAAAACAGTGCGGTTGGGTTTGAAAATGGTAAAATAACTTTTATTGGGAAGGCTTCCGAAGCGAATACCTCTAATTACAACCAAGTAATTGACGCTAGTAATAAGCATGTATATCCTGGATTTATTGCTTTGAACTCTACTTTAGGTCTTGTAGAAATAGACGCGGTAAGAGCCACCGACGATGAAGACGAAGTTGGGTCGCTGCTACCACATATTAGAAGTCTAATTGCCTACAATGCAGAATCAAAAATAGTAGAATCTATGCGTCCTAACGGAGTACTTATGGGTCAAATAACTCCTCGTGGAGGGATAATTTCTGGGACTTCTTCTGTGGTTCAATTTGATGCTTGGAACTGGGAAGATGCTGCCATAAAAACCGATGACGCTATTCATCTTAATTGGCCAAATAGCTTAAAAAGAGGTCGCCCATGGAGAGGGGAAGAACCAGGTCTTAAACCAAATGAAGATTATAATAATGAAATAAACGAAGTAACAAGCTTTCTTACAGAAGCTAAAGCGTATTTCTCTGGAGATGAAAAGCCAAGAAATCTCCCTTTTGAAGCTACCGAAGGACTTTTTAATGGTTCAAAAAAACTATTTATCCATGTAGATGGAGCTCGAGAAATTACAGATGCTATTAACTTCGGAGAAAAAATAGGTGTCCAAAATATGGTTATTGTAGGGGGAGACCAAGCAGATAAAGTTTCAAATATGTTAGCTTCCAAAAACATTCCAGTTGTTATTCAACGTCCACACCGCTTACCATCTAATAATGATGAAAATATAAAGCATACATTCATGCTAGCTTCTCTTTTAAATAAAGCTGGAGTACTATGCGGGATCGATCCTTCTGGAGGTATGGAACGCATGAACACTCGTAATCTACCTTTTTACGCAGGAACTTTTGCTGCCTATGGATTAGAGAAAGAAAAAGCGGTACAGTTAATAACCGAAAATGCAGCTAAAATTGCAGGAATTGATGCTTTTGCTGGAACTATTACAACAGGAAAAGATGCTACATTATTTATTTCTGAAGGAGATGCGCTTGATATGCGTACCAATATTATTAGTGATGCTTTTATTCAAGGTCGAGCTATTAGCCTAGAAACACATCAAACGGAATTATGGCACCGTTATAGCAATAAATACAAACAACAATAAATACTATAGCTGTCTGTCGAAGTCATCCAGAGCCTGTCGAAGTCATCCTTCGACAGGCTCCTTTTTTACTCCCGACTCTTCTATAACAGTAAGCAGTGTTCAGTAGACAGTGTTCAGTAGGCAGTAGTTTTTGGTTTTTGGTTTGTAGTTTGTGATAAACTAAAAATTCAAAAAAGCATAAGAACACAAAATCTATATTCTCTTCTCTTTATTCTTATCTCCCCTTTTAATTCCGACTCCCGACTTTTTCAATCTTTCAATCTTTCAATCTTTTAATCTTTCAATAAGCCTTTAATAAAACTAAAAATCCGAAAAAAGCATAAGAACAAAAATCTATATTCTCTTCTCTTTATTCTTGTCTCCCCTTTTTCTTCCAGCTTCCGACTCCCGACTTTTTCAATCTTTCAATCCTTAAATCTTTCAATCTTTTAATCTTTTAATGAGCAGTAGTTTATGGTTTATAGAAACTAAAAATTCAAAAAAGCATAAGAACACAAAATCTATATTCTCTTCTCTTTATTCTTACCTCCCCTTTTAATTCCGACTCCCGACTCCCGACTTTTTCAATCTTTCAATCTTTCAATCTTTCAATCTTTCAATAAGCCTTTAATAAAACTAAAAATCCGAAAAAAGCATAAGAGCAAAAATCTATAGTATTGCTAAAGTTCGATACAATTCAGCAGCAATTAAAAAATAATCGTTTTCTAGTTCTATTTGTGATACCCTTGCTTTTACCAATTTATTTTCTCGAGTATTGATATAAAAAATAGAACTTTCTCCCATTTCAAACAATCGGACTTCAGCATTATGCATTTGCTGATAATCTGATACTAAATCGGCATTCATTAGTATTTGTTCTTGGTAGGAATTTAGCTCCGCAAATTTAGCCTTTACTTTATTCTGAAGTTCTTGCATTTGGAACTTCAATCCATATTGGGCATTACTCAATTCTGCCTTTGCTATTTTCACATCAGCTCTCTCTTTTCTCAATAGAATAGGAAAAGAAAGCGAAGCTCCAATTTTATAATCATCCCAATTATAGTTGTCTATATAATCTGGTGTTGCTATGTAATTATAATTTACATTTAGCTTTGGTAAAAGTTTATTTGCCATTAGTCTCCTATCCACATCTTTCATGGCTATTTTTGTACTCAAGGCTTTTAATTTTGGATGATTTTCAAGATCTACTTCTTCAGAAACAGGATTGATATTCAAAACAGAAAGGATATTATCTTTTAAAGTTTCCTCTGGTTGCATTTGTTCAGAAACTTCAAGAGGAATTTCATCTTCTGTCCAAATATAATTAGATAAAGAAAGTCTACTTTTTGTGAGTTTTAAATTTGCCTGCTCCCACTCTAACCTACGAGTTTTTAAATTAATTCCAGATTCTACACTATCAATTGGAGAAAGTTCGCCTAATACAATGGATTTAACAATCCATTCCTGACGTTCTTTAGCATTTTCATAAAACGTTTCATACAGTTTTGCTTTATCATATTGCTGTTTCCAGTCAAAATAAGCTGCAGATGCTTCCGTTATGGCATCAACTACAGCCAATGTACGTTCATAATCTCCTAATTCTTGATAGAGTTTTCCTTTTTTAACTTCAGCCATTCTTTTATTAATCCATAATCCTTGTCCTACAGGAACCGAAATTCCAAAGCTTGCTAAACCATCTTCTGGAACATAATTTTCTGGATTGATATAATCTCCTTGATTTTTATCAAAAGCTGCCTTTAGTTCTACTCCATACCAAGTAGGAATTTTAAAACTCCCATTAAATAAAGAATAATACTCTGTGTCTTTATAACGTTTTTTATTAAAATCTGCCGTTACTTTTGGATCAAAATAACCACGGGCTTTTAAAAGTTTTGCTTCTGAAGTGGTTAAAATTAAATCGGCTTGTCTTACCAAAGGATGGTATTTTTTTACAACGCCCAAGAACTCTTCATAAGTAAATGTTTCATTAAAAGTTTCTTCTTGAGCATTTCCTTTTTGCACACCAAAAAACATCCCTATTAAGAACAAGGAGAATACATAGATATGTAACTTACTGATCTTCATAAAAGCTTATTTTTCGTTTTTTTCTGCATTACCTTTATCTACCACTTTGTTTTGCGTCTTATAAAAATTAGGAGGGAATCCATTTAGTGTTCGCCAAATTTCAAACCAAATTGGCACGGTATCTAAAAGCGCCAATGTTTGTGCACCTGCACCAATACTCAATAAATTAGGCCATGTTTTTTCTTCTGGATCGGGTGCAATTAAAACACGATATTTTCCATTAGCACTAATAAAGTTTTCTTTAGCAACAATAACTCCACCAAAAGTTCCATAAGACACTCCAGGCCAACCACTAAAAACAATTGTTGGCCAACCATCAAACCAAATACGTACTTTTTCGCCTGTATTAATTAACGGATAATCCATTGGTTCTACATAAGACTCTACGGCAATCTCAAAATCTGAAGGCATAATACTTACCACAGACGCTCCTTCTTTAATAGTTTCTCCGAGTCCCGATTGTAAGGCGCGGTTTACGTAACCCGCCTGTGGTGCAGTAATATAATACATCCCGTTACGAATTTGATAACTCGTATATTGAGAACGCAACTTACTTACCTGAGATTCGGTATCAAACTGTGTACTTAGAGCCGTCTGTCGATCGCTCGCAGCCTTAGCTAATTTCTCAGCATAAGAAGCCTCCAAACGTGTAAGTTCCATTTCACTATTAATTAATTCGTTTTCACTGGTTAGTAACTTATTTTCTTGTGTTACTATTTTGGCTTGCATTTGTTGTAGCTTTACTTTCTTCTCCTCCACATAAGTCATCGGTTTCAAACCTTCATCATTTAGTTTAAAAGCACGTTCATACTGTGTTTCAGCAATACTCAATTGAGTTTTTACGGCTTCCAAATCAATACTATCACTTTTAACTTTCAGCCTACTTTGTTTCAATTTATTTCCAGCCTGCTTCAGTTTAAGTTGTCTTTCCCGTTTTATAGCATTAATTTGTTGTGCCAAAGCTTCTACTTTTGCCGTGTAAGACACTACAGCGCTCTCTTTTGCCTTTACTTGAATTCCAGTATTTTCAACTAAATTTGGATCAAAATATTCCGATTTAGTTTCAGAGATATGTAAAATAGTATCTCCTTTTTTAACAAAATCTCCTTCTTGTACATACCAAGCTTCTATTCTACCACCAATAATGGCATGTACAGCTTGTGGCCTTTGTCCTGGTTTTAACGTAGTAACAAATCCGCTTCCCTTAATATTTTGCGTCCACGGAAGAAACAATACTAATACCATGGCAATAAACACCCCCCATACTACTTTCCGAATAATTTTATAATGCTTATTATCTGCAAAGATTGTCATAGATTTAAACCTACTCGAATCTACATAATTGTGAATTCTATTATTTGAAATATTCAGCATAGTCTAACTTTTTAAGGTTCCATTTACCATATAAAAACTCTTATTAGATTTTGATTTCCAATATGGATTTTTGGAAATTACTATTAAAGTCCAGTTTTTATCAGGTGCGGTCATATAATCTATAATGTCTATGGAAGAAGCTTTATCTACATTTTCTAGTGGTTCTTCTAAAAATATTATCCTCGGATTTGAAAGTACACAACGTGCTAATAATATTTTCTCGACTATAGAAGACGATAATTGTTTCCCTCCAGAATGTACTTGTGTATCCAATCCATTAGGAAGCGACCTAATGTAATCTGAGAGTTTCAATTCTTCTAAAACTTTTAATATTCTAGAAAGTGATATTTCTGGATTTTTACACGTAATATTTTCCAGAATTGTCCCTTCAAAAACATTATCATTTACACTAATAGAACTCATATTAAACCTATAATCTTCTAAAGAGTATTTTTTATAATTAGTTCCATTTATATACACCATTCCTTCGGTGGGTTCTACAATTCTACTTAAAACTCTTACCAAAGTAGTTTTTCCAGAGCCATTTGGTCCTTCTATTAAAATACGGTCGTTTGGATCTATTTTTAGGGTTATATTTTTAAGCACATAGTGTTCAGAATCTGGAAACTTGTAGCTTAATTCTTTAGTTTCAATTGAAATTGGAGTTTCCTCTAATTTATACTGCCCTTTTTCTTCAGACTCTAATTCTATGTCCATCACTTTCCCTATTTTTTCTAGGGATGCCAACACATCGTAAAACAATTCTGTTCCAGAAAAAAGCTTTTCTACTGCGTTGGTAATATTTAAGATGATAATTTCTGCGGCTACAAACTGTCCAATATTCATTTGTTGATTAAGTACCAATATCCCCCCAATAATTAAAAGACCAGCTGTCATTAATACTTTAAATCCTGTTAGCTGTATAAATTGTCTTCTTAAAATGGCAAAATGACTTTCTCTATACTTTAAATATCCCCCTACCAACTCATCATTTTTATCCAACGAAAAATTAAAAACACGCTTGTTTTTAAAACTCATATGATTACGTGCTACTTCTTGTAACCAATGTGCTACTTTATATTTTAAATTCGATTCTTGTAAACTGGTATCAACCCCAGGGTTAAAGTTTAATTTGAAAATAAAATATAATAGCGTAATAAGCATCAATCCGAAGAAAATAAAGAAGGAATGATAGAGCGATAATAATATAATTCCGAAGAAAACTTGTAAGGCAGCACCACTCATATCTAATAAAAGCTTTGATACTCCTTTCTGTACATTAATGGTATCAAAAAATCGGTTTGCTAGCTCTTCAGGCAAGTATGGATATAGCTTACTGAATTTCATTTTTGGGAACCGAAAAGCAAACTCAAAAGAAGAACGTACAAATATTTTTTGCTGAAGATTCTCCGTAATTCGATATTGCATAATCTTAAAAACCCCTACCATAGCTACTCCCAATACTACAATAATAACTAGTACTACCCATGAAGTACTAACTTTTCCGGCTTGTAAAAAGTTTACAATGGACTGAATCCCTAATGGAAGCGATAAACTAATAACTCCCGCTAGAATGGAATAAAGAATAATTTGATATATATCCTTTTTATCGACTTTTAATAAGCCTCTAAATCTTTGAAATGGCGTCATAACAATATTTTATCAAGTGTTTGGATGTAAAATGATGCTACATTTTTATCTGGTTCTGAAAAATCGGTAATACTTTTAAAGTGTCGTTTTATAAAATGCTGATTTAAAGCTCCAACAACAACACTTGAAGCCAACGATTTACTGTATGGATATTCGGGATTTACTTCAGCAATAATGTTTGCTAGCAGTGAAATCACTTTTTTATAGACCAAGAAAAAACCGTCTTTATTTTCTGTATCCACCTCTTTAGTTAAAAATGCTTTGGAATACTCAGAAATAATAATTCTATTTAGAACAGCTTCATCAATATATTCCGTTCTTATATCGTCTTTTACCTCGCAAGTAACCTCATAGACTACTCTATGAAGCTTTTCTTTAAAGTCGTTGATATTCTGAATAGCAAATAACATTCTATATTCTACCCAAGACCAATACCAAGATGATAAGTACAATAACAGCTTGTGTTTGTTTTCAAAATACCGATAAATAGAACTCTCATTAGAACCTATACACTCTCCTAATTTCTTAAAAGTGAAAGCATCAAATCCTATTTCATCTATCATTAAAATAGAGTGCTTCAGAATCTTTCTCCCTAAGTCAGACGACTCAGGGTCTTTTAAAAATAGCTTCTCATTTATCGTAAACCTCAGGTTACCAGGCAACTTCATAGCCTTTATTTTTTTATTGATATTACAGCATTCAAAATTAATAGTATTACTATCAACATATGTTTATTTAACATTAATTAACTGTATAAAAATGATATTAAAAATAAAAGCATAAAAAATTATCAATATGTAAAAAACTACCTATTCAAGTTGCCAAATTATCATTTTAATAACAGAAAATAAACTTTAATAAACCCTTGTAGTATTACAAAAAATCGTTTTCCTTGATTTCACATCTTGAAAAACCACAGATTTAAAGTATTTTTGAAAAAAAATACTGTTGAAAGAGATTACAAGCACACAAAATAGTTTGGTAAAGCAAATTTTACACTTAAAGGAAAAATCCAAAGAGCGTAAAAAATCGGGTTTATTTATTGTTGAAGGTATCCGAGAAACCGAGCTAGCCTTAAAGGGTGCATACCATCTAGAAACAGTTCTTTTTAATGAATCCATTATTTCGGAAGAAGCGGTAAAATTAATACTTCAAAAACATCCGAATGTAGAATTAATTAAAATTTCAAAAGAAGTTTATCAGAAATTAGCATACAGACAAACCACCGAAGGTATTCTGGCAATTGCAAAAGCAAAAACGCATAACCTCTCTAACCTTCAATTTAAAAATGAAAATCCGTTGATTTTGGTTGCCGAAGCACCTGAAAAACCAGGGAATATTGGTGCCTTGCTACGTACAGCAGATGCTGCCAATTTGGATGCTGTAATTATTGCAAATCCTAAAAGCGACATATATAATCCCAATATTTTACGTTCTAGCGTTGGTTGTATTTTTACAAATAATATTGCTACTGGGAGCACTTCAGAAATTATTTCTTTTCTAAAAAATAAAAATATTTCTATTAATTGCGCTGCCTTAACGGCTTCCATAAATTATAGCAAAGTAAATTATAAGCAAGCAGCAGCCATTGTTGTAGGAACTGAAGCTACTGGATTAAGCGGAGAATGGCTTGAAGCCTCTACTCAAAATATAATTATTCCCATGCAAGGAGAAATAGATTCCATGAATGTTTCTGTAGCTGCAGCTATTGTTATATTTGAAGCCAAAAGACAACGTGGCTTTTAACAGCCAAATTATTTAATTTATCTTAAAATGAGTCCACAAACAATATTTTACATCATTATTGCCATACTTAGTATCGATTTTATAGTTGATAAAATTTTAGACAGCTTAAATGCTAAAAATTTTGACAATCCAGTTCCAGATGCTTTAGCAGATGTTTATGATAAAGAAGCATATAAAAAGTCGCAGGCTTATAAAAAAACGAATTATAAATTCTCTAATATCAGTTCTTTATTTTCGTTATGCCTAACCCTTGGTTTCTTCTTTTTTGACGGATTTGAATATGTTGATGAGATAGCTAGAAATATAAGCAATAATGAAGTTATTATCGCTTTAATTTTCTTCGGAATAATAACTTTTGCAAGTGATATTATTACCACACCATTTTCTTATTACCATACTTTTGTTATTGAAGAAAAGTATGGTTTCAATAAAACTTCAAAAAAAACTTTCTTTCTAGACAAACTTAAAGGGTGGTTAATGCTAACTGTTTTAGGAGGTGGAATTCTAGCTCTTATTATTTGGTTTTATCAAATAGCAGGTGCTAATTTTTGGATTTACGCATGGATTATGGTAGCTGTATTTACCATTTTTATGAATATGTTTTACAGTAAAATAATTGTTCCACTTTTTAATAAGCAAATCCCTTTAGAAGATGGGAGTTTAAAAACCAAAATTGAAAACTACGCTGCAAAAGTAGGTTTTCAGCTTGATAATATTTTTGTTATTGATGGTTCTAAGCGCTCTACCAAAGCAAATGCTTATTTTTCTGGTTTTGGAAAGCAAAAAAGAATAACACTTTTTGACACCCTTGTAAACGATTTAGAAGAAGAAGAAATTGTAGCCGTGTTAGCTCATGAAGTTGGTCATTATAAAAAGAAACACATTATTTTTAATATAGTTGCTTCTATCATTTTAACAGGGATTACACTATTCATTCTATCATTATTTGTTAATGTTCCCGAATTGTCACTTGCAATTGGTGTAAATCAACCGAGTTTTCATGCGGGATTAATCGCTTTTGGAATTCTTTACAGTCCGATTTCAGAAATCACCGGACTCATAATGAATTATTTTTCAAGGAAATTTGAATATCAAGCAGATGATTTTGCAAAAAATACCTATGCTGGGGAGCCACTAGTTACTTCGTTAAAAAAACTATCAAAAAATAGTTTAAGTAATCTTACACCACATCCAGCCTATGTTTTTGTACATTATTCTCACCCAACATTATTGGAACGCTTTACAAATTTGGTTAAGTAAAAACCAAATTTGGTAATACTAATCTTACATTTTGCTTATTGCCTTCTTACAAGGAAAAACATTTCTTAAAGAATTAATCGTAAGGCATAGATTTTGTTGGTTAATAATAAACTTTATGTTATTTTTATTCTATGACGGTATTAGAGGTAGAAAAGGAAAACAAGCAAATTGCTAGGCAATACAAAGAGTTATTGCGCATAAGTTATCAAACCCTAACAGATGAGGATAAAAAACTCATTCGTTTGGCTTTTGACACAGCTGTTGATGCGCATAAAGACCAACGCAGAAAAAGCGGGGAAGCCTATATTTTCCATCCAATTGCGGTAGCTAAAATTGTAGCGCAGCAAATTGGACTGGATGCTACTGCCATTGCGGCAGCCTTGTTGCATGATGTTGTTGAAGATACTTCTTATACTTTAGAAGATATGGAACGTTTATTTGGGGAAACTGTTGCCCGAATTGTAGACGGTCTTACAAAAATATCTCAAATGACTTCGGAGCAGGATATTTCACTGCAAGCAGAAAATTTCCGAAAAATGCTTCTTACTTTAAATGATGACGTTAGAGTAATTCTTATAAAAATTGCCGACCGACTCCATAATATGCAAACCATGGATTCCATGGCTGCACATAAGCAGGTAAAAATAGCTTCGGAAACGCTGTACATATACGCTCCCCTAGCCCATAGAATCGGCCTTTACAATATTAAAACAGAACTAGAAGACCTTGGTTTAAAATACACCGAACCGAATGTTTACAACGACATTCTAAGTAAGATGGAAGAAACTAAGGAAGACCAAGAGGTCTATATAGAGTCTTTTAGCAATGTTATAAAAGAAAGTTTGGATGTAGAGGGTTTAAATTATTCTATCAAAGGAAGACCTAAATCTATATTTTCTATCCGTAGAAAAATGAAAGCTCAAAATGTGAGCTTTGATGAAGTTTATGATAAGTTTGCCATTAGAATAATCTACAAGAGCGATCGTGACAATGAGAAATTCCTCGCTTGGAAAATATATTCCATTGTAACAGACCACTTTAGACCAAATCCAACCCGTTTAAGAGACTGGATTTCTTCTCCTAAAACTACAGGATATGAAGCACTCCATATTACAGTTATTGGTCCGAAAGGACGTTGGGTAGAAGTACAAATACGAAGTGAACGTATGCATGAAATTGCCGAGAAAGGTTATGCTGCTCACTTTAAATATAAACACGGAGAACAAAAAGAACAAGGAATAGAAATCTGGTTAAACAGACTACAAGAGGCACTAGAAAACGCCGACGGAAATGCCGTAGATTTTGTTGAAGAATTTAAACTTAATCTATATTCCCAAGAAATTTTTGTTTTTACCCCAAAAGGAGAACTAAAGTCCTTACCAAAAGGAGCTACGCCATTAGATTTTGCTTTCAGTATCCACACAGAAATAGGTTTAAAAACTAGAGGTGCAAAAGTAAATGGAAAATTAGTTCCATTAAGTAGAGAGTTAAAAAGCGGAGATCAGGTAGAAATTATAACTTCGGAAAGCTCAAAACCAAACGCCAACTGGCTAGATTATGCTACCTCAGCAAGAGCAAGAGCTAAAATAAAATCTTCTCTTAAAGACGAGAAAAAAGAAATTGCCGAAGAAGGAAAAGAAATATTACGCCGTAAACTAAAACAACTCAAAATAACACTTAATGAAAGTGTTGTTAACGATTTGGTAGTATATTTTAAATTAAAAACAAGTTTAGATCTTTTCTACCGTGTAGGAATTAGCACAATTGACAACCAGATGTTGAAAGATTTTGCTTCTTCGCGTAACAATACCTTTATTAATTTCTTCAAGAATAAAATGCGGAAACCAGCCGCTCAAGAGGAAATTAATCGGGAGGAAATTACAACTAATTACGACCAACTTGTATTTGGTAAAGAAGAAGAAAAATTAGATTATAAATTCTCCAATTGCTGTAATCCTATTCCTGGAGACGATGTGTTTGGTTTTATTACGGTAAATGAAGGCATTAAGGTTCATAAAAAAAACTGTCCTAATGCTATTACTTTACAATCAAATTATGCGTACCGGATTATTTCTGCAAAATGGATAGATTCTACACAGCAAGAATTTACAGCCATCATAAAATTAGATGGTATTGATAATTTAGGATTAGTAAGTAATGTTACCAAAGTAATTTCTAACAATATGCATGTAAACATGAAAAATATCAACTTCGAAACAGAAGGTGGTGTTTTTTCAGGTAAAATTACAGTAGAAGTTAAAAATAAAACCATTCTGAAAAAATTGTTAGAAAATTTGAAAAAAATTAATGGTATTGATAAAGTTAGACGTATTTAAATAAGCACATTAAGAACAAAGTACTCTCTTAATATTGTTATAATGTTTTGCGAGTACTTTTTATTTTCTGGTGCATATTTCGTCATTAAACATTACATTTGTATCCTAATTCGTAGATTTGATTATGGCGAACGAAAAAAATCAAGAAATCGTTAAAAATGTGTTTACCAAATTTTTGGAAGAACACAAACACAGGAAAACACCTGAACGATATGCTATACTACAAGAAATTTATGATAGTACTGAACATTTTGATATAGAATCTTTGTATATCAAAATGAAAAATAAGAACTATCGTGTAAGTCGTGCTACCCTCTATAATACTATAGAGCTTTTGTTGGAATCTGGTTTAGTAAGAAAACATCAGTTTGGACAAAATCAAGCACATTACGAAAAATCATATTTTGACAAGCAACACGACCATGTTATTTTAACAGATACTGGAGAAGTAATGGAGTTTTGCGATCCACGTATACAAAATATCAAGAAAACTATTGAAGAGGTTTTCGACATAAAAATTCAAAATCATTCACTGTACTTTTACGGTACAAAAAATGAAAAAAGCTAATAATTTTATTTACAGAAAATGGCAGTAGACTTACTACTAGGATTACAATGGGGAGACGAAGGAAAAGGTAAAATCGTTGATGTACTCACCAAAAATTATGATATCATTGCTCGTTTCCAAGGAGGCCCAAATGCTGGTCACACTTTAGAATTTGATGGCATAAAACACGTTTTAAGAACAATTCCATCAGGTATTTTTCATGAAAACTCTATTAATGTAATTGGAAATGGGGTTGTTATAGATCCTGTAGTTTTTGTTAAAGAACTAGAAGGGTTAGATCAATTTAAAATAGATTACGTTAAGAAACTTATATTATCTAGAAAAGCGCATCTTATTCTTCCAACACACAGATTATTGGATGCCGCTTCTGAAGCTTCCAAAGGAAAAGCCAAAATAGGTTCTACTTTAAAAGGTATTGGCCCAACTTATATGGACAAAACTGGAAGAAACGGTCTAAGAGTTGGAGATATTGAGTTAAGCGACTTTAAAGATAGATATAGAGCTTTAGCCGATAAACATGAGGCTATGATTAGCTTTTATAATGTAGATATTCAATATGATTTAGCAGAACTTGAAAGAGAATTCTTTGAAGCTATTACCGAATTGAAAAAATTAAAATTCATAGATAGTGAAGAGTTTTTAAATCAATCTTTAAAAGAAAATAAAACTATTCTAGCTGAAGGAGCTCAAGGATCTTTATTAGATATTGACTTTGGAACATACCCATTTGTAACCTCTTCTAACACAACTGCTGCTGGAGCTTGTACAGGTTTAGGAGTTGCTCCAAACAGAATTGGTGAAGTTTTTGGAATTTTCAAGGCTTACACCACTCGTGTAGGAAGTGGCCCTTTCCCAACAGAGTTATTTGACGAAGATGGAGAAAACATGGCTAGAATTGGAAATGAATTTGGAGCTGTAACGGGAAGACCTAGAAGATGTGGATGGTTGGATTTAGTTGCTTTAAAATATGCTGTACAAGTTAATGGAGTAACCCAATTAATGATGATGAAGGCTGACGTTTTAAGCGGATTTAAAAAATTAAAAGTCTGTACCGCTTATTCATATAAAGGAGAAACTATTGAGCATTTACCTTATAATATTGAAGCTGAAAATGTAACTCCTATTTATACTGAAATGAATGGATGGGATAAAGACCTTACTAAATTAAGCTCAACAGAAGAATTTCCGAAGGAATTAAATGATTATATAGATTTCCTTGAAAAAGAATTAAATGTTCCTATAAAAATAGTTTCTGTTGGACCAGACAGAACTCAAACTATTAACAGATAGTTTTAAAAATATTACAAGCTATAAAGCCTCATTTCATTAAGATTTGAGGCTTTTTTATTTCGAACTTGAGCATCTATACAAATCAAAAGAGCCTAAAGTATAAATACTAAAGGCTCTCTCTTAAATTCAATTTTTACAAATTGAGAACAATCTTTAATTTACATCCCACCAAAGTTTAGTGTGTAAATTATCTGGTCCTTGAAACTGAATCATTTCTTGATAATTGACTGCATTATTATCAGAAATAGAAGCATCGTAAGCATGTCTTACTGGAATTCGAGGGTCATTAGCATAAGACGATGGTGTTAGTGCAGGAGCATCTAACCTTCTCCATTCTGCCCAAGCCTCTGGTCCATTTAAATATAATGCCACCCATTTTTCATAAGCTATAGTTGCTATACCAGCATAAGGATGTGCAGTAATATAGCTTTGTATATCTGTAGCCTCTACTCCCCAATACTCCATGGAAGCGCTTATGGCCTCTTCATAAAAAGTAGCAGCATCTCCATTTACATTCCAACCTTTCATTGAAGCTTCCGCCAAAGCAAATTTTATCTGTGCAGCGGTATAAATTGGCGATGGATAATCTGGTTCGTAAATAATCTCACTCGCTATAAAAGAATAACTAGGAACGTTTCCATTTACATTCCCATTAGGAGCCCCTACATATTCAGCATCTATCCCTCCAGGGAAATTAGTTATTGTTGAGATACTATCTCTAGCAGGAACTGCAAACTCAAACAACCTTGGATCCATATTATCTCTCAAAGATTCAACCATAGTTCGCGACAGGATATAATCCTCTCTTGTTCTAAAGTTATCCATCCATGGACTATCACTGGCATCATCTGTTCCATAATGATATTCAATATTATCGGCATTGTCCATTACTAACAATCCAGAAGCCACAGTCTCTTCAAACTTAGTTTTAGCCAATGTTGGATTTACATCGGAAATTCTCAATGCCATGGTCATTTTTAAATTATTAGCAAATGCTTCCCAACGATCCATATCTCCAGCAAATAATATATCGCCACTTGGCCCTGATGCGCTATGATCTATGGTAGCCAATACATCTTCAATTTCAGCAAACATAAAATCATAAAGACTCTCTTGAGTATCAAATTTAGGTTGCGGATTATCTATTCCCATAAAAGCTTCAGACCAAGGTAGTGCCCCCCAACGATCTGTCATATACTGTAAAAAATAAGCTCTAATTATTTTAGCTGTTGCTATTTGATTTGCATTAGCTCCATAAACAGCCACATCCTCCGCGGTTTCAGGGTCACTGTTAATAGCAATAATTTCATTTAAATCTTGTAAAGCTCCTGTATACCATCCGTCGTAACTATAGGTTAGCCCAGAATATCTTGAAGCTCCAGGATACTGCCCTTCTGTAATATGTTGCATATATAATATTGGGGTTTCATCCACTACAATATCAGGAATGCTTGTTAATGCATTAGTTAAAAGTTGAGAAGTAACCGCACTGGTTGGTCCATTTGGATTCTCATTGGTATCGTCATAATCTATGGTGCTACATGAACTACATAATACAGTTATACATGCCACTATCTTTATATGTCTTAATATGGTATTCATCATCATTGTTTTTTTAGAAAATTAAATTCAGGTTTAAACCAACAGTACGAGTCATTGGTAAAGTCCCCCCTTCTGCCCAATTTATATCATTTCTTTTTTCTAATTCTGATGGGTCAATCCATGGTTCATCAGAATAAATTAACCAAACATTATTGGCATATAAGCTTATTGAAGCTCCCGAAAGACTCAGTTTTTCTATTAACGCCTTATTAAAGTCATATTTCAAACGAATGGTTCTTAATTTTATATAAGTAGCATCATGAAGGTTATTCTCATAGATGGTCCCTAAGTTTCCAGAGTTATATAATACCTGTGGATCTACATAAGCATCCACAACAGTTCCATCGCTAATTGGATTTCCGTCAGCATCCAATCCAGTTTGAAGCACCCCTACAATATGCTCTCCTCCTCCACTACTTACAGGATCTCTCTTGGGATTCCCCAAATCATTTAAACCAGCAGTTTTAGCAGAAAGTCCAGAATGGTCTAAATAACGCTCTGTACGTGAGTAATACTTTCCTCCTTTTTGAAAATCGAATCCTAAATTAAAAGAGAGGTTTTTATACTTGAAGTTTGAAACAATTCCGCCTGTATAATCTGGTAATAGGGATCCTAAAAATTTATTCTGCTGAATACTATAGTAATAGTTTCCATCATTTTCGGTAAAAAGAATATTCCCATTTTCATCCTTAGCATATCCTGTTCCGTAGAACAATCCATATTCTTCCCCTACTCTCTCTTGCAACCTTATACTAGTACTATAGGTACTTAAATCTCTAGCATCAATCCCTGGATAAAGTTCGTTGACAACCTTTTCTAAAGTTGCAAAATTCACCCCAAGAGTCCAAGTTACATCTTTACTCTTTATAATATCTCCTGTTATTCCAACTTCAAAACCATTTGTAGTTTGTTTTCCACTATTCACGGTAATATTAGAATATCCTGTAGCGCCGTCTAAAGGCACATTAATAGGAAGATCATTGTCTATTCTATTAAAGTAAGTTAAATCCAAAGAAACTCTATTTCTAAAAAATTGCAACTCAGATCCTATTTCAAATTCATCCCTAGTTCCTCCTCTTAAAATAGGATTTTCTTGATTATTAGATACTGAAAGTCTTCCATTTCCTTGATACAAAACATCCACATCATAAACATTACTAGTTAAATATGGATCTGGAAAAAAAGGTGCGCTAGCATAACCAGCTCTTAGTTTAGCAAATGTTAAAATATCATTTTTGGGAAGTATTTCATGCAACAGAAAACTAAGAGACCCTCCATATGTTTCTACTCGGTTATCATCGGCTCTAGCCGTTGAAGACCAATCTAATCTATATGACCCATCTATATATATTGTTCCTTTATATCCTAAGGATGCTTTAGTAAACAATCCATTTCTCTTCTCTCTTTCAGTTAGATTTTCAGCTGTAACAGGATCTTGAGAACCAGCTAGATTATAGAAATCAGGTATTGTAAGATCTCCATTGGTAGTACTGTATAATGATCTGTAATCTTCCTCTATTTTTTCCCCTCCAACAACAATGTCAAGATCTAAATTTTCATTAAATAAACGCTTATGATAATTAAGCATTCCAAAGAAGTCTTGCCGCTCTCTTCTACTTTGCTGCTCTGAATAAAAAGCAGGATCTAATAAACTAATTGTTGTAGCTCTATCATCTGCTAAGTAGGAATAAAAAGTTCTTCTTACATCGAATGTAAAATCAAGATCATCTGTTATCTCATAAACAATCCCTATTTTACCAAAATATGAGTTTTTATAATCATGCCTTTCATTTTCATAAGAATGAAAATAAGGAGAATCCCAATACAAAGGCCTAGCATCTCTTGGACCTCTTATATTCCAAGACACTGCTTGTCCATTTCTCATATAATCCTGTAGTCTATTAAAATCTAATTGTCTTTGCCACCATTGATTAAAATTAGAGCCTAAATTGCCATAACCTTGATCCGGGTTATTCAATCTATCTCTATCCTCTATATTAATATTTGCTACAAACTTTAATTTATCGGTAACATTATAAAAAGCATTTAACGCTACTTTAGTGTATTGGTTACTTGTATTTGGAATCACACCATTTTGATTAACATAAGACACTGTACTCATTACATTATAATCTTCACCAGCTTTAGAAAAAGAAACCGTAGTATTATTGGTGAGGGCAGAATCGTAAAAACTTCTTACATCGTTTGGAGATTGTGTCCAAGGTCTAAGCTCTCCAAATTCAGGAGTACCTGGAATCCAACTATCCCAATGTCTCACCATTTGTCCATCTAACCTTGGTCCCCAACTTTCATCAGCCCAAAAATCTGGGTATTGCTGTCCGTCAAATGAAGCCCATGATGCAGGGTCTTGAGCAGGATCATAACTAAACGTATTAAAAGTTTGACTATATCCCCCTCCATATTCATTTTGATATTTTGGTAGGGCAGAGACCGAACTCAACCCAACAGAGTAATTCACTTCCACTTTAGCAGCACCTATAGCACCCGACTTACTGGTAATGATAATTACCCCATTTCTTCCTTCAGGGCCATAAATTGCAGTTGCAGAAGCCCCTTTTAAAACAGACATCTCAGCAATATTATCTGTATTTATATCACTAGAATTATTAATCCTAACCCCATCCACTACATAAAGCAAATCGTCATTTCCTCTAAGTCTAACTTTAGACTCCCCAAAAGTAGAACTACTGTTTCCAACCACCTGAATCCCAGAAACCCTACCAGCCAAGGCATTATTAACATCTGTTTCTCTAGCCTGAACTAACTGATCTCCTTCTACAGATTGCTGAGAAAAACCCAGTGCTTTTTTCTCCCTTCTAATTCCTTGCCCTGTTACTACTACTTCAGCCAAGGCCTGAGCATCTTGCACGAGCGCTAAATTAATTTCATTAGAAGTCCCTACTGTACGTTCTTCTGGTTTTTGTCCTACATATGAAAAAACTAATATATCTCCTACATTAGCTTGAATAGAATACTCACCATCAAAATTTGTTTGAGCTCCTACTGCAGTTCCTTTTACTACAACATTTGCTCCAGGTAGGGGTAAACCATCTTGATCTGTAACCACTCCGGTTACAGTTTTTTCTTGCGCAAAAATAAATTGCACATTAAATGCTAGTACTAGCATTAAAAATACACTCAATTTTGATTTCATTATTAAATATAGTTTTTGATTAGCGGTACTAACTTATAGAAATTTATGTTAAAACTATATTGAAAAACTAAAGAATAGTTAATTTTAATGAATTATTATTAGTGATTTAAATAATTAGGTGAAAAAAAATCAATAATATAATATCTATCTAATATTTTAAGAATGTGTTAAATATTGTTAATCAAGTAAGAAAAGTCTATAGATTTAGTAGATAATACAATTCTATTTTATCTGAAAAAAGATACACTAAACGTAAAAAAAATGTCGTTTGGAACTAGTTCCAAACGACATTTTAGCCATTCATTATTCAATAATAAATAGTATAATTTTCTATCTTATCTATTAACTTAGATAGAAAACTTTAATATTTATTTTGATCGTCTTCTGTTAAGTTTGGATTTGCATCAATCTCAGCTTGTGGAATTTTCCATATCCATTTTGGATTCACCGAAGGTTTAGCTTGCATAAATCCATTCTGATATAAAACCTCAGCAGCTCCTGAATTTGATTGATCTAAACCTTCATCCCAACGAATGTTATCATGAAAGCTAAATCCTTCAGCCCACAGCTCTACACGACGTTGAAATTTAATTTGCTCCATCAATGATTCTTTAGTTCCAAAAGCAGTTTTATCAAAAGCTGAATCCCTCTTCTCTCCTAAAATAGCCAATGCATTTTGAGCGCCAGAAATATCTCCCAACATAGCCTTTGCTTCTGCTTCTATCAATACCATTTCTGAGGAACGCATGTATATTACATCATCTGGATCTGTGGTTCCTGGATTTTTCTGTAAAAACTTAACATTCATATATGGATGCGTATTATGCCCTGTAGTCATACCATAAGTAGTTATAATATCTTCCCAAGCATCCCAAAAGTCATCGTCATTATCATAATTAGGATCAGTTTCATAACTTCCTCCTTGATCATTAGAAGCACCAGAATTTGTGTTAGGAGCTAAAGGCAACCATGCATCTGCACGATAATCTGTAGCAGGAATTTGATTATATAATTCACTACTAATTAACTTAGGATTACTTCTATTTTGAGACCCATTAAAGGTTGAGCATATATAATAGAAATAGGATTGGAAATAATTCGTTTCAGCATCTATTACACGTCCACCCCAAATAACTTCTGATAAATCAGTAGTATTAAATCCTGTTTTCCATGCAGCTTCATCAATTAAAGAGTAACCATTTCTAGCTAAAGCTGCTGCATCAGCAGCTTCTTTCCATGCTCCTTTTGACAATGCAATTCTTGCTTTTATACCATAAGCGGCATTTATTGATATATGAGATTTATTTGCTGCTGCAGAAGCATTTTTGAAATACCCAATAGAAGTATTTATATCATCTGCTATTTGTTGATAAATAACTGCCACTGTTGAACGTGGTTGACTTGTATATGGTGCTTCTGTTGCTAATAACAAAGGTACTCCTGGATCTGTATCTGGACTACCTACCAAATACCCTTTTGCATAAGTCATTATTAATTGATGATAAGCCCAAGCTCTATAAGCATGTGCTTGTGCAAGAATATTATTCATCTCCTCATCAATTACAAACTCTCCTTCAGCAACTTCATTAATAATAGAATTACAACTAGCGATAAAATGGTAACGTTGGTACCAAAAATTTTTCACAGTAGTAGAACCAGCATTGATGTGGGTACGCCATTGTAAATCTGAAGTCATCCAACCATTCCCTGGAGAAGAGTGGATTATATTTCCTCCCATTGCATCTAAAGCAGGTATAAAGTGACTTTGTCCACTTCTAGAACTCTCAGCCCCTGGCAATGGAGACTGTGCATACATTTGTCTATGAAGACCTTCAAGTATTAACATCATATTTTCAGGAGAAGAAAGTGCATCGTCTGCTGAAATAGCATCTGTTGGTGTTGTGTCCAAATAATCTTCTGAACAACTTATGGTAAAAAGTACTGTTGAGACTATCAACAAATACATATAAATTTTTCGTAACATAATTTTCAATTTATTATTTTTTAATTCCCCTTAAAATGAAACATTAACTCCAAAAGAAATTACTCTAGATGGGTTATAATCATTTCCTTCTGGTGTTCCTGATAAATTATACATTGGGTTCAATCCTCTTCTTTCAGAATCTATAAGTAAGTTCTCTCCAGTAACATAAAATTGAAGTTTACTTAATCCTAACGGATCTAGGATATCATTACTAAAATTATATGCTAAGCTTACATTCTTAACTCCAAAATAAGAGGCATCGGTTAGAAATCTTGTAGATCCTGATACCAATTGATTTGGTGCTCCATTTTCCAATCTTGGAACATCTGTAATATCTCCAGGTGCTTTCCAAGCATTCATCATATCTGGATGAAGCGATTCTCCATATTCTCCCTCATGCATCATAGCCGCATAACCATAATCTAAAACTTCTCCCCCTATAGAATACAAAAGAAGTACACTAAGCTCTAAATTTTTATATCTAAAGCGATTGGTAATCGATCCAAATAAATCTGGGATTGGCGTGGAGTTTGCATATGCTTTCCCTGCATCTTGATAATCATTTGTAGTTTCATGGTCTCCATCTGCATTTAGTACAGGAACTCGGCCCCCAGTGTCTACATCATCTTCATACATATAATACAATGCATCCCCATTATCTGGATCTACTCCAGCATAATCATAGATAAAGAAGTCGTACCTAGAACGTCCAACATCCCATCTCTTCGAACCATCAATAAATGGTGATGGAATATCTGTAATCTCATTCTTCAGAGTAGAAGCTTGAACAGTTAAATCCCAATTAAAATCATTTGATCTTAGTAACTCCCCAGTAATACCAATTTCAAAACCTTCATTGTACATGTCTGCAATATTTGCTGGTCCTTCATTTAAACCATTTGAAAGTGGAAGCGGTACGTTGTATAATAAGTCAGAAGAATTTTTTCTGTAATACTCCAAAGAACCGTGTAATCTATTATTAAAGAAACCATACTCCAATGCAACATCCCAGCTATCTACTGTCTCCCATGTCAAAGCATTGTTTCCTAAATCTGACCAATATATCCCTGGATCCCCAGCATTTGTATATAATGAGTATCTAGGCTGAGAAATGTAATAATCGTTTAAATCATCGTTACCTACTTGACCAAAAGACGCTCGCAATTTTAAATTATTAACAAAATCAACATCTTCCATAAAACCTTCTTGGTCTATTCTCCAAGATCCTCCTATTGAATAAAAATTACCCCATCTAACATCTTTATTAAATACTGATGATCCATCGCGTCTTGCAGAGGCACTTATATAATATTTATGTCCGAAGTTATAATTCAACCTTGCAAAATATCCTTCAAGTCTCTTATCTGAGCTATATCCAGATAAATCTGAGATAGTAGAAAAATTATCGAACTCATAAATCCCTACAGCTGTTTGGGTATTACTAGAACCATCCATTTCACTATAATGACGGTTAAAACTTTCGTGTCCTAAAGTAACGTCAAAATTATGTCTCCCGAAGTCCTTATTATAGGTAATAATCTGATTAAAGTTTTCTACAGTTCTTCTAAATCTCAACTCACCATAGCGACCAGCAGGCGCTCCATCTCCTACAATGTTGTTTTCGTATTCCTTATTTATATAATCATTAGTATCTTGACCATATAATAATTTAAAATTTAAGCCTTCTAAGATTTTAAAATCTGCAGTATATCTAAGACTTATATTATTAATTTTAGTAACATCACTATTAAATAAAGCTTCAGCAATAGCATGACGCCCTACGTTTACGGGTCTAGAACGAATTCCATAATCTGAATATCCTTCACCATAATCAAACTGAGTTGCTCCTTCAGCATCTAAAATATAATCCCCTGTAGTTGGATCCACCACATATACTGGATAAACTGATCCCATTCCTTTTGCAAAACCAAATGGATTGGCAATAGAACTTCCTCTAGACATTGGTCCTTTTTGTGTGGTAGAAGAAAAATTCATGTTTGCTCCTAAACTCAACCATTCTGCAGGAGAAAAGCTCCCACTTAAACGATTAGTCATTCTTTTATAATCACTAGTTACAACATATCCTTTTTCATCTAAATAAGATGTTGAGAAAAACACGTTATGATTTTCACCACCTCCAGAAGCATTTAAAGAAAGATTTTGTCGGCTTCCTGTTCTCTCCAAAGCATCATACCAATCTAAACCTTGAGCAATTACTTGGGCATTTGGGTTTAATTTTCCATCTACCCCTACTATTTGATCATTAGGAACATTAAATGGATTATAACCCAAACGATTATAAATAGATGCAGAAGCCTCTGTAGCTGGGTCACTTCCTCCTAAAGAATTTTTATATGCCTGCCACATCATTTCGTAATATTGACCAGGCGATGCAGCTTCATACTCAGGAACACCTTTTGTAACTACCCCATATTGACTTGACATATTTACTTTAATACCAGTTCCTTTTTTACCTTTCTTAGTTGTTATCATAACAACTCCATTTGCAGCACGAGAACCATATAATGAGGTTGAAGCTGCGTCTTTTAAAACCGTAATAGATGCAATATCATCTTGGTTTAGACTATTAATACCTCCTTCAAACTGAATACCATCTACAATATAAAGCGGATCTGTATCTCCATTTAATGTACCCACACCTCTAATAACTATACTAGGTGAAGAACCTGGCTGACCAGAAGTTGATAAAACCTGAACTCCAGTTGTAGACCCCTCTACTGCTCCAATAGGAGAGGTTAATGTTCTTAAGCCAAAATCTTCAGCTTTAATAACATCTGCAGAACCAGTAAAGTCTTTCTCTGTAGAAGTTCCATAAGCTACTACTATAACTTCATCCAACGTCTGCGCATCTTGTTGCAAAGCAACATTAATAATATTTGAAGCTCCTACTTTACGTTCTACTGTAGTTTGCCCTACGTAAGAAAAAACTAAAATATCTCCTGTAGATGCATTAATGGAATAATTTCCATCAAAGTCGGTCTGACTTCCATTTTTAGAACCTTTGACCAACACATTAGCTCCGGGCAAAGGAATATTGTCCTGGTCGGTAACTGTTCCCGAAACGGTTACTTCTTGTGCAACGGCAAATTGAACAAGAAACGCTAAGAATAGCGAAAAAAACACATGTAATTTTGATTTCATTATTTAAATAAGTTTAGAAATTAGTGCCGCGAAAGTAGCCAAAAAAGTCAGTTTTTTGTAGGAAAGAATGCTTTTCAGTAAGAATTTTATCCGTTATTATGGATATACAAAAATCCAAATTATAATTTCATAATATCTTATTTTGAAGAGCCCATTTTCAATAAATTCATAATTCAAATTAACTAGTTTGGAAGTCTTTTTCCTGAAATTTCACCAGATAAATTAAAGGTTTCGCCTTTCTTTTTTATAAATTCTTCCTAACAAATCATCAACTAAATGAAAAAACTTTATTTTTGATGCAAAATTTAAACGGTTGACTCAAATACGTACATATCTATCCCTCATCCTCTTTTGTTTTTCTACTGTGTTATTGGCTCAGGAGAAAAAAGAAATTACCATCATTCATGGAGGAGATTTTAATAAAGATGAAGTAAAATATCCAGGTGCCTCTATATTTAGTAAAGACGATAGACAGGTTCAATTTGAACATCAAGGAATTGATCTTTGGTGCGATCTTGCTGTTTATTATCAAAAAGAAAATAAAATACAAGCCTATGGAAATGTCTTTTTTCAACAAGGAGATTCCATTAAAATGAATAGCGAATATGTAGAATACGATGGAACTACAAAAATTGCTTTGGCTAAGGAAAAGGTTGTTTTAAGAAACAACTCAATGACGCTAAATACCGAAGAATTAGAATTTGACAGAAATAAACAAGAAGCATTTTACGATAATTTCGGAACTGTAAAAGATAGTGCCAATGTCCTAACAAGCGATAAAGGTCGCTATTACATGGAAATTGATAAATACGAGTTTAAAAGTGATGTAAAAATTACCAATCCTGATTATGTAATTAATTCAGCCCGAATGGATTATTACACCAATACCAAAAACGCATATATGTACGGCCCATCAACTGTGGTTGGAGAAGACTATAAAATGTATTGCGAGCGTGGTTTCTACAATACGGTTGCAGAAACTGGTTATGGGGTTAAAAATACGCGTATAGATTACAGTGACCGGATTATTTATGGAGATAGCTTATATTTTAACAAGGCTACAGAATTTGCTTCAGCAACCAACAACATTAAAGTAATAGACACTGTAAACGATGGAGTTTTAAGAGGTCATTATGCAGAGATTTATAAAGCAAAAGATTCTGTTTTAGTTACTAAAAAAGCCTTGGCTATTAGTCTTTTTGAAAAAGATTCCATGTATATCCATGCAGATACTTTAATGGTTACTGGAAAAGAAAATGAGCGTATTGTTAGAGCTTTTAGAGACGCGCGTTTTTTTAAAACAGATTTAAGTGGAAAATGTGATTCTATTCATACGGACGAAAAAACTGGAATTGCGCAACTTATAACTAAAATTCCGCCAAATACTCCAGAAAACAAACTTTCCGCTTTCCGACCCGTACTTTGGAGCGGAGAAACACAAATGACAGGAGATAGCATTCATATTATCTCCAATGTAAAAACCGAGAAGCTAGACTCCCTCAAAGTGTGGGACAATGCTTTTATTATTCAGAAAGACTCCTTAAGTGGTGTAAAGTTTAAAGACTCTCTTAAACAAGGTTACAACCAGATAAAGGGAAAATATCTCTATGGTTTATTTGAAGAAAATGAATTAAGAATTGTGGATATTGTCAAAAATGCGGAACTTATATATTACTTATGGAATGATGATGATGAGTTGGTAGGGATAGACAAACGTCTTTGTGGACTTATCCAAATGGTAATGGAAGATAACGAAATTGACAATACCACCTCTTTTATTAATGTAGAAGGAATTATTTATCCCGATTCTGAACTTCCTGTTAACGGTCGTAAATTTAGAGGTTTCTATTGGCGTGGCGATGAAATTATTTCTAGTGTAGACGATTTATTTAGTGAAGAAGATAAAAACATAAAACTCCCTGTAATTAATGGAGTTAACAATCCTATAGATATTGATAATCCTAATTTAGCTCCAGAAGAATTAACTCCTATTAATCCTGAAGAAGAAAAAGAGGAAACGCCTACAAACACTGCTAATTCAGTAAATAAAAAAGCAACACTTCCTAAAAAAGCGCCTGTTAAGAAAGCTGAAAAAGAAGAAAGTTCTAAATAATGAAGCAAAACTTTTTAAAATATCAAGCACAAACGGGACCAACTCCCTTAGGTATAGAAGTTTCTCACGCAAGAGGTTCCTATATTTATGATCTTGATGGAAAATCTTATTTAGACTTTGTTGCTGGAGTCTCTGCCAATACGTTAGGCCATAGTCACCCAAAAGTTGTGAATGCTGTGCAAGAGCAAGCTGCTTCTTATATGCATGTAATGGTTTATGGAGAATATGCACAAGGCCCTGCGGTTGAGCTTGCAAAGTTATTAGCACAACAATTACCAGAACCTTTGAGCAGCACTTATTTAGTAAATTCTGGCACAGAAGCTATAGAAGGGGCTATGAAACTCTCAAAAAGAGCTACTGGAAGAGGAGAAGTTATTGCTGCAAAGCATGCGTATCATGGTAATACTCAAGGCTCTATGAGCTTAATGGGGTATGAAGAAAGAAAAAAAGCGTACCGCCCTTTATTACCTGGTATAAAATTTATTGAATTTAATAACGAAAAAGATTTAAAAAATATAACTACTAAAACTGCTGGAGTTATTCTTGAAACCATCCAAGGAGGAGCCGGATTTATAGAACCGAAAAACAACTATTTACAGAAGGTAAAAAAACGTTGTGAAGAAGTTGGGGCTTTACTTATCCTCGACGAAATTCAACCTGGTTTCGGGCGGACAGGAAGACTTTTTGGTTTTATGAACTACCATGTTACTCCAGATATTTTAGTAATGGGGAAAGGAATGGCTGGCGGAATGCCTATTGGCGCTTTTACCGCCTCATATGACATGATGGCACAATTAAAAGAAGCTCCAAAAATGGGGCATATAACTACTTTTGGAGGACATCCTGTTGTAGCCGCGGCTGCACTTGCCACCTTAAAAGAATTAACTACCACAACTTTAATTAAACAAACACTAGAAAAAGAAAAACACTTCCGATCACTTTTGGTACATCCTTTGATTAAGGAGATTAGAGGAAAAGGATTAATGTTGGCAATACTTGTTGAAAATGCAGAAGTTGCAAACTTTTTAGTACTTGAAGGAATGAAAAAAGGACTCATTCTCTTTTGGCTTCTATTTGAAACAAGAGCAGTACGAATTACACCACCATTAACCATTTCAAATGAAGAAATTGAAAAAGGTTGTAACACTATTTTAGAGCTTCTAAATGAGTGGAATAACCAAAATGTTAACTAATTTGTTAATAACAATAAGGTTTTTGATTCAATCATAACGCTTCAAGCCCTAAATTTATTAACGTAGAAATCTAAAAACGCATCGCTTATGCCATTTAGTGCTCACGAAGATCATAACCCACCGTTAGCAAAATTTGAATCAATGTTGAAAACTAATGACGTTTACTTCTTTGATTCGGAAGACTTCCAAGAGATAACACATCATTATCTTGATTCTGGAAAAGTTGCTTTAGCTAAAAAAGCTATACAAATTGGTTTACAACAACACCCTACTTCTTCAGAGTTAAAACTCTTACAAGTAGAGATTCTTGTTTTTGAAAATCGGTTTGATGTTGCTGAAGTAATTTTAGATGAATTGGAAGCAATAGAATCTTCTAACGAAGAAATATTAATCCAAAAGGCTAATATTTATTCCAAACAAGACAACCATCAAAAGGCAATAGAATTACTGCATGATGCTTTATCTATGACAGATGATAATGCAGATATTTATTCTTTATTAGGAATGGAATATCTTTTTTTAGACGATTATGAATCGGCTAAAGATGCATTTATTAATTGTTTAAATGAAGATTATGAAGATTATGCTGCCCTATATAATGTAATTTATTGCTTCGATTTCTTAGAAGATTTTGATGGTGCTATTACATTTTTAAATTCGTATCTAAATCAGAATCCGTATTGCGAAGTTGCATGGCATCAATTAGGAAAGCAATTTGTAAGTAAAAAAATGTACAAAGAAGCGCTTTCTAGTTTTGATTTTGCTATTTATTCCGACGATACTTTCATAGGTGCTTACCTAGAAAAAGGACGGGTATTGGAACGTTTAAAAAGATATAATGAAGCCATTGAAAACTACGAAATCACTTTAGGTTTAGACGATCCTACTTCTTATGCTTATTTAAGAATAGGAAAATGTCATGACAAGCTAGGGAATTTAGAATTAGCAAAAAAATTCTTTTATCGTACCGTTCATGAAGATCCGCTTTTAGACAAAGGCTGGATTGCTATAACCGACTTTTATTTTAAGCAAGGGAATTATCAAAAAGCACTATATTACATCAATAAAGCTATAAATATTGATAGTGAAAATGTATTATATTGGAAACGAAGCGCCAAAATAAATGAATTACTTCATTTTTATGAAGAATCAGATCTTGCCTATCAAAAAGCCGTAGAATTAGGAAACTATGAATTACAAACATGGATTTCATGGTCGGATATTTTATTGAAATTAGGCGAGTATGACAGCGCTATTCACACACTTTTACAGGCTTTAGAATTTTATCCTGAGCATGCAGACTTAGAATACCGTTTGGCAGGAATGTACTACCTATCTTCTGATGCTTTAAAAGGAACATATCATTTAAAAAACGCCTTAAAACACAACTATGAGGAGCATGATACTATGGAAATTTTATTCCCTGCAGTTTATAACCGCAAAACAGTAAAAAATATAATCCATAGTTTTAAAAATGCGTCCCTATAAAATTGCTATTTTTGTTCCCCTAAGAACAAAATATGCAAAGATCAATTTTAGACTACTTTATTATCACCCTTAAAGGTATTGCTATGGGTGCAGCAGATGTTGTACCTGGCGTTTCTGGAGGTACTATTGCTTTTATTTCTGGTATTTATGAGGAACTTATAACCTCCATAAATAATATCAGCATAGAAACTTTTAATATTCTAAGAAAAGAAGGTTTTAAAAAAGCTTGGAATCATATCAATGGTAATTTTTTAGTTGCCTTGTTTCTTGGTATTGCAATTAGTATTTTATCCTTAGCCAAATTATTAGCATGGCTATTAGAGACGCATCCAATTTTATTATGGTCGTTCTTTTTCGGACTTGTAGTAGCAAGTATTATTTTTGTTGGAAAACAAATTACAAAATGGAATGCTGGTAGCATTATTGCCTTTATAGCTGGAGCTGCGGTTGCATTTTATATTACCACCCTCCCCCCTATGCATGAAACTGGTGGAGCTCTTCATTTGTTTTTTTCTGGAGCCTTAGCCATATGTGCTATGATTTTACCTGGAATTTCTGGAGCTTTTATTTTAGTTCTCTTGGGTTCTTATGGTACCATTTTGGCAGCAGTAAACGAGAGAGACATTCAAACAATTGCTATTGTTGGGCTAGGAGCTATCTTTGGATTATTAAGCTTTTCTAAACTTTTAAAATACCTATTTACAAATTACAAAAATGTTACGTTGGCTGTTTTAACAGGTTTTATTTTAGGCTCTTTAAATAAAATATGGCCCTGGAAATTGGTTACCGAAATCAAAAAATTTGGCGATAAAACTATTATTATTGACGAAAGTACGAGTCCTTTTAATTATGATGGCGACCCGCAGCTATTATGGGCAATAATTTTGGCTATTATCGGTTTTTTAACCATCTTTCTTCTTGAAAAATTGGCTACCATAAAAAAATAAAAATGCAACAACCAACGCGTACACTTCTCGATAAGTTTTTCCTTTTCATAAAGGGATTAGCCATGGGAGCCGCCAATAAAGTTCCTGGCGTTTCTGGAGGGGTGGTTGCTTTTGTTGCTGGTTTTTACGAAGAATTTATTTACTCGCTTCAGAAAGTAAACTTAAAAGCTCTAAAATTAATCCTTAATGGACGGTTTAGAAGCTTTTATCAATATATAAATGGTCGCTTTTTAAGTTTATTGCTATTAGGAATGCTAGTGAGTTATTTTAGCGTCTCTAAACTTTTAGACTACTTTATAGCGCAAAAAGAATTGTATGTTTGGGCCGCTTTCTTCGGAATGATTTTAGGCTCTATTTATTATATAGCCAAGGATTTTCATTATTGGAATCGGAAAACCATTTTATCCTGTATCATTGGAATAATGATAGGTATCTCCTTAAGCTTTTTTAACCCAGCAAAACAAAATGAGAATCTATTTTTTGTGTTTTTCTGCGGAATAATAAGTGTTTCTGGGATGACGCTACCAGGCTTATCTGGTTCTTTTATTTTAATTCTACTTGGAAATTATGTACTCCTTTTAGTAGATTCTGTAAATGCTCTTTATGATACTTTTGCTGAAATATTTAAAGGCGATTTTAACTTTATAAACAACCAACAGCGAATAGAAATGTTGAAAATTTTAGCAGTTTTCACCTTAGGATCGGTTACTGGTTTGGTTACACTTTCGCATTTATTAAGCTATGTTTTAAAGCATTTTAAACATATTACCACCGCCATTATCCTAGGGTTTATTACTGGCTCTCTGGGAGTTGTTTGGCCTTGGAAAAAAACAATATACAGACTCAACGAATTTGGAGAAGTAATGAAAGATTCGGCTGGAGAAAAAATAATTGTTAACTACCAACGCTACCTACCACATATAAATAATACAGAAACATGGATTGCCATTGGCTTTGTTATTGTTGGAATCTTAATTGTATTAGGATTGGATTGGTACGGAAAACTAACTCAAGGCGAAACTGTAAAACATTAATTTTAATATACACCAACCGCCAAAACGTATAAAACTTACTTAATGAAAAAAGAACTTAGACATTTCGGATTATTAGGAAAGAATATTTCATACTCATTTTCTGCTGGTTACTTTACGGAAAAATTTAAGCAGCTCGATCTTGATAACCATTCTTATGTTAATTTCGATTTACAAAACATTGAAGAAATTAAAAATGTTTTAGCACAAGATAAAGATATTGTTGGTTTTAATATCACCATTCCCTACAAAGAAGCTATTATTCCTTTTTTAACTGAAATAGACCCAAAAGCAAAAGAAATTGGCGCTGTAAATACCGTAAAAATAACCAAGAACGGTTTGAAAGGCTACAATACAGATGTTTATGGCTTTTATAAATCTATAGAACCCTTTATAAAATCACACCATAAAAAGGCACTAATTCTAGGTACAGGAGGTGCTTCTAAAGCAGTAAAACACGCTTTAATTGACTTAGGTTTGGAGATTCAATTTGTATCCAGAACTGCATCGGAAAACAAATTGAGTTACGAGATGCTTACAAAACAAGTTATGGAGCAACACCAAGTAATTGTGAATTGCTCTCCAATTGGTACTTTTCCAAATACGGAAGTTAAACCTGCTATTCCATATGAATTTCTTACTGAAGAGCATTTAGTTTTTGACTTAATCTACAACCCTCCAAAAACAGCTTTCATGAAATATGCTGAAGCAAATGGCGCTACCGCAGTAAACGGAAGCAAAATGCTAGAACTCCAAGCTGAAAAAGCCTGGGAAATTTGGAATGGGTAGAAGTCGGGAGTCCGAAGCTAGACAGTGTTCAGTTTACAGATTGCAGTCTTTTTGGTTTATGGTTTATGGTTTATGGTAAATTAAAAATTCACAAAAGAATAAGGACAAAAAATCTATATTCTTTTCTCTTTATTCTATATTCTTCTCTTTAACTCATTAACTTTTTAACTCAAAGTGGCATAGGTTCAAAGATGCAAAGATTCAAAGATGTCAATTTGAAGATTTGGATATGCGGAAGTGAAAAAAGGTTTGAAGTCGGAAGACCGAAGTCGGGAGTGTTCAGTAGACAGATTGCAGTTGGTTTATGGTTTGTCGTTTTTAGTTTTTAGTTTTCAGTTTTTGATAAACTAAAAATTCAAAAAGTATCAGAATACAAAAATCTATATATATTGTTTCTTTATTCTTGTTTCCTTCGAACTTCCAACTTCCAACTTCCAACTCCGGACTTCAGACTATTTCAATCTTTGAATCTTTCAATCTTTGAATCTTTCAATCTTTGAATCTTTCAATCTTTGAATCTTTCAATCTTTCAATCTTTGAATCTTTGAATAAGCAATAGGCTTTTGATAAAATGCAAATTCGAAAAATCATAAGAACACAAAAATCTTTACTCTATACTCTTTATTCTTGTTTCCTTCGAACTTTTTACTTCCGTCTACCGACTTCAGTCTTCCGACTTCAAACTTCAAAACTTACCCTCAACTTTAAACTTTTTCACCTAATACTCAACAGTTCCAAACAAAACACTTGGCTAATTTGTTACTTGTTAGTATCTTTCAACTTGAAAGTATTGACGAACCTTAAACATTTACAAAATGTTAGAAGAAAAAGATGATAACCTGCAGCCAGAGGCAGACGGAAGTGAAAAAAATAGCGAGACGCCGCAAATTGACAATCAAGAGAGTGTTACTACCGAAGAAACGGTAAGTGAAGTGGAAGTAACTGCTGATGCTGAAGGAGAAAATAATGATGATCCGCAGAATGAAATAGATGAGTCGAATGCGGAAGATGCGGAAGATGAAGGACACAAAGAGCGTCATGAAATTCCTATGCTAGACTATCATGCCATGAATATGGATACGTTAGTTGAGGAACTCAATATACTTATTACAAAAGAAAAAATACAGGCTATAAAAAGTCATGTTGACCAAATAAAATCAGAGTTTGATCTAAAATTTCAAGAACTCTTAGAACAGAAAAAAGAAGATTTTATCCAAGAGGGAGGCAATGAAATTGACTTTAATTATTCTTCGCCAGTTAAGAAGCGTTTTAACGAACTATATAATGAATATAGAGATAAACGCAATCAATATTATAAGAATTTAGAACATCGATTGGATCTAAATCTAAAAAATAGATTAGATATTATTGAAGAATTAAAGGGCTTGATTAATGTTGAAGAAAATATTAACGACACTTATAAACACTTTAAGGAGTTACAAGAACGATGGCGAAATGCTGGTCCGATTCCACGTGTAAATTACAATGATGTTTGGCGCACCTACCACCACCATGTGGAGATATTTTACGATTTCTTAGATTTAAATAGAGACCTACGCGATTTAGATTTTAAACATAATTTAGAAGAAAAAGAAAAAATTATTGCTCAAGCAGAATCTCTTGCCGAAATGGGCGATGTAAACAAGGCCTTTAGAGAATTACAGTTGCTTCATAAAATATGGAAAGAAGATTTAGGCCCTGTAGATAGAGAACATCGAGATGCTATTTGGGATCGTTTTAGCGCTGCTACCAAAGCAATACATCAAAAGCGACAAGAATATTTTAAGAATCAAGATGTAATACATGAAGCTAATCTTTTAGTAAAACAAGATATTATTAAAAAGATTGAAGCTATTACGCAGCAAAAAGTAAATAACCACAGTAGCTGGCAAAAACTCATAAAAGAAGTAGAAGCTTTACGAGAAGAGTTTTTTAATGCTGGGAGAGTTCCTTACAAAGTAAATGAACAAACTTGGGCTGCCTTTAAAGAAGCTGTGCGTAAATTCAACAGAAATAAAAATTCTTTTTATAAAGGACTTAAAAAAGACCAGCAAGACAATCTAGATAAAAAAATGGAATTGGTAAAATTGGCTGAATCCCTAAAAGACAGTGATGAATGGGAAAAAACTACGCCAATAATGAAGAAAATTCAATCTGATTGGAAAAATATCGGTCATGTTCCAAGAAAATATTCTGATAAAATCTGGAATGAATTTAAGTCTGCTTGTAACCATTATTTCGATCGACTTCATGCTAAGAAAAACGAGCATTTTAAAGATGAAATGGAAGCTTTCGAACAGAAGAAGGCATATTTAGATAATTTAAAAGAATTCCAATTATCTGGAGACAAGGAAAAAGACTTAGAGCAAGTAAAAGCTATTATTGCCGACTGGAAGGCTATTGGAAGAATCCCTCATAGCAAAAAAAGCATTGAAGGAAAATTCAACAAAATATTGGATGCATTATTCAAGAAATTAGACCTCGATAAGCAAAAGGCGGAACTTATAAAATATGGGAACAAGCTAGATCAACTGGCAAATGCAGATAATGATACGCTAATTAATAATGAGCGTGTATTTATCCGTAGAAAAATTGACGAAGTAAAATCGGAAATACGTCAATTGGAGAATAATTTACAGTTCTTTAATGCAGATGAAAGCAATCCTATTGTAAAAGAGGTGATGAATAATATTGATAAACACCATGAAGATTTAAATTTATGGAAAGCAAAACTCAAAAAGCTTAAAAACATAAATCAATAATATATTCAAAGTAAGGTTACACACTATTTTATTAAAAAAAAAGCAATCTAAAAAGGTGTATTCAGAAAATACCCTTATTCCATATAAGTATGCGGTTGTGCATTAAATTGAAATAACAAAAAACCCCGAAAAAGGCTGTTCAGAGCTAAAATCGGGGTTTTCTTATTCCATTCATTTATGAAAACACAGAAAATTAGTGAATTTTCAGTATATACATTTTCCTTTTTTTATTTCAATATACTCAATAGCCTTTTTCCATAACCGCTTTTCATTAACGGCTCAATTAAAGCTATAAATTCTTCTTTTGTAATATAACCCATTTCATAGGCAGCACCTTCTATAGCTCCAATTTTAAGTCCTTGTCGCTCTTCAATAACTTCTACAAATTGCGAAGCTTGCATTAAAGATTGAAATGTTCCTGTATCTAGCCATGCAGTTCCTCTATCCATAATACCAACCTGTAATTTTCCTCGTTCAAGATACACTTTATTAATATCGGTAATCTCTAACTCTCCTCTTTTACTTGGCTTGATATTTTTTGCTATTGCCACCACCTCATTGTCATAAAAATAAATCCCTGGAACCGCATAATTCGATTTTGGACTTTGTGGCTTCTCCTCAATTGAAATAGCTTGCCCATTTTCATCAAACTCTACTACACCATATCGCTCTGGATCATGAACATGATATGCATAAACAATTCCGCCATCAGGATTATTATTTTCTTGTAACAACTTATCTAATCCAGTTCCATAAAATATATTATCTCCTAAAATCAAAGCTACTTTATCATTTCCAATAAAGTCTGCTCCAATAATAAAAGCTTCTGCCAAACCATTAGGATGTTCTTGTACCGCATATTCAAAAACACAACCATACTTTTTACCATCTCCCAGCAATTCTTTAAACAACGGTAAATCTTTTGGAGTAGAAATGATTAATACTTCTCGAATTCCTGCTCGCATTAACGTAGAAAGCGGATAATAAATCATCGGTTTATCATAAATAGGCATTAACTGCTTACTAACCGATAATGTTAATGGATGTAATCGTGTTCCTGAGCCTCCAGCGAGAATAATTCCTTTCATTTTTAGTTAAATGTTTAAAGTTTAGTGTTCATTTTCAGACTGATTTTTTCAATCCACTAATCATCTTAGCAATTTCCATCGCCATATCTTTTACCATTTGAGAGCTTTCGGTACTTATATAACTCAATTCCTTAGCAATTATAATTTGATTTACTAATTCCATTAAACTCCCATAAGCTATAGTGTAAAATCTTTTTTTATCTTTCTTTGAGTCCCGAGAAGTTCCTTCTGCAATATTTGAAGGAATCGAAATTGCCGATCGTCGAATTTGCGAGGTTAATGAATATTGTTCTTCTTTTGGAAAATCAGAAGTTAATTTATAAATAAATTTAACAAGCTGAATACTCTTTTCCCATACTTTTAGACTTTCAAACCCAAATCTATTTTCGCTCATTTTTTAATGGTTTAGGTCTATAAAACTTTACACTTCACTCTCAACTCTCAACTTTTCAACTTTTCAACTAACACCCATATTGCTTATCATAATACCTCTGATATTCTCCAGAGGTTACTTGCGCCAACCAGTCACTATTATTTAAATACCAATCGATAGTTTTTGCTAGTCCTTCTTCAAAAGTAACCGAAGGCTCCCACCCTAGTTCTTTGTTAATTTTAGAAGCATCAATAGCATAACGTAAGTCATGCCCTGGTCGGTCTTTTACATAGGTAATCAATGCTTCCGATTCGCCTTCCCTTCTGCCTAACTTTTCATCCATCAATTTACATAGCAATTTAACCAAATCGATGTTTTTCCATTCGTTAAAACCTCCAATATTATAAGTCTCCTGATTTCCTCCTTCATGAAAAGCTAAATCAATAGCCCTTGCATGATCTATTACATACAACCAATCGCGCGTATAATTTCCATCTCCATAAACTGGTAATGGTTTTTTCTGAATGATATTATTGATAAATAATGGAATTAATTTCTCCGGAAAGTGATTAGGCCCATAATTATTAGAACAATTACTTATAACATATGGCAAACCGTAAGTTTCTCCATAAGCTCTTACAAAATGATCTGAGCTTGCTTTGGAAGCGGAATATGGCGAGTTTGGATCGTATGAAGTGGTTTCGGTAAACAAACCATCTTCTCCTAAAGACCCATAAACCTCATCGGTACTTACATGATAAAAACGAGCCCCCTCCCAGCCTCCCCCATTGGGGTGAGGAGTGTGTAACCAAAGTTTTTTTGCCGCATTCAATAAATTCATTGTCCCGATAACATTTGTCTTAACAAAAGCCAACGGATCTTCAATAGAACGGTCTACGTGACTTTCTGCCGCCAGGTGTATTACTCCATCGAATTTATATTGCTGAAATAGCTGATTTATAAACGACTCACCTGTAATGTCTCCTTTTACAAAAGTATAGTTAGCAGCACTCTCTATGTCCTTCAGGTTCTCTAAATTCCCTGCATAGGTTAAAGCATCCAAATTAATGATTTGATAGGATGGGTATTTATTTACAAACAACCGAACCACATGAGACCCTATAAATCCTGCTCCTCCAGTTATTAAGATTTTTTTATTTTTATTATCAGAACTATTATTCATTTTAACCTTGGTTTTCTTTACCTATGAAAAAAAATTTAAGGCGATTCCCAATATTTTTTTCACTCCTATCACAAAGGTATTACAATCTCTCTGTAACCAATTCTTTAGGTAAAAAACTTTTCACATCGTAAATAACCGTTCGCGGACTAGATTTTAACTTTTCAAAATCCAATTCTAAAAACTGATTATGACCAACTGCCAAAACAATAGTTTCGTATCTCTCTGTTATTTCATCTATTAAATCTACTCCATAATACTTTTTCACTTCCTCTTTATCTGCATATGGGTCGTAAGTATCTACATTCAAACCAAAGCCTTCTAATTCTTCAATAACATCTATCACTCTAGAATTTCTAACATCGGGGCAATTCTCTTTAAAGGTAATTCCCAACACCAATGCCTTTGCATTTTTTACTGGAAGCTGATCTTTCACCATCAGTTTAACGATTTTATTGGCAATAAAAATTCCCATATCGTTATTAATACGTCGTCCAGATAAAATTACCTGTGGATGGTATCCTAATCGTTCTGCTTTATGAGTTAGATAATATGGATCCACTCCTATACAATGCCCTCCTACCAAACCTGGACGGAAAGGTAAAAAATTCCATTTAGTGCCTGCCGCTTCCAATACCTCAACGGTATCTACTCCTATTCTATCAAAAATAAGTGCCAATTCGTTCACTAAGGAAATATTAATATCTCGTTGCGTATTTTCAATAATCTTAGAAGCTTCTGCCACTTTTATACTCGATGCTTTATGAGTTCCTGCGGTAATTATACAGTTATAAAGTTTATCCACCTCTTCAGCTATCTCGGGAGTACTTCCTGAGGTTACTTTCATAATATTTGGAAGTCTTCGCTCTTTATCCCCTGGATTTATTCGTTCTGGGGAATATCCACAATAAAAATCTTCATTAAATACTAATCCGCTTGAAGCTTCTAATACTGGCACACAATCTTCCTCAGTACAGCCAGGGTATGTTGTAGATTCGTACACAACAATATCTCCTTTCTGAAGATATTTCCCTACAGTTGTACTAGCAGAAATTAATGGTGTTAAATCTGGCTGTTTAAAATCGTTTACTGGTGTTGGAACCGTTACTATATACATATTGCAATCTTTCAGATCGCTTTCATCAGAGCTAAAAATAAGTCCTTTAGCGTCTTTTAAATCATCATCTAAAACCTCATCTGTAACATCTTTTCCTTCTTTTAATTCTGAAACTCTCTTTTTATTGATATCAAAACCTATTACCGAAAATTCTTTTCTAGCAAATTCAACTGCCAATGGTAACCCTACGTATCCTAAACCTATTACGGCTATTTTATATTTTTCTTTCATGTGTATATTTATTGTTTTTTTTTGCGGTCACATGGAACATCCAAATAATCATTCCGTTGTGTGTTCAAAAATCATACATGGATGTTTCACCTTTATTTAATTTTATTATTTATCATTTAAAAATTGAGTTCCTATATCTTGCCCCCAATTTTTAACAACTCACAAAATAATATATCTTTTTATCATATACGAAGCGTTTGTAAAAATAGGCTTTCTTATTAAGAAACTTTAACCTTCTCCATGAGAAACTCCTAATTGTAGCAACAAAAAAAAAGAGGCTTTTGAAATAAATCAAAAGCCTCTCCCTGTTGTAAATATTTTTTTTACTAAACAATCATTCCAGCTGCAACTGTTTGATTAGTTGCTGGGTCTATAAGAATTAGACTTCCTGTCATTCTATTCTCACGGTATGAATCGTACATCAAAGGTTTTGTAGTTCTAATTTTTACCTTTGAAATATCATTCATATGAAGTTCTTTATCATCATTCTTTCGAGAAAGAGTATTGATATCTATCTTATAAATCACTTCTTTTATCATAGCCATTTGCTCATTTGAAGTATGACGAACCACATATTTTGTTCTCGGTTTTGCCGATTCATTATTTAACCAACACAACATCACTTCTAAATCTTGAGAAGATTCTGGTTTGTTTTTAGTGCGCACTATCATATCTCCGCGACTAATATCAATATCGTCTTCCAAAGTAATAGAAACCGACATTGGTGCATAGGCTTCGTCTATCTCTTCTTCAAAAGTGTCAATCGATTTAATTTTAGAGGTGAATCCAGAAGGCATTACTGTAATTTCATCTCCTTTTCTAAAAATTCCACTAGAAATTCTTCCAGCATAACCTCTATAATCTCTATGCTCTTCACTCTGAGGACGTAAAACTGTTTGTACTGGAAAACGACCATCAACTTTATTAATATCACTACTAATATGCATGGTTTCCAAAGTATCCAACAACGGAGAACCTTGATACCAATTCATATTTTCAGAACGCTTAACAACATTATCTCCCAACAAAGCACTTATAGGGATAAAACGTACATCTCTAACTAATAATTTAGAAGAAAATTCCTCAAACTGCGCAATGATTTTATTGTAATCTTCCTCTCTAAAATCTACCAAATCCATTTTGTTAATACAAACAATAATATGTGGTATTTGCAATAAAGAAGCAATAAAAGCATGCCGTTTAGTCTGCTCAATCACTCCATGGCGTGCATCTACCAATATAATTGCAGCATTTGCTGTAGAGGCACCGGTAATCATATTTCGAGTGTATTGAATATGTCCAGGAGTATCAGCAATAATAAACTTACGCTTTGGAGTTGTAAAATATCTATAGGCTACATCTATTGTAATTCCTTGCTCTCTTTCATCTCGAAGTCCGTCTGTAAACAAAGCTAAATCAACACCTTGATGTCCTTTTTTCTTACTCGTAGTTTCAATTGCTTCCAATTGGTCCTCGAAAATCGATTTTGAATCGTATAATAATCTACCAATAAGCGTACTCTTTCCATCGTCTACACTTCCCGCTGTGGTAAATCTTAATAATTGGTTGTTATCTATTTGCATTATTTTAGGCTTTAGGCAATAAGCTATACGCATTAGGCTATTAGCTTTTTGCTTAAATTATATAATTTACTTTTTATCTCATTAATTTTTATAGTCAACTCATCAAAAATGTCTTCAGAGATATAATTTAAATCCTTCGAAAGAAGAATGAAATACTCTAACTCATGTGCAGAACCTAAACATACTTGAATAAATCTATTAAAGTCCTTATCAGAATCCCGACCACATCCTTCACTAAAGTTCGAGGGAATAGAATAAGCTGCCCGCTGCATTTGAGACATCAATTGAAATCTTTCTTCAGAAGGGAAATTCTTCGTCACTTTGTAAATTTCCAAAGTAAACTCATGACTTAAGCTCCAAATATTATATTTTTTAAAATCCCTCATACAATTTAGATCTATAGAGCTTAATGCCATAAAGCGTACAGCTTAAAGCTTTTCTAGAAATACCCCTGTCTCTTTCTATCTTCCATGGCTGTTTCTGAGCGTTTATCATCTGAACGATTTCCACGCTCTGTTTGTCGCATTGCAGAAACTTCTTGTGCTATTTTTTCTACAGTATCGGCATCACTCTCAATACCTCCTGTAATTGTAATATCTCCTAAAGTTCTAAAACGAATTTTCTTTGTAAGTACTTCTTCATTTTCTTCTAATTGCAGAAATTCTGAATACGGAATCCAAGAACCACTTCTTCTTACCACCTCTCTCTCATGAGCAAAATACAAAGACGGAATTTCAATATTTTCTCTATTGATATAATTCCAAATATCCATTTCTGTCCAATTACTTATTGGAAAAGCTCGGAAATGCTCTCCTTCAAATTGCTTTCCATTAAAAAGATTCCATAATTCTGGGCGCTGATTTTTCGGATCCCACTGACCAAAATCATCTCGATGTGAAAAGAAACGTTCTTTAGCTCTCGCCTTTTCTTCATCTCTACGTCCACCTCCAATTGCACAATCTACTTTATTAGTTTCAATAGCATCTAAAAGCGTTGTAATCTGTAAGGCATTTCTGGTAGCACTTTTTCCTTTTTCTTCGGCAACTCTCCCCTGATCGATAGATTCTTGAACCGAACCAACAATTAATTGAACGCCTAAACTTTCTATTAAATCGTCTCTAAATTTTATAGTTTCAGGAAAATTGTGCCCCGTATCTACATGCATCAATGCAAATGGAATTTTTGCTGGATAAAATGCTTTTTTAGCTAAGTGAGTTACCACTATCGAATCTTTTCCTCCTGAAAATAATATTACAGGATTTTCAAATTGAGCCCATACTTCTCGCAATACATATATTGCTTCCGATTCTAACTCGTCTAAATAATTTAAATAATACTTACTCATTCTTATTTTGAGTTTTAACATCAATTTTTAGCTAAAATATTTTACTAAAACTGATACAACTTATCTTTAATTTCTAAATATATTTTTTCAACAGCCCCATCAACACTGTCGCTTTCTGTAATTTCAACATCGGCATTCTCTGGAGCTTCATAAGGAGCATTAACCCCTGTTAGATTCTTCAACTCTCCGCTTTCTGCCAGTTTATAGAGTCCTTTTTTATCTCTTTTTTTACAAATATCAAGCCCTATATTCATGTAAACTTCGACAAATATATTAGGTTTTATTGTCTTTTCTACATATTCTCTATCTTTTTTGTAGGGTGATACAAAACTTGCCAAAACTACAGCCCCAGATTTCAGTAATAAATTAGCTGTTTCAGCCACTCTTCTGATATTCTCTGATCGGTCTTCCTCACTGAAATCCAACCCCTTACAAAGCCGCCCTCTCATGTTATCTCCATCCAAAATAAACGTTCTTATTTTTTCTGAATATAATTTTTGTTCTAAGGCATCTGCAACCGTAGATTTACCAGAACCTGACAATCCAGTAAACCAAACAAGCAAGGAATTATGTTTATTCAGCAAATTCCTATCGCTTTGCGTTATATTAAATTTATATGGAAAAATATTCGGCTCCATTATTAAATTTTATTCTTTCGTTTATCCAATCCAAAGTTAATTTTATACCATGTACGTTCATGTAAATAATATAAAACCATTTTTGTAACCACTTCGGCACCTCCTATTTTAAGACCTGTAAATGGGTCTCCAGAAATAAACCAAGCTAACATCATGGTATCCAAAGTCCCTAAAAGTCGCCAAGTAATGGTTTTAAAAACATGCCGTTTTCTACTATCAGGAACATTTGCCTTAAACCAAATCCTTTCATGAAAATAGTAAAGCAACATCTTGGTTACTACTTCTGCTAACCCGATTTTTAATCCTGTAAAAGGGTTTCCCGAAATAATCCACGATATAATAATCGTATCTATTGTCCCAACAATACGCCAAGTAATAGCCTTAGCAATATGTCTTTTTCTTGTTTTATCTTGCATTTAATTTACAATAAAAGAAGGATTTACCAACTCTTTTTTATTATACACTAATCGTTTTTTAGTCTCGGCATCTATTACCTTTAAACCTGCGGCAGAACAGATAGCGTCTCCCGCACAGGTATCCCACTCCATTGTAGGAGAAAATCTAGGATAAATTGAAGCTTTTCCTTCAGCCAAGAAACAAAATTTTAACGAACTTCCTACAGAAACAAATACTACTTCCTCTCCCGATTGCCTGATTTCTTCAATATATTTTTTTGTTGCTGATGAAAAATGAGATCTACTCCCAATTACTTTTTTTACAGTGGAAGCACCAACCGCTCCATTCAACTCTTCAGCTTTACCCAATAAATCTTCTGAAAAAGTAACAGTATTGATTTTATAAGCCTTTTTTTCTGAAGTTAGTCCGAAGTATAAATCGCCAGAAACTGGAACATAAATAACACCCATTATCGGAAGGTTATTTTCAACCAAAGCTATATTTACGGTAAACTCTCCATTCCTTTTGATAAACTCTTTTGTACCATCCAACGGATCTACAACCCAACAACGATTCCATTGTTTACGGGTTTCATAATCCATTATTTTATTCTCCTCACTAATAATAGGGATTTGTGTAGCCTGCAAATATGTATTAATAACAGCATTTGCATTTTTATCGGCTAAGGTAATAGGGGAATCATCCAATTTCTTTTGAATTCCGAAATCGTTTTGATGGTATATTTTTAGAATTTCATTCCCTGCTTCAATAGATGCTCGTATCGCAATATTTAATAGCGCTTTGTTTTTATGATTCATATAAACTGAAACTAATTACAAAACCTTAAAAATACAATAAAAGTAGTAAGTTGAAAATTGAAAGATTGAAAGATTTAATTTTGAATTTTAAATTTTGAATGCTTAATGTTGAATGATAAAAAACTGATTACTGTATACTGAACACTGAAATTTTGAATTTTAAATGCTTAATGTTAAATGATAAAAAATGATTACCGTTTACTGAAAACTGAACACTGAAATTTTGAATTTTGAATGCTTAATGTTAAATGATAAAAAATGATTACCGTTTACTGAAAATTGAACTTTTGAATTTTGAATGCTTAATGTTGAATGATAAAAAATGATTACCGTTTACTGAAAATTGAACTTTTGAATTTTGAATGCTTAATGTTGAATGATAAAAAACTGATTACTGTTTACTGAATACTGAACACTGAACTTTTAAATTTTGAAAGATTTAATTTTTTTAGAAAACTAGAAACGCATATTGCTTAGAGCCTACAGCGTAAAGTTTATAAATTAAAACGGCACGTCATCTTCTCCAAAGTCTTGATTCATGGAGCTTCCAAAAGCTTCGTCTGCACTCGGTAAATCTTTAGTTGCAAACGGATTCTCTTCGCCATCATTCATTTTAGATTGGAATTCGAAAGGCGAATCAAAGTCATCTAAATTATCAAACTTACCAAGCTGACCGATAAACTTCAGACGGATATTCTCCAAACCACCATTACGGTGTTTTGCAACGATAAACTCTCCTTGTCCCTGAGTTGGACTACGTTCATCGTCATCCCATTCTTCAATTTTATAGTATTCTGGTCGGTAAATAAAAGATACAATATCCGCATCCTGCTCAATCGCACCCGACTCACGAAGATCGGAAAGTAAAGGTCTTTTACTCCCTCCTCGTGTTTCTACCGCACGCGATAACTGAGAAAGTGCAATAACGGGAACACTCAATTCTTTTGCTAAAGCTTTTAAGTTTCGAGAAATTGTGGAAATCTCTTGCTCTCTATTTCCTCCTTTCTGACTCCCTCCAGCCGTCATTAACTGCAAGTAATCAATAATAATCATTTTAATTCCATGCTGAGATGCTAATCGGCGTGCTTTTGCTCTTAAATCGAAGATGGAAAGCGAAGGTGTATCATCTATAAACAAAGGTGCAGTTTCAAGAGATTTTACTTTTACATTTAACTGCTCCCACTCGTGTTTTTCTAATTTTCCTGTTCTCAATTTTTCAGAAGACAAGCCTGTTTCCGAAGAAATCAAACGTGTTATTAACTGTACTGACGACATCTCCAAAGAGAAAAAAGCTACAGGAATATTGGAATTTACAGCAATATTTCTCGCCATGGAAAGTGTTAAAGCTGTTTTTCCCATACCAGGTCTTGCAGCTACAATAATTAAATCACTCGGCTGCCAACCAGAAGTAAGTTTATCTAATTTATCAAAACCAGATGGAATTCCACTTAAACCTTCTTTATTAGAAATTTCTTCAATCTTCTTTTTAGCCTGAATTACCAAACTCTGTGCTGTTTCCGAAGATTTTTTAATATTTCCTTGCGTTACTTCGTATAATTTTGCCTCTGCATTATCTAACAAATCAAAAACATCGGTTCCTTCATCATAAGCCTCTTCAATAATTTCACTAGAAATTTTAATAAGACTTCGCTGAATGTATTTTTGTAGGATTATACGTGCGTGAAACTCAATATGCGCTGAAGATGACACTTTTTTAGTAAGCTGAATTAAGTAAAAGTCGCCTCCAACAGCTTCTAATCTTTTATTCTTCTTTAATTGCGCTGAAACTGTTAATAAGTCTATTGGCTCTGAAGTTTCAAAGAGCTGAACTACAGCTTCATAAATATATTTATGACCATCTTTATAGAAGGCATCGGGATGAAGTATATCTATAATTTCATCAACACCCTTTTTATCAATCATCATTGCACCCAATACAGCTTCCTCTAAATCAATAGCTTGCGGAGGGATTTTACCTTTCTCCAGCTGAATCACATTTGATTTATCAACTTTAATTCCTTGTATCGGGTTTATTTTTTCCATGAATGCGAATGTATATAATTGTAACCTGAAAAGTGGTTAAATTGAACGCTTGGTTTTTAACTAACTGTCAACAAACTAGTTGTTAATAACTTGTTTTTCTTGTTAATAAAGGTAAAAAAAACCGAAGCGCAAACTCCGGTCTTAACAATAAGGTAACAAATACGGGGATTTAATTTTTAAATACTCCCATGTTTGCATATTTATCCATTCTTTGATTTACTAATTCTGTTGGGGATAACTTTTTCAACTCATCATGAACTGTAGTAATTTGCTTTGCTACGGTTTTAAAAGTTGTTTCCCTATCGGAATGCGCCCCCCCAAGTGGCTCTTTTATAATATCGTCTACCAAATGTAACTTCTTCATATCGGTAGCCGTTAATTTAAGTGCATCTGCTGCTTGTTCTTTATATTCCCAGCTTCTCCATAAAATAGAAGAACAAGATTCTGGAGAAATTACAGAATACCAAGTATTCTCTAACATCATAACCTTATCTCCTACTCCAATACCTAAAGCTCCACCAGAAGCCCCTTCACCAATAATTAAAACAATAATTGGTACTTTAAGGCGTGTCATTTCAAGAATATTCCTTGCAATAGCCTCCCCTTGCCCTCTTTCTTCAGCTTCAATACCTGGATAAGCCCCTGGAGTATCTATTAATGACACTACAGGAATTCCAAACTTCTCAGCCATTTTCATTAGGCGTAGCGCTTTACGGTATCCTTCTGGATTTGCCATCCCAAAGTTTCTATACTGACGGGTTTTAGTATTATATCCTTTTTGTTGACCGATAAACATATAGGTTTGATCTCCTATTTTTCCTAATCCGCCAATCATAGCTTTATCGTCTTTTACATTTCTATCGCCATGAAGCTCTAAAAATGTATTTCCGCATAACGCTTTGATATAATCTAAAGTGTAAGGCCTTGAGGGATGCCTGGACAATTGTACTCGCTGCCAAGCAGTAAGATTTTTATAGATGTCCTTTTTAGTCTTTTCTAACTTTTTTTCCAATTGAGTGCATGTATCAGTAACGTCAACATCGCTTTCTGACCCGAGAACTTTACATTTATCTAATTGTTCTTCAAGCTCTTTAATTGGTAACTCAAAATCTAAATACTCCATGAGTCTTGTTTTGATAATTTTATTAGCGTACAAATATAAAACTTTAAACTATTTAGCCTGCCCTAGAGAGACATTTCTTTTCAACGAATTCTTTAAAATACCGTTGGCCAGCACAGTAGCTAAAATAATTAAGGCGCCTATGTAAAAACCTTCACTCATTTTTTCTGATGATCCTAAAATCATGTAAGCTAAAACAATTCCATAAATAGGCTCCATATTAATGGTAAGCATTACTGTATATGGGCTTATTAGCTTCATTACTTTTACAGATCCTATAAATGCATATGCCGTGCAAACACTTGCTAACAACAGCAAATACATCCAATCTGATGCCGAAAGTATAAAAAATTCAGCAGAGAAACCACCTGTAAATAATAAATATAATGTTATGAACGCAACACCACTTCCTAATTCATAAAAGGAAATAATAGAAGGCTTATATTGTTTGGCTAATTTTCCGTTGATTAAAGAAAAAGTAGCAGAAAGTAACGTAGCTATTAAAGCATAAACAATCCCTAATACATACTGTGTTTCTACACTGAAAATTATATACAAACCGGCAATAACAACAAGTCCGAAGAAAATTTCATACCAAATCATTTTACGTTTATAAAAGATAGGTTCTAAAATTGCGGTAAAGAAAGCTCCTGTAGACACTGTTGCTAATGTTACCGAAACATTAGAAACTTTTATTGCCATAAAAAAGAAGATCCAGTGCAATGCAATAGTAATTCCTGCAATAATTAATGTTCTCAATGCTTTTTTAGGAACTCTAAGTGAGAATTTCTTAAACATAACATAGAGTCCTACAAAAAATATTGCCAAAAGCATTCTAAACCATACAAGTGGAATTGCATCTATAGTTATAAGTGCCCCGAGCACAGCGGTAAACCCCCAAATAAACACAACCAAATGTAAATGGAGGTAGTTTTTTAATTTATCGTTTAGCATTTTTTAATAAGTAGATCGCAAGGATACCGAATAAAATATTAGGAATAGCAACAGCCAATAAAGGTGGGAAATTAGATTGTTCTGCCATGGTTCCAAAAACTTTATCAAAGAAAATATAGATAAAAGCCAAAGAGATTCCTACAGCTAAATTTACTCCCATTCCTCCCCTTCGTTTCATTGAAGAAACAGAAACAGCAATAATGGTTAAAATAAATGCTGAAATAGGCAAACTCCAGCGTTTGTATTTTACTACTAAATATGTGTTTATGTTTGGAGCTCCTTTCTTACGTTGCTCTTCAATAAAACTATTTAATTCGAATAAATTTTTTGTTTCAGCCACATAAGAAACAGGTGTAAGATCGTCTAAATCAAATTCAAACAGCGTATCAAGTCTGTTTTGCTTTTCAAGGATATCATCATTAACACCAATAGTACGTTTCATATATCCACTCAAACGGTAAATACTATCTTTATCTATCCAACGAATATTGCTAGCCGTAATTTTATATTCCAACTCGTTTCCGTCAAAATGTTCTAATGTAAAGTTGTACCCTATTTTTGTACTCGGAGTAAAGCTACTTACATAAATATACTCGTTATCATTTACCTGATTAAAAACCCGCGAAGTCTCTCGGTCCTTATCTCTTCCCCCTTTTAAATATTTTATTCGAAAATCGTTATAGCCTTCACTAGCTTTTGGCACTATAAACATTCCCATAACAAACGAAAATACTGCAATTATGGAAGCTCCAATAAAATAAGGTCTCAAAAAGCGCCAAAAAGAAATTCCAGAACTCAAAATAGCAATAACTTCTGTATTATTTGCCAACTTAGAAGTAAACCATATAATTGATAAAAAGAGAAATATTGGAAATAATAAACTAGCAAAATAGAAAGTAAAGTCAATATAATAGGATAGAATATCGGCAGTAGGCGCTTCATTATCTATCATTTTATCAACTTTTTCTGATACGTCAATCATAATTCCAATAGGAACGAACAACATTATCATAACAAAAAAGGTAGCTAAATACCTCTTAAGAATATACCAATCTATTATTTTCACTTGTTCTTTATTTCTGGGGTTTCAGACTTACTCCTCTCAACTATGGTTAATAAAACTGTAAGCTTAAATTATTTAGTATTCAGCTTAAAAAATTACAATCTTTTATCCATTTGCTTAACCATCTTATTTTTCCAATCTGTAAAATCTCCTGCTAAGATATGTTTTCTAGCTTCACGAACCAACCACAAATAAAACCCTAAATTATGAATTGTAGCAATCTGTTTTCCTAAATATTCATTTGCAGCAAATAAATGTCTTAGGTAAGCTTTTGTATAATACGTATCTACATCGGTAATTCCCATTTCATCGATAGGAGAAAAATCGGCTTCCCACTTTTTATTTTTTATATTAATTGTACCATGCGCGGTAAACAACATTCCATTTCTAGCATTTCTTGTTGGCATCACACAATCAAACATATCAATTCCAAGTGCAATATTTTCAAGAATATTGATAGGAGTTCCTACCCCCATTAAATAACGAGGTTTATCTTCAGGAAGAATCTCACAAACAACCTCTGTCATTTCATACATTTCTTCAGCAGGCTCCCCTACAGAAAGCCCTCCTATCGCATTTCCTTGCGCACCAGAATTTGCAATATACTCGGCCGATTGTCTTCTTAAATCTTTATAAGTAGAACCTTGAACTATAGGAAACAATGTTTGTTCGTATCCGTATTTATCTGGTGTCTCATTAAAGCGTTTAATGCATCTATCTAACCAACGGTGCGTCATGTGCATAGAACGCTTCGCATAATTATAATCGCATGGATACGGGGTACATTCATCAAAAGCCATGATAATATCTGCCCCGATGGTTCTTTGAATATCCATAACATTTTCAGGAGTAAAAAAGTGATAAGAGCCATCAATATGACTTTTAAACTTAACTCCTTCTTCCTTAATTTTTCGATTATCAGATAAAGAATACACTTGGAATCCCCCACTATCTGTTAAGATATTTCGATCCCAATTCATAAATTTATGCAACCCACCAGCTTGTTCAATAATAGAAGTTTTTGGTCTTAGGTAAAGATGATAGGTGTTTCCTAAAATAATATCAGGATTAATATCTTCTTTTAATTCTCTTTGATGTACTCCTTTTACAGTGGCCACAGTACCAACTGGCATAAAAATAGGTGTTTCAATTGCACCATGATCGGTTGTTACTACTCCTGCCCTTGCCTTACTTCCGGCATCTTTTCCACTTAACTTAAATTCCATTCTTGTTTCTAACTATTAAGATTTTTGGATTTTGATAGCAATAAACATCAACCTAAATCCTCCTTATGTTTCCTCACAAAGTGAGTTTTAAATCTGCAAAGATAATCAACAAAATTGCTCTTTCTTCATAAAGAACCTCTAAAACCTTACATTTAAAACAAATATGTAGCATATCTATGTAAAATTTACTTTGCTATGGTTTTATAAAGGTTTATTTTTGTTTAAGATAATTAATTAACAATTACAGATGCCAGACACACAACAATTAAACGATTTGACAACCCAAGTAAGAAGGGATATTGTAAGGATGGTGCACAAAGTAAACTCAGGACACCCTGGTGGTTCTTTGGGATGTACAGAATTCTTAGTAGCACTATACAACGAAATTATGGAAGTAGATACCAACTTTAAAATGGATGGTATTAATGAGGATTTATTCTTCCTTTCTAACGGACATATTTCTCCTGTTTTTTATAGCGTATTAGCAAGAAAAGGGTATTTCCCTGTGGAAGAATTAAATACTTTTAGATTATTAGATTCTCGTTTACAAGGACACCCAACCACCCATGAAGGTTTACCAGGAGTAAGAATTGCTTCTGGATCTTTAGGACAAGGAATGTCTGTAGCTCTTGGAGCTGCACTTGCAAAAAAACTAAACAACGACACACATACTGTTTATAGCTTACATGGAGATGGAGAGCTTCAAGAAGGTCAAAATTGGGAAGCTATTATGTATGCTGCGGGTAATAAAGTAGATAATTACATAGCTACAATCGACCTAAACGGACAACAAATAGACGGAGCAACAGACGATGTTCTTCCAATGGGAAGTATTAGACAAAAATTTGAAGCTTTTGGATGGGATGTTATGGAAGTTGAAAAAGGAAACGACCTTGAAGCTGTTATAGCAGGACTTAAAGAAGCTAAATCTAGAACTGGAAAAGGAAAACCAGTTTGTATTTTACTTCATACTATTATGGGTAATGGTGTAGATTTTATGATGGGAACACATGCATGGCATGGAAAAGCTCCTAACGATGAGCAATTAGAAAAAGCATTGGCTCAAAATCCTGAAACTTTAGGAGATTATTAATCTGTTGCCGAGAGATTATTAATTGATGTATAACTCTTAGTAAGCTAATATCAATTATTTATAACTCAATTTGCAGCGTATTTACATCTCGTATAGTGAGTAAAATGCTTCAGACCAAGCTCAAGAAGCATTCAAAGGAAAAGTTGAAAACATCTTGACGCAAATGTCAAAGCATTCAAATCTCGATTATCGAGTAAAACACAGAAATTAAAGAAATGAAAAAATACACATACACAGAAAAAATAGATACACGAAGTGGTTTTGGAGCAGGTCTTACCGAACTTGGTCGCACCAATCCAAATGTAGTTGCGCTTTGTGCTGATTTAGTAGGATCTTTAAAAATGCAGGATTTTATTAATGAAAACCCTGAAAGATTTTTCCAAATCGGAATTGCAGAAGCAAATATGATGGGAATTGCAGCTGGTTTAACCATTGGTGGTAAAATTCCATTTACAGGTACGTTTGCAAATTTTTCTACAGGAAGAGTTTACGACCAAATAAGACAATCTATTGCTTATTCTGATAAAAACGTAAAAATTTGTGCTTCTCACGCAGGTTTAACTTTAGGTGAAGATGGTGCAACACACCAAATTCTAGAAGACATTGGACTTATGAAAATGCTTCCAGGCATGACCGTTATCAATCCATGTGATTTTAACCAAACTAAAGCAGCTACTATTGCCATTGCAGAGCATGAAGGGCCTGTTTATTTACGTTTTGGTCGCCCTGCGGTTCCAAACTTCACCCCTGCCGATCAAAAATTTGAAATAGGAAAAGCTGTTAAAATTAACGAGGGTAGCGATGTAACAATTATAGCAACTGGGCATTTAGTTTGGGAAGCTATTCTTGCAGGTGAAAAATTAGCAGAACAAGGAATTTCTGCAGATATATTAGACATTCACACTATAAAACCTTTAGACGAAGAAGCTATTTTAGCTTCTGTAGGAAAAACTGGTTGTGTAGTAACCGCAGAAGAGCATAACTTCTTGGGAGGTCTTGGAGAAAGCGTAGCTAGAACTTTAGCACAAAATACTCCTGCGCCACAAGAATTTGTTGCTACGCAAGATACTTTTGGAGAAAGTGGAACTCCAGCTCAATTAATGGACAAATACGGATTGAATAGTGAAGCTATTGTTAAAGCTGTTACAAAAGTGTTAAAAAGAAAATAAACGGCAGTAATTTCAGTTTATAACATAATTAACATTTAAAAAATAACAGACAAACATGAAAAAATCAATCTTAATAATCTGCCTACTAGCAGGTTTCACAAGTTTTGCTCAATCTGAATCAGGTTTCGGACTTAAAGGAGGTTTAAACTTTAACTCCAATGGAGATGCCTCTATAGGTAGTGACATTGGAGATATTGGTTCCGATTCTCAGGTAGGTTTCCATGTAGGAGCTTTCGGGAAATTAGATTTTGGAACCTTATACGTTAGACCAGAATTGGTATACACTAACACCAATTCTGATTATGACGGTGATAAATTTAAAATGAGTAAACTGGACATGCCACTATTGGTTGGACTTAATATTGTAGGGCCGTTACATATTTTTGCAGGACCTTCTTTACAATACATACTCGACACCGATTTAGAAGGAGTTACTATAAACGATGTTGAGAATGATTTTACAGTAGGCTTAAATATGGGAGTTGGCGTTAATCTAGGAGAACGATTAGGAGTAGACCTGCGTTACGAAAGAGGATTTAGTGATAATGAAGCTGAATTTGTTGGTTTATCAGGAACTGGAAGAATAGACACCAGACCTTCTCAACTTATATTGAGTTTATCGGTAAAACTATAAAAGCATTCATTTATAAAGCATAAAAAAAACCAGCGCAGTAAACGCTGGTTTTTTTTATGCTTTGCTTTATCTTCTTTGGTAATTTTTCGATATAAACTTAAACATAGAGTAGATTTAACCACATAACTTTCAGTTATTTTAACCTCTAGAAAAATTAATTTCCTTCAATTCGAGAATCTGGATCTAAATAATCTGGAACACCATCCCCGTCTGAATCGTCTACAACTCCATCTTCATCATAATCATATTCCGCTTTTGTTAAAACACCATCTCCATCATCATCGGCATCTAAATAATTAGGAATTCCATCTCCGTCGGTATCATCGTTTCTTGGGTCTCCATCTCCATCTACATCTTCTAAATGAGAAGGAATCCCGTCTGGAGAAGCAGCTGTTTGAGAAGAAGAAATATATACAATATCTTCATCTAGCTCATTAAATTGAAGCATATCCACTTTAAAAATAAGTGGACTATATGCTGGAATTCCAGACTGAGCTGTGCTAAAATACCCTAACCCAGAAGGCATAAAAACAGCTCCTACTCCATAATCTTGAGTCCATTCTAATGTTCCGTCTGTATTTTCAGTAAAAGATGTTCCTACTTTTAGTTCTGGGAAAACAGACCCAAAACCAGCAACAACACTTAATGTACTAAATCTTACTTCTACATTGGAAACATCAAAAACTTCCCCATCAATTAAACTCCCCTCATATCTTGTAATTACTTGATGCCCCAGAGCTGGACTTTCACCAACACCTTGACGTGCTATTAAATAGTACAAAGTATGAGATACATCTTGAAAATCCATCAATTTCTGATCAACTTGTTCTATCAATGGAGTTTTATCAGCATTAGCCCCTGCAATCGTATCAAATACAATTTTATAATCAAAATCGGCAGGAGGGTTTTGAAACTCTTCATAATTATAAAAATGAGTTTGCAAATACAACTGTAACTCAGCATCATCTTCAGCTTCAACTTCAGCAACGTCTCTTACCTCTATTGTATCTCCTCCATCATCGTCATTATTACATGAGATTGTAAAAAAAGTACAGGCCAATAATAAAATAGGTATTATAAATTTAATCTTCATCAATCTTGCTTTTAGTATCTATATTTATATATTCCACAAATTCAGGTGCGCAAGATACTATTTTCTAGTATTTTTGCTTTACCCATTAACGAAATTTTTTAATTAGTGTTATGCGTATTGATAAGTATTTATGGTGTATTCGGTATTTTAAAACCCGAAATATGGCTACTGAAGCCTGTAAAAAGGGTCATGTTAAAATTAACGAGCAAAAAGTAAAGCCTTCTCGCGATGTTTTTCCTTCTGATAAAATAGAGCTCCGCAAGAATCAAATTAACTATACAATCAAGGTTTTAGACATCCCTGAAAGTCGCGTTGGAGCTAAGTTGGTCGATATTTACCGAAAAGACACCACTCCTAAAGAGGCTTTTGAACATGTAGACCTTCTAAAATATTCTAAAGATTATTATAGAAAAAAGGGAACTGGAAGACCTACAAAAAAAGACCGTCGAGATATTGACGATTATAAAGAAGAAGGAACATTGGACACTCCGAAAAAGGTTGATAGTTGAAAATATAAAGAATAGAGAGAAAAGGTCAGGAGTCCGAAGTCCGAAGTCCGAAGATTTTTATTCCTTAATTTACATTTTTAAATTTCCAAATTGGCTCATCCACAAATTTAAAACTTTGTCTCTTTGAACCTTTGAACCTTTCAAACTTCCAAACTTTGCCTTTTTTTCTTTCAGCGAAGCGGTCTTAAATCTTTATCCAAAAACTATTGTTATTAAAAATTTGGATGCGTCTATTAACTTTTCATGCATACAAAATCAAACTTTAGTATCTTTGGATAAAATTATTAAGCAATGACAATTCAACAAAATAAAATTCTCAACCATACAGAAATTGAGCATAAAATAAAGCGTATCGCTTATCAAATTTATGAAACTTATGTAGATGAAGAAGAAATTGTTATTGCAGGAATTGCTTCTAGCGGACTAGAATTAGCAAAAAAAATAAATAAAGTAATTACAGAAATTTCTGAAATTAAAACTACTTTTTGCGAAGTTAAAATTGACAAAGAGAATCTTTTAACTCCTGTTCAAACATCTATAAGCGAAAAAGAATACCAAAACAAAGCCGTTATTTTAGTAGACGATGTTTTAAATTCTGGAGGAACTCTTATTTATGTGGTTAAACATTTTTTAAACGTTCCTTTAAAGAAATTAAAAACGGTAGTTTTAGTAGACAGAAATCATAAAAGATATCCTGTAAAAGCCGATTTCAAAGGAATCTCCCTCTCCACTTCGTTACAAGAACATGTAGATGTTGTTTTTGAAGAGGGAAATGACGCCGTCTATTTAGGCTAATTTTTCTGAGATTTTAGTTGCAATTTCCTCTGGAGTTTCATTCGCTACCGAAATAATGTGATGCGACTTTAGATAATAAAAGTTTCTTTCAAAAAGATGCTTCCTTATAAATTCTGATAATTCTTTATCGGCAATATCTTTTATTAAAGGTCTTTGTGCTTTCTCCTTCTGAAGACGCTCTTCTAATTTATCAACAGATAGTTTTAAGTAAAAAACATTCGGAGTAGCCTCTAAGACAACCTCCATATTATTTCCAAAACAAGGAGTTCCTCCTCCTAAAGAAATTACTGCTTCTGGTTTTTGAGAAAGTAATTCGGTTAAATATTCTGTTTCTTTTCTTCTGAAATATATTTCTCCTTTTAATTTAAAGATTTCTGGGATAGATAAATTCTCTTTTTCCACAATATAATCATCAAAATCGATAAACATTAAATTGTTGTTTTTTGCCAAAACCTTCCCCACTGTAGATTTTCCGCTTCCCATATACCCTATTAAAATCTGCATCATTTATTTTCCAATTTATTAATTTTCACTGTTTTATATATTCAACATAAAAAAAAGACAAATTTATAGTAAAAATGGCTTGAATAATAAATAAATCATCTTATATTTGCACCCGCAAACGGGAAAAGTTTGCGACGTACTTTTAACATTACGTAATGACTCGATAGCTCAGTTGGTAGAGCACAACACTTTTAATGTTGGGGTCCTGGGTTCGAGCCCCAGTCGGGTCACTTTAATTTTTTATAATTGTTTTCTTTTGAAAATTTATTATTAAATTACGTTGTTACATTTTTCAATGTAACAAAATATGTATTTAAAATAGCTGCAAAGCTATTATTTTTTTAGACTCGATAGCTCAGTTGGTAGAGCACAACACTTTTAATGTTGGGGTCCTGGGTTCGAGCCCCAGTCGGGTCACAAAATGACAATTTAAATGTCATTAAAGATAAAAAAGTTGAGCTTCTTGCTTAACTTTTTTTATTTTAGCTACCTACAAACACCGGGATGCTGGAATTGGTAGACAGGCATGGTTGAGGGCCATGTGTCCATTAGGGCGTGTGGGTTCGACTCCCATTCCCGGTACAACAAAAGGCTCAGAAGTAATTTCCTGAGCCTTTTTTAATGTATATAGTTCTATTTATTCAAATTATTGTAAATTATCATTATACTCATACAGAGGAACTGAAACATCAAATTTTAAGCCCATAATCTCGTTTTTAAAAGGCTTTATCCTTTTTTTACATAAATATTGATTTACTTTTGCATAGCATGCAATAGCCACTTGATATACAGTTATAAAATGAAAAAAGACATAACCCAGCTAGACGACATAAAACTTCTTGTAAATACATTTTATGATAAAGTTAGAGAAGACGATTTGCTCAAGGATATTTTTAATGAAGTTATTCAAGATAAATGGTCTATTCACCTTGAAAAAATGTATCGTTTTTGGGAAACTGTTTTATTGGAGAATCACACATACTACGGAGGACCTTTTGCTCCACATGCCAAACTACCTGTAACAAAAGAACATTTTGACCGATGGAAACTTCTTTTTTTTCAGACCCTTAATGATAATTTTGAAGGAGAAAAAGCTGATGAAGCAAAATGGCGTGCTGAAAAAATGGCCGAAATGTTTTTATATAAAATTGAATATTTAAGAAGTTAACCCTGCTTTCTTTAACACCTTATTATTCAATATTTTCTTTTTTAGCTTAAAAATACGTGTGTACTTTTTATTAGTAGGATATTGCCTACTCGAAGTAATATTATTAAAAACTAAAGCTACTACTAATAAAATAAGGCATCCTGTTAATACTGGAGAAATTACATACATATATCCCAAATCTTTAACCTTTTCAGAACCTATTACTGCTATCAATGCAGTAGCCCCTCCTGGCGGATGTAACGTTTTTGTTATTTGCATAAACACAATAGACAAAGCCACAGCCAATGGTGCGGTTAACCATATTATATCTGGAAGAATCTGAAAAACTGTTACTCCAATTATAGCCGAAATAACATGACCACCAATTAAATTTCTAGGCTGAGCAAATGGACTTTGAATGGAACCATACACCAACACACTCGAGGCTCCAAAGGAACCTATCAGGAATAAATTTTCATATCTTGATAAGGATTCGCTGTGAAAAAAAGCCATTAAACCAATTCCAATAAAAGCTCCAATAAACGACCAAAAGTGTTCTTTTATATCTATTAGCGTTTCTTTATAAACAACATACCGTGTTATCCTCGCGCTTCTTTTAATTTGCTTTTTCAATGGATTTACAATTTTCTAAAGAAATTTCTTTTTTTTCAGCACAAAAATAACTCACTCTTAATAGACCTACCATAAATTAAAATAATCAAACAAAATGTTAGGATTAAATTATAATTTATACATTTCTGATTAAGAAAGAACAAATTTATACGCTCCAAAACCTACTCTTTGTTAAACAAAGGACTTACGTTGGAATATTATTTAGGTCTCTTTTTATGCTATATTTACTTTCTCTAAACTAGTTTGTTAGATGGTCTAAAATATCTTTTGCCATTTTAGACATATCATAATTATGCTGCCAATCCCAATCCAAGCGCGCTCTTGTATCGTCAATACTATCTGGCCATGAAGCAGCAATTTCCTGACGAAAATCTGGGTTATACTTAATCTTAAAATCAGGGTAATATTTTAAAAGCTCACTATATATTTCTTTAGGCGAAAAACTAACTGCAGAAACATTGTAAGATGAGCGAATACTAATATCTTCTTTTGGAGCCTGCATCAAATCTAAAGTTGCCTTTATAGCGTCTGGCATATACATCATTGGAAGGTACATATCTTCTGCTAAGAAACACTCAAACTCCTCTCCTTCAATGGCAGCTCTAAAAATATCTACCGCATAATCTGTAGTACCACCACCAGCGGCCGACTTATAACCAATTAATCCTGGATATCTTAAACTACGTACATCTACACCGTACTTTTCAAAATAATAAGCACACCATCGTTCTCCAGCAAGTTTAGATATTCCATAAACTGTTGTTGGATCCATTACACAATCTTGAGGAGTATTATCTGCAGGGGTGTTTTTTCCAAAAACCGCTATTGATGAAGGCCAATAAATTTTTTCAATCTTTCCTGCCTTTCCAATTTCTAAAACATTTAAAAGGCTATCCATATTTAATTTCCAAGTAAATAGTGGATTCTTCTCTCCAACTGCCGATAAAATTGCTGCTAAATGATATACTTCGGAAACCTCATATTTATCAATAAGCTCAACTAAGCGATTATTATCAAGAACATCTAAAACCTCAAAAGTGCAATAATCAAATTTATCTTTTGCATTTTCGTTTATATCCGTAGCTATAATAGTTGCACCTCCAAATTTATCTGCCAAAGCAGCAGTTAACTCCGATCCTAATTGACCTCCAGCGCCAGTTATAAGTATTTTACCCATATTAGAAATTAAAAAATTTGTAAAAAACAATCCTTTGAAAACTTCAAATTTTCACATTCGCAAATATCCTTAAATTTTAAGGAGTTTTTAAAGCAAAAAGCATTTTTTTTATTTTTTAACTTCTCTTTATTATTGAGAATTTAATTGTAATTTTTTTTATTCAAAACAAGCCATAGACAATCTTTTTAAAATCACTACTTTTGTTTAAAGACTTTTCGGTTTGAGATGAACATTATAAAAGAACATTTTAGCATTAAAGACCTTGAAAACCTTTCAGGAATAAAGGCACATACCATTCGTATTTGGGAGAAGAGATACAACCTACTTGAACCTAATAGAACCGACACTAACATTCGTTACTACTCTTTAAAAAGCTTACAGAAGCTGCTAAACATAACAACATTATACAATAATGGGCATAAGATTTCTAAAATAGCTAAACTTCCTGAAAAGGATTTATTTATTTTAGTGAAGGAAATTACCAGTAATAAGAGTCAGAAAAACTACTATTTAAACGATTTAAAATTAGCAATGATGAATTTTGATCAGAGTCTATTTTTTTCTGTTTACAATAGTCTTCTAGCTGTAAAATCCTTTAGAGAAATATTTTTTGAAATCTTCATTCCTTTTCTTGATGAGCTTGGCCTTTTATGGCAAACCGAAACAATATCTCCTGCACATGAGCATTTTATAACTCATTTAATCAAACAAAAAATTATTATTAACACAGAGAAGTTCCAACAACAAGCTCCCATCCATACAGACCGTGTTTTTGTACTATTTCTACCAGATAATGAGATTCATGAAATAGGATTGTTATATCTAAATTACGAAATAATGTTACGAGGTTATAAGTCGATTTACTTAGGGCAAACACTGCCCGTTCATGGACTCCAAAATATTGCACAGCATCATCAAAATATTACCTTTGTTAGCTATTTTACAATTACCCCACTCAAGGAAAATGTAAATAGTTATTTAGAAGAATTTAATTCTTACGTTGGCAATTCTGAGACTAACAATATATGGGTGCTAGGAAGTCAAATACAAGATATTAATATCTCTGATACATTGAAAAACGTAAGAACCTTTAGAAGAATTGATGAAGCCGTACACGCTATATAATCTTTTTTTATTCTGACACTAATTTATCTAGCGTACTCCTCATTTTGTCACTATTCCAATTAGCGGCTCCTTTTTCATCAATAACAATAGCTCCATCTTTAGAGATTAAATACGTAGCAGGTATCGATTTAGAAATTAAATGTTTAGGCACTTCAGAGAAACTATTAAACACTGGAAGCGTGTATTGATGTTTTTCCAAAAACTTCGCTAAAGTCTTCTTTTCTTCATTACTAACAAAGACAAAAACCACCCGATCTCCATAATCCTTATACAGTTTTTGCAGAGAAGGCATTTCGGCAATACATGGTGGGCACCATGTAGCCCAAAAATTTACAAGTACAACTTTTCCTTTTAAATCTGAAAATTCTAATTGTTCACCTTCTAAACTAACCAAACTCCAATTGTAATTTTCTAACACCTTTCTTTCTTCAGTAGTTTCAACACTAGGACTCATGGCTAACAGCCTTGTTACATGTACTTTTATATATGTTCCAATTGGAGTAAATAATAAAACAATTATTAATCCTAGAAATAATAAATTACTAACGGTTGATTTTTTTATATGCACATCTTAATAATTTAAAAAGTGTACTTTCATATACAATGGAAGCACACTTTTTTAGCAAAAAACTTCTTTAAAATTACAAAAATTTATCGAGTAGCAGTACCAGTTGGCAAGCTTCCTAAATTTAAACCTAAACTATGTACCTCTGGTGCTGTTGCAGTACCTGCAGTTCCCACCAAAGGCTTCAATGTAAACGGTGCCGGAGAATTATCTGGAGATGGTTCTACAGAAATAACAACTGTTTTCCCTCTTACATCCAACGGAAAAGTAAATCCACTAGGCGCATTTAAGAAAAAATCTTCCCCAGGAACAGGAGGACCAGCATTAGCCTCAGCTCCGCTAAAAGGGTTCCCACTATCTACAGCATCAAGAGCGGTAAAAGTACCAGTTGTAATTGGCCCTTCATCTGCAACAACCCAACCTTCATAAACCCAACCATCTGGTAAATCAGGAAGCTCTAAACCCGCTGTTGGCGGCATTCCTGGTAATCCAAACCACACTCCATTTTCATCATTTCCGTTATTAGTTCCAGTCTCATCTGTAGGTGTTCTTAAGAAAAAACTTCCGGTAGCATCAGTAAAATCTCCAACAATACCTGTTGTTAACGAAGCATTGTCATTAGAAAAATTTCCTACTAAAATTTTTGTATCGGCTGGCGCTGGATCAGAATCAACTGAAGGCTCTATAGAAAGAACAAAAGTTGTTGCTGCATCTAATACGGTCTCTTCTATTTCAAAATTAGTTTGAGAAAGAACTCCTTCAGAATTTACTGTAAACACTCCTGTACTTACTGGACTACCGTTAACTATAACCCATCCTTCATAAACATAATTTTCTCCAAGATCTTCTAGTCCATTAATATTTAAACGGAGTGTTTCTAAATCTGATCCATTATTATCGTCATCGCTACTACAAGAAACAAGCGTTAAAAATCCTATCAGCATCAATGCCAATCCATTTTTTACTATTCTAATCATGATTATTTTATTTAATTATTTATCCCCTAAAGCTACCAATTGTAAAAATCAAGAAATGTTAGCTAGCTAACATTTCTTGATTTTTTGATAAAATAATCTCATTTCTATAGTACACTAACACTCCTTCGTCTTTTAACTCATTAAATAATCCATTTAATGTGGGTCTTGAAGTCCCTAACAGACTCGCCATATCTTTTTGTGTGTAGGGATGTTTAATTATATGCTCTCCAGTATGCTTACAATTATATCCATACTCTTCTGACAACTCTTTTAGGAATTCTATGAGTCGTGATTTAACATCTTTAAACAGTAGAATAGACAACCTTCTTTCAATCTTTTTAAAACGAAGTCCTATAAATTTATATATTTTCAAACTGAAATGTTGATTATCTCTCATGAGTTCCAAAATTGTATCTATAGACAAACAACAAATAGAAGTATCTGACAAAGCTACGGCAAACTCATTACGGTTTTCTTCCCCTATAATAGCTTTTTCTCCAAATACATCTCCTTTTCCATGGATACTTTTAACAATTTCTCTCCCATCTTCAGTATAGTAACCAATCTTAACTTTACCACTCTCTATGAGGTAAATTTTATCAGAATTATCCTTTTCAAAATAAATATAATCTTCTTTAGAATACTTATGAAAAGTGTGATTCTCTTTGTAACAAGCATATTTATGAGGACATAGAATACTGAAAAGATTTACATCTATTAAAGACCACGTACATGTCATTTTGACTATTTCAAGTTACCAGTTAGCATTATAGTCTATAAAACAACTCGTTACTTACAAAAAAAAGCTCCCGAAAATTCGAGAGCTTTTTGAAAATTTATAATAACTCCCTCAGGATAAACCCAAGGGATGTTTAAAAATCTTATTTATGAAGCATTTTGCTTTTTAATAAGGTTTAATGCAGACCCTTCATTGTACCATGCAATTTGAGAATCGTTATAAGTATGATTTAATTTAATCACATCTTTAGAACCATCTGCATGAACTACCTCCACAGTTAAAGGTTTGTCTGGTGCAAATTCATTTAAATCTAAAAAGTTAAAAGTATCATCTTCTTGGATTAAATCGTAATCATTTTCATTTGCAAAAGTCAACCCTAACATTCCTTGTTTTTTAAGGTTTGTTTCGTGGATACGAGCAAAAGATTTCACTATTACAGCAGCCACTCCTAAATGTCTAGGCTCCATTGCAGCATGCTCACGAGAAGAACCTTCTCCATAGTTATGATCTCCAACTACTACAGAGTAAACCCCTTTAGCTTTATAATCTCTAGCAACATCTGGAACTCCTCCATATTCTCCCGTTAATTGATTCTTAACGAAGTTTGTTTTCTTACCAAATGCATTTACAGCACCGATAAGCATATTATTAGAAATATTATCTAAGTGTCCACGGAAACGCAACCAAGGTCCAGCCATAGAAATATGGTCTGTAGTACATTTACCGAAAGCTTTGATTAGTAATTTAGCACCTTTTATTTCACTTCCAATTGGCTCAAAAGGCGTTAACAATTGCAACCTTTCTGATTCTGGACTTACAGAAACATTAACTCCAGTACCATCTACTAAAGGTTCCACATATCCTGCATCTTCTACAGCAAACCCTTCTGGTGGTAACTCAATACCTCTTGGCTCGTCTAATTTAACTTCTTCTCCATCCTCATTGATTAAAGTATCTGTCATAGGATTGAAATCTAGACGCCCTGAAATTGCTATTGCAGCAACCATTTCTGGAGAACCTACAAAAGCGTGTGTATTAGGGTTACCATCTGCACGTTTTGAAAAGTTTCTATTAAAAGAGTGTACTATTGTATTCTTTTCTTCTCCTTTTAAGTCACTTCTATCCCATTGTCCAATACAAGGTCCACAAGCATTTGTAAATACTGTAGCATCAAGGTCTTCAAATATTTTCAAAATTCCATCACGCTCTGCAGTGTAACGAATTTGTTCTGAACCAGGATTAATTCCGAAATCGGCTTTAGATTTAATCTTTTTATCTACAGCCTGCTTAGCAATTGAAGCAGCTCTTGTTAAATCTTCATAAGAAGAGTTTGTACAAGACCCTATTAGTCCCCAATCTACTTTAATTGGCCAACCGTTTTCTTTTGCTTTAACTCCAAGCTCTCCAACAGGAGTTGCTAAATCTGGAGTAAAAGGTCCATTTAAATGAGGTCTTAATTCGTCTAAATTAATCTCGATTACCTCATCAAAATATTGTGCTGGATTTGCATATACTTCATCATCTCCAGTTAAATACTCACGAACTTCATTTGCAGCATCTGCAACATCTGCTCTATCTGTAGAACGTAAATAACGCTCCATAGAATCGTCATAACCAAAAGTAGAAGTAGTTGCTCCTACCTCAGCTCCCATGTTACAAATTGTTCCTTTACCAGTACAAGAAAGGTTTTTAGCTCCCTCTCCAAAGTACTCTATAATTGCTCCAGTTCCACCTTTAACGGTTAAAATTCCAGCAACTTTAAGAATTACATCCTTTGCTGAAGTCCATCCGTTAAGACTTCCTGTTAATTTTACTCCAATAAGTTTTGGGAATTTAAGCTCCCAAGCCATTCCTGCCATAACATCTACAGCATCTGCTCCACCAACACCAATAGCTACCATTCCTAAACCACCTGCATTTACAGTGTGAGAATCGGTACCAATCATCATTCCTCCTGGGAATGCATAGTTTTCTAAAACTACTTGGTGAATAATTCCTGCTCCAGGTTTCCAGAAACCAATTCCGTATTTATTTGATACTGAACCAAGAAAATCGAATACTTCGTTACTAGTTTCATTTGCACGCTTCAAATCTTTTGCAGCACCTTGTTTTGCTTGAATCAAATGATCGCAATGTACAGTGGTTGGAACTGCTACTTTTGGTTTTCCTGCTTGCATAAACTGTAAAAGAGCCATTTGCGCAGTTGCATCTTGACAAGCAATTCTATCTGGTGCAAAATCAACATAGTCTTTACCTCTTGTAAAAGCCTTTGTTGGATTACCATCCCAAAGGTGAGAATAAAGTATTTTCTCCGATAAGGTTAGTGGCTTACCTGTTAGCTCACGAGCCTTGTCTACTCGTTCTGCCATAGTAGCATAAACCTTCTTAATCATATCAATATCAAAAGCCATATTTTTTGTATATTTTTAATTTGAAAAGTCCTGCGAAAATACGAAAAACCAAAGAGTTATTAAAGTTTTTAATAAAACATTCAGATAGTACATACATTTTAGAAATAATTCAAATAAAAATAATATTGACGTAAATTAATGTAAAATAAAATATCGTTTTTTACGAATTCATCAAAAATGAAGGTTAAAAAAAATGAATCTCCAACAATAGAGGCTCATTGAATATCAAAGTCGTAGTAATTTGTTAAAAAAAGTAG